>RCNJ01000079.1_pt1 | contig 84960 bp, 76 predicted proteins | sample 2041171 | NCBI WGS metagenome assembly RCNJ01 (sample SAMN09708213, study PRJNA481090) | feces metagenome | biome: feces | host: Pygoscelis adeliae | place: Antarctica: Rookery Lake | collected 2010-03-01 | reverse complement strand
TCGTATGTTGCCGTGTCACGTGTTAAGACATTGGACGGCCTCATGTTTGAGTCGCCCTTCCACTTTGATCGATTTAAGACTGTAGATTCACATATATCTCGTGAGTGTGATTTGGACTACAACGGAAGAAGTGCAGAGAGCACTTCTACAAGATGAAAAGTGAGATCGATCGTTATGGACATGAGCTAGAAGAGCACAGAAAACATCAATACTCAGACGATACTTCGGCTGGTGATGAAGAGTCAGAGCATTCCATAATTCAGCGGCTAGCTCTCGGAATTTGCAGGGACAGAGATTGGACAAAAGTCATTATCAGCCAAAATCGACCTAATATTAGCTAAGGAGAGGCGTTTGACTGAGCAGAAGAAACCACTTCGAGAAACTGTGGAAACCACGAAAGCTACACTCAGAGAAGCTGAGCAGCAGCGTTCAAAATACTTTACATGCTTGGAAGATTCTTGTTGAGCTATTGCAAGGTTGCGGTCCAAAGTAACTATAGATTTTGAAGAGAATTCTGATCTTGAGGACTCAGATTCCGTCTCGATAGACTACTCCGCCGTCGCGAATCTAGCAACCAGCACGAGAGAAGAATTTATTGCGACACTACCACGACAAGAGGAGGAAGGTGAAGCAACACATTCGACCAATGTCGATACCGACGTGACTTCCGCACTCTGGTCCCTCACGCGGAGCATCTCGGCGACAATATTATCAACGAGTACCTGAATTGCCTCATTCACTACACTAATGCTCGAAGAGAAAGCGACATACTGAACACTATTGGCTGTACCAACACAGCCATAATCGGAACCACGGATGGCATTCCTGCCGGTCTCCTGAAAAGACTTGCCACCTCCTCCACGATATACGTTCCAATCAAAGTGTGCACACACTGGACGCTCGCTGTGTTATACCCATGCCCTCTCGGTCCAGCTCAAGGTCCAGCTCAAGGACGTGCCAAACTCTACGACAGCCACAAGCACTGGACCAGCAATGTCATGACCGCAAGCAACGTACTGCAGTTCCTGAAGTTCCGACTGGGCAATGAATTTAGTCCCAGGGATTGGACGATCAGCGCGCAGCAGCGCTGCCAACCGCAGTTGAATGACGTCGATAGTGGCTTGTACGTGCTCGCAAATGCGAAATCTATCGCGTTGGGCCTAGGAATGGTGGAGTTGGACTCCGACGCCCCTAACAGAACCTTGAGGTGGCAGATGGCGCAGGAGCTTCTGAAGGGATCCGTTGTCGAAGCATTTTAGGGATGCTGTTGAAGATTATGTAATTTTAACAGAAGAGAACAAATTTATTGAACATGAGAATTAACGCTACTAGTTTCGAGTGATATCCAGACGTTTAGCGCTACAATTAGGGTTCACAGCAAAGGTTTCCGAGGAATAGGCATCCTATATATTACGTATAAGAAAAGCCTAATATACGGCCTAGCAAACGATCTGGAAATGGTACGTTCATCTCAATCAAAATGGGTTGGTTTATCAATCTTCTACTTGGTAGGGAATAGACGTGCTATTAAATTTTGTGGTTAGAAAGTTGGAGATGTAGTTGGTCGATATATCGTCCTGGTTTCCAAAGTACGGGATAAAGCGGTTTTATGCAGTTCGCAAGGTAGACTTCGGGAATCAGTCAACCATTTCACGTTTTACACGCTCACAGACACCGCCACTTTTCCAACATACAGGAAACAGCGGCCGTCTGAGCTATGGGAAAACAGGTTTGCTTAGGCGGCGGTGGTACTTAACACCGAAAGCAGATTTGTGCAGGTCGCGATATATCGGGAATCGGACTCTAGGGACCCCGATTTCGAAGCCAGGCATCAACATTTCGTAATCTAGCTCTAGAATCTAGGACGAAAATGAGGCACTGTACTTGTTTCCCATTATCCCCTTCCGATATAACTTCTTTGATGGTCTAACGGTCATGATTTCCGCTTGTCATTCAACTCTTCTCTTTCGGGAAGAGTGGCAAAGCGCGGGAGACCGGGGTTCGACTCCCCGTCAGAGAGTCTAGCGACCTCTGAGCTCATAACTCAGAATACCTTTTTTGCAAGTGTTGCGGTCCCGACGGGGAAAGTTTTTTGTCCTGCAGTGGAACGGCCACCCCACACACACGCAGACTCCTGAGCTTGAGAACATTCTAATAACCAACCAGTCTTCAATGACAAGACCGCCAAGTTGTTCGCTATTGTTTGCCGAAAGTCCAGCTCATTCCTGGAACATATCATCCTCGTTCTCCGCCAAGCCTGGAGGCCAGTTAAACCTCCTGTCACCAAAATCAAAGCCTGGACGCTGTTAATGTTGCGTCTTTTCAAATCTCAGTGACATTCTGACCACCAAACGCAAAGACTGCACCTCGCCCTCTTCCCGCCACTCAACCAACCAACAAAACGTTTCACCCCATCATCGCTGGGGCGTCCTGAGGCTATGCAACCGCCGTGAATCGAACACGAACCTCCACCTTGGAAGGGTGGAATCCTAACCATTGGACCACGGAAGCAGGGATTAATGTGGGACTTGGCATTATAAAAAATAACGATAGCAGAAGCGTATACAACCGAGGGGGAACAATGGTAGAAGTAACAAAAATTTCGGTGGAATTTGGAAATAAAAAAAGGTACGGGAGAAAACATAATTAGTGGAGAAGGAGAAGGGTGGATGGGAAGTGAGGCACTTCAGTAAAAAGCATTGGGGAAAGTAGGGTGCGGATCATTGTCCATACCATAGTTTGCTTTGCCGCAATTGACCTGTGATCTACGAGCCATCCTTTGCATAAACTTCGGAAGTTATTTTTCAACTCCTTTTGTGAGGTTGTGGCTAACTCAAGCATTAAACCTTCTCCACACCCCGGCGCCAGGCTAAGAAGCAATAAAGGTTCGTTGCAGAAGAGAAAGAGAAGAGCCGTATTCAGCTCTTTCCTAGTCTACCTAGGTCCGGCCCAACACACGGGCCAGGGAACACTCCCTGCTGAGTGAAGAGAAAGGAGAAATGGGCTACAAGAAGCAGTGGGCACGAGGGTTTCATATCCACGAGGGCTTGGTGTTGAAGGCCCAGGGTTGAAGGACAAGCCCTTAAGGGAGAAAGGAGGTTATCAGAGGCTACGATGACAATAATGAGGTTCAGGGATGAAAGCCGGGTGAAAGATGTGCGACATGCTATGGATTGCCCGAGTCAAAGGGTCATGTGAAGTCGGTCTGAAATCAGCTTTACGGGACCTCAACAACGCAAGCATCAAGGCCACCAGCGATTTAAACAACAATTTTGCGAATACACATCTCTCGTCATAAAACATCCTCCACGCGTCATCACGAACCCATCATATCTCACCCACCCAACTCACCACCGCCATTTCGTCTCGCAAGATCACAATCACAACCATAAAATCCACGTATTTTAGTTCATAAACTGCATTATTCTGATCTTCAAGTATCAATCATTCCCGCTATCACTTGCCGCGAGCTTTTTACTCTACGTGCATCCATCAACCATCTCCCATACGCCGTCTAACCCATCCCTTTACCCACCATGTAATCATCGCTATGCAGCTCTACTGTGAACTGCACCAATTTTGTACTTATCATCAACTATCGTTCTACATATTCCAATGTAGGATGCTTTACGCTATGCCTCACTGACAGTCAGGTCACGCCTTGCTGATGCTCAGTCGCGCCTCACTAACGTTCAGCTTCAAGTGCATATTTCGGCACTTAAGCGTAAAGCTTCTTCTCATAAGACTCCATGTGGATACCACCCTCGACCTGAGCCGAAGCAGAGCGGAGCTCAAAGCGGACCTTGCCATCGGTAACAGCGCCGTGGAGGCTACCAAGGGAAGTCTCGCCCATGTCTTGGAGAGAGTGCTTGAGACCAGCAGCCAAGTACGGGACGAACTTGTGGACCGATCCACGGTGGGCAACAGCACCAGAAACACCCTGGGCAACGAGGACGGAATCACCCTCAGAGAAGTAACGGGCGGTACCCGCGTTGGCAGCCTGGGTGCTCGAGGAGTTGGCACCGGCGCCAGCCTTTGTGTCTTGCATGGCATCGATGGATCCCATTCCACGGTAAGCCTTGACGAGCTTGCCCTCGCGGGAAACAAAGGAGGTTCCAGGGGACTCGGTGGTACCGGCGAGGAGGCCACCCATCATGATGGTGGTGGCACCGAGGGTAAGACCCTTGACGATGTGACCGACGTTCTGGATTCCTCCATCAGCCATACATGGAACACCAAACTTTGCAGCGAAGGTGGCGACGTTGTAGACGGCGGCGGCCTGTGGGCGACCGACGGCCATAACCTCCTGGGTGATACAGGCGGATCCGGATCCCATACCGATACGGAGGCCATCAACGCCTGCGGCGATAAGAGCAGCGGCCTGATCGCGGGTCACGACGTTTCCGCCAATTACCTCGAGATCTGGGAAGGTCTGCTTGATCCACTGAATCATCTCCTTCTGGTAGATAGAGTTACCCTGGGAGGAGTCGAGGATGACAATGTCAAGCCCGGCTTCGACAAGGAGCTGAAGACGGTCCTTGTCAGCTGGGCGAGTACCGATGGCAGCGGCGCAGATGAGCTGCTTGGAGTCTGGGAGCTTAGAGGCATTTGGGTAGTGGACGTTCTTCGTCAGGTCGGAACGTGAGACCATGGAGACCAAGTTGAAGGCCTCATCGACAATTGGGAGCTTGCCCTTCTTGGACTTGGCGAGGATGGTGTTGGCCTCAGCGAGGGAGGTGCCCTTTGGTCCAGTGACGAGATCGGTGGTCATGACATCCATGACGGTCTTCTCCCAGTTCTCCTCGAACTGAATATCGCGGTTGGTAACAATACCAACGAGCTTGGAGCCAAGCTCTCCGGTGTCTTAATATGATATTAGCTTGTATTCATGAAGAACGATGCTTAATAAGATGTGCTTTGGTTTTCCAATCATTTTAATAATTTCTCCCCACGCGGTTGCCCGCGACTACGGATGAACGAAAGTTATATGTTATGTGTTTGATAATCATATGGAGTGTATGGTAACGAAAGAGAGAGGACGAACCAGTGACTGGGAAACCACCAAATCCCCACTTCTCCTTCAAAGCCCTAACCTCACCGACAGTCTGGTTCTTGCGGAGGACGATTGGGTCGAGGATGAAACCGTTCTCGAAACGCTTAACCTTCTCAACCATCTCGGCCTGCTCCTCTGGGGAGCAGTTGTGGTGGATGACACCGAGACCTCCCTGGAGAGCAATGGCGATGGCCATCTCGTGCTCGGTGACAGTGTCCATAGGCGAGGAGACAAATGGAGTCTTGAGGGAGATGCGCTTGGTGACTGGGGACTCGAGGGTGACGCCCGAGGCTGGAAAGTCGATGGAGCCTGGAAGGACCAGGAAGTCGTTGTAGGTGAGACCACCGTTCTTGTGGGAGTCGAGGAGCTCATGGATGGCGAGTCCATCAGAGCCGTTCTTGGTGTTGTACTCCTCCAAGACCTTCAAGGCAGTGGAGGGATCGAGGGTCCTCTCGCCCTCTGTGAAGCCCAGGCCGGCCTTGGTATCCATGTTGGTGAGAGACATACTGACTAGTTTGAAAATGCGAAATATAAAATGGGTATCAAAACAACTAAGAGATAGTCGACGTCAAGTGGTATGTAGGGTCTCTTGAAAACGTATGGTCGACGGGTAGAAGTTGCCTTCTCCCAAGAAGAGAGGAAAGAAAGAATCAACAACCTCGATTTGCACTGAAGTACTCGAATTTTGCGGTTCGGCGCTAACCGAAATAATTTCGCATGGGATGCAGTGGAGCTAGGGCGAAACAAGCCTTTTCTGCCACTGATAGCTCCGATAAGCTCGGGTCGTCTCTCACCGTCTTGCTATCTGCCGTGTCACAGGACTTCTGCTGTTTTGTCTCATTGCTCTCCGAGTCAGCCGAGTGTCCCCAGTGGCAGTTTCGAAGTTGTGCCTGAAACCTGGCCCTGTCACACCTCAATTATAAGGCACGGAATATGTGCCTTGAAACTGGCTGGAGCTTCGCTGCGCTTAGACCACCACCATTGTTTACCTGAGGGACGCGTTTCTCCACCAACAGCTGCCGGAGCTCTAAACAGGGCTGGGAAAGTGAGGAGAGCTAACCTGACATCCGGCTTCTCGTCCGAGGCCTAACCCCCACTATCCAACCTGGATCTTGACATTATCTGTGCCAAAACATTCCTGGAGCGTGCTTCTTTTTGGTCAACTGAGTCTGCGAGACATCTGGATTAAAAGCGCCTCTTTTGATTCTGCGCTGTGCGCCATAATTTAATCGTTTAAACACGCTCTATCACGTCCTTGTCAGTGCGCTTTTGTAATACCATAAACGAAGGGCAAACCCACCGACCTGCAGGCCAGCAAGAGCCCATACCAGCGGGCCACTAATGCATATATGCGGTCAGATAACTGAGGCCGCCTCATAAGGATAATTCTATATTCTCCATGACAGCAGCGTAATGTCGTACCAAACCCACCTCACACAACTCAAGCCGGTTGACAAGTCGGACCCGCTATCAAAACGGCAACCCTCGACTGCCTCGAGTTCCTCCTCTGCCTACTCCCACCACTCCGAGAACTCATTTCCGAGCCATACGAGCACCGTCTCTTCAAACACTTCAAGCACTTATCAACCACAAGGACATAAGCGCGGATTGAGCGAGGCAAGAGGCATGACATCGCCTGTAGACCGTTCGAGCGGGAGGAGCCCAGAGAAGGGGACACCACGCGCCGAAGATGTATTCAAGGATATCCGAATGTCGTTGCGCCCGTTATCCCAAGGCAAGGCAAATACACCAGGAAGCAGCGCACCGTCAGACATATCGCATAAGCCTTCGCTTTCACACTCAAGAGGGCAGAGCTTAGACGTCCGTCCTAGCTATGATTCCACAGCTTCCTCACCAACCAGGCCACCATCATCCGTCAGACCTACCTCGCTACTCGCAAGTCGCGGCGACCCAGCAAGACCTGCGACCGCAAGTGTAGCCTCGTCCCACGACAGCCACAGCCACATGTTATCGCATACACCAATGCTGCCGCCAGACCTCGAGAGTCTCGGCAAGTCGTCCACCGGCCACTTGCGCACATTGTCCAAATTCGCAGAGAGCGCTTCGCACGACCAGTTCGCGATCACATCTCCAACACAAGAAGTCGCTGGTTTGCACGGTCGCAAGAGATTACAACGGACAGACAGAGAAGGCAGCAGCAGAAGCACCGTTGCGCTGACCAGCGGATCAGGATATGGCTTTGAAGGAAGGAATTGGATGGACAAGCAGAGACAGTTCTTGCAAGCTTACGAGTATCTGTGCCACATCGGAGAAGCGAAGGAATGGATCGAAGATATTATCCACAAGCCAATTCCAGCGATAGTTGCGCTCGAGGAGGCACTGAGAAATGGAGTAACACTGGCTGAGGTGGTAGAGGCATTACAACCAGATCGCAAGTTCAGGATATTCAGGAATCCGAGGCTGCAATATCGCCACTCCGACAACATCGCCATTTTCTTCCGCTTCCTTAACGAGATTGAACTGCCAGAGCTGTTTAGATTCGAACTCATCGACTTGTACGAGAAGAAGAACATCCCGAAAGTCATTTATTGTATCCACGCCCTCTCATGGCTCCTCTTCAGACAAGGGATCGTGGACTTCCGCATCGGCAACCTGGTCGGAAAACTGGAATTCGAGCACCACGAGCTGGAGGAAATGCAGAAGGGACTCGACAAGGCCGGAGTCAGCATGCCAAGTTTCGGCAGCATGGGCGCAGATTTCGGCGTTGAGCCAGAACCGGAACCAGTCGAGACCGAAGATGAAAGGATAGATAGGGAGTTGCATGAACATGAGGAAATGCTTGTGGATCTGCAGTCTCAGGCGAGAGGTGCGCTGTTGAGGATGGTGCTTGCGGAGAAACATCAAGTGCTTTGGGAGGAGGAGGATTGGATTATTGATCTGCAGTCTAGGATACGAGGTGACTTTGCAAGACAGATCTTTGAGTATAAGTTGAATATGAAGAGGTTTGCGGTTAATCTGCAGAGTGCGTGTAGAGGGTCCCTTGTCAGGCAACGGCAGAAGAAGACGGGTGATTTATGGAAGAGCAGTGAGGCGGATATTCTGAAGTTGCAGAGTCTCATCCGTGCAAGCAACGTCAGGAAGGAGGTTGCGGACACAAGGCTATCCTTGAGGAAAGAGAGGCACTCTGTTGACGACGCCCAAGCCGCAATGAGAGGATTCCTCACCAGGAAACGAGTCGAGAAATCTTCTTCGGAGTTGAAAAAAGACGCGGGCCCAGCAGTGGAGCTTCAAGCTGCCCTCAGAGGGTTTCTCACAAGACAAAGGGTTGCCGAGCAGTTGGACGACATACAGCAAGAAGCTGGTTCTGTCAGAGACATTCAAGCAGCGATAAGAGCCTCGCTTACTAGGAAGCGTGTGGAGATACAGCTTTTTGAGCTGGAGAAGCACTCTGGCGCTGCGAGAGACCTGCAAGCGGCAATGAGAGGTCTGGTGGCCAGGAAGAAGGTGGCAAAGGAGAGGAGGAGCACGATGCAAATGGATGGTCCCATTCGCGGCATGCAAACTTTTATCCGAGGTATGCTGCTAAGAAAGCGCATAGCCGACGACAACGAGCTCCTTTATGCCGAGGAGGAAGTTATTGCCACCATTCAAGCCAATGTCAGAGGTATGCTTGCCAGGCAAGTAGTGTCGGGGCAGCTGGAAGCCATGGAGGCGTCCACGGAGTCAGTCGAAGCTCTGCAGGTTGCATCCCGTGCATATGTCTTGCGCAGGGATATTGCAGCTATCAAGAAGGAGCTTAAGTCGCATTTGGAGAGCATTACTTGTTTACAAGCTATGATCCGTGCAGCAGCTTTGCGCGACCAAATAACGGCTACACTTGCTGCGCTTGAGGAGGAAGAGCCAGAGGTGGTCGAGCTGCAAGCTTCCATCCACGGCATGCTGTTGAGAACCAGTGTCGCCAATGATTACGAAGCCCTTGAGAATGAGTCGGATAAGCTTACTCAGCTGCAAAGTCTTGCTAGGGGTAACCTATTCCGCCAGGCTCATAACCGTATGTTGAACGAGCTTACATTGCACTCAGAGGAGACTGTTCAGTTGCAGGCACTCGCCCGCGCGATGCTTCAGCGCAACGTTGTTGGCAACCTTCTCGCCGAGCTTGATGCTGAGGAACTCGCCATCATTGCCATCCAAGCCGCCGCTCGGGCAAGCATGGTCCGCAAAGAGTTTGCAGAGAGTCAGAAGTTCTTTAAGCAAAATATGGAGAAGGTTATCAAGATCCAGTCTTTCGTCCGAGGCAGACTGCAGGGCGAAGCATACAAGAGCTTAACCACCGGCAAGAACCCACCAGTCAACACCGTCAAGAACTTCGTCCATCTCCTCAACGACAGCGACTTCGACTTCAACGAAGAAGTAGAATTCGAACGCATGCGCAAGACCGTCGTTCAGCAAGTGCGCCAAAACGAGATGGCAGAGCAGTACATCGAGCAGCTGGACATCAAGATTGCGCTCCTTGTCAAGAACAAAATCACTCTTGATGATGTTATGCAGCATCAGCGCAACTTTGGACATGCGGGTAGTATGTTTACGAATTCGAATATCTCGAATAGCCAGTTTGATCTTAAGGCGCTGAATAAGAATTCGAGGAAGAAGCTGGATTCGTATCAGCAGTTATTCTTCACACTGCAGACGCAGTCGCAGTACCTTGCTCGACTGTTTAAGAGGATCAGAGAACAGGGATTGGCGGAACAAGAGAGTAAGAAGATTGAGACGCTGATGATGGGCCTTTTCGGCTACGCTCAGAAGAGGCGTGAGGAGTACTATTTGCTTAAACTCATCGCGAGATCGGTTAAGGAGGAAGTTGATGGTAATGCGACGATTCAGGATTATTTGAGGGGTAACTTCTTCTGGAGTAAGCTCATGACGAACTATACCCGTTCACCTCGCGACCGCAAGTTCTTGCGCGAATTGCTTGGTCCGCTTGTCAGAGAGAATATCATCGAAGACCAGCAGCTCGATCTCGAATCCGATCCATCACAGATCTACCGCTCAGCAATCAACAACGAAGAGCTGTCCACCGGTCGCCCTTCCTGTCGTCCGCTTGATGTCAGCAGAGAGGTGGCAATCAAAGACAACGAGACGCGCGAGCTGTTTATAATCCACTTGCAAGATCTGAGGGAAATAGCCGACCAGGTGCTCCTTGCGCTGGAAGAGCAGTTGCCAAGGATGCCGTATGGTATTAGGTATATCGCTCAACAGCTTTTTGAGTCTCTGGTGGAGAAGTTTCCGAGGATGAAACAGGCAGCCATTCTGCAGAATGTTGGCCAGTGGGTATTCCGCTTCTACCTTCAACCGGCCTTGACCGCGCCACAAGAGTTCGGCGTCGTCGAAAAGCAACTATCACCTCTCCAGAAGAGAAACCTTGGAGAAGTAGCCAAGGTCCTCTCGCAAGTCGTCACCGGCAAGCTCTTCAGCGGTGAAGCCATCTTCCTCCAACCCCTCAACGCCTACGTCGGTGTCGCAATCGAGAGAATGGGCATCATCTTCTCCAAACTCATCGACGTGATAGACGCCGAACACACCTTCGACATCGACGAGTTTAACGACTTATACTCCAAGACCAAGCCCACGCTTTACATCAAAACTATAGACATCTTCGCCATCCACAACCTCGTGCACAGTGAGCTCGCAGTTCTCTGTCCAGGTCGAGACGACATGCTCCGCGAGATAGTGTCAGAGCTCGGCAGCGCGAGGACGAATGAGTCAGAATGGAGTGGACAAAAGAATGCGGAGATCCAGTTGACGTTGAACCCGAAGCTGCATGATGTCGAGGATCCGGAGTGGGAGGCTAAGGGACTGTTTATGGAGACTAAGCGGTGCGTACTTTACATTATCCGTGTGCAGTCTGGGAAAGACCTTATGGACATTTTGGTCCGCCCGGTTACGAGGGAGGACGAGATGAAGTGGAACCAGTTGCTAGGGGAGGAGTTCGATGCTGCGGGAAAGACGCGCGGGGGGTACTCAGATGCAAATATGGCGGATATTACAAGTATGAGTTATGCGGAGTTGAAGAGGACGGCGTTGGAGAATATTATGAGGCTGGAGACGCAGTTTGGGAGGATAAGCAGGCAAAACCACTACCAAGACTTGCTCAACGCTATTGCGCTGGATATCCGCACCAAATCCCGCAGGCGTATCCAGCGGCAGAGGGAGATTGAGGGCGTGAAGCTTACGTTGGGGAATTTGCATGAGAAGGCTGTCTGGCTCGAACAACAACGTAAATCTTACGACAACTATATCGAACAAGCGATGATGACACTGCAGAATAAAAAGGGGTGCGTATCTTTCTTTCCCCTCCGAACTTGTCGAGGAGTATAGAGGGTCCCATGCAAGCTAGGGATATGCTAACGAATAAACAGCAAAAAGCGCTTCCTCCTCCCCTTCACAAAGCAATACAACCACGAGCGCGAACTCCGCCACGCGGGCCGCCAACCAAAATTCGGCTCTTTTAAATATTCGGCACGCAACCTTTTTGAGAAGGGCGTCGTGGTTTCCTACACCCCATATAATTCTTCCTCCAAGGAATTTGACAAGATAAATATCACGCTCTCCTGCGACGAAGTTGGAGTCTTTTCTGTGGAGGGAAGCATGGGGAGTATACAGATTCCGGGCGCGACGGCGATGGTACCGCTCGAAGACTGTTTGACAGCGCAGTTTAACAACCATCAGTTTATGACGTTGTTCGAAGGTAACCTTAAACTCAACGTCAACCTTTTCCTCCACCTCATCTACAGGAAGTTCTATAAATCCGACTAATTAACGAGCTCCCTACGCTTGCTCGCATCAAATACGTGGTCTGCGGCGCTCCTGCCTTCGGCAACACCCACGCTGATCAGGGGAATAGGAGGAGGAGTAGAATGGGCGGAAGCTTGAGAAAACAGAGAATGAGAAGAAGATGCTGCGCGGGAGGAAGTCGAGCCAAGAGGTACTGAGGTGGTGGGCGGAGGGGAAGGGCGGAGAATGAGGAGAGCTAAGGATTACTTGTCTGGTTTTACATAGCGCTGGGTTGGCGTTTGTCCGGCAGAGGAGAATAGAGAGGATAGTCTGTATATACCCGATTCGTTTCAAGGGCTTTCAGGTCGATGTGCATAGATGAGATGAGACAGGAATGGAGTGATCATGATCGATGTTCTTTGAGATGATCTTTGAACGTCATGAAGGCGACCGAGGTAAAGGTAAGGTGACGTTGGTTGAAGCTAAGGTTGAATCTCTTCGGGGACCTGAGTTGAAAAGGTGAAATGTGTGATGTTCGTTTGACAGATGTTACCATTAAGTTATCGAATTTACTGGTATATAAGACCAGGTCGCGTCACTCAAGACCTTTGTCACGACAGCGTTTCTGGGGGAGGCTTGTACCAGGGGCAATTTTGGCCCTAAAAACGTTGTTTTGAACCGGAAATTTCCAAAATCTGTTCCCCAGAACAGGGTCTTATAAGCCGGGTAGACCTATATGGGAGAATCTTATAAACCAGTAAATTCGGTATACCATGCGGTTTGTGATAAACGATCTTGTTGGTGGCTTACTATTAACCAAGAAGTGTTTAAGGAAGATAGAGGCTACCCTGAAGTGTTTCTTTCATCTTTTTAAGCTAGCGTGATTGGACTGATCGAGAACTGAGAGAAAAGCAAGTACATCGATCCCAAGAATCCCTTGTACAAAACATTCAGTGCTTGGAGATATCTTCTCCTCCATGACCAATCTCGGTGGGGTGTATTCCTTCTTGGTTTCAAACAGCATTTGGCCAACCCATGAAGGCCGGAAGAGGGGTAGCGTTTATATTCCGCAACTCAGTCCCCTCTGAAGCTAATGGGGAAGGGGAGTTTAAGATCGGGGTTGTGGTGAGTCAGAGATATTCTGGAAACGCTGATCGTGAGGTTGGGCAGGTCAAGATCCCTCCGTTTGCGGTTCAGTAGAAGTATGATCCTCAGCATGGGTTTAGACCTGACGATCAGTTGTTCTTGATGAGTGTGGAGGACGGCCTTTCACCTGACTCTGGAAAGCGGGAGGCGATTTCCTGAGTCGAAGTTGAACTTGGATACGGAGTCTAGTGGTAACGAGGCACCAGTGAATAGAGCAAGGATTTCTTGAGTATGCTGTTAGAAACGCCGTTGTTGAAGGTCTTCCTCTACTCAGATTTTAAAAATAGTTGCTACTTTCATTTCTTAATATTCCCCATATTATCATTACTTGGCTTGAATTTGTTACTCAAATACCCGTTGTACACAGGACTAACTTTTAAACGACTCATTATCAAAGCCGCGCCGACCATCTCATACTCCTCTTTTCTCATGATCAATTACCGACCGGTTTGACGTCATCGTTAAGCAACAGAAATAAGAGTTTGCCTTAATTTATTGCTTGCCTTAGTAGAGCTTGAGAGCCTCGTCCAACAGAAACTGGTCAGCAAACCTTTAATCTGTTTTTTCACGCTGAGAAACTCGAAAGGCTTCTGCTTTATAGTTGAGTCCGTGCCAACAGTCTTAAATGACTTCGACCTCAAACGTCGTCCACAAACGCTCACTAGAGCGAGTGGCTGAAGAAAGATAAAAGATGAGTTTCAACTTTCAATGACGATTGTGATATAAAGCGAAATAGTTGACGAATATATGGCAAGCATGCTTGCCCCCAAAGTAAAGCACTCAATTGTTAGCCCTCGTCGGAGGCTAAGAAACGCTAAAGAAGCAACAAACGAAATTATGAAAGAGACAAAACCACAACCGCAAGGATCCGCGTAGCCCAGACTTGGGTGGTAGAGGAGGTGGGATAATGCGAATGCACCCAATCTAAGGCGGTATGGACTAATTGTAATGGCCCTAGGCACTAAACGCGTTCGTCCACGGTATTGAAATGCGAGGACGGAATCGCGAGTTCCGTATCAGGCCACATGGCTTGTACTGTACTCGTACTTGGAATGGGTGGTAAAGTGGGGAACACAGCTCTAGAGGAGAAACTCATAATGTGGGGATATGAAGCTTAAACGAGCATTTAGAAGGAGGACAAACGAGATTTCTACTTAAGCGAGCTCTCTTGTTCAGGAGACGCCATCCTCTCTCAATCCAGCCAGGTGTCAAGCACGTGCGTCCTCCATTCTCGACCCTGACATAGCGGGGTGGAGCAAGCACAATTCAGGCATAACCCTGCCAATTATGTAATCAACGGCAATCTCTCGCCTCGACTCAGTCAGCCATCAATCACCACACAATCGCACAATCGAAGTCCCATACATCAAAATCTCTACAGCTAGTCAAAGACCTGCGCCCCATTACATGTGTCGCAGGCATCGCAGATCTATATACGTATCGAACGATGTGCGGCTCCTCATCAAACGACAAATACTGCTTAGCTCATAATCATTCAGCCGCTAGTCCCTGACGTCGCCCACGATGTATGACGCGTTGACGTTAGCCCGAGGTGAATGCTTGCAGTTTCGTCTCTGGGCCTGCTCGTCGAATGTTGCGGCCTGACTGGTCCGCGACTTGAGCTTGCTAGAATTGACCCCTGTCTGGGCGAGCATGTAACGTCTGGACGGGCGCCGCGAAGTCTCGGCGCGACCCATCAGGGTAAGGCGAGGCTGGGCGCGTAGGTTGATTTCGACTGACGATGAGCGCAGTCGATACCACCATCCCACAGGACTTATATCCTGAAGACACTCTTTTTCTTCTTTTATGTTATGATCACCGCGCCCCAAGCTATCATGAGGCATACCGCGGCGCGATACCCCTAGTGCGAGCAATTGCTTCTTCTTGCGCGGATACTGTCTGTTTACATCGACGAGCATTGCGACAGCACAACCAAACGAGTACATCATCCGACCAAACGGACAACAACAACACCACAGCCTTTCTACGGACTCCATCGCAACAAAACATACGGAAAGTTAGAAAAATAAGTAGGGCCAATCATGAGTGGCCGCCCTGCTGAGTTCAGGGGATATGTTGATCCAGCCTTCCCGCCAGAGAACTTTCAAGGTCCAAAAGATGCGCCAATTATCATTTACGGGTATGCTTACACTCCTTCGGCCTCTCCAAGCACCCAACCCATACCACATCCACCTCTTAACCTTTTCTCCAAACACCTAACTAACATGCCTCTCACAGATACCTCCCGTCCTTCGCCCTCTGCATTGCAGCCATAGTCCTCTTCTTCATCGCATTCGTCTGGCACTCCTTCATGATCGCGCGCACCAAGTCCTGGTACTTCGTCCCCTTCGCCCTCGCCTGTCTGATGGAAGTAGTGGGCTACGCCTTCCGCACTCTCTCTGCAAAGAAGAACCCATACAATGTCATCTACTTCGTCGTGCAATACTTCTTCATCGTCACCGCGCCGGTCTTCATCTCCGCTTCCATCTACGTCTGTCTCTCTCGCCTTATTGGCTGGGCGAGGACTGAGGGCTGGAGAGGAAACAAGATCTTCAGACCTAAGCTTATCCTTTGGGTGTTCATCACTGCCGATGTGATTGCAACAGTTCTCCAGATCTTGGGGGCAGCTTTGATTGGTGTTGGACAGTCGGACCGCGACTACGAGAAGGCTGATAAAGCTAACAGAATCCTCCTCGGTGGATTGGCATTCCAGACAGGAGCTTTCTTCACGTTCTTTATCCTTCTCATCCTCTTCACCATCACCCTGATCAAGGATCGAAACTTCGGAAGCACCCTCAACGGAAAGCGCAACTTCATTCTCGCACTCTGGATCGCTTCCCTCTTTGTGGCCATCCGTACCTGTTTCCGTCTCGCTGAGACGTCGGAAGGTATTTACGGCAAACTCTCCAATAACGAGCATTACTTCATCGGCCTCGAATTCGTCCCTATTGTGTTGGCTGTCCTGATTATTGGATGGTTCCACCCAGGGAAATATTTGCCAAACCATAGTGTTAAGGCGCGTCAGTTGGAGACGGAGGAGGGGAGCCATATTCCTTTGGAGACGCAGCACTCTCACCACGTTAAGAACTGAGTCTCGCTGAGGGAGGAAAGAGTTGGCAGGTGAGTAGGCATGGGCGTTATGGCGGATTGTTGTAGCAGACAAGCAAGTGAGCGAGCAATGGCATTGAGCATGGCGTTTGGGGAGTTATTGGCTGGCGCCATCTGAGCCGCTCTGATATCGCCGTCCATTTTCAATACTTAAAGCCAGGCCCTTCATCGATTCTCGGTTGTCTCCCCCTACAGAGAAAGGTGGACGCAATTGATACCTAGTTTGCATTGCGTGGTGTTATGGAAACTATTACCTTTCATGCAGTTTTGTTATGGCTGCTTATTTTTATCTGCTTCCCGCGTGCTTTGGTTTTGATGATGTTGTGTTTTGCGTGCGATGTTTCAGTGTTGTTGAGCTGGGTTTATGCGTTCCTCTTCATCTCCATCGATTGTTATTCTTGTTGTGCCATATTTCACCCACAGGAAAAATCGCCGTCGAGATGAGGTTGAGCAAAGTCAGCCACCCCTTCATCTTGCATCAGCTTGCTTATCGTATTGTTGTTTGTTCTTTGAAACTACAACCTCGCCACAAGACCACCTTCCATTCACACAACATCGCAACACTCTTTCAATCGTTCACAACCAACACCAAGAACCTGCATCGATAAATATCCCACCCACCCTCTTGCTTTCCCTCTTTTTCCGCCTCTACCAGAAGTTCAATCAGCGGTGCTCAACTTTCAAGGCCGCCGTTAGCACGTCGACACTTCAGGACGGATCTTCATTGGTGCCCAGCCTGATGGACAGGCGCGCGGTAAACATTGGTATGGTATGTATAATGTTTTAGCTGTATTACTATTACCAATCAGCTTTCTTGGCTCAGTTGGTAGAGCGTAGGTCTCATATCTTCAATATGACACGGTGGTTCACTACCTGGTAATCCTAAGGTCGCAAGTTCGAGCCTTGCAGAGAGCATTCTTTTGATTTTTGGGTGGGTTGTGGCTTCCTTTTTGTGGCTCCAATCAAAAGGGGCCGACAGGAGCGCAGGAGCGAGAAAGAAGCGAAGTTTAGATGAATGTGCCAACCGGTTAATATTGGGACAGAAAGTTGATTTCTTGTATTGACTCAGCGTCGGTAATTATAGCGCCACCAGAGTAAAACAAAATACTCTCAGCTCCTCATTTTCGATTTAGCCACAGATGCTTTTATTCTCCTATTCCTTCTCGCCCAGATCTATGCCGACATTTCCGGGGGCCCCCTCCCCCACATTGGCCTCTCAAAAAGAAAGTCGCATCCCACCACCACCACAATCCCATACCACAAACCGTCCACACGCCATCATCCCATGATGGCCCCCAACCATCTGTGTACATTCAATGCCTTTAAAGGCATTGAAAGGCAAAAGTAAATGGTCACTACGAGGGTCGAACTCGCGACCTTGGCGTTATTAGCACCACGCTCTAACCAACTGAGCTAAGCGACCAGCTTGATGTGAAGGAGTAACTTAGCAATGTATATAATCATGCCTATTTGCCCGGTAGAGAATACCCTATTAACTCGAAATAATCCCAAGGGTCACAAATAATAACTTACATTATCGTAAGTTTTGGTGAGTAATCAAGGGTACTACGTTACCCTGCTCAAAACCATTACCGTTTTCATTACTCCGGTATTACTCCGGTGACAAATAGTAAGTCCTTGGCGGCGAAAAGTGGGCCGTGTAAAAGCTAATCCGGCTAAGCGAGGAAGGGAGGCGAAATCTAGGCGGTATTGCCGTCTTAACCTGTTACTCGTGTTACTCAAACTTTACTCGACGCGTAAAGTCCGTTACTCGAGTAATCTTGGCAAAGGACATACCTAAACTCGCCTCTAGCCATTTGCCACTTAAGTAATACTTTGCGGAAAGCTGCCAGGGTTAATTGGCGAATTAATACGGTATTACACAGATGGAAGCTGCGATGATGGTTGGTGAAGAAGGCGCGCCGGAGGGTCGTTCTTGCACAATTGGGGCTACCATGGACGAGTGGAAGAAATTATGGCGTGGTAGGGAGGGTGCGATGCGATAAGGGAGGAAGGAATGAGAGGGATGGTTAGAAGGCATGATTTTGCGACACAAGGCTGCTGTCTCGGCGAGAAGTTTTGCTACATTTTCTCTTCTGTGCCAGATGAATGGGTCAGATGAAGAGTGCCTCGAGGCCTCGGGTGCATTGGAACAGAAAAGAGTAGCATCTCCAGACTAGCAGATGGGTGTCTCTGTTGCCGCCACATCACGGCCTATAGATTAATCCGAATTCTATCAAGAACCACGAACGCCGAGTGCTGACTGGGACGAAGAAGTTTGACCCGGTGATTCTGCTCGCTGCCTACAAACAGTTCGTTTTCAGGCAATATACAATCGCTGTGTAGCTATGGACCTTAATTCTGAGAAAATACTCCCTGAGCATGCTTCACATGTCGCATTTCGTGATATGCAGACCCTGCGCCGCATTCTCAATCCTCTCCTTAATGATCTGTGCCCATTTGAGAGCCCCCTCGACATCGTCGCGGTCAATCGCTTCGGCGAGTCCTGGGAAAACAGCACCACTGTACCCAGTCCAAAGTCCCGGCGCAAAAATAACATGCTTAAAATACTCCCTTCCATCCAGCCCCTTCCCATAAATAAACCTCCTCTCAAGCAAAATCATCGCCTGATTAATCCTAAACACCGTCTTCGCCAACTTAAGCTTCTCCCAGAACTTCCACCACGGAATATCCTTATTCCTAACCTTCTGTTTCAGGTTCTCAACCAACCAATCAAACCTGCTTGCCTCGCCACGAAATCCATCCGCTGCTATCTGAAGTTGTGCGATGATGGGTTTGAGGGTGTCGCGGGTTGAGGCGGACAATGGCACGACCTCGCGGGTGCGGAAGGACGCTTCGGGTTCCTTGGCGTTGAGCTTATCCTCGATCTTGCCAATATAGGTCTTCAGCGCATCGCCGTAATCGCTGGTCCCGAAGGGGATCATGAGGTTATCGGAATAGTGACCTGCGAGTTTAGACACCAACAAGCCGAGGATACGCGAAGCAGCTTGATGGATCTTCCAATCCGGATCCGCAGCGGTGCTCATCCAGTGGTAGGAGTCGTAGTTGCTGTGATAATGATACACTGGGGAGTCCGCGTCCGCTTTGAACCCAAAATCGAGCGAGGCAACGCCGATGAAGTCTTGGAAGGCCGTGAAGTCGGAGCCGGAACCCATAGTTGAGATATTGGCGTCGTCGAGTGCGGTCCAGACATCGCGGACTGTTTGGCCGCGGATGGTCTGGTTTGGGGAGGGCACCATGCCGGTGACGTTGTAGATCAACCCGTTGAGGAGTGGGGAAGCAGAGGCCTGGAAGCGTGGGCCAGAGCAGCCCACGTCGATGTTAACGTATGAGACTGCCTTCTCAGTCAACCAAGGGATATGGTCCTCAACCCACTCAGTGGAGCCAAGGAGACCGTACTCCTCCCCATCCCAGGAGGCAAAGACAATAGTCCTCAACGGCCTCCATCCACGCTTAACAGCCTGACCAAAGGCTCTAACAACCTCCATCATGGCGGCGGAACCGCTGTTTGGATCACCTGCGCCCCCGACAATCCAGGCATCGCGGTGGTTGCCGACTACGATGACTTCTTCGGTGGGAAGGGTGCCGTTAATGACGCCGATCACGTTCCAGATATCTTGGTATACGTACTCCTGCTCATTGACAAGATTCAATTTGAGGTTTGTGGGCGAAGGACCGATGTTGTACTTCACACCGTTATCCTTCAGGCCGAGGTCCTTGTTCCACCACTTGTTGAGGTCGGACGCTGCTGGTCCGTGGCCGTTCAAAGCCTTCAAAATTGGCAGGGCGTCCCGGTAGGAGATTGGGAGGGAGGGGATGCGAGGGTAGTAATCTGTTGGATCATCTCTGTCCACTCCTGGCTTGGATGGGCGACCGATGGTTGTTGGGTCGCCGGGAGCGAGGGAGAGGAAGGAGGTAGAGCCACGCTGCACGGAAGAGTCTTCGCGACCTGGCGCCCCATGATCATCTCCTGGGTCGGTGTACAGGACTGTGCCGATCATGCCTAGTTCTTGTGCACGCTTGACCTTCAAGCCTCTAAAGATTCCTCCATAACGGGCAATGGCGATGTTGCCCTTCAAAGAGACGTTGGCGGCGAGCAGGTCTTCGAAGTCTTGGTAGGCGCCGTAGTTGACGTAGACATACTGAGCAGTGACATTGCCTGATGCAGAATAGCCGTGGAAAGTTGGGACGGAGTCAGTGGCGTTTGTGGTTGGGTCGTCTTCCAGAATATCCTCTGTCAAGCTTGCCTCAAACTTGACGTTCCACGCCTCATTATCATCGCCACCCCTCTTCTCTTTGTCACTCTGCTCAAGCAAGGCCAAACGGTGACCGAGTGGGTAGTTGATGTACACATTGTACGGTTCAACAGTCGACGGAACACCAAACTCTTCCCACTTGTCTCTTGTCCACTCTGCTTGAGACTGGTTCTTGCCAGCGATATGGGCACCTGCTGTGTAGTATTTCGACCACTCTGAAAGTTTCTCGGTATCCGGGCTGGACAGCATCAGCGCCTCGATATCCTCCACGGACATGCGCGAACCATGGCAGCCATGTGGTTTTGGGTGGCCTTCGCCGCCATGGTGAGGATGGTGGGCCGGATTATGAGGCCGGGCAGGGTGGTCTGGAAACTCTTCAGAGCCATTGTGGATATTTCGGACGCTGTAGAGGAGGATAAACGCGACGAATGAGGTCCAGGCAGCGCCGCGGAGGAACTTGGCTCTGCTGCTTCTGATATTTGGCCTCTCTTGCTCAAGGAACTCGGCCGGCTTTGGTTCCGGGAAAGGAGTCGACTGCTCCATATTGATGGCTGCCATCAAGGGATTGTAATAGTTTATGGATATTGAGGTCTAGAGCTACCCGGTTAGCAGTCCATTTGTTATGGTGTTGACGGCCAAGCTTCACATGACGTTGCGCACCCCACCCGGGTACCCGGCGGGTTGGCGCTACACGGGGCAGCACTCACAACATTCACTGTCACACTGCCGTTCCGAGATGGCAACTTCAACAAGTAAGTATATCACTGGATATGTTGTTCTTCGGTTTGTGTAATCAAGCGACAAGAAGTGAAGAAGATATAGAGTAGTCAAGTAGTCTATTATTAACTTGCTCATTAGCCGCGTACCGCATTCGTACTGCACCTTGTAAGCGCACTTCGTCAGCTTCCTCATGTGGCTAGCCCGCTCCTCATCTCCACATTTCAGTCGACAGTCACGTCGCCGCCAAATCCGTCAATCAACAATCCTCACGTGATGATGGAGAACTCGGAGTATCATCGGAGTTTGTTGCCCTCACAACCCCACAGGTTGGTGATTGGCGGTGTTCCAACAACGAACTCCTTCATGTAGTCTTCAGCATAGCCGCGGCCTCGGCCTCCCCCTTTACGCAACACTTTGTCTCCTTCAAGCAATCGATAAAACATGAACCCTGCAGTACCACCCAGTATGGCGAAGACGTACCACCTTCCAGCCCGCTTAAAGCTCTTACTGTGACTCGTGTGGACGCTCTAAGCTTTCTAGCCTCACTTGTCATCTCCACCCCCAACCTCTGACACTTCTGACTCCACACCCGAAACGCAATTTTTTTGTATATTGCATTTCCTTTCCCTAGAACGCAATAAAGAATCTTTATATACTTCTTGTGTACTTGGTGCTTTCACTGCCTCATGATATAATCTGCCTTCCGCCTGCTCCGAGGAAAACAATTGTAAAGAGACTTGGCGAAGAATCGTCGCCACTGCAGAAGAGAAGATGGGAAAAGTTACCCGTGGGGAGCCGAAACTGCCGGTTGCGCAGTTGACTATTTTGGGTATTTCTGAACAACTTAGAATGAGAAGATCACGGGACTGATAAAGAGAATAGCAATATGCCGTTTTGCAGAGCCGATTGCTTCGACGAGTGTGTTTCCTTACCTTGTATGTTGCGCCGTTCTCGTCTACCCCGCATCACCTTACCAACCTGTTAACGCCAACCGGAATTCTGGCAACCCTTTTTAAGATGAATTCTGACAAGTTTCCCAGCCTGAGATGATAGAGTCCTTCGGTGTTGAAAAGAAAGAAGTCGCAAAATGGGCCGGTAAAAAGCACTCACCTGGACCTTTTTAACTTTGCTGACCAGTTAACAGGAATCACATCAGCAACCTTCTCGTTATCACAATGCCTAACGGCCATTGCTTGGGGCAGAGCCTCCGACTACTTTGGCCGCAAATACATCATCCTGATCTGCCTCTCCGTCACCATGATAACGTCCATTTTATGGGGTCTCTCCACCTCCCTCACAATGGCAATCATCGCCCGTGCCCTCTCAGGAGGCGGTAATGGCAACGGCAAGTCCATCTCGCTTCTTCCTTAACCTTCCTACTAACTGGTTACAGTCGGTATCCTCCGCACAATGGTAGCTGAGATGGTACCAGAGAGAATCCTACAACCAAGAGCATTTTCCGTCATGCCTTTAGTATGGTCTATTGGATCGGTTTTAGGTCCAGCATTCGGTGGTTTCTTCGCCAAACCAGCACAGAATCTTCCCGGCCTATTCGCCAACAACCAGCTTTTCATTAAATTCCCCTTCCTCCTGCCCAACTTGGTAGCCGCTGCCATCTTCCTGATAGGCATCACAGTCGGCTTCCTCTTCCTCAAAGAAACGCTTGAAACGAGGAAACACCAGTTAGACTACGGCATCGTGATCGGAGATAAGCTTAAGAAATGTGTGGTGAGAGGTAGGAAAGGGAGGAAGCACAACCACGACTACGACGACGACGAGCTAAACGCTGCACTGCTGCACAACCACAGCCGCCGAAACTCGACCTCTTACTCTAACGGTGGTGGGTCGCCTTACGGTACTAGTCCTGCTACAACCCCCTCGCTGCTCCATCCAATGTCTAAGCCTGCCCTCCCGCCGCCTACAATAAGAGAGTGTTTTACCCGACAAAGCACGCTCAATGTGTTGTCGTACACGTTCTTGGCGCTGCATAGTATGGCGTTTGATCAGTTGCTGCCGATTTTTATGCATCACCCCCGCCGCGACTTCTCCTCCTCCGCCTCCCCCATCAAATTCACAGGCGGTTTCGGTATCTCCTCTTCCCGCATCGGCACCCTCTTCACCCTCTACGGCATCACCGCGGGCCTCGTCCAATTCTTCGTCTTCCCCCCCGTAGTCCGCCGCTTTGGAGTTCTCCGCTCTTACAAAGTCTGCGCCGTCATTGGTCCCTCTGTGATGTTCGTCACGCCCTACACAGCCCTAATCCGCGACGAGGTAACGCAGCAGGGGGTGATGTTTGCTATTATGGCGGTTAAGGCGTTCGTGGGGATTTTCATGTTTCCTTGTAGTACCATCATGCTTACCAACAGCGCGGGGAGTCTGAGGCTGCTGGGGACACTTAATGGTGTGGCGACGTCCACCTCGGCTGTTGGGCGCGCACTGGGACCGTTTTTGGCGGGCGCGGCATTCACCTGGGGACTGGAGAAGGGGTATGTTGTTGTGGCGTGGTGGATGTTGGGTTTTATTGCTATTGCCGGGATGGTACCGATTTTTAAGCTGGTTGAGATGGATGGGTTTAACAAGGCGGAGGATAGTGAGGGTGAGGAGGATGATTTGGTTGTTGACGACGATGCGGGGGCGATTATGAGCGGGGATGAGAGGTATAGTGATGACGAATCGAATATCGCTGTGGTGGAAGGTGGGTCGTTGGATAGGGAGCATAGGATGGGCGTTGCTAGTGTGTCAGGATCGAAGAGAATGACGAGCCCGATCGGCGTGCGTGGTGGTTCGATAGGGCCGGGTGAACGTGGAAGAAGGCTGAGCACGAATCTTGGGTATAGCAATGTTGGGCAGGGGACGGGCGGGACGACCTTCAATTGATGCTGCCGCCGGGAGTGGCTTACGAATGAGGGAACGCGGAATGAAATTGACGAACGAAAGGCGGATAGCCTGAAGGCGTGGATACATTGGGACGAAAGCATGAGTATGAAAGAGATGAGAGCATGATGGACTGGATTGAAGCATTGGACACGGGCATCGTCAAAATCGGTTGGTAGCGTATCGGCGTTTGAATACACTGCTTACTTGATAAAGCGCTTTCTTGTTGCTGCCAGGGTCCTAACCAGTTGGTGTTGGTGAGTGCGTCGCCTCCACGACATTGTTGAAGATGGTCTCAAAGTGCTGCTGACAACGTATCTCGGCTTGAGCCACCCCGTTAATGATGTCAGGCTGACAGCGGCCACGGGCGGGGGTGGCAGATTCTCTACGAAGTCCGTGAATGGCAGTGGTGAACAATATTCACAACCACGGTCCTCAAAATACCCAACACATCTGCTCTGGGACTCAAAAACGAGTCTAGCGGGCTAACTGGTGATATGGAGACAATATGGCTCTAGGCATGCACTCCATGGTGCCAGTTGGCATGGCCACTGTGATATGGCGTTGTTGTGATATGGCAGAAATACCGATGGCGGAAGATTGGGGGAGCGTGGAGGATGAGATATGAAGCGGCCGCGGCGACCTGGGTAAGAAGAAAAGGAGAGAACGGAACAAACAGAAGCATGGAGCTTCCTACTCTTCATTGACAGCGATGGATGCTGGCGGATAGGAGAATATAACGACGCTAAGAGAGCCTTGCAGGCCAACCATTACTCACTGTGTTCATCCATCGGCGACAAGCTGTAAGGGACCATGATGAAAGCGGGTAAAATTTGACAATATTGGCAATGACAGTAGGCGGCCGTTTGGTGGCAGATAATGCTAGGCGCCTGAAGTTCCATAACCAGCATGGTGGCCCTCCCTTCTGGAGAAGAGCAACATGCTCTCCGGGACATGGATAACCGGCTCCTCAAAATCCACTGCTTGGCGGATATTTCCGAGGTTTTGATACCAGTATCGACGCCCCTGTCGCTCGTCTGTCCAGCATCGGCGGAAGAGCGGAGACGTGCTGTTAGCAAGACTGTGTCGGCAATATATTTGACCGCGACGACAGCAGGGCCACCCCAGCTGATGATAGCATCAAACTGGCGATGGTAGCGGAGCCAGCAGAGATTTAATCCACGACAGCACTAACAGTACAGAGGTTGATGGTAAGATTGTTCTATTAGGTCTTGAAATTCCAAACGTCAACGCCATTATGATTACCCACTGCGATCTCGGTCTAAGCCGCCAGCATAACAAGACTCTACCCGCCATTTTCAATTTTTCAGACTTTCCCCCCCGGCCTGTTTCTGCCATCGACTATCCAACTTGTTTCCCCTTTCATCCTCGATCAGCGTTATCATCGCTGTAAAAAGCCACCTTACACGACAGACTTCCCACCAGTTTTTGGCCTAAGCTTGTTCCAAAGCAGCGCACTAACAACAGCACTGCAAGCAAATAAGATACAAAGCGCAATACTCAGTCCCCAGATCGCCTTCATGAGGTAGCAAGTCGTGGAGTTGACGCCCGCCCAAACAAAGTAGTCGACCTTGCCCATGTTGGCGCCAACGGACGCCATGAATGCAGCGGAGCTTCCATCCTGGGACGGAGGTGCGAGCTTAGGGCAGCTGAGGTAAGAGATCGGCTTCCCGACAGTGACAGCTACGACGATAACGGCGATGAGAAGGAGGGAGTCGAGGCCGGTGGCGATGAGGAAAGGGAGCGCGTTGTCGTGGTAGAGGATGTAGGAGATTGCGCAGTAGAGGACTGCTATGACTGTCTTGGGGTATGTCAGTACATATTTTTCGCGATGTATATGTTCGCCGCCAGCAAGAAGAAGCTGGGGTTCAGAGAATACTTACGACTGAGAGTGTGCCAATAAGAACATTTGGTGGGACTGTATTGTTCGCTACCATATCAGAGATGAAGTTGGCAGTCATCCCAATAATGGAGATGAGGGAGACGGTTTGGAGGCCCCGCATGTTGGTAAAGCTTGTGCCGAGGGCGCCGTGGTTTGGTTGAGGCATGTTGGCGGAAGTTATGGAAGGTAGATTGAGGTTGTATTCGCTGAAGTCTGTCTTCACGGAGAGTGATGATAGGTTGGGATTGCGAGAGCTGCGGCGGATGAAGAGTGCCGAAGGAATGGTGGTGCTTGATCTCTCGAGACTGGGAGTCGCGAGAAGGTGGAGGCAGGTTTGGATGTAGTTCCTGATAAGTGGCGGACTTGGTATCTATCAACGATAATGGTTGTGGGATGCTACCAGAGCAAAGAGTGTGATGGTTTTGGTGCTAGTGGGTTTTGTTGAAGTCGAATGTTATTTTGTGTGTGCCGGAAGAATACGACCCTTGGAATTGATAACGGTTTTGTAGAAAGAAATCACAAAGAAAACAAGAAATGAGATATAAATCCGAGAGGTGTTATGAAACTGAAAACTGATGGAGAAGGAAGAGGTCTCTTACAGCCGGCGAGCAGGAGTCTTATACTTGAGACCTCAACTCTCCTCTGAACATGTTGCCTGAGTCCTCAATGTGCAAAAGTACCAAAAAAAAAATGCTCAAACGTCTTGTGTCTTTGATCTAAACTTTGTTGATGCGTTTTGTTGCTATAAATTCTCGATACAAAGGCGATGTCTCTCGACGCGCCGCTTGGGCCAATCATGGTCCAGAAGCACCCTGGTCGATCGCGTTTAGGATGGGCGTTTAGCAAGCGACATCGACAATTTGCAAGGCCATCAGACCAATAGCGATGAATAATCGGTTTCCTGCTTGGTTTTGAGAAATCGCGGAGCTTCGGGTGCCTGAAATAGACGCGGCCACTTGACAAACACTTGTTATTGGAGTGATCGCGTTGCTGAAGGATGAAATGAGGCTGGGAATGGTGGTGCCAACTTGTTGAAACAGGCGCGGCACAAGCGACCTCAGACACTTAGGGTGAAGCTTGATGAAGATCTGTGGTACTACTCGCGCAGGCACTTACTGGGATTTTGATCGGAGCTGTTAGAGCTGGCAGCCGTGAATCCAGGAGATCTAGACCCAGAACACTCAACTTGAAGCATGGCTGTGCTCCAATGAATTGCGTCAGGATGGTTACAAGAGGCGCGCCGATAGGTCGCGTCAAGCTTACCTTGCTCGGCCTTGCATGCTGGAGGACCAGTATTATGGAAGGCCTCAAACCGTGATAGCTCCAATCGTTGAGGCGAATCCGCGGTTGCTTCGAGGCGTCTTAACGTTGTGGCACCTGGACGCACGGCCAGCTGGAGCTCCTGCTGAGCGAGAAAACCATGCTATATGAAGTAAAGCACTGGAGCTCCGAGAACCTTGAGAACAATACTTCATAGTAACAAAAACATATCGCTTTGTCAGCCAATACGTTGACACTGTTTCCTCCAAGACAGCTCCGTCAGGAGATGTGACTGCATCAACGTGCCAATCTAATCTTATCTCATCTTATCGCATCACAACTTTATCTTTCGTCGCACCCTCTATCTCAACACAGCTTCACGGCCACAATCCCCCCCTCCCATACAAACACATTACAAACACACAAAATGCCACTCGACACATCCTCCTACTCCCTCGCGCTCCTCCGCCTCGACGGCCGCCGCTGGAACGAGCTTCGCCGCCTCAGCGCCTCCATATCCGTGCAACCAGCCGCCGACGGCTCGAGTTACCTCGAGATGGGAAACACGAAAGTGATATGCACAGTGACCGGACCAGCGGAAGGAAAGCGGGTTGGACAGGGTGGCGGGAGCGATGGGAAGGCGATGGTGGTTGTTGAGATTGGGATTGCGGGGTTTAGTGCTGTGGATCGGAAGAAGAGGATGGCTGGTGATAAGTATGTACCCTTGATTCTATGCGCAATACACGTGTTGTTACCTTCAGTGTGCTGCTCGAAGCTTGCGCAATAGCGCGCCTGGCGAGGGAGGCTTCTAGATCGGAACAGTAATGCTAACAAGAAATCATCAGGCGCATAACAGAAATGCAAACCACCCTCTCCTCCACCTTCTCCAGCACCTTGTTCACCCACCTCTACCCTCACTCCACCATAACCATCTCCCTCTCCGTCCTCTCCCTCGACGGCTCCTTGCTCTCCGCCCTCATAAACGCCTCAACCCTCGCCCTCATCGACGCCGGCATTCCCATGTCCGACTACATTTGCGCCTGCACCGCGGGCTCAACCTCCAGTTATTCTTCCAACGATGAGAGTGCGGATCCGTTACTGGACCTCAATTTGATGGAGGAGCAGGAGTTGCCGTTTTTGACGGTGGCGACGCTGGGGGGTAGTGACAAGGTGGCGGTGTGTGTTATGGAGTCACGAGTACAGATGGGGCGGTTGGAGGGGATGCTGGCGGTGGGCGTGGATGGGTGTAAACAGGTCAGGACGATTATGGATGGGGTTGTTAGGAGGCAGGGGAAGAAGGTGCTGGCTGGCGGTGCTTAACCTGAAGGCTGCCGAAATGTGAGGGAGATGGACTGAGAAGATCACGATGCAAGGTGTCAGGAGTAACGGCGTCAGGTAGCATGGCGAATCTGGGATAAGTTCATGAAATCAATTGCATTTTGCTGGCTGTTACGACAGTCGTGCTAACCCGTCACTTCCTCCTGTTGCGCTTAGCCATAGTGATCAAACTCGACCTACGTACTCACAACTCGTCATGAGCACTCTTCTTCGGCACCTCCTCAACAGTAACAGTCTCTGTCTTCGCCTCGCCAGTAACTGTCTTTGGCACCTCGGCATCCTCCGTATCCTCTGGTCCCAGCTCCGGGACAGGGTCAGCCGCAGACTCAACAGGCTTCTCTGTCTTCTCCTCGACTTCCGGCTCTGGAGAGGCGTCTGGGGCAGACTCAGCGGTACTTGGCTCAGCTCCAGCATCACCAGTCTCTGGGCTCTTACCGATCAAAATACCAGGCAACACCGTCTTCTCACCCTCACCCATCCTAATAGTATCAACCCACTGCTCAATCGCCTCCTCCGTATAAGTGCTCCCAGGATACTTCTTCATCCACCCCCTCTTAACATTGATCGCTACAACATCAATCGCATTCGTCAAGCCCAGCATCTTCTTCAGCTCCCTCACACCACCAGTGCTCTCCGGCACAGTGTAAAAAGGGAAGATATTCCTTTTCGCATGCGTATACTTGGCCTTAATCTCAGCCATAGAGATGAGCCCCCTCATGCTCTCCTCGCTGTACTCCACGGGCGCGAAGGCAAGGACACAGGTTCCCGACTTTGGCAACAAGCATGACTCAGCCAAATCCTTCTGAGACGTTATGACAGGGATAGGCTCAGTAGCCTTCTTCTCTTTCTTCTTCAGATCAACAGGTTTCTCGCCATCGACTTCTGGGCTTGGGGACTCGGTTGGGGCGCCGTCGTCGATGATGGTCTCTTCGGTCGCGGAGGCAGCGGCGGAGGCAGCGGCGGAGGCAGCGGCGGAGGATGCGTCGGCGGATTTGTGGGATTCGGAAGCGGACTTGAAACTTGATTCTGCCTTTGCGGCGGATTTCTTCTCCTTCTTGTTTGGTTTCTCATCCTTCTTGGACTTGCCCCTTCCGTTCTTGGGTACTGATCCGGGGTTGGGTGCCGCGACTTGGGAGATGAATTCCACGATTGCGTCCTTGCTCTTCAAATCTCCGTCGTAGGTGAGAACCTCCTCCTTGCCGCCTGGCAAGAGGATAATGGTTGGGAACTTGGTGACGCCGAACAGCTCAGCAGAAGCCTTCTGCTTGCTACGGATCTGAGCAACTGTGACGGAGCCCTTAAAATCAATCGCAACCGCCTTCCAGAGTGCTGACACCGTGGTTTTCTCAGTGAAAAGGATAGCCTTCGCACTACTATTGTTCTCCTTCAAAAACCCCTCCATATCCTTATCCTCAACCTTCTTCACCAAATTGCTCATCTTTCCCGTAACGGCATCAACGATCGCAGCAGCTTCGCGAGCGCCGTTGTAGTCCTCTACCACGGGGCGGGAGGACAGCTTGCCCGGCTTGATGATCTTGAGGGTTGGAAAGCCTTTGACGCCCATCTGGCCGCAGAATTGCTTGTTAACGTCCTCATCGCAATTCACAGCTGCGACCTTTGCGAGACCGGCAAGCTTCTTGGCGGCGGTTTCGTAGGCCGGTTGGAGGGTTTTGCAGTGGCCGCACCATGGTGCGTAGAACTCGACGATCTGGAACGTGTTATTGGTTGAAGCTTTCAAACATGGGAAGCTCTGTGAAAGCGTGCGAAGCTTACCGAAGTATAGTTGGACTTCGCAATCAAGGCATCATAGTTCTTAGCGTCGACCTGAAGGACTGCCGAGCTCTTAGGATAGAGGCCGCCGGCATTAGCTGGAGACGCCAGAAGCAGAGCTGTAGCGCCGGCAACGAGAGCTCCAATGCAGACCATTGCTGCTGAGGATGAAGCTGTGAGTGAGTAAAACGATCACTGGATGGGGATAAAAATTGTAGGTGAAGTTAGAATAAAAGCTCTTTCATTGTGCTTTTGAGCTACGCTTTCATCCCTCACTTCAAAGTTGTTTAGGTGTCAAGATTGATCTGATGGACGTCGCACCAAAACCAGGGGTATCCGTAGCACCCCTGTAGTGGTCTGTGCTGGACCCCTCAGTAGCTTCGAGAGGCACGTCAGGCGGGACCGAGAGCTGGCCAACCACTGACGAGCATAACGACGCGCAATAGAGTACGAAGTAATTAAACGAGTGCCTAAGAAGCATAAGAAGTATATCAAGACCACCACAGAAATAAACTCACCAAATAACCAATAAGCAGAGCCTACTACTGCCAGTACAGCTGTCAATATGGCTGATAAACTCCCGGCCGCGCTCAGGAAGAATGCCGATATTGCGCGTTTCGCTATTAGAGCAGCTCAATTAGAAAAAGTGAAGCCTGCTGTTGCCTATTGGTGTAAGAAATGGCATGAATACGTCTTGAGTATCGAACTGAGACAATAACAGGCGAATACTGGATCGTCAACCAGCTACTGGCACGTGGACTTCATAACATCGACGAAGAATGCCTAAAGTACACAACGAAATTGATGGACAAGCTGGAGGAGACAAAGACCAAGCACGCAAATGACGATGCCATAGTGGACGACACTGCCGGACAGGCTTACGTCGAGCAATTTGGACTGGAAACGTTTCAGCGCGCAGAAAGAGCTGTGCAAGCTGATAAGGTCACCAAGCAGACGGCAGATACTTTCTTAGCAGGGGCGACCTTTCTCGAGCTTGTCAATATATGGGCTCCACCTGATGCAGAGACTATGTCGAAGATCAGATATGCAAAGTGGAATGCTGTCAGGATAGTCAAGGCCTTCAAAGAAGGAACGGACCCGAATGAGTCCAACCCACGTCCGGACCCAGCCGGCGAGCAAACTGGAGCACCAGATTTGGACCCAAACGACCCAGAGGTACAGCAGTTCAGTGGAAGCAGTCACAGCCAATATCCACCGGCACCGACTGTCCAAGAAGTGCCCGATCACGACGAAGACGCCTCCCGCCTCGCACCCCAGTTCAACATGAACCGCTCCCTCCACCCATCCGCCCAGTCACCACCAAAAGACGACTCGTACGAAGTCTCCCCCATCGACTCACCTCAAGATGTAGCAGGCAGATACCGCAACAACTCGGTAGGTGGGGGCTACTTCCCCGACGTCCCAACAGACGTCCGTCCCGTCACTCCACCATCAGCACCTACAGATATACCTACCCATCTCCCACCAGCACCGTCACCTAGCACAACTACTGCAGGCTCGCCGCAGGTGCCTACTAACTTCTCATCTCAGTCAGCACATGCACCGCCGCCGCTTCCTGTCTTTGATACACCGGCTGTACCGACGGTCGCTGCCCCTGTTGCGGCAGGCTTACCATCCGATTATGGGCACACTGCGGGGATTACCGGGCAAAGTGCTAGGTCTGGGTATGGAGAGTTTGTGCCAAATGATGTGGCGATTTCGAAGGCGCAGAAGCATGCTAGGTGGGCAATTTCGGCGCTCAACTTTGAGGACTCAGATACTGCTATTAGGGAGCTGAGAGCCGCACTACAGACGTTAGGGGGTCACTAAATCCCACCATATATATTTCAGGAATTTGAACTGGGCAGGATATGCCCGACCAAGCTCAAGTGGGAAAATTAACGAAGAGTGTCAACCGCTTGGTTGATGAGATTTGCTATGATACCCTTCATACGACTTTTATGATTCCGGGGTAATACAACAGCCAACATCCGACAGTACTTTGAATACTATTTTGCAGCTCTATCAATTCTACTTGACTCAATGTTTCGGCTGTGACTGTTTCTATATTTGCCCCTTTCGGAGTTTAGATCACGTGGACTGCTGACAAAGTGCTGGGTTCGGCGTTACCGAGTGGACGAAGCTTCCAGCCAGTCTTGGCATTACCGCAGCACGGAGCGTCATCCAACTCCGCCGCCTACTTCAACACCACGACGCCCATTGTCCCGTCAAACACAACTTCAACACCACCATCTCAGCTGAGTGCCTCACACCGCACATTCACGATGGTCCTCACTATCCGCCAACCTATGCGCCTTACTGGCGTCCTCAACCAAGTCTCAAAGACTGCTTTCAAGTCCCCGGCGCCAATCCGCGCATTCCACACCACCAAGCCAGCGAACAACTTCTTCACAGCCCGCGCCACCGCCCATCTGAAGAGCAACCCAATCTTCAGAAGAGTCTTCGGACAGACTCGCGCCTACAATGTGCAACAACCAGCTCTCCCAACAAACCAGGGCTCCCTGATGCAGCGCCTCCTCTACGGAGGCGCCGTCTTCGGCGGAACCTTCTTAGCCATCAACTTCATGTTCAACCGCGAGACGCGCGAGGACGGCGGCATGCCACTCTACGAACGCGCATACCTCAACCAGACCTTCCTGCACACCGGTCTGGGCATTGGAATCATCGGTGTCGCAGCCAGAGCAATGTACACTTCCGGCTTCGTCTACCGTATTATGGCCACCAACCCATGGGTCGTCATGATCGGTGGTCTTGCGCTTTCTTTCGGTACTATGCTTGGAACTAGGGCAACGGATCCAGAAAACTATATCCAGAAGTACGCTTTGTGGACTGGTTTCAACGCTACGCAGGCTATGTTCATTGCGCCGCTGATGTTCATGGCTCCGCCAGCTATCATGGCAAGAGCTGGTCTTTACACCGTTGCTATGATGGGCTCGATCGCCTTTGTTGGTGCTACTGCTAAGACCGACAAATACCTTTACCTTGGTGGACCGCTCCTTGCTGGTGTTGCCATTGTCGCTGTCTCTGGATTCGCTCCACTTGTTCTCCCAGCTACTGCTGTTCGCACTTTGGCGTTCACTGAGAACATCTGGTTGTATGGTGGCCTTGCTGTCTTTGGTGGCTTCACCCTTTATGATGTCCAGAAGGTGCTTAACCATGCTCGCTTGGCTGAGCGTGGCTTGATGAAGCCAGATCCAGTTAACGAGTCTATCAGGTATGTTCCCTAAACTCAGTCGCTCATAACTACCACCGTTTGATTCGTTACTAACCAGTTAACAGCCTTGAGCTCGACTTCCTCAATATCTTCATCCGCATGGTTCAGCTCTTGATGATGCGTGATCAGCGCCGTCGTTAAGTTAGCATAGCGAGTGAATGAACGATGATACCCTTGTACATTTCAACGCGATGGTTATGAGCTAGCATGGTAGAGGCATTCAGATTGCAATCAAGAAGCAAAGTGCTTGCTGAAGGATTAGAAACGCATTACAGAATCTCCTCTCTTTGGATAAGAAAAATACAAAAACATTTCAAAGCTATTTACTTTCCATCTAGCACTGTATCTGCGAGCGCCTGCCATTGTTTGCATTGTGTTATTGTTTGTGTCTGCTTTCACACTGTTGCGCCAATGAGCTTGCGAGTTCCCCGAAGTATGAGCTCTGAAGGATCCTTGCAACCTACAATTGCGGGGTCACAGTCAAACCTTCATCCTCACTAACCCGGTCCAGTCTCATTTGCCAGCACAGGCACACCTAAGCCGCTTTTTTGGTGGTGTTGTTCTTTGCCGTGTCACATATAAAATGCGTCGGCAAAAAAGGCAGTTTAGGTATGGCTGTGCTGTGGCGCCATCTCGGCTCTGTTCTCATGTGCTTTACCAGTTAGCGGTCTTTGACTCCTCATTCCGTCATGATGCAGGGTAAAGACGGAAGGGGATTGAGATTTGGCGAAACATTTATGTAAGGCCAATGCCCTGCGGACGGTCATATTTGTTTTGCCGCGTCAGATGTCCCCAGTATTGTGGTTGCTGTTGTTAAACCGGTCGTCAGATTGACATTGGAGACATACCCCAACGAGGGCTTTGACGACACCTCATAGAGACTAAGAGGGCATCGCTGCAAAGTTGACAGCATATCGATTTCATTTCTTGAAAAAGTATAAACGGTTTGACCAGCCCATTTGATTTGGGACTGCCCGGTCGGACCTCAAATATATTCTTTTTTCATGGTTCTTAGGTGATGGATGTCCCCCTGCTGGCATGGAACTGAGGCCAACCACAGCTTCAACGACAATTCAACACGAACGTCCCTGCAAATCCACCGAGGCAACACTCTATGCTCTCATAATTTCCTATTCTCAAAGTTAAGCCAAATAGACCACAAAATGCTCGGTCGGATGCCCAATTCCATCTCTCGTTATGGTTTCCTCGCGGTCGTTCCACCAACGTCTGATTCGGCGACTGCCCGTCATGCAAGTGCCAAAACCTCCTCTCAACGAAACATCACGACCGAGCACCCTGGTAAACTCTACCATGCAATCTAGTGAGAGATTGATAATTGGGAAAAGGGGTTTAGGTGGATTTCATGGCAAAATGCCCGGTCGGACTTCCAAATTCGTTCTTTGTTGTTGTGTTGCGGTAGCTTGGCTCACTTGTACAGGTGATGTGAGAACCGCTTTGTGGAGCTTTGACGAGCACACGGCTCACCTCACACTCAACATGAAAGCAGGAAAGCAGGAAACGAGCGGGATTGTAATCTGATGTTCATTATTACTTGTAGCGGTATAACTTATCGCCTATAGTATACTCAAAAAAATCATCTGCTCCGTTATCCATTGTGCTGTGGGCCGTTACAAGCCCGAGATCCAGCTCCGGCAGTCCCGTCACCCATCCAAGCTACCGCTCTCTCCCAGTCTCATTCCCCAATCATGCACACCAAAACGCCTCCGCTCCAAGGTGCCATAACGAAGTCGTGACATCATAATAAATACCCCGCTCAGTACCCCCTCCCCTTAGCATCAGAAATATACCTCCTCGCCGCCTCCGACTGCCTAGTGGTGGTAGTGGTGGTGGTGAGGGTTATTGATGGGCTGATGACGACCACGAGGGAATATGGTGATGGAGTCAGATGAGGAGGATGAGTTGGGTGCCTTGACGTTGTTGAGTGTGGTAGCGGCGAGAGGACGGTACTGAGAATGAAAAGTCGTGAGAGCTTGGTAGAAGCTATTGGAACTTCCAAAAACCTCGATGAAAATTGGTGACGACGACGATGGTGGATGAGTATAATCAGATGAGGAGTATAGATCTGGCGACGAGGATGAGAGGTGAGGAATTGACTGTCTTGGCGGGTTGCGATGCCTGTCGTTGTCCAGACGAGGGTACCGAGTCCTCGAAGCTCTAAGTGCTTGATAGATGCTCTTGGAACGTTCAAAAAACTTGCTAACAAGTTCTAACAACTTTCCGATGAATTCTGTGGTAACTTTGATGAGGGAGGATGGAAAGAGAGGAAGAAATGGTGAGGGAGGAGGGGAGGGTATTTGAGTAGGAGCGAGCTGCGCGGACATTTTGGCATTTTAGGTTGGTGTTCGCTCACAGAACTAGCCAATCAGATAGAAGCACAACATACAACCATATCAACACCAATGAGAGAAGTGGTCCAATCTGACCACTTCCTGGTCGGGTATCCGACCAGGCTGGCGATGGAATTCACCTTTCACTTACGTCGTTGGAGGGATTTTATTCAGCCACGATTAGTTGCGTTGAATGCGAAACGGAAATTTGGTGTTCTGGGGACAGGCCTTCCCCCATATCTGGATGTGGAGTTAGAAGCGTTCAGTGATGCCAAGGGTAGCGTGCATGAGGTTTCCGCATCGTCTCCCATCGACCGCCGCCCGCGGACTGGATGAAGTGAGCCACAACGCGCAGGATTGGGGACAGCTGGAAACAGCCCGACTACGAGAGAAGAACGTGGTCGTTCAAAAGAAGCTCTTCATGGTCAACCTCAAGCCTTCTCCCTCGATATGCTTTCATTCGTTACATCCTTTCGTAAGATGTGAGGAAAGTGTGTGTCGTGATTTCGAGGCTCGTGGTAGCTAGAGATCGAGCTAGATCTGTGGAAGGGCTGTGGGTGTCATGAACTAACCTGTAGCAATACTCTGCTGAAAGATCCGTGCCATCGCTCAAAGAAACACATGCGCCGTGAGGAATCTGCGTGTCAAAGCGACCCGCCGATTGAGTGCCACAACGGTCCGTAGCAGGCGAGGCGGCAGCTCACCGCAGCTGAGCTAATCTTCCCAGGATCCGCACATCCGTATGCTATTGATTTGCTAGCAGTGTCGGCAAAAACAGCTACTAGTAGAGCAGCGGTCGTGGCAGGCTGAGGCTCCTCGCCGCGACTTGCGCCACCTGAGGTGGTCAGGTCAGAGATGTCCAGCCATCGCGATTTGTTCCGCAAGATATTTGGGCACAGAAGGCGGCCGAGGCCAGTTGAGCCGACCCGTCACGGCGACTAAAATAGTTCCCGCTGCCACGTTTGCCTCGAAGCATCCACTTACGGTTAGCGGGTTAATCGTGGCATGAATACTCCATAACCGCGATGGTCACGATTTGATGCTGAGGCTGCGTGACGCAAACTGAACGAGAAGCCATACGACCCCTTCGAGCACCTCACGCTGAGATTGGGTAGGCGAAGCATATCATGACGTGTTGCCACTCGAGTCCGATGCCTCGGCCAGAAGGTCTCCAGGTCTAGAGCTCGCTGACACAACTTCTTATTCAACCATCGCGTCGCCTCTATTAGACCTCAGACTGCGCAGGCTGAGGATTGGAAGTCGTGGTTCCCTCCAGCCTCCGTGCCCTGTGTTTCGTTGACGTTGGCGCCTGAGCGGATGGCCGAGGCCAGATGCTGATGACATAAGTTCCTAGTTATCCTGGGCCCGTGCCGAGCAACAATTCGAAGTTCAATCGGATCTTCATGATTCAAGTGGTTGTACGGAGGTAAGTGAGGCAAGATCTAGATAAATAGACTCGTACAACGATGGACGTTGTTGTTTGGGTCGTGGCAGCTGTCATATCGAGCTGACATAAACTCGTAATTTAGCGGCCGTTATCATCCTGTCTCGCTTATGGTTGGCGGCGGACGGCTGAAATGCTACGAGTAAGTCTCTCAAAGTTTCTATGGCCCAACGATCTTACTTAGCCGCCAAAAACCATGTTATCAGATGATTCTTTTCAAAAACGCTTCGTTAAAGAGGTTGAGGTTAGGACTTCAATCACTACACTACTTAGATGCAGCGAAAGATATTCTCGTCCGTCGCAAACTGCAACTTCCAGACAAAGAGGACTGACAGCTTGAGCACTCTGCCACGTTTCTTTAAAAGCAATGTCGACAGTTGAAAGCCATTACAGCATTCGGTAACAAGAGATGAGTATGATTTCTTTGTTCTGTTGGTCGTCCTCGAGTTCTTATTCCTGAGTCGCTTCGCACGTGCAGTTTATCTACATGCATGCCAAGCGATCGCGGCCGTGCTTACGCCGTGTCCATGAAGGTTGCACTCCACCACAGTCATCACTTTACCCATCTGAGGACAGGCCTTATGTCTCCGCACTCAACTTTCATACTTCTTTCAAACCTCGCCCAAGAGCCAGCAAAGAGTCAACGTCTTCTTTCTACTTCAATACCTTGTAGCTTGTATACGGCACCACGCAGAGGAGAGTTCGTATCGAAGGAGGGAGGGGCACTTTTGCCTGGCAGTTCAAAATTCAACTACAAAGATTCCCAATACATGCGCCACCCATGATGGCATCGACCGCAGCACTCGTAGCCGAGCCTCCACATAGGCCTGAACATGTAAACAGAGCTTGCGAAGCATGTCGTGTTCTCAAAGTCCGATGTCTGCCGTCTCCCGACCCTTTCAACACCATATGCCAGAGATGTACGAAGACAGGACGCAATTGCCATTATGCCGCACCTCAGAAGCGAAGGCCCAGGAAGAGGACGGACACCAGAGTTGCTGAGCTAGAACGAGAAGTCAGAGCTATGCGCTCTCTCTTGACGAAGACAAAGAGCCACGACCCGAGCGGTTCAATCCCTGAGGACGATGAAACCGCAGAGGATGTTGGTAGAAAGGCCAGCGCGAGCAGCCGTGCTGGATCCGAAGAGATAGGAGGAAGCACTACGAGTGCATCGTCACCCAACAAAGGAAAGCAAAGAAGCGACACATCGACATGGGGCACAAATGCAGAAGGCTTCACCCCCGACAGTCCTCAGTACGCTCCGGATATCGTGGACCGCGGATTAATATCGCTCGAACTTGCCAAAGAGTACTTCGACCATTACAAGAATATGGTACAACATGCTCCAATAGTGGCGTTCCGGCCAGACGAGACATTCGACATTTTGCGGCAGCAAAAGCCAATCATATGGCTTGTGACAGTCTGCGCTGTCTCTGGCATGTTTGATGCTGAGCTGTACGATATCTTGCATCGAGAGGTGCTTAAAGTTTTCGCGGAGAAGTATATCCTGGAATGTGGAAATAGAAGTTTGGAATTGGTCCAAGCGTTCTTGCTTACTGCTCTTTGGCTCTATCCTCCTGGTGACTTCAGACGAATAAAGTTTTACCAGTACGTGCACATGGCTGCCTCGATGATGTTAGATATGGGCGCTGTGATGAGTAACGGTAGAATTGATGCAACGTTCTCCCTCGTTGGCCAAGCTGTACAGGAGCCACAGTCACTGGATAAGACGACCACGAGCAAGACCACCCATCCGGTTGACGATGCGGTTGGCGATGAGAGGAAACGACGAATCGCAATGGCCCAAGACTTTGACGACATAGGGTTCTGTAGTCCAGATACAACACCGGGGGGAAAAGAACCCAAAAGGATGAAGAACGAGCCGCCAGTCATCGAGAGTCGGAGGACTTATCTCGCTTGCTATCTCATGTGTTCAAGTGTCGCTCTGTCACTTCGTCGCCCGAACATGCTGCCCTACTCACCATTTATCGGCGACTGTATCGCCTTCCTCAAACACTCGTCACATGCTCTTCCTTCAGACAGATATCTCGTCGCGTGGAGTGAAATTCAGCGCATCGCCGAATCCTGCGCAAGCACTTTCAATTTCGAGAATGCGTCAACACAACAAATGTCCGATTCCCGCCTGCACCTCATTCTGAAAGACTTCGAGGTTCGTCTTCAAGAGTGGTGGAGCTTGCTTGAACCAGAAATCAAGACGCCCACGATGAAGATGCACTACTATCAGAACTATATATTCCTGCATGAATATGTGATTATGGTCAGGAATGGAGAAGATCAGCCTGATTTGGAGTCAATGCCCCAACGACTCGTCAACATGAGTCATACCGCCACTAAGCCAATCTCTACTACGAGAGCTACTGCAATTCTGGTCGTCATCGAGTCAGCGCACTCCCTTCTCGACGCACTTCTGTCGATGTCTGAACTTGTCCTGAAGTCGTTACCAGTCGTAAACTACGCCAGATCCGTCGTTGCCTTAATCCTTCTGATCAAGTTGTCAGCAACAGCCACGGTCCCCAACTCTGAGCTAGGCAAGATCCTCGACGTTGAGACGCTGAGACTCGACCACTACCTCAGAGAGATCGTGCAGAGGTTCAACAAGATTGATTACCAAGTAGCGAAGAAATTCCTGCCGATCGTGGTCAAGGTGGCGATGTGGCATTATCAGCACATTCGTGGCGACGACCAGAGAAGTGGGAAGGGGCAGGAAGAGCTTATTAAGCCGTTACTAAATTTGATTGTGGGTGAAGGGTTCGTGGAGGTACATAGGACGATGGTCAACCCTCGTCTGGCTGCGGGGGATCAGAAGGTCCAGCTGAAGAAGAAGGCTCCGCCTGCCAGGAGAAATAGTGTGGAAGGAACTGCTTTGGCCAGCGATGTCAATGCAAGAAATCACGAGGGCAAAGGACATATCGAAGAACCGTTGCAGACGGATAGATACCTCTCCGACAGCTACCACGTCAGCCAAAACTCAGCAGACCTGGGACGGGAACAGTTGACTCCGCAGCAGGCGGCAATGGTCGAACAAGCTTTTCAACAACAACAAGAACAACAACAGCAACAACAACAGCAACAACAGCAACAACAACAACAACAGCAGCAGCAGCAGGTGCAAGAACAGTGGTTCAACCCGCCGCAGGACTTTGCTATCACGAACTTTGATACTAGTTTGTTGCCAGGTGATATGGATATAGATATTGCGGCGCTGACGGAGGGGATGGATATGGATATTCCTATGGATATGAGTTCCTGGTTTCCGGCTGATGATTCGTTGTATGGGAACATTGGGATGAATCAAGGGCCGGGTTGGCAGTGGGGATAGATATTGACAAGGGTAAGTGGGAGGATAGATTTGGAGGTTATCTTTTGGAGTTTAGGCGCAGGCGGGATAAGAAACGGAAGATATCCCCACTTCATGTATTGGGAGTTCTGGTAACAAGTGTAAGAAGGCAAGCTATGTGCAATGTTGTATTTATAGCAATATACCAGTGGGAGTAAGAAGGTCGGTCACCTCACCCCATGTATGATTGACGGTGTAGAAGCAAACAAGTAGTCCGCTTTCTACGGACTTTGACCATTTAACCCATTTTTCTCATCTACCACCACATGGCATGAAGATGAATTTATAAGGCAGCACTTCATTAGCGACAGGACTAACAAGAACAGCTAATGCTACGCGAAACAAAACAACCCATCCGCTGACTACCAGACAAATCTGCACCGAATGCTACCTCTAAAAACAAAACTGAAATCGACTAGCAAGCATCGGCCATTAACATTGCCATCCCACTCTCCACCTCAACACAGAAGGCAATCCCGTCGGCCTGTTATAGAAGCCCCGGCTAACGCTTCGCCTCGCCTCGCCTCGCCTCGCCGCGGAGATCAATGATGTATTCAACCTCAGCGGAAAGGGCGGAAGAGATTGAAGATCTGCGCATCGTATGGCCGCCGCCGTAGGCGCAGTATATGAGGCACCATTTCCTACCACTTGCCTGTGTCTCTCTTCTCTCCATACCTCGCTGTCGGTAAGAACGCCGCCTCAGTCCAACATCGGTCGTGGCATCTTCCCATTTCTCAGACGCAGTCTCCTTGTCTTCCTCCACCTTCTTGTTGCAGGGGCATTGGACAGCGATTTGTACCTCGACCGGTTTCTCGGCCTTCTCCAAATCAGCTCTAAGGCGCCTCACCTCCTTACGTAAGTCCCTGATGATACGTCCATGAGTTGCAGCAAGGTCACGAGTGGTGCCGTCCTGGATGACTTGGGTTTCGATCACGTTGTAAGTCGTCGTAATGATCGGCTTACAGGCGTTCGCAGTGGTTTGTTGGAAGATGGCTGCTGCGGTGAGGTCGAGGTCGAGGTCGTTGCCGGTAAAGGGCTGCATGTTGTCCTTTGTGAGGATTGCGGTGTAGCCGACTGGATGGGTGGTGCTAGAGGTAGGCGCAAAGGTCTGCGTGCCTGCCTGGGAGTTGGTTATGGGAGTTTTCTGTAGTTGAGACATCGTAGTGTGGAAGTGTTTTTAGGTCGTTGTCAGTGCGTTTTATCGTATGCGTTCTGCTGATGTTAGGCTTGTGGATGCTTGTCTGCTCGAAAGAGACTTCCAGGTAGGATAAAGGGTAAGCTATATAGACCTGCAGCGCCAGTTTCTGGAATGGCTGCTCTGAACCTGAACAACTGATTGTGCACATTCATGGCACATATGAATAGCGATGCTTTTCAACCATAACACTTTCCAGGTGAACAGGCGACGACTCCAGTCATGATTATGCCGAGACAAGAAGATTCTAAAGCGGTGTGAACACACATAACAACATATCACAGGGCGTGGCAACCAATTAACGAGAGCAGCAACTTCCGTCGGCCAGTTGCCACCCTCGATGGCACAGAGAGGCGCCCGATAGCAAGAGCAAGCGGCATGAGAGAGAGAGATTTTTGTTAGCAACGGCTCTGATGCCCTTCAGAAATAATCCTCACGGCGGACTTGCGGTGGCGATTGATGATCCAGTACTTGAAGACACCTATCGAAAGTGTATTGAAGCTCTGCGAGCACTCTTCAGTCGCTGATCAGGGAGAGCCAAAGTTGCCTTTGGGTAGCAATCTAGAAAGCCTAGCCCCCTTTTTTCTTCTGAGTTTTTCGCCTGGCCCTGTAAACTTGTTGGCGACACCTATTCATTGGAAGCATCCTCGCAGCTGTGTAAAACCCTGCTCCGCAAGCTGCATGGCCTGACCTTGCTACATTAAGCTTAAGCAGGAAAATGATCTCTAAATACGATTGAAGTATCGGAGGTGTCCAAGAGGACGGATTTATCTGACCAATCAATTTGCGCGGTTGCTGCATCATAGCTCGCTCTTGGTTCTAATATTGAAGGCCGACTTGCTGCCTGCGGCATGCCTGAGACTTGAATCCGTTAATGGGGACGTCTCTTCGCCCTTCCCAAACAGTCCCATTTGGCGGTGACGCTGGGTGAGTGTCGAATAGATCTCACGATTACTGAGTTAGGCTTCGTAAATAAGGAAAGAGTGGTCGTGGAAACAAAAACTTCGCTGGTGGTCAACCCCCAAGTACTAACCTGCCGACTTGAGGCTTATATATGGCACAGCGGACGGAATGCCCAGTTCTCCTCAGTCTGTCGTCGTGTGTACTTGTTGATGTAATCATACTTTACAACTGTGCTGTCGCTCGCTTTTTTTGGGTCTCAAGTTTTTGGTTGTGGGTGCCTGCCAGACTGGTTGAAACCTCGGCAACAACATCGCCAACGTGGCAGAACGTAGAAATCGAGGTAAACTCATATTGGCCGTAGGAATTGATGTTTTCTACTTTCTCAATGAGGTCGGGGAGGGGCGCCTGAGCTAACCGGTTAATGATGCTGCGGGTAGAACAAATTTTGAAAACGGTATCGAAGTACCCGACTCTCTTCTCAGCCACCTTGCTAACTGGTTTCCGAGAGAGGAAAGATCTGATAAATGAATTACATTTCAAAAGCGAAATTGAAAACAAGACGCAAAAACCTTTTGGGACTGGTAATCTTTGTTTTAATAGAGCTTTTGCACATATTTACCTCAATTCTTGTCTGATTTGGCTACGTTACCCATTCATGCTGCTTTTGAGCGCTTTAATATGCTGGCGATTCTAAGTTTGAATGCTGGATGATGCCAAAGGTGCGCGCAAGGGATGGATACCTTTTTGATCGCCCCTATTAGTCAGACTTCAAAGACTCCACCAACCTCTCGTGCCGTCTATCTTCCTCTGTTCCTGAGATGCTCACTTATACCTTCTCCTCGCGCACGATCTTGTTTCTATCTTCATCCCCAGCTCTACCACCCGCCATCTTTGCCAGATCCTGCAAGATATTCTCCATCGGTAAGATAAGCAGATGCTCCTCGGCCCATCTCATGCCCGGTGGCCCAGCAAAGTATTCCAAGTACATGGCCTGCCCGATCAAATATACATGCTCCACTGTCGCCAATTTCCCCAAGATCTTTTCCAGGAATTAAGCTCAAGACTGCCAGGTGTCCGCTCATGATCTTCGTCGTCTCGGGATCCCAAGGCCCATCGATGTCGTAGGGCTCAACGCGGATATTGTGCCAGGGGTTCAATCGGCCAACAGTCATTTCGGTCTTCTTTCCGATCTTCAGCACTCTCAGCATGCTCTCATCGCCGGATTCCATGATCCCCCTGATCTCGTTCTTGGTGCGGTGACCTTTGATTTCGCGGTTGATGGGGAAGGTGTTCTTGAGATGCCTGGGCTCTGGCAGTCCTTCATCGAAAGCACGAAGCTGCTCCATGGCGAGGCCGAAGTCCTTCGTGCACCAAGCTGGAAGGATATTTCGTGGAAATAGGACTTATATCCATATCTCCCCCACAGCGGCCGGATAACCCCATAGTCGATCTCCGCCTCTCCGACCATCAAGTCGCCGGATCCCAGACATGTCTCCCGAATTCGCGGCCACCGTGGTGAATAGGGTAGACTTTCGAGTTGGGTCCCCAATAGTCTTGTCCGACAAAGCCCTCCGGCCAAAACCTTCTTCTCAACCATCACCCTGGATGTCCCGAATCCAACTCTCTCTGAAAGGTTACATGGTTGCAGGTCAATGCGTGGCGACCTGAGTGGTCCCCACCGGTAATCGTGATGTAACCACCCAGCGTTCCCGTCGCTCCTTCGCAGCCAAATCCAGTTACCTTCACATCGATCATTGCGCCCATTGGCGGTAAATATTCTCTCTCAGAGATTGACATCTGGATACTCAGTTTTTTTCAGGCCAGAGAGTGGTAAAGGCGCTGTTAACTGGCTGAAAGCTCGCAGCTGGGTTCGCCCAAGGATTATCGTTCTGGCTGCTTGCGGTGGTACCAAAGGAGTCACTACCAGACGACTTCCGCTTTTTTTCCTCCACGTTCCCCAATGGTTTATCGACCATGACGTCTACGTCAAAGATGCCCTCTCCGCAGAGAGGCTTTAATGCTTCATTCCTCAACGCCGTTTCCGATGGACGGAATGGTGGCCCAGCTCCCCCATATTTGCCCTTCCAGAACCCGACTTTGTAGTAGATCGTCGGCTGGGAGTTGTCGCGAGTCGGTCCAAAGCTGCAAACGATTAAGTCGAAGCAGTCAAAGGGTAAGAGCAAAGCAAGGAGTTTTGACTCGAGCTCCTGGTTCTTAAAGACGTTTCTGAGGGCTTCGTGCTGGATTAATGGGAAAATGTGGTGTTTGGTCGTTCTGAGGTCTCTGGGAATCCAGAATCGAGACAAGTCGATGTACCAGTCCCCTTCAGAAATTTCTCGTCTTCGTTAATCCGCGCCAGATTCCATGCTGGACATCTGGCAGGGGAGTCTTTGGCGTAACGGTCCGTTAAGCTCATCGTGGAGGGTTGGCCAGTGGGACTTTTTTCGGTGGCGTGAGTTGTCTTGAATTGAAATGTGTAGATGGCCGTATCTTCATACCCCAAGTTGCGGTTGGTAGGTGTGGATGAAATATACGAGTCTCTCGTAGTTCGCATCGAGTCCGCCATTTTTTGATGCTGCGAAGGGTTTAGTCAAGGTGCATACAGTGTTGAGATATGTTTAATGCGCTTTGGAAACTGGTACCATGGAAACACAGAATCCGTGCTGTCTTTCTCAATATCCACAACCGTACGAATAATTTACGAAGCGGCTGTTCAAGATGAAGCAAGAAAGAGCCAAAAAGGTACTGGAGGCAATGCGATTGAAAACAAGAGTGGTTTTCAAGTGCTGCAGCGACTGGACTCTAGGCGAAGCTGTAGCAACCAGTGGACCGAAAAACAATGTGAAAACGCACTTACGTTTCCGATAATCTGATGTGAAGCCACGATAATAAAAAAAAAGGTAACAACAACGCGAATAGGTAAAAACTTGCTCGATATTACTTAAGTACCTATAATAAAAATGCACTCGGGTCTCTGGTTCCCAGCTCGCAAGTTTGAGAGAATGTATGAGAAGTTCTGCCGCAGTGAGCCTCTCTCAAATAAGAATATCTTCCACACTCTTAGAGTCAGAAGCTGCAATAAACAGGCCGTTTCCACTTTCCAGTCAATCGTTTAGTCAAGACCGAGCCGAAATCTGCTTCCAGGGGCCGAATTCAACTAGCCTAGGTGAGTATGGCGAAACCCTCATAATCCTTGTTGTTTGATACGTGTGCTGCGGTTACACCAAGCGCCGTTGCCCTTCGAGGTGTTTCCGCCGTGGATGGCGGTCGACCGAGCGGTGCGCACGATCCACCCGCTCTCTTTGTTCCCCAGACAAGGAAATTGTGATTGCTGGCCCCACTTCACCTCAACCTCATCGCGACATGACGCGCCATGCCGGCTTGCTTTGTTTACTCAGAAGATTACAAAGGCACACGACCACTGATTCTGTGCTTCACGCTCACCACAACAATACACTGATGCGCACCTGGCCGGCCACTGGCAAGCTCGCTTGTCTCCACAGCGCCGCGCTAGCCCCAAGCTCTCTCAGCCCAGGTATAAGTATCCGGCCTCCCTCCCACCTTCCACTTTCCTTTCCTCAAGCCCATGAAATCCTAGAGGCCTGCCATACTAATGAGCGGGATAAAGTAAAGTAGTGTGCAGAAGAACACCTCGTCATTCCGCAGTAGGCCTGCCGTACTAATGAGCATGGCTGAAGGGTTTCGCGAGATTACATGATTCTCTTTTGCTGCATTGTTGTTGAGCCAAGTGGCTGTTGCGGAGTTTGGGTACGAGTGGCTTCCGACTTGTTGTTTCGTTATGATGCAAAGTTGCTGCTTTCGCTCGCGTTGCCTTACGAGTCGTCGACGTCGTCATCGTTCTTGCTTACTGCGCTGCTTTACTCAGAGCCGAGTGGCATCGATTTCATGTTGTCATAGTCAAGTGGCTCTTATTTCTCCATGGAGTCGCCTCCTCGCTCTATCGCTTTGAGGCCTCAACGGAGTAGTCTTGTAGTCCATGACTTATGATCAAGTCCGAGATTAGGACTGTCCAGCTATGCCGAGCGGAATGCCGGTCAAACGAGCGTGAGTAGGCTGAGCTGGATACATATTTGCTTTCATTGCTGATTAGGCTTCATGCCGGGTCGTGAAGAAGGTGTCTCGAGGTCACCGGGGCAATTGGGCATACGGTTGTTAATATCAGAGACGACGACATCTGAGTCTCAGAATGAATAAAGCACCACACTGAAGGACAGGAATATTTGATGGCGCCGCATTCGTGTCTTCATTGTTGAAGAAGCATACTCTGGCGAGGTCGTGATATCTTATCGTAGCCGCCAACGGGAGCTTGCAGGAGTTCGCAGCAAGGGCGCAGCGCACACATTTTCCCTGTCCGCCGCGTCAAGAACGCGACTTCCACTCCAACCTCACCGAATGGCGTCATCCCTACAAACTCAAGAGGCAAGATCGATCTCATCCTCACACCGTCGTCCATAATGGCGACCTCTAAATCCAAGAACCCTCTCCGTTCCTTCAGTGTCTGGATCGGCTCTTCCAAATCAAAGAACACCACAATGCCACCGAAGGTACCAAAGAAAACATCCGTCACAAAGGCTGCGCCAATGGCAGATCCGGCAGCCTCTGGCCCGTACACCGGTACTAGAAGGAGAGCCTCTGACAACAAGGTCGAGATAGAAGATACAGGGTCCGAGGATGAGCTCGTCGTCGTCAGCCACAAGCGCTCTGTCCCACGAACAGCCAGCGGCCCGTCTTTGCCTGTGGCAAAGAGGAGGTCGTTGACCCGCGATGAGAGCGAGCCGGCTGACGACCTTGTTCAGCGCCAGCCATATCCGATTGTCGAGCATGCAGCACTAAAGACTTTAGACAAGAAGAAGCTCTCTATGTAAGTTACACCGTTAAGCACTGCCTTAGGATCGGACTGTGCTGACAAAATCAGGGGCGACTTCTGCAGTGGCACTCTTCGCGTCGCCGTCGGCGCCAATGGCAACACTTTCGAGTACTCCCAGGCCATTCTCACACGCTCGTCAGACTGGTTTCGTGTCTCCTGCGCCGACCAGACCTTCGATTCACGCCGTCACAAGTTCGATCTTACCGCCATCGAACCTGAGATCTTCACCATCTGGCTGGTCTGGCTCAGCAGAGGAGACATCAGGGAAGCCAAGGAGACCATCATCGTTCCTGGTAATGCCGACAGAGACACAGTGAAGGCCCTCTTTTTTCAGCAGCGCCTCCAGCTACTTGAGTGTTACGCGCTCGCAGAGAGACTGATCGATCGTGCTTATATGAATTACGTCATGGATCTTCTGGTCGCTCACTGCCGCTACTCTCTTGAAGCCCTGGGCCCATCTGACGGATTAGGACAAGGAACTCGCTTAGTGTACGAGAAGACCCGTCCGGACTCAATCCTCCGTCGCGTGGTCCTGGAGAACTTTCTCGCGACTGGAAACTTGGGAGACGCACAGCCCAGACCAGTTGCGGATAGGGGTCAGACAAGCCAAACCACCGAAGCATTCTATTTCGACTTGGCCAAAATGGCGATGCGTCAACTAAGAGCAGGTCAAGGAATACCGCTACCACCATGGGAGAAGCCCCGCTGTTGTTATCACGATCATACTGGCATGCCGGAAGGGTATACATGCGACGCACCTGGAGTGAATGCTAGCCATAACTCACTGTCTGCTGTCGACAATGACGGCGCAATTGGCAATAAATCTGAAGACGGATGAAGGGAACTCAACAGACGCAACACGGGTACATACGTGCATCTTTACGCAATATGAATCGAGATGGAGTTAGAAGAGTTTCAACCGGCGGTCAATACGAGGGCGAATTACTATCATTTTTCGATGAAAACATTTCGCAATAATGGTAACGATGGCATGATGATTGATGGGAACTTAGCAATAGAGATAGACTATACGAGAAGATTCAGCACCTTCCTCTCCTTTGAAGTGTTTCATGCTCTTGATGAAAGAGACATGTCGTCCAGCCCAATCCTCGCTTGTTCTCGGCTTATCCTGCCAAGGCCGCAGATTTCCTCCCTAGGATTTCAGCCGTCAGGGCCCTTTGCGGGGTGCCATGCCCGATCGGAGCTTCCCCTCATAAACACGACCCCACTACTCCGCTGGCATCTCCATAGGAATCCATGTGGTGCTTTCAACGAACACTGCCGTCTCTCTTTCTTGCTACCACTCGCTATTACAAACCAGTAAACATCAAAAGAACGTTATTCACGAACACTACTGCCAAAATGTCTCAGGAGATCGTTTTCACTAAGGATGCTGCTTTCCGTAAGTTCCCATTGTGAGGTGTATGAGTTGGATGGGATGTGGTGGAGTCGAGATAGCTCTCAAGGCTTCGCCTGAAAGTCAATTGGCATTATGAGGATGAGAAAGTGTGAAAGTTGGGTCTAGACCTTCTCTGACACACCCCAAGCAGCAGGCCCATACTCCCAGGCCATCAAGGTCCCATCGACCGGCACCATCTACTGCTCTGGCCAGATCCCATCCCTCGCCGACGGCACCGTCCTCACCTTGAAGGACCACAACATCGGCCAGCTCACCGAGCAGTGCTGCGAGAACCTCTCCGCCGTCCTCACCGCCGGTGGCTCCTCCCTCAGCAAGGTCGTCAAGGTCAACGTCTTCATCACCACTATGGACAACTTCGCCGAGATGAACGCCACTTATGAGAAGTACTTCAGCCACAAGCCAGCTAGATCTTGTGTCGCTGTCAAGGAGCTGCCAAAGGGTGTGCCAGTTGAGATTGAGTGTATTGCGCTCGTGTAAGGCTTTCTACATTATGGATTTGATATATGGCAAGAGGACGGGGGAGCATTGCATTGGAAAGATAATTGGGCTGATGTGAGAGATAGAGGGGAGGGGCGTGCTTCTAAGCTCTAGATTGCGTAACATCTAGAAAGAAAAGTTCCGTCTCAAATATCAAATGATCGGAAGCCAGTAAATCGTGCATGTACACGTAGCCGCATTGGAGTGACACGGATATGGTAGTTGTTCTGAATTAACGGCGTAGCCTTGATTGGTATCTCGAGATTTTGTAGGATGACTGGACGACATGCCCTGCTCTTGTTGGCGCCCATGTAATTGTAGTTGTACTCAAGATGTTGTCGTTCGCTTATAGTATATATCGCCATAATTTGAAGTCTGATCACTTGATACTGGTTGAATCGCTTTCTTGATTTTGCCAAGTGTGCCCATGAATTTGTCTACAAGCTAAATGACTCGTGCAGGAAAACAACTCCAGCCAGGACCCCAGGGAAAGACAATTTACATGACGACACCGGAGTTGGACGCGATACGCTGGGTACTCGTTAGCAACTGACGCGCCTGGTCGTGTGGGACTGGCAAAACTTACTGGCCACAACTCAGCTGCCTCCTTTCCGACTGGACCAGTGATGGCAGATCCCTTCATCTCACCCTTTGGGTTGACGATCTGTAGACAAACTGTCAGCGCTTCGCTCTCGCTGTGTATGCTCCTCCTCTGCTTCCAAGTTGTGTCCTTCTTGTCGCAGATGCCCTCCTTTTCACTCATCCTGCCTCCCGCGGAATATGGGTGTTACTCACAACACCGGCATTGTCCTCGAAGTAGAGGAAGACACCATCGGCACGTTTCCATGGCTTGGACTGGCGGACGATGACGGCTGGCATAACCTTCTTTCTCAACTCTGGCTTTCCCTTCTTGACGGTAGCCATGACCATATCTCCGACACCACCGGCTGGGAGACGGTTGAGACGTGCTCCGATACCCTTGACGGAAATGATGTACAAGTTGCGAGCTCCGGAGTTGTCGCAGCAGTTCATGACGGCACCACTATCCTTCTGTCAGTATTGGCGTTCTTGGGGCCTGTTCCTCCACCCGCCAATCGCTGTCTTCAATCATCGCAGTTCGCGTCGGATCGATTTCGATTGTCGAGTAGAGTGTCTGTCGGATTTGATTGAACGTACACTGGGAGACCGAGGGTCATCTTCAGTTTGCCACCTGGGGCACCACGACTGTTGCAGCACCATTAGCCCATTTGTCCCTCCGCCTTCAAAATATCCTCCATCCTCCGAGTATTTGTTGTCGGAGCCGTATCTCGGCCATTCCTCAAGGCGCAAATGTCGCAAAAGTCCGAAAATTCTGATCTGGAGCGTAGGAGCACACGTACGAAAGCTTGGCCATTTTGTCGGAGGTTTATTGAACTGGTGATGAGTTCAAAGGGTCGTGCTGTCGTGCTTGTCGTCCAGTTGGCAGATTCTGGTGAGGTGCGCTTTGCAGCGCAAAGACAAAAACCCTAATCTCTCGCTTAGCCGATGGCCAAGCCACCACCGCCAAATTTATCATGACAAGTGTGGCTGAACACCGTAACATAACACAACTTAAAAAGACATCAGTAAAATTATCACTCTATTCATTCCACTATTTCTCAATACAGCGTTTCAGACGTTTTACCGTTTTGTTGTGGCGTGGCTTTTAAATTATGTTATTGTTCCATCACCTTTTGGTGTTCCTATCTCAGGCGTCCCTACACGGTGCCCGCCGCCAACTGTGGCTGGTGATCCCGGACGCCCTGTGGTTGCCATCCCAAACTCCCGTTCTCACATTGCGTGAAGCCATCTCAGGCCACGAAAGGTCCTAGCAATATGTCAACAATTATTTCACAGCGTGGGTCTATATATCAAAGCTTTGAAGCTCATCATTGAATTCCAGAAGAGGTATCTACGAAACAAGGTGCCAACGCCATGCATCCTGCAATTTCCGCACTCAAACTTCCAACTCCATTTATCCATGGTGTTACTCGCACCAGTAAGCCTTACTCTCGAAAAGGCTATCGTAATACGCCAAAAATCCCAACACCGTAAGCTGATAGCTAGATTACCACCCCAGCACCATACACCTATAACTCCATCCGTCCAACTTCAGCTTCGTATAATCCTCCAAGCTAACGACAATTGACCTGACAATGGACCATGACATTGCACCATGTCGAAGCTCGCGTACAACAGTGGTCGGCTATCATGATTCATCCATCTTGTCTGCAATCTCAGTAGCTACCTCAGCCGTCACTGCCTCATTTTGGCGCTCAGTGGCACCTTTTGCTTTGTCGTCAGCTTCAACTGATGCCTCTGCGGCAGGTGTGACCTCTGGGACGTTTTCGGCAGCAGTTTCCACGGCCAAAATTGCAGATGCGGCTGGCTCGTGTGGAGGCGATGCTGGTGCAGCTGTTTCTGTTACAGGTGCTGGTGGTGGTGTTGGTTCGGCCGCTGGGAGTGGCATAGGAGCGGGCGCTGCTGGCTCCTCGTTCGCCGCAATTGCTGGTTCAGGTGCCACTGCCTTGGGTACTTCTGGTACTGGCACGTCACCCATGTCCATGTCAACGTCTCCTTGCTCGTCAACCTGAGCTGGAGAGTCTGCGCGAGATGCCGCGTTGGATGGACCGACCTCGGCCGCGACTGCAGCGAGTAGTGGATTTGCTGCCTTGTTCTCCATCACCTCCGCAGCCACCTCAGCATTAACCTCTGCTGCCACTACTGCTGGTATCAGAACAGGTTCCGCGAACTTGGGCTCTTCCACTGCAGGAGTCTGGGCGCCGGCTGGAGATGCAGAAGCGTTGCCAACTGAGTTATCCTTTTCGTTTCTCCGTCTCTCGGCTCCTGGCTGCTTGCTGACGCCGTTCTTCTGGTCCCACTCCTCATCGTCGCTCTCTTCGAGCTCGTCGTCCCGAGTGATGTTCTTGTCCCATCTCCTAGCCGTGTGTCTATCATCCTTGTTCTCATCCTCGTCGAGATCATCCAGCTCAGCCTCTTCTTCTTCAGTCATGCCGACCATCGGCTGTCTTGGGACGTCTTGCATCTGAACCGAGGGCGCATGTGCTGTCCTCTTCAAGTTCTCGATGACTTGATTCTTGATCTTCTCCAGATAGTCGTTGGAGTTTGCGTTCTCCATGTTCGAGGCACGCACGTCCAGCTCGTAATCTGGTCCGTAATACTCGTAATACTCGTTAAATGGAAGAACAGAGTTCATCTCCTCACCAACCAGTAGACCGGTCTCGTACGCCCATGTACGTGCGACGTTCCTCATGGTATAACCACCTCCACCGACCACCAGCGTAGGCAGCCCAAAGCTCTTGACGAACTTGACGCAGTTGGCGTGTCCTCTCATACTCAAGTTGAAGCAGCCGAGACGATCTCCGGAGAGGGAGTCGCCACCACACTGGAGAACCACGGCCTCTGGCCTATAATACTGCATCACGGCAGAGATGACTGGCTCGAAGATAGATTTGTAAGATGCATCGTCAATGCCATCGCGGAGCGGAAAGTTGACAGCGTAGTTCTTGCCCTGTCCAACACCAGTGTCGCGAAGCTCTCCGGTACCTGGAAAGTATTCTCCGTATTTGTGGAATGAACAGGTCATGACGCGATCTGTGGTGTAAAACGCCTCCTCAACACCATCGCCGTGGTGGACGTCAATATCAATGTATAGAACGCGTGACTTGAAGCGCAGTAGCTCTATTATACCGAGAACGATATCTGAACAGGTAAGCACAACGCAACGAGCACGGTTAAGCATAACGTACCATTAATGTAGCAGAAGCCACTTGCTTCACTCTTCTTAGCGTGGTGTAGTCCTCCCGCCCAGTTGACAGCGATGTCGCATTTGCCGCGGTTAAGTCTTGCAGCACCCTCCATACTTCCTCCGGCTGATATACCGCAGAACTCGAAGAGACCATCAAAGACAGGGCAATCATCTCCGACGTTGAATTTGCCTTGTTCTTTCATGAAAGCATCCATATTGTCTGGTGTAACTTTCTGCAGGAAATCAACGTACTCGTCGGTATGGAATTGGGTCATTTCATGCTTGGTTGCTGGTTTTGCCCTCTACGAGAACGTTAGGATACCCGTGTTCACCCAGTTGTGGAGGAGCCAACTCACGTAGATCTCCATCTTCTTATAAGTGCCATAGTTCATGATCAAACTGTGGGCCAACCGAATACGATGAGGCTTCATGGGATGGCCAGCGACATATGCATAGTTGCCAACATCTGAATCGTAGAAGTATGCGACCTTCTTCTTCGTGCCACCTCCATTGCTGGAGACGGGATCGATGGGAGCGAAGGACGCCATGGTCCTCAAGGTTCGTTTTAGTCCTCAATGAAGTTCGTAAGTGTAGACTGCAAAGCTGAAGTGAATTCGAAAGTCGCCAAGACGAGATCAGTCTGCCTAGAAAGCTGGACCGTTAAAGACCGCAGGAAAGTGATATGTTGCGATGGTAAAGTGGGCGACTGGCAGAGACGCGGTGATGGGAGCCGGCGCAAAGGGTTCCGGCACTTGCCGGGGTACCTTAATCGCCGACAAGGGAAGGCTGAGGAGCTAGCTTCATTGTCGAGCTCTGACCACTCAGCCTCGTCCATTGCAATGAGCCAGAACCACTTGCACTTCAACTCTACGAGTAGCTCTTCAAGATTGCATACTCATACACAATTGATCATTGACACTGTCAAGCAATCTTTACTTCAGCTTCTCAATCATTCTCAGCTACTTCCAGAGCAGATCTCTTTCACTACTCCTGATTCTACCTTAGCTTGGCATAAACAAAAATTCTCAGCCTCGACGCTACCCACGTGACGTAGCGCGACAACGCCCCAACTGTTCACAGCTTCCGCGTCCTTGGAGCTGCCTTGTAGCTCTCAACATATTATCGCGCGCTTTCACGACGTAGTTTCTATAATCTGCCACACTTGAAGCAACTGCGACTATTTTCACCACCCGACCACACCTTCCTTCACGCATTACAAACCAGAGTCATGGAGAGATTAACACGTATGCTCGCTGGAGCCCAAGGCGGCGGAGCTGCACCTGGATCTGTAAGTTCACACCATGCCCAACCAAGATGAATATGAAGAGGCTACCATGGAGGCTCTCCGGGAGAGATGTCGTCGGAGAAGAGCTAGGCGGGCACAGGGAGGACCCGATGGCTGGCTCTATGACAACACGTATCAATATGTCGAGCGGCCTAGCCTTTACTGCACGAACGTCCTGCTAATAACTGAAATGCAGGACGATGCCAACCTCATCGATAACTCCGAGACCGTTTACATTTCCTCCCTCGCTCTTCTCAAGATGTTACGACACGGTCGCGCGGGGGTTCCCATGGAAGTCATGGGACTGATGTTGGGAGAGTTCGTCGACGATTTCACAGTTAGAGTGGTTGATGTGTTTGCAATGCCACAGAGTGGTACTGGTGTCAGTGTCGAGGCCGTCGATCCGGTGTTCCAAACAAAGATGATGGATATGCTGAGGCAAACTGGACGGTAAGCATCCTCCAATCATATTGTTGAGCTGTGCTGATAGAAAACTAGTCCCGAGACAGTTGTCGGCTGGTATCATTCCCATCCAGGCTTCGGTTGTTGGTTGTCCTCCGTCGACGTCAACACACAGCAGTCCTTCGAGCAGCTCAACCCACGCGCAGTAGCAGTCGTCGTCGATCCAATCCAGTCCGTCAAGGGCAAGGTCGTTATCGACGCTTTCCGCCTCATCAACCCACAAACGCTCGTCGCTGGCAAAGAGCCAAGACAATCTACCTCCAACATCGGGCACCTCAACAAGCCATCCATCCAGGCACTTATTCACGGCCTCAACAGACATTACTACAGTATTGCCATTGACTACCGCAAGACTGCACTGGAGGAGAACATGTTGATGAACCTGCACAAGCACGTATGGACCGAAGGACTGGAGATGGACGACTTCAAAGTGGAGGGACAGAAGAATGCCGACCGCTTACAGCGCCTTGTCGGTTTGGCAGATGGCTACGAGAAGAGAGTTCAGGAGGAGAACGAGTTGACCAAGGACCAACTGAAGACAAGATATGTCGGAAAGCTGGACCCAAAGAAGCACATCGCGGAGGTCGGACAGCAGCTTATCGAGGACAATATCGTCTCTGTGAGCAGGCAGATGATCGACAAGGAGGCCAGTGTACCATCGAAGGATGCTGCGGCGGATGGTGCCGAGGACAAGATGGAGACTGAAGAGTTGTGAAAGAGGAGCGTCTTAACGAAAAGCGATATCCACAACGGTGTTATTTTTGGCGTTGGGCGGCTCTATTAGCATAATAGAGATACAGGTATGCTACGGAGTTAAGGCTCTGTATGATCAATGAAAGCATTTCAACTAGGCCGCCCGGCACTGCCATCACCATTGTGACACCAATTATGACCAAAAGAACCTGGATGTCGACGACGCTGGATGACCACTATGGAGCCTGGCCAACGTCGGCATGAATCCTTCATAGGGTACAGTCATAGCCATGACATAGCATCACCTGGGACCCCGTTAGCCGGATCTTATGGGATACCTAGGATCAATACGTTGCTGGCAGATCTAGGAAACATGAGGCATCCATCGCAGGGAGATCGACACCGGAATGCAGGTGTACATCAATATCCAATCCCTATATAGAACCTACTGCTTTATGAACTCCCACACACGACCATAGACTGGAGAGAATTGGGCATCCCATCCGCTCTGCCATACACAAGCTCCACATCGGGGACTAAAAGTTGATGATGCCCTTTTTTCGCGCCCAATTGAAAAGGTTTTGGCGATGTCGCCGCTTCAAAGTTCGTCAAAGGGTGACCCATAGTATCACCCGCCCAGTATTTTCGGGGTGGTCCTGAACTTGTGCCATTATGTGTGCAGAAACCCTTTTTATTTGCTTCGTAATTAGAGGTAAGTGACAGAAGACACAGTTGATCCCAGGTGATTTGGGGATGTGGTTTATTTTTTGATGTCGTTTAAGTTTGGCCGCAAAACTAAACACGAATAACAAACGTCGCAACACTCAGGAACCCACACAACGTCGGCCAATTATTACAATTTCAACAACGCGGGCCATGGAAAATCGTAATACTTGGCCGTTATGGCTACTATCAAAAGAGAGGAACAAGAAGCAGATGATAAAACCTCCGAAGAAATGGTCCCCGCAAAGAAGACGATTCCTAAAAAAAATGATGATGCTGAGTTTTGCAAAGAAGACTATGTCCCACTCAATTGGTACAGCGATCCTGATGAAGAACAAAATTATAATATGACCATGAAGAAGATGGTAGTAGACCAGAATGCACGTCTCATTGAATTTGCTACGGGCGTTAAGGACACTGCAAAATATAGCCACACCGGGAAACCTCTGGGACGCAGGATACTTGCTTTAAGAAAGCGTGCATTGTATTATTGGAAAATGTACATCCCTTCTTCTTGTAAGACTCTGTGCTCCTACTATCTTTAGATGGATTCATGACGTCGAAAAAGCTGATCAAGACCCCCACACACTACAGCCTAAAAGCGTTTACAAGCAATTTCTGACATGGTACATAAGTACCATGCCAGTAAGACTCGACGGCATGTGAGGCAAAGTTACCTCGTTCCATACGTTCTGGGGTAGTGTGAGCAACAGCGTAGCATATGGAACAACTGAGGTGTTCAAGGGCCACACATTGACGGGATCGACCACAAACATATGAAAGGTTCGTGGTTTGGCGCTATTATCTTATTTGTACATTTTGTAAGTGAGTTTGTGGATTGCAAACACAAACACCCTCAAACTCTCACATAGCTTAATAAAAAAACACAGATTGTCACGGTCTCAATATCGTCCTTCGGTGATTTTGGTGTAAAGGCACTATCTCAATTTGTCACAAACATATCCGGGTGCAGATTGCTCTTGCTATCATTGTGTTCACACGCACTTGAACAGGGAGTTTATGGAAAGTGGTGAATATGCAAGCTCCAATGAAGGTCTCAAATATAAGGTATGGCAAACGTCCTTTGATACAAGAGTGCTCAGAACTGTTGTTGGCTAGCACTGTAAATTCTCAATGATACGTAACTTGGTTTTAAAGTACTTAACCTTTCCAGCAGTGGTCTTTAGTCATAAATCTATTAGCACCTCGGGCCCGGCAACATTGTTGTCTAGATGCTGAATTCCCCGTTCCTATACAGTCAGTAATACTCTTAGGCAGGCCAGAGTTTGGGCTCTAGACGGTTTGAGTATCCCAACCTTTGCGGATCTCATGCGCGCACCAATAGGAACTAAGGTGGCTGTTTCCTGCCTCTTGTGTACTAAGTTGTGGCAATGTTTGTCACTGGTGTGTCCGTTGGTATTGTAAACGCTGGAAATTGTGATGCGTTTTTGTGGGTTTATTAGGCCAGACTGGCCAAAATTAGCTATATTCTAAGGCTTTTATCCCAACGCAAATAATAGGACATTGACGTTAACATGGTATACCAAATAAATACTTGCTACAGACACGCTGGGTCTCCTCTATTGCATTTTTTTTGGCATCTGGAGCCACCCACCCGTATATGGTGTCACCTTATTGTAAGCCCGGCGCCGAAATATGCCACGCATAATTCCCCAGCTCACCACGGCTTACCACAACTCGCCCATATTAACCTAATCACCTTGTAGCGGCACTGAGCACACTAGTTTTTTTTTGTCAACAAATGGGCATCCCCTTCGTTATGTCGAGATATCAGTCCCAGACCGGTCGATCAGTAGTTGGGTGCGTGACCACCGTCAAATACCCACTGTTGTGTATTTTTGTCTTTTTGTATCTCGACACTGTTCTGGCGCTCTAAGCAATTTACCGTGGCGCGTGCCTGTTTTGCTTCTTTTCCTGCTACGCACCGCGTTACCGAGGCCTATCCAGCTTTTGCACAGCAGCAGATTAGAAGTAGAGCAGTGATTTACCACATCATGTTTGTGAGCGCTGGTGCAGAAAATAGGGGTTGCAAGCGCAGGTATCTAAGATCTGAGCACAACGCCGTAGGTGGTTGCCAATGGCGGACAAACACCTGGGTTGAGATAAAGATAGTGCAAGGAAAGGAACAAAAGTATTTTGTGACGGAGAAGAAGAATAACGGAAAGGCGTAGCCCAGAGACAAGCAGCAGATAAGTGTTGGCCCGTCATGATTATATCCCCACCAAAGCCGATCGTGACAGCGCAATTGCTAATCATCAATGGGCCCGCTGATGGTAGTCAAGCACCTAATGAACAGACTGAGGCAGGACTACAGACTATTTTCAAGTATTTTCATTTCACCAGTAGACTGACGCCCACCTCAATCATATAGCCATTGATACTTTTTAGTATAATAGCGGAAAAGTGTTGGCACAACCGTCAGAGCAAAGAAAATTGAAGATCGAAGCTCACAAAAATAACTTAATACCCGGTCGCAGAGCCGACACGGCTCCCCAGATGAGCCATCAAGAAAACATGGGGAAAAGCGCAGTCGTGTGGAGGTCGAAGCAAATGATGGCCAGGAATGTAATGCTCGCCCTCGGAAGCGTCTGAATATTGAAATCCCGGCCGAGCCATTTAAAGTCGTTGCCGTCAAATATACGGGTTTAGCGACGGAGCACGAGCTTGAGGTAAAGAAATTCGACGACAAAGCCGTGGAGAGAAACTCGAAAGAAAGGCTGAGGATAAAAAAACCATGGAGGCCGCCGAAAATAAAAGAAAGAGGGATGAGACAAACCAAAAGGAAGGGGAGTCCAAGGTAACCGGGACCCTTTACGAGGCTCTTGATTTTAGCCTGAGGGAGACCTCTCCCACAAACGAGGGAGCGAAGAACCTCAAGTCGGTGTTGGATGATCCGAAGTTGGCGGCTGAGTACGTCCATATGAGGGAGTTAGCACGGCTTGTTGAAGATGATGGGCATTCCAAGTCCTTCCAGAAATCGAAGAACAAAGAGACTGCGGTTGGTTGCCTAGAAAAAGGCCTAGGTTAGCTAGACGCTTCTATTGTTGATGTGGTCTGCATAAGAGGTAGATTTCCGCCGTAGCTGGTTACGAATATACATCTATGAGTAAACGGCCACATCAGACTTCAACAGGGATAACAGTTGGCGGGACACCGTTGGTAGCATAAATGGATTAACCCTTCTCTTTAAGTGCCTTACAGTTTGTTGTAAGAGAATGCTTAGTAATAGCTCCCCTATTACCGCCAATATCAAAGGTTGAAATCGGCTCAGAGCTTCCAGTGAAGTCTGTCATCCCGTTCCGTCATTGCTTTTCCAGCACTGAATACGTTGACGGAAACAGTAGCACAACAGACGGATGAACGTACTACGCGCAGAGGGGATGTCACTCAGTTTTAATTGGTACCGCCATCTTTTATCCACTCTCGATTTAATGTGTTATCACTAATCACTCAAACATATAAATCCTGATACAAACACTCGTATTACTAAAGGAGCTGCTTGCTGCGTAAGACAGATAGTCCAAAGGCTAATGAGAGTATAACAGGCAGACAAAGCTTCCTGCATATAGACCATGATAGCAATCAAACAGCTGCCGCAGTCTGAAACAACAGCTCTTCATGTACACCCTAATCCACAAGTCCGAACGAAACAATACTACAATATATGAACGACCGCGCCAACGAGCGCCGCTGCCATCGCGCCGCCCACACTTCCAGCCATCATCTTATTCCCTCCACCGGTAAAGATCGCATCTGGAGGCTGGGTAGTCGAGCCTCCTGTTGGTGCAGCCGTGCCACCACCACCGTGGCCGGAGCCGCCCATGGACGACCCCGAGTTCGAACCGCCATCGCTGACGACGGACAATACTACGTCGCACGACTTCTGGGGCGCGGAGGTACGGGTAACGATGCGGTCTGCCGAGTTGGCGGTTATGGTTGCGGAGGCGACTGCGGTGATGGTGGTGGATACCCCGGTGGCGTTAACAGATGCTTGCGCAGCGCAGGTGTATGCTTGGAAAGCTTTGGAGAGGATATCAGTTGTCTGTGTCTATCACTGAGAGGAGAATTGGAGAGGGACGAGAAGGGTCTAGGTAGGTAGGCGTGCTTACCAGACAGTGCGAGGACGGCGTAGAACTTCATGGTTGCCGTTGTGAGGGCTAGATGATTGAGATGGGTTTGACAACGAGCGTTTGCAGGAGAAAGATGTGTGTTACGGTGCTATATTATCGTCGTTCAGAATGGAGACGTGAGAGGAAGTATGGGATGGGAATGGGATGGCTTGACCTTATAGCTAAGGAGGCGCATTCATCAGCTGATTTATTGCCTATTGTCCATTGCTCAATTATCCACTTCAACATCCATCTGGGACGGGGGACGGGGGACGGGAACGACGGGCTCCTTCATCCAGCTGATCGCTGATGGCCGCTACTTTAGGCTTGTGGTGTCTGGAACCCTCATTTCGATGGTCAACACTCAACATGCAACACGTGCTTGGTAAACGCCCTAAGGTGGCGAGTACGATATCCAGCATCATTGCTTTCGTCCTTGACTAGACCCATTTCGACCAACTGCCGACCACTCTCGATCCGGATTGGAACGATGTCGATGCGAAGAGGAAGCTGAGAGATAAGAACTTGGAGTTGGAGACAATAATACCACTGTGCATTGGCCATCGTGAGTTACATCGGAACTTGGTTACCCATTTTCAATCTTGGTCCATGCCTCAGGGCGACAATCTGACACATTCCCTATCCTCATTGAGGGCGATCCTGATTGATGTTTGCTGCTTACGGATGACCCACACGGAAGCTGATCGATCCGGAATGCGAATCTGTCTCCTTTGGGGTGAAGTTGGAAGTTGGAAGCTCCCTGGCGTACTAAGACACAGCCCAATGGGACCTAGCGGACTAACTAGAAACGGAGGCAATGCGACGCTGCCGCCGATCCTGCACGATGGGAAATTTGAACGCCAAAGCGGTACAGGGCGAGATGGCAATATCGTTATCGGTCGTTGTGATCATACTTTGCGGATTCCTGATTTTTTGGTATATTTGTGGAATTTAACCACGGTCGTCCAATTGCAGCGGGGGGTTTCCGAAGAACTCGTTTACGGCAGGGTTACATTGGACACTATCTCCGCCCGTCCCAGGTTGATGATCATGCAACAGGGGATCTGACATGGGGAATGTAGTTAACCATACTGTTTGCGCAGTATCGCTTTGATTTGAAAGCTTGGCGACAGACGGGACGCACACCTTCGGCATGAACATCATCACTATCATCATCACCAGCGCGGGATGTTGGTCTTCCGAATGGGCGGAGTCGGGCAGAGGACGGCAATTGCATGGCAGTTACAAAATGAAGTAATGATTCGAATTTGCGTTCGGGGTAATCAACAAATCCAACATATCTACCGCCGCGGTATATGTACTGGTCCTTCCCTCCTCCTTTTTTCGATATCTCCTCCTTTCACCAATATCTCCCTTACACACAGCAACACATCGCCCTTCGTATCATTCCACCATAATTTCCATCCTTGCCGAACATGAAGTTCTCCCAATCCATCATTGCTCTCTCTGCCGTTGCTGGCATCGCTTCTGCGGCTCCTCTCGCCACGAGAGAGGCTACGGCCATCACGGATGGTATGTCACGGGCTTGACCTAATACTTCATTAATGAGAAGTAATCCTCTAACAGAAACGTTCTAGGTGATATCCTCAACTATGCTCTGACCCTCGAGCATCTCGAGGACAACTTCTACCGCCAGGGTCTGGCGAGTTTCACAAAAGCGCAGTTCGCAGAGGCTGGCTACGACGCAGCCTTCTACGAAAACCTCAAGACGGTGTCTGCCGATGAGACAACCCACGTCAAGTTCTTAACAGAGGCGTTGACAGGTATGCTCTGGAAACAAAGTAAAGCTAGTTTGTAGACTAACGCGCCTCATAGCTGCCGGCGTAACTCCGGTCGAAAAGTGCACTTATGACTTCGGCGCCACCTCCGTCGAGCTGTTCGTGGCCACTGGTTCCATCCTCGAGGGCGTCGGAGTTTCCGCCTATACCGGCGCGGCCGCCGACATCATGAGCAAGGACTACCTCACCGCCGCCGCCTCCATCCTCGCCGTCGAAGCTCGCCACTCCTCCTATTTCCGCTCCTCCCTCAAGCAGGCGCCCTTCGCCCAGCCATTCGACACTCCTCTGACCATCAACGAGATCTACACCCTGGCCGCGGCATTCATCACCTCCTGCCCGGAGACCAACCCAATGCTCCCGGTCAAGGCCTTCCCAACCTTGACCCTTGACCCGGCCACCACCATGCCCGTCAAGGCAGGCAGCACTGTCACCCTTATGACGCCAAATTATAAGCTCGTAGGCACCAGCGACGAGCAAACCATCTACGCCGCGTTCATCTCGGTTACTGGCCCAACCTTTGTTGTCGCAACACCAGTCGAGGGAGGCTTCTCGGTTACCATTCCTGAGGGCTTCAACGGCCAGTCGTACGTTGTGCTCACGGGCTGCAAGGATGCCGTCACGGATGAAACCGCGGCTGCTGGACCAGCGATCATCGAGATCACGAACTAAAACTTACGAGTCCTTGCATTTGCTCATCTTCGATGTCGTTGCAACACATTCACCCACATGTTGGGATGTACGGCTGGAGTTTAGGTTAATTATGGGTGCCCTTTAAGCAACTAGTGTTTAGTTAATTTGCATATATTCATTATATACATCTGTATTTCTAGTAATTCTATATCCGCAATGATAAGATATAAAATCGAGTCCAATTCCTTTCTGCCGTATCCAGTTTGTTGTTTTTTGAGTGCTCTTCCATTCGTGCAAGTGACATGTGACGCGCATTTGTGCAAATGACGAAATCACGCTGGGATAATATGTTTGTAGAGCTGCTTTGTTCTTATAGCTCCAAGCTCATACACAGAAAATTCAATGGCGTCGCAGCAAAACCGAAATCCTGCTGGCCTCGCATCATGAACCCAGGGCATGGTGGCTGGTGACATCTGAGCAAGTCCAAATTCAGGCCACAGGGGTTGCGTTGGTAACCAATCAGGTTTGTTTCCCAACGGTCCGAACTTCCCGAGAATCCCGCTATACCATCGTCGGCTGCCAAAAATCATCCCGCGATTTGTGATGATCGTATCCCGCCTGCCCTGGGGTGGCACGGCTCTGCCCCTTCTGAATTGTGGGGATTGCAGGAACCCAATCTAATGATGGCGCCCCGCATGATGTGGACGGCAATCCCCATTTGATCCACCCTGTTTGTTGTGGAATATTTTAGGACTAGTTCAGCGGTGACGTCACTTATGATGCTTCTTACGAGCTACTGAAGGACGGGAAAGACCGCGGCGTAGCAGAAGCCGAGTGGTCAAAGAAGTAAAGATTTACAACGTGGAATGAGTTGGAGGCAGTCTTGGCAGCAGGTGGCAGGAACGCCCTTGCCACATTCGACCACCTAGGTGGTTGCCCAGCACGGTGCCTTCTGTTGTTAGGTTATGCTAAGCAGAAACCACCATCATATAGGACAGATGGCCGAGCGGTTTAAGGCGCGTGACTCAAGTGATCTAATTACTTCTGGTCGATTATAACGCCTAGTGCATTCACGTATCGTAAGATGCGGGGGTTCGAATCCCCCTCTGTTCATTACATTTTGGTTTTTTATGGTTGCTGTGGGCCGATTTCCAGGAGTGGAGTTGAAGTGTGGATGATGGAGATTCTGAAACGTGGCTGACAGGTTGACATGTTTCGGTGGTCCCAAAAGTGCAAGCCCATGTCCCGCCGAGACGAGTGCTCTAGTATCCGAGAGCGAAACCGATCGAGGCCGAGAAAGTGATCGCCTTCCGCCTCCCTTCTGTTGCCTGAGCCTGAATCTCTGGCGTCTGTGGAATGTATGCCGCGCTTCACAGACCCAGGATTTCCAGTTTCGGAAAACGGAAGGGGGCCAGACGATGACTACACCTTCTTTACACCCCAGGAGGCTTTAAACGTCAACTATGTTTATAAGAAAGTCAAAGCAGACGTCCGCTGGATTGCTGGCCATCTTCACAGATGGACGAACTGAGGGTCGAATATCTGCATAAGACCCTGGCCACGGCATCCTTTACCACAAAAGATCTCGGCAAGACAGCGAGGTCAACGGCGCACCTTGGCGTATGGACGCCTCGACGAAGTCTCATGTCATCCGCATGTGTGAATGGATGGACATCAAAAGAAGCAAAACAATGAGTTAGGTCACACCGAGGATCGAACTCGGAACCTCTTCGGTGTGAGCGAAGCGTCATAACCATTAGACCATGCGACCTTTCATAGAAAATTTTATGTTTTATGTCTACTCTCAAGGGCTCAAATAAGTGGCGTTGTTTGAGATGCGGAGGGTACGATCATGCTCGCTTAAGCTCACCAGTTTAAAGAAAGCAGGACATGAATCAAATTTGGGAACTGTCCCGAGTTTATTTTCATTTTTCATTTACATTATTGACGAGCCTAAATATGCACCGGTGGAGACTTACCACGGAAAAGGGTTCTGGTTTGGCTATGTTTTGTTGATTATTGTTACTGAATAAGGCACAACTGATTGCCAATACTGGCTCGACTTCTCAACTGGTGCTCATGTGCCACCACTGTTTGACGGCATTGATCGAAACTCAGATATGCCGCTGAGCATGGGGGTGCCGTGGGAAAAGTGCTTAGGCGATCAAGGGAACAGTGGGTGGTGTATGAGCTGATGGAGGAGGTTTGTGAAAGGTGTCAGAGGATGAGGTACGTTGTTGACCAGCTGGCAGGAGAGAAGAAAGAACAATAGGAAGAATGTTGAGAACTGGAAACAATCGAAGACCCCGTAATCGTAACTTGCTGAAAATCTGAGTAGCTTCATATGTACTTCATAGCACTTGGCATAATCCTTACTCACGTCTCCTCAAGAGTCAAACCTCCCGCTAAACTCCCAAATCCCCTCCCCGAGCGGCCATAGCTCGGTGGGTCTCCATTCATCTGCTGAGCGACTGGAATCGGGAACCACTCGAGCCCCTTTACCAACTCTGCTCTCAATTCGGGTGGCGGGCGAGGAATATAGTTACTGGATTCCGTTAGTCTTCCATATGGTGTGTATCACAAAAGCCGAGCTCTATACCAACATTTAAATAATGCTGTGGAACAAGTTGTGTTTGATTGGGTAACTTCACCACTCTCCTACTAACACTCCTGCCATATCAAGCGGTATCAACAATCAGATTGTCAAACTTACAATAAAAGCTGCCGGCCAATCTACAACCTCGACTTACTCTATGAAGAACCGCCTGCAACTCCCATTTCCCCCCTCGCTTCTCTACTCGCAGTATCCGCAGTAACCTTGCGCAAAGGTCTGTACTCCGGCTTCCACATCTGCTCTTTTACCCACTCCTCCAAATCCTCATCCTTCTCTGGAATATCCTTAACCGTAGCCTGTTTCTCCTCAATCGCACGCCTGATGACCGCACAAGCAATACTGACACTCAGCACACTCACATCCTCCACATCTGGCAGTAGTGCCGGCACGGCATCCTGATGCTTAGACTGTCCCTTGTCGAGCGCCGGTGCCCAGGAAGCCAACGCCTTTGTAGCAGCAATAAGCATACCATCCGTCAATCTCGCCGCCCTACAAAGCACCGTACCGAGACCGATACCAGGGAATATGGTGGAGTTGTTACACTCCGCGATCTCGATTTTCTTGCCTCCATACTCGACTGTCGGGAAAGGACTTCCAGTTGCAACGAGCGCCTTGCCTTTTGTCCACTCAATCAGGTCCTTCGGCTTAGCTTCATGGAGCCTCGTCGGGTTGGATAGAGGGAATATGATAGGCCTGTCAATATGGCTCGCCATCTCCTTGATGATCTCCTCAGTAAAGGATTTCGGACATGTCGAGCAGCCAATGAGGATATTAGGCTTGACCTTCTTGACCACTGCCAAGAGATCGTTCTTACCACCATTCCAGTCGTCCTCGCCTCGCGCATACGGCTTCTGTGCAGGCGTAAGTCTGTCACCATGAGATTTCAGAAGGAGGCCCGGCTTGTCGACACACCATATCTGCCTGGCAGCATCCTCCTTGCTCTTACCGCTCTCGGTGGCGATGGCGTCGCATACCATGTCTGCAATCCCCGTCCCTGCTGTTCCGGCACCAAAGACCACCATCTTCGCATCCTGGATCTTAACATTGGCAACCTTAAGCGCTGCCCCCAACCCAGCCAATGTAACGCAGCCAGTACCTTGAACATCGTCATTGAAGCACGCAAACTCAGGACGGTACTTCTCCAATATCTTGCGCGCATTGGCCAGGCCAAAGTCCTCGAAGTGAATGTAGGCCTTCGGATACAACTTCCGAGCACTCTGGACAAACTTGTCCACGAACTCGGCATACTCCTTACCTCTGACCCTCCTTTGTCTAAGGCCCATATACAAATCATCATCCAACAACTCTTGGTTATCAGTTCCACAGTCAAGCACAACTGGTAGCGTCCTATTAGGATGGATGCCTGCGCATGCGGTGGCCAGCACGAGTTTTGCGATTGAAATTAGAATCGCGCCGACGCCTTGATCACCGATACCGAGAATCTCTTCGCCATCGGAGACGACGATGTAGTCGATGTCGTCAGGCTTGCCGAACTGGCCGAGATCATGGTAGATACGTGGCTGGTTGGTGATGGAGAGGAAACAGCCTTCGGGGCGGCGGAAGAGGCGGGAGAAGTTTTGGATGGCTTCGCCTTCAGTTGGAGTGTAGATCACTGGGAACATCTCCTTGAGGTGCCTCGAAATGAGCTGAATTATGTTAGCGAAATGTCCGGTCAAGGATCAAGAAGTGCAGCCTGAATTAGCGAGAAGAGGAACCAAATGTCTGTGAATGTAAAGAAAGCGTGATGTGTGCTTCAATCCTATCCATATACAAAGAATGCACGCACTGTATTTACAGTAGCATAAGGGGAAAGCTTCTGATTACAAATTCGCGTGCTCCGGCTGGCGATAGCGACACTCTCGAGGCCAACCGGTTGGTTCGGGCTAAGGTATGCTTGGATAGATGTGAAAACGAAGACAGAACGGGAAGTAAAGTCTATGAAAGAACTCAATATGATCTTACCGCGTAAAACAGTACATCATTCTGCTCTCTCATACTACTCATGAAAGTATTTTTGGCCAAGTCATCCAACCTTGTGGAATACTGTTGATATGCTCGTTTGACTTGCTGTTCTAAGGTCTGTGGATTACATGGCAACAAGGCATTTAGGTTAAATTCGTCCCTCTCGTTTTGAGGAAATGCCGAGCCTTTGTTGAAGGTGGGAGTGTTCAAAAGCTGTACTCCTGCTAAAGCACAATCTTGCGGGCCAGATACGCACAAAAGAAGTTTCGCATATCGGTTGGTCTTGGAGTTGTCCGCCATTGTTGATAATGCAGATCGCTCACGTGTCCCTGTCCTGTGGAGTTTAGAGAAAACTAGCAGTATGTCTTCTGTTTATATTGAGGATGTTTGGCACGAACGATGCTATAGTATGACGTTAGCAAGACGTCATCAGGAATTTTGCTAGGTTGCCGCTTTCGAGGCTGATCTCGCACCACCAATCATGCGAGGTCAGGTGGCGTTATAGTTCAGATCCACTTACGGACTAGATCAGGAACGTGGGTAACAAGCAAGATGACAAGAGGTATCCATAGGAGGCAGAACGTCGCAGATATATTTGCAAGTATATAGTAAAGAGCTAGTAGTAATATGTTGGTCACAAGGAGCCACTCTCTAGTAGGACGCTCACGAGTGAGTTAGAGAATGGACTATGAAGGTCCGATTTGCTATAGCAGCGTGTCTCTACGGAGGGGTGTTTCCAGACCGAAGTCCTTAGATCCTCCCTCTTTCCAGTCCCCAATTGAGCCAGACACAAGACGCGTCCAGAACAGCGGGCCTTCCGAAGAAGAGCTCATTTGGTTGCTCCGAGAAGCTGAGTAACTGGTCAAGATGCTGCAGTTTGTCGAGTGGCGGAGCTCGAAGCTCTTCCGAAGGGAAGGAAAAATACATAACAAACCATTTCAATACGTGTCAACGAAGTGTACAAACACTCGTTCGAACCAACTCTGGGTTGCGTTGTCGAAGTAAATTGTGTTGTGACAAGAAAGTCGAGACGTGAACTTGGTGAAAAGGATTTTGCTGAGCCGAATTGACGGGGGTTTAGTCAGCAAGCGCTAACACGGAGGTTCAGAGGTTAGCTTCAGCCGCGCGATAGCCAGCCACGAGCATCTTGTGTTCTCGCCTTACACTGAACCCAACGCGACATTATAAACATCGCTAACTTAACGCCAATAAGCAATCACTTCTCGGTTAATATCAGAAACCTTCGAAATGGTCGGAAAGAAGAAGCGTGGCCACCCAGACCTCGACGAGGTTCTCTCTCGTCCGTGGTGCTATTACTGTAAGTTTGTTCTTTATCGGCTATGCTTGAAGCAAACTAACCACAGCGGCAGGTGAGCGTGATTTCGATGATTTGAAGATTCTTATCTCTCACCAAAAGGCAAAGCATTTCAAGTGCGAAAGATGTAGCCGTCGTTTGAATACTGCTGGAGGCAAGAGCCCATTCGATACATTCGGGTGACTAGAGCTAACAATACTAGGACTCTCTGTGCACATGAACCAGGTCCACAAGGAGACTTTGACCAGCGTCGACAATGCTCTCGGCAACCGTGCTTCTCTGGATGTCGAGATCTTCGGCATGGAGGGTATCCCAGAAGATGTCAAGCAGGCCCACAATCAGCGCATCATCCAACAATTCTACGAGGCTGAAAGTGCCAGACGTGCCGCAAGCGGAAACCATGGAGCAGGCGGCGGTACTGGAGGGAATGCTGCGAAGAAGCCAAAGTTCGAGTCCCCAGGCGACTTGAAGAAGCGCCTTGCGGAGCACAAGGCTAGGAAGGCTGAAATGGCTGCGAATGGCGGAGTCAGTGGGGACCAAACCCCATCTTCGGCCGTTCCAAACAGTCAGAGCCCAGCGCCAGTTCCGGGCCCGGGAATCAGTCCACCATTTGTAAGGCATCACGAATCCTCCAATGTGATAAGAGATTAACGTTATTTAGGGTAACTCTCCTTATGCTCCTCCAGCAATGCCATATGGTGCTCCAGCTCCAGCTGGTGGCTTCGGATATCCTCCGCAAGAGCCATATGGTCAGGGAGCACCAGCGCCCTTTCAGTCACCATATCAACAGCCAAGTTTCCCAGCTCCTGCGCCATTTGGCCAAGCACCAGGTCCTTTTGCACCACCGCCATTTCCTCCACAGCCAAGCTTCTCACCTGGTCCATATGGTCAGCCTACGTTCCCAGGTGCACCACCTCACTACGGTGCAGGTAGTCCACCGCTTGCTTTCAGTCCGTTCGCTCCTCCACAAGGTGCTCCAGGATCGCTGCCTCCGAGACCTGCAGGCCTTCCACAGGCACCGGGCTTGCCCTCCGGCCCGTCCTTCAGTGGTCCACCAGGTGGGCCACCAGGCTCTCAATATCCGATGCATCAAGGCCCACCTCAGCATGGAGGTTGGGCAGGACCGAACAACGGATGGAATGGTCCAGAACATCAGAACCCAGCTATGTCATCAGCTTACCCTCCTCATAACCAAGGCTATAATGATGGTCATGCGGCTAACTCTCGCAACGGCGCTTCCAGAGAGCCAGATGACATTGACGAGTTAATCAGAAAGGCAGAGCTCGGTATCAAGCCAGAGAAGAAGACCGAGACTAGCGGTAGCCCTGCACCTGGCGCTGCTCCAGTTTCGAGCGCGCCACCGCCGACACTCCCGACGCCACCGAAGCCGGTTGCAGCTACTCCGGAGGTCACCGAGAAGAAGTCGTCCAAGAAGGAGAAGGATATGCCGAAGATGGTCTACTCGGACAACGAGATCAGCCCGGAAGAGAAAATGGCTAAGTTGTCAAGGTACGCATTCGTTCCAGAGAAGAAGGATGACACTATTCTTGTGGACGCAAACCAGGCTCCTGGTGTTGCTGGCACTGTCGATTCCACCTAGGACACTTCACTGTTCTCAACCGATATTTCAATCATCGTTCCTGCTTCATGCGGGCTGATACTTCGTTTCTCTCATCGACGATCTATTCTTCAGCTGAGTAATACTTTGGTGTTTCCTCGTCGCATCTGTCAGATCTGTTTTAGGGAGGAAAAGCACAAAAAGATAAGTCGTGGTGGCTTGGCGTTCGGTTAATCAGATCCTATGCATTTCTAGCGTTGGCGAACTTTGGAGGTTCATGGACTGTGGCAGAGTATGGAGAAAGTGGTGTATTAGCACAATGGTTCTTGGTGAGTTGGCTCCTCTCGTCATCCCACAGATGATAGCACAGAGATGCACTGGCTTGTTAGGAGAATTCTTCTGAGAGAGGATACACGAAATACTTCAATCTGGAGGTAAGCACAAGTTAGATGGATCAGTGGCAGACTAATGGCAATATTGTAAGTACTAAGGTTGGCGAGTCTCTCAATAGCACATATGTAGCTATATCTTCTTTTGCACGGTGCCGTAATCTGCCTGATCCTTACTCATGGAAGTCTCAACTTATGCGAGGACGTCCTGTTTTCTCTGCTTCCGCTCTCTCCGGCCAGATCCCTAAGGGCGTATTTCGTATCCAGAATCAGTATGACAAGAGGGGCATGCCAAACATCGGCTGCGTGCCGACACGGATATGCTAGATCGACGATGGCGCACCTCGAGGTTTGCTAAATGCAAGATCACACGTGGCACGTTATTCACCGATACATCGGCACCTTACATGCTCTTCCGCGTATAACTATGGTGAGGTTATAAACCTGCCAGATCATACCCGCCCACTAAGCCACAGAAGCAAATGGTCCATGATGCGCTGTAAGTCTGACGAGAAAGTTTATTACTGCATCCAAGTGCATCGCATCTGGGCAGCTTCGAGCCACGCACCCACTGGACATCGAGTCGGCATGAAGATTGTCACGGGACTGCGCCTCGTGCCCTGCTTGCTTCTCGGCGGAGGGCACCTGGCAGGGTCCCGAAGGATGCTGTAGAAGCATAAATACATTCCCCCGTAGAATAATACCCAATACTTCCCATGGTACACGATCGAGATCTCATAGGGTCTTCTCTTCCCGCTCATCTATCTTGCATACGGCGATGGTCTGTGATAGGATGGGTGACGCGAGGTTTGGTTACAAAGGTACCACCAAGCGATTCAGGAGGAATGGTGCTTTTGTGAGTTTTTGAGGAGGGGCGGTGATATTTCAGTGGGTATACACGTGGTGCCTAGAGATGAAGTGGATCGTATATTGGGCGTGCAGGGTTTGCTTGAGCTCGTGCCGCGGAGGAGATGCCCCGGGAGAAGATGGGAAAAGTGAGAAATGCGTGAAATCGGCGATCTGGTTGAGAGCGGGATCTGCGAAACAAGCGATCTATCGGGCGAATGTGGTCTTTCGATGTTGACTTTTTTTATAATGGCAGGAAATCGGTAGATCTGAGCATGAAATTGAAGTGGAAGCATTCATGGGAGTTGCAATTTGAGAAATTGGTTGGTGTTTCGCTATCCATGTTGGGCTAGAAAATCGACCAAAGCTGGCCCCGACTTGTTAGCATTAGGATTTCTCAGTGTACTCCGTACGGAGCTTTACTACGTAAAGTCCTTATAAGCGTTGAAGTTGAAATCTATTATGGAGACGCACGACGCAGGAGTTCTGCCCGGGTGTCATATCGCTACTGTAGCGCTAAATTCCAGGCGAGCTCCCCGCTGGCGGCCCCGCCTCGGGAGCGGCTTCCTTTAGACTTGCCGAGAGAGCAAGAGACCGCTATTCCCAACCCCAACATAAATTTTCCTTCCTTCAACTCAAAGGCTATGCTTTTGTTTATCCTTACGGCAAGGTAAAACCGTCGATTTGGTCCGGATAGCCGATAGGAAGAGATCAAGATCTCGCTCCTGTCGGACATTTGCATCATGTCGCCGATTGGCGCCGAGCCGCTGCAGATGGTGCCTCACATTGGCCGGGGAAAACAACCCGCGAACAAAGCGCAGCGGAAGTCTCTCTTAGCCCAGAGGGCCCACAGCGCAGGAGTTCAGCGGGTATCTTACTAGCTGCAGCGCGTGTAGGCTCTCCTGCAGTGCAGTAGGAACACTAACTGGTGCTATGCTGCTACCAGTACCGATACAGTAATTCGCGCTGCACCGACACATTGGCCGCGGAAGAAAAAAAATACCATTTCTGCAATGTACACGATCGCAAACCTATATGGTAGGACAAAGGCGAAATTGGAAGCGGTGGCGGTGCTATGACGCTTAACGTCTGTTGTGTAAGCGCATCTTCTGCTGTGGGCTGTGAGACACGAGCCCTGGGGAAGCACCGCAGCAGGTACAAAGCCAGGCCAAATGTCGTGGTCGGGCGCCAGTTGTGCTTCCGATAGAGCTATGAATATGCAAGCCTCGGCGCCCACAAGTGTTAAGAGGGCGAATCGCGGGAGGGAGGTAGTTACTGGTTGACACTCTTCGCGGAAAGTTATGTGTTTGACAAACCAAACACTGGGCTTCGACAACTTGGTACTCTCTTACTCTTGTGCTCTTACATCTCGAGATCTGTCGTTCTCGAAGAGTGACAGTAGGCGCTGGACCCTGTTGAGCTGAATATTTCGTGCAGAACGAGATTGAGCGATACTGTTCCGGCCACTCGGATTTTGTCCCATCTTCGTACCGAGCTCATGGTCGGTTTCGCCAACCCAAGCTAAAACAGCTCGACAATCTACCGGCTTTCGTCTAACAGGAATTGGTTGTGATGTTCGAAGTCTGCTCGCTTCTAGAGTAAGCGCTTTGGGTGCAGCTAACAATCCCTTCCAACCCTGGCACTGACAGGCCCCAAAAATGTGGCTTTTCTGGCCTCCGCATTACGCGAAGATAGTCGCTGGGCACTGATTCGAGTCGCCAAAGCATAAACTATGAGGATCAGCCTTCCTGTCGGTTGCACGAGCTCTTGATGTCTCAGCGCACTTCCATCCATTTGGGCGTTTTCCGCCAAGGTCTCATTCCCTGATCAACGGTTAACACTATCACTCCACTCATGAGCTTCATCGTCCTCGATTTCCCCAAGCACCACTCACACCGCTCCTTCAGAGCCTCAAGCTATCCATTCTCGGCACACCGTTGTGAAAATCGAGGCAGACCAACACGGTTATTCCTTGTTGGAACCAGCAAGGTGGGACAAACCCGCTCCTGCGTCCACGGCGTCGGGTTGGCAGCAAACCGGCACTTCATCCTGAATCGGCCATTTGTTTGGCTTGTGCTGATTGTGCAAATGTTTCGGATTTGTTTCTCGCTCCGACCCTATCAGCCCTCGCATTTCTCAGTCTCAAATTTTGTTGTCACTGCGTTCGTCCTTTTCCTTGACAGCTCGGGGAGAAACGCCACTCTACCCGGATTTCCATGCTTGGCAAAGTAGCTGCAGTTTTGGCGTTTTTGTGGGTTAAATGATGGCTTGAGCGCAGATGACCCATGTCAGCGTTGCAATGCCAGATGTACAGTACAGTAGTATGCGCGAATGGCGCGGTCAGAACGCCGCTAAGAGATCGAGATCTGTTGGATTTGGCGTTTGCACCATTGCGCTGGGAGAAGCCGTCCCGCATCTCTAAAACCTTCATGGATGCTTATACGGATTGTTGGAGGTGGGCTGATGTGGTATAAGATGGGTTGCCCCCCCACCACTTTCACGACCTAAATGTAGTTAGTTCATTTGTGCCAAATTATTTCGACAGATTAACTTTGTACATATAGACATCCATCGAGTTTGCCCTGAGTGGATTGATAATATGGCAATACCTGAAAGGTTTAGGTGGCGTGAGGAGCTTATTAAGACCATGTGGCATGGCAGCGATCAAACACCACAACACTCGGAAGCCGAGATCATCCAAGAACTGCGAAAATCAAGCGTCGGAGCAACGTAAGCGTCTCCAATTTATAATATCGAGACATTGAACGGAGGTCAGAGGGTTAAGCATTGAGCTAACAACGAGCTTGGCGCAGACCTTGGGAAATTCGCGAAGCACTAGAACATTGGGGTTGCCTCGCTCGTCAAACTCCTGAGTTCATACCCGTTGGCCCGTCCGATATTGAGCCATCGCCCCTCCAATTACCACCGCCTTTCCTCCCACCCATCGTCGATATTGGCCAACAGCGCCATACTGCAGTATGTGACGCGCTAGGGCGCTCCGCTGGGTTACTACCCTCCAACCAAACTCTCGAGCCATATCAAAGATCACTCGAAGACCCACGGCCCGCTCGCCATATATACAGAGAGACGTCATTACCAGTGGACGAAGATGGTCTGAATATCCTCGAGGCAGATGATGGCGACGGAGAAGCACCACAGTCGTACGTAACCCCCTCGTTTCTTGCGGCATAAAGGAACCCCTTTTTAACTTCGTTATCATCCCAGATCCCTATTATCCCATCCTTCCGGCCATGATCTTCCAGCCGAACGGCCAAATAAACCTAGGATCATGAAGTCTACAAGGCGGCGAGACAGAAACAGGGCAAAATCGAGCTCGCGGAAGGACTTTGATGATGCCCCGTACCCCTCACAACAGTCCCCTCAAGAAACAGCCCACAAAGCTGAGTGCAACGAGAATTTCGACCTCGACACCTGCCACAGTCGTAACCATGGAAGTGACTATAGTAATCAAAGAAGGAAAGAGTCGTTCTCGGTAAGCGATGACGTCCAAGAAGAGGAAGGAGAAAATGGACGCGCCAAGAAAAGTGGCGTGGCAAAGAGGCAACTGTCCCTGAACGACGAAGAACGGACTGCGACTGGGAGCGCTGCTAAAAGGACTCACCTTGTTTGAGCCTTAAATCAGGCGAGGATGCCAACCGGTTTAGCAGATTGACAATTCGAAACACATAATTACGGCATGGAACTGTAGATATGGACGCGGGGATATTGGGCGTCATGGAAAGCGAAAGATGGGTAACCGGTTGTAATGCTAATTAGAGGGTCCTCTGTGGTAGAAGGCAATGCCAACATGAGAAATTGCGACAAGCTCGAGACTGCTCTGCCTACCGGTTGTCCAAAGACGACGAATGTAGAAGTTCAAGAAGGAAAGCATATATGAACCTCTCCTTCCACCGTCGTCGGTGGGTTTTCGTGTCAATGCTAACCGGTTTCACATGCTAAACTTCAATGCGATACAACTTTTTTGGCTTCAAGAGCCTATTCAACCATCACATCAGATTATCAACTTCCAAGTCCACCTGTCCTCCTCGTCGGTAACCGATTTCTCGTAAGATTTTCAATTTGAAAAAACTTCTTCGGGTTAAAGGGCATTTTCCATAACCACAAACTAGAGCTTGTAATGATTGAATTGTCGCTGTCAACACAACACTCCCACTTTCGCTGGTGTCCCCACAACTACTCCCTCGAGGTATGCGGTCGTTGCATACGTCTTCCTCAGAAACGGCGATGCAGTTTCCCCTACCGTGGGTTCTAGGCCACGCCAACCAACTTATCCCAGGCAAACTTCATCCCTCGGACCCATCTTCGGTAGCTCATGGCAAGAGAGATGAGTTTCAGGCACACATTCCTTCTCTTCCTCCGGGCCTTGGCACTTTTAGCTTCAGGCCTTGTAAACGTGCCAACCTTTTGGTCAACTATTACCCCTCGCAAAAAAAATGTTAGCCCCGTGTACTGAGGAAAGTTTCGAGCTCTTTGAGGTCATTTTCAAACTTCTGTCCCCGCCATCATCATTGACCAGTAAGCTCAGACGCCGCAGCATAACCGGATTAGAAGTGACAACGAGTATATTTCCACAGCCCACATAGGTATGTCGTAATTCCGACATTCTCAAACTCTCAAAGTCGTTGCCAAAACGCTAACCAGTTCAGCCGTCACCACAACCGAAATCTCAAAACGGAGGGCGCGACCAATCCACTCAAATTTGTGGAGATATAAACACAATAGCGCCCAAATAGAGCACATACGACCACAGACTGAGGAGAACTGGGCATCCCGTCCGCTCTGCAATACATAAGCCTCAGATCGGCAGATTAGTAGTTGGGTGGGTGACCACCAGCGAATACCTTTTGTTGTATGTTTTTTTCTTTCTTAGGCCTGTCACTTCTTCGTTTTCTTGCTTCGTCCCGTCCTCGGAGAGTCCCCTAAAGCTGCCGTGCCGACAACAGGACTTCCGGCTGTCCTTGAAATAGAAACGAGTCGGCACACCTACACTTAAACGCCTCTTGACCAGTTAGGTAAAAAAGATGTCCGACTCGACTTCACTCTATCAGCGCAACAATACGCCACTACTCGACCAGTTCATTCACACATCCAACACCTCCGCTGGTTGTTAATAAACCCGGCTTTCCACTCTTCCTCCCTTGGTCTTCTTCTTCTTTCCTCCGCAAGCGCCATGTATGTAGAAGCTGGTATAGGCGGGACCTGCAATGGTGTTTCCTTGAGGCTTTCATTTCTGTGCAGCTCTAGCTGTATAGTGAGGAAGGGCCGATGACGTAGACGAGGACGAAGAAAGCTTATCACGGCGCAAAAGCTAAACATGTTATATATCAAGCCTTATTCATCTATTTGACAACCAGTTCATCTCGAAATGGACAATCGCCACTCTGTAGATAAACCCTCAAAAGCAGAAAATTGCGAATACCACGCCAAAAAAATCCGGCCTCCTTTTCATATTCCACCATCCATTTCCGACCCCGAACACCTATCCTTCATATCCATGTGTGTGATACCTTATGCGCGTATCACCTCGTGAATATATCCTCCCACACTCCCATGACAGCCGATCATTGCAAAAAGGTCCTCACTGCCCACCCTGACTCATATCCAGCACAATCCCCGGCCAGCCACCACCCATCGGCATCTGCATCTCTTGTCCATCACCATTCGCCCCGTTATTCTGCTTCGAGCCACCTTGTCCAAGTTCCAACAACACAGCCGCACTCATACTATCCTCCTCCCTCGCCAGAGGGGTCTGTCCCGGCCCATACCCGTCCTGCCCTTGTCCTGAAATATTCACCGGCCCAAAATTCGGCGCCCCAGTCGGCGCCTGCATCAACGCGCTACTAAACAACTGCCACCCCTGGAACCCACTATGGTACTGCGGCGGCAGCTGTCCTCCCATCCCCTGCCCACCTAAGCTCTGGCCCCCAGCAGCGTGCTGCAGTTGCGATATCGCATTCTGCGCACTGGCCGCTTGTTGGGGATGCCCGTGGCTGTGCCCGTTGATGGGCGTGTATTGGTTGCGCCAGGGTTCGTTGTCTGCTGCTTGGTTCTGGTTCTGAGAGAGATTTTGGGATGCGAGACCTGCTTGCTGACTTGCTTGTTCGGCGAAGGCGGCGAGGAGAGGTGCGTCGACGGGGTCGGGGAAGGAGGGGTAGGAGGTTGTGGGTTGGGGGTAGTATTGTGTTGCTGCTGGGTAGGGCGTTGACGCGTAGGAGGTTTGTGTTTGTGGGGTTGGAGTGTCGTTGTAATAGGTCACGGTGTTGCTTGATGTTATAGACGGTGGTGGTTGGCTAGGATGAAAACTGGAATTTGATCTCTTGTGCGGCGAATGCGGTGATCTCGAAGCGTTGTATGATGGTGTCTCCTCGGCGGGAGGATTGAGATACATCGACCTTGGCGCGCCAGCGTTGCCAAGGTTGCGAGAGAGGAGGTTCATGGTTTGGTCCATGATTATCTTTACAGCGTCGTGGAGTTCTTTGCCGGAACCTGTTAGCTTGTTAGCTTTGGACTCGTAGATGAGGGGAAGGATCCAGAGCATGGCAGAATTCGAGCACCACCTACCCATCGACGCACCAATTTCCGCCATGACCACCAGCCATTCGCTCATTTCTTGCCGGATACCATCCATCTCTTCTCTCCCAATTTCGGCCCTCCTCTCCCAGGCACTAAATAGTGTGGTTGTGACAGCAACCACAAACACGGCGGCATTGTACCATGTTGTATCAAGACTTTTGAGGTTCTGTAGCTGTTTCACAATGCTGAGAATCTGTCTGCTGTTGTCTACGCATATCCGCATACTTTCGGCGTTGAAAGTGGCATCCGTCGTCATTGAGACGGCAGGGTGACGAAGCAGCATGCAGAACTCTAATGCCCAAAGCTCGACGTAGAGGGCGAACACTCTCTCTTCTGGTCTGCTCGTTGAGCTCAGAGACCCAGGGAGAAGCTCAGTAGGCAACCCCTCTTTCCACTGCCTCAGCTTATTCTGCAAGTCGTTCACAGTAGCGACACATGTCTCCGGATTTCGCATGACTGGGTAAATAACCGTGTACATCTCGAGGTAAAGCTGATTAAGCTTCATCGATTGCAGGCCAATCTGGAAGCTACATCGTCCCGAGCGTTGTGACGCTGGTAGCTCGAGTTCTTGCATGGTATTGTCGTCGATAGCCTCTGGCAGCTCGATATCAAAGTCGTGGATTTGCATGGGCATGGGCCTGCCGAGCTTTCCGCTGAGTCCCACGTTAAGGATGAGCACGCACCAGAAGACTCGCTTCCTAAGCTCAATTTCGTATGCAGGGAGGTTCTTGGTCTTCTCGCTCATAGAAGCTGAGCGGTGCAGGCCAAGCTCCTTGCACAGCATTATAGTATGCGTCGATAACATCCACGACGCGTCTGGTTTAGGGAAGTTACGGAGGTGGGAACAGATCAATGCCATGGCTTGCGCATCTTGGAGTGTATGGCTGCATGATAGCTCGTAAAACTTCTGTAGAGAGTAATGGTAGTGCATATCGGATGTAGCATTGAGGTGAAGGCATGCATCTTTGTCGCCGCAGTTGCGGATCGCATATTGGAACAGCATGATGGCAAAAATCATGTGAACCATTACTGATTGGTGAACTGTAGGTTTGAAATCTGGCTCATCATAGAAACGATGCAGCTTGTAGGTTGTTAGTAAAGTACTTGAAACGTTTGAAAATATATGACGCATACCAATGTAAAGGATGTTGCCTTGTGCAGAACCGGCAGGTAAGGATTGATTAGATGGAAGTACCAGTCGGCGTACTGGAAACCTTCGTGGCGGGGTGGGAGTTCTGGCTCGTCGACTTTGGGAGAAATTCCATGTACGCTTTGTAAGAAGGACTTCCACGACCTATCGTGAGGTATTGGCGCTGCGGTCTCCTCTGGAGTCATTGTAGTGTCGCCGATGTTCATTCCCAGTATCGCTAGTATGTCCATGACTGAGCTTATTTGCGGCATCTGAGAGTTATTTTGAAGGATTGTGCCATAGACATTCGACGGAAGGACATGGCTTGATGGTGCAGTGGCTCCGGAATATGAGCCCGTTTGCGATGACGCATGGTCGTTCCAGGCCTGTGATGCGCTGTTGTATGAAGGTCCATTCTGGTAACCTGTATTTGGTGTGCTGTCCTGGTAAGGGATATTGATTCCGTGTCGTCTCAGCATCTCCTTCAAGTTCTCGTTCTCCTGCTGTAGCTCGGCGAGTTGGCCACGTCGGGTCGCAACACCAGTTATTCTATCGGTCGTGCGGCATTCGGAATGGTTCTGCAAACATGGCGAGCAACCAGTTTCGAGGCCATCGCAGCGGATTTTGCGAACCTGGAAAGTTTGTCAGTTCGCGTCGCCTTGGTGGATAGCTCCATACTCGCAGCACATACCTTGCAGCGGTCGCAGGCTTGACCGGTTCTCGTAGACGACTGCAGACGTTTCTTTACGGCATTGTGGAAATCATCTGGCTTCGCTTCGGTCTTTTGAAGCTTCCCTGATGTGCCAGAAGGTGAGGAATCCGATGGGCGCTTGGGAGGCATTGAGGATGGAGGCACGGAGTATGCCGTCCTATAGTTGGTGCGAATGGAAGAAGCCGTCGAGGACTCAGGGAAGCGATGGAGGCGCCTGACAGGCGGACTCGAGGATTCCGACTTGACAATTGATTGCGACCACGACAACAATGAAGCGTCGTCAAAAATAAACTGATGTTCGGTATAGTTTGGGGTTTGGGCGAAGCCGGACGTGCCGTTACCACAGAGCACCATTTTCGGAGCACTTCACGTGTGGTAGCTGGGTATGCTGGGGGAACGCGCTAATTTGCAAGGCTGGTGGGATGCTCTCAGCCCTGGACCGATCAGCCTTCAGTTGACCAGCAACGAATGAAAACTATAGACGAGACAAGTGTTGCTTGTTAGTATACTGAAAAGAAAACAGACTAAGCGAAAGATGATTTCTACGATATAGAATAGTGTTTTGGCCTTCTAATGGTCTACATGGCATGGCGACCCTTTATGACGACGAGAGCTAGGCCCCAAGGATAATTGTACATCGCGGAGATTCACGTCTGCATCGTGAACATATTCTTAATCCGGCCTACTAAGCCTATTCGTCGGAGATGAACGACGGATATACCAGAGCTCCTGACCAGTCCACTCTTCAACGGCCAGCACTCCGCCAAGCCAAGTTGTGCCATGTAAAGCTCTAAGGGCCGAGCAGAGTGAAAGATGTCGAAAGTAGTAAACTAGACGTTGCATCGTAGGCAGCAGGTGAAGGGAGTCAGTCCTCATACGGCAGAAAACAGGAATGACTATTCGAAGAAGATGTTCCAAAATAGGTCATGCCGTGCTCTGTTCCTTTGCGTGGCTCGCGGGATACCGTACACCACAGTCTCAGCCTGATATGGCTTCAGGATACCGCGGGTTCTGTTTTCGCCGTGGCTCAGCCCAGTCTGCTGTCCTGGCTTCGCCGCGATGGAAAGTCCTCGATTGGTTGTCAACGTTCTTGAAGTCAGAGCTGCTCTGAAAAGTATACCTACGATGTCACAGCCCCATCAAGAACGCCTAGATATCGAGTAGACTCTTCACAGTCATAGAAGACATCGCTTGATTTCTTCGGTTTTGGATTAGGTGGAGGACTATTTAAGCATGCCTGTTGATCGTGGTATGGTAGTCTAGCCTCAGCTAGTTCTGTTTCGTTCCCCGATGACGTTGAAGAGCAATCGAAATGAAGTTAATGCAGAAGAGGAACATAGTGCAAGAAAGACGATATACTGTAGAACGCTTTGATGCTCCAGGCTTCCACCTTACCCAAAATGGTTCAAGCCAAACCTTAACCCCAGATCTCGGGCCACGCCAAGGCCCCAAGGCCCCTAAAATAGACCCTAAATCAACAACACCGTCTGCAATGGCATCTGCACCACACTAAATCGCCTAAAGCTGCCGAAACAACACCATATTCTGTATCACGAAGTCCAATAAGCTCCCAGGAAGTCTTCAAGCAACAAACTGTGGGGAGCTTCCCGCGTGTCATAGCCACTCCCTGTGTCCCCAGACATCGGCTTCCTGCGCGATAAGCAATCAATCACCAACGAAAGACACTACTTCTGCCGCGCCTGACCAAGCTGAAGCCGTCCATGCATCGCTCGATTCCACCAATCTCACCGTCGCACCATCAAAACCTTCTCCACGGACCAGAAACAGCAGTACGAACCGGTTGTCGACTCTTTTCTCCACACTCGACCATTCACAGCCGCAGCAGCACCATGTCTCTCGAGTCACTTGCTCTCGAACACCTTCCGCAAGGCTATACCGCCCATTTGGCACTCTTTCATGACGTGAAGAATGCAGCCTTTTTGCATGGGCAGTTGTTGGCGGGGAATGAAGAGTTCCAGTACGCGTTTGTGGATGCTAGTATTGTGAGTGCTGGTCTCACGTGGTTTCTCATTCTCTTCCACTGTCTTACGTCCCCTTCCTCACTACCAAAACCAAACTTATTGCAAAGAAGCAAGTCTTGAAGGTCAAAGATGAAAACTAACCCGAGGCACAGATTGTCTCAAGACTGCACCTCCTCGCCGCCGCCTTCCGCGCAGTCAACGACTCCATAGAATCTCGTCTCAAAACCAGAAATGTGCACTCCGAGATCGTCTTCTGCCTCTCGCCCAATAACAATATCGCTGAGTCATTCCGCCGTTTTGGTATTCAGCCCACCACCTCATCCGTGTTGGCCATCAAAGTCACTTCTCCACAATCGCCTCTTACAGCTGAGGATATACAGAAACACCTGAGTGCGGTGGTGGAGGGGAGACAGGTCGAGGCGTCTGATGAGGAGGTAAACACCGTGACGGATTGGGCTAGGGTGAGAAAGGTGTATAAGGTTCCTGTGCTGCAGGTTAAGGGCGGGAAGAAGGATAGGAGAGAGGAGGAGGAACACAGAGAGAGGAAGGAGTTAGAGGTGGGGATTCTTGCGGCGATGGCGTTGAGGGGCGCGAATTAAATACAAAGAATGGAATAAAGTATAATCTGGTTGGGAAGCTGACGACGGCGCTTTTCTGACAGGGAGATTGAAAACATGAGTGTGCTGGGTACTTCTAACCGGTTGGCAATGCCGTTGTTCTGTCGCTTGCGCTCATATTGTGGATGGGACGTTGAGCTAACCAGCCTGGAAATGCCGACAGCAGAACGAGCATTGACGGCAAGATAGAAAATTACTCGATGCAATGCTCGATAATCTTCAGAGCATTGCGTCTCTGCTACCGTCGTGCCAACCAGTTCCTGACATTTGATTCGCACATTTTGGAAGCGTGCACATTGACCAACAAACCAAGAGCTCAATCATAAAGATGCTGAACGTGGCAATTTTCTGCTATATTTGTTCTTGGTTTCGGTTCCTGGCGATCTTTTATATACCACTGAAACACAATAGAGTTGTTGATTATCCCCTTCTCCTTTGACCTGCCAGTCAGTTACTTACTGACCTGGAGAAAGAAAGCCCTTGTTGAAAGAAAGACATCAACACTCCATAGTAGGAGGAGTACGTATTCAGCGCTCTTCTCCAAGCTGCAGTTTCTCGTCTCAAGCAGAAAATTACTGGGAAACTTGATTAACGTAGTCCACAAGCGAGCTGATCACGCAAATTGACCCACAATGCTTCTAACCTCGATTTCTCAACCACAACGCTGTAAATCAATTAAAACTATTCTGAATACTCTTGTCCAGATGATCCTATCTCGATTTAACAGTGCATTATTCCCAGGCTTGCCACCTACTCCGCAGCGCCGTTGGCGTGCTTGACAACGACCTGGACCACCACCATTCTGACGCATTTCCTGTTGTACCTGCTGCTCAACGTCTTTCTGATCTTGTAGATCTGCTATATCTTGTATATTAAGTGATCCTCCAAGCCATAGACGTGTTTTTTTGGCCCTCCGGTGCTTGCTAATAATGGAATTTACTTCACGTAGTTCTGTCACCTCGATTTGAATGACGGCCATCCGACGCATAATTTCATGCGCCCCATTCGAGAACTGGTCAATCGCATCAGATTGATGTCGGAGAACTATTTTGATGTCTGGCGATTCGAGATTTGATAAATTCTGATTGAGGAGTAGCCTCGGCTGGGTTGTTTGGTGTCCTCGAAGCCCAAGGTATCTATTATTGCTTACGGCAATCTTCCAGTCCTTTGGCAATGGGCTGTTTTCGTACCAAGATGAGAGGTGATATTTGCCTTTGACAATAATATATGGTGGGACTGTCCAGGTTTGCGAATTTACACCCTGAATTACTGTCGGCCATTCCCGGTTTCCAGGCTGGGCCAATTTAGGCTTTCCCTTTTGATCAGAGTTTGTTACAACCACCGTGGGTGTGATCTGGCCTATCATAAAGCCAGTCTCGTCGAAATTGTAAATATCCGCATCTACAATGCCGTACTTCGTAATTATGTTGTGAATAAGTCAAACCAACCTTGGATAAGTTCTGGGTCTTCACATAAGGCCCCAGAATAGTCATATTCACGACAAAACACTGTTTTAAGCTGTGGTTGCCGCTTAACAAAATTTGCAGCCCAATTTTTGCCAACATGTAATGCGTTGCAGTTGCATAACAGTCGATTTGCCATATCTTTACCGCACCTAACCTCGGGGAAATGCTTGAGAATCTAGCTCAATTACCCTTTGAACTATGATAGATTCTTCTAGATCCGTGAGGTTTTGAGATTTGGTCGTGATATTGCGTCGTAGTTTTATCCCGTTAATACGCGCATTTAGTGTTGAGTACAGGACTTTGTAGATTGTGTTGAGTCTTGACGTCTTTACCTTACTCAAACACGTCTTGTTCTGTTGTCAGAACATGTCTTGCTGCTGTTCTAACAGCTTTACACGTCTTCCAGCTTTAAGTACACAAACAAATAAGCACATATGTTTATTTTGGCCCTTTCCGGACACTTTCTACACATTTGTTTACACGCCAAAATTTGGTAGAAGCTGCTAGAGCAGTTCAGGGACTTTCCGTTACTGTTTGAGCTCCGTAGGTTCCAAAAAGTTACACGGACCTATGGTGCTGTTTCAGCTTTGTTTTATTTGTTTTCTATGGATATGTTGAGTGTCTGTGTATGCACAAAATGCCGCTGTTGCTTGCTAGACAGCAGCTTCTTTGTATTTCTTTGGTAGATGTTGAGATATACTGATCGACAGCGTCTCAAGGGTATTGGCAAGTGATGGGCGGCATTGGGACGCTCAATGGCACTCATCATTTGACGGGGGACGATCATCATATCGGTTGAGATTATGATGCCCGCCCCT
>RCNJ01000078.1_pt1 | contig 85194 bp, 104 predicted proteins | sample 2041171 | NCBI WGS metagenome assembly RCNJ01 (sample SAMN09708213, study PRJNA481090) | feces metagenome | biome: feces | host: Pygoscelis adeliae | place: Antarctica: Rookery Lake | collected 2010-03-01 | reverse complement strand
AATATCAATGTGGATGTCAAAAATATATCACGCGGCCTCGAGGCACAGAAGGCCTTAATGAGATTCGCATTTTCAATGAGCCGTTCGATCGACCGGCTCATTGAACATGCGAATCTCATTAAGGCCTTCTGCGGCTCGAGTCCGCGATATATATTTTGGACATCCACATTGATATTCCGATCAAGGTAGTGCTTAAGGAAGGTGTCGATACTCGCATGCTGCAAGATTAAGTATTGAACGGAGTCACTAACATCGGCTGTGCCAAAGGGACCACATTAGTTGAGGACAGCAGGATCTCAGGAAAACACTCACGACTTTCATTTAGCGCCTTAGCCGCTCCGTCACGTAGCACATACGGTTTCGTGACCTGTTTAAACCCAGTGATCTGGCCGCCTATCTTCATGCGGTACCGGACCGATGCCGACGACAGCTGCAAGCCGTGAGCGATGCGAACGCCTTCCGCCTCACGAACCGCTTGACAAAAGACAAAATCGTCGAGGATCTCATCCTTTAACGGTAGCTCCTGCTCATTCAGGCCCTGCAGAACGTTCAGACTGTACAACTCCTCAGGTGAATAGATGCTAGGAGACTTGAAGGCCTGAACCTTGAACAGCATGCCAAGCAGGAAGACATGCGGACTCAGCACCAGCGTCGGGTCGTAGATGATTTCGGGGATTTTAAATTTATTGCTTCGGGTTTTAGTCAGTACGATGCATGGTACAACTCAAGATGGCTGACGAGAGGGCACTCACACGTCCTTTAAGCCGAGAAAACCCTTGGTGAACTCGGGCGAAAGCTCGATAAACAGTCGGGGACGACCTCCACTGGGGTCTCGGATTAGGGTCAGTTCGAGGTGCCGGAGACGGAGTTCTACTAAAGCCTCTGGTCGATTGCCGGTGATGCCTGCGAGTTGAGAGAAGAGGATCAGCTGAATTCGAAGCCAACCGATTTCGAAAGTCATTTGCGTTGTCGTAAGAAGCACGCGGGTGAATTCGGCTAGATCTTCGGCATACATAGTTGCACTCTCCCGCTTTGAGTTATCAAGACCCTTTTGATCGGCCACAATCTTGATCAGCTATAATTATATTAGACTGAAGACAAACAGAAGCCCTAACGTAGTAGGTGGAAAAACTCACAGCTTGCCCTTGTCGTATGATCATTTCGTTAATCTTCTCGCCAACCTCGAGCTTGTACACAAGGTTGTACCACTTCCAGAATGTCTCCAATGATGTCGTATGTTTGATGCCTGGCCGTCTCCGCCCGCCTTTCCCTCGTCGTTGGTCGCAAACCCAGCTCAAGAAGCCTTTGAGGAATCTTATCGTGACATCGCGAAAGCATTGTACTGGGTCTTTCTTGATGTAGGAGCAGTACCTTCGAAAGAGTGGAAAGTTAGCGTAAGCAACAATAGTCATTTGAATGTTGACTTACTGATCCCACTGCAACTTCACTCGATCAAGCTGGACTTGGGTCTTGGGGCTGTACCGTCGTTGCCGAAGCCGCTGCACATCGAGTTCTTCTGCTTCGGCGAGATAGTGTTCCGGAGGGTGTTGTACTTCATCGTCAAAAAGCCACGACTCGTCATCGGTGTCATCGTCGATACTGTCTAAAAGGGAATCGATGTCGAAAACGCTCGAGCTGTCGGATTCATCGTCGGAGTAGGAAGTCATTGGCAGTCGAGACAGAGACGTGTGGAGGGTTGATTGGATTAGTAAGAAGAGAATCGAGAGAGCAGTCGAGGGAGGTACAAAGTGACTGAACAGAAATGCAGACAAGGAGTAATGATGACTGAAAGAGAGACTACGAGCGAAAGCTTGTAAGAGGGGTGAAGAATCGAGTGAATCAGACGTGAAAGAGAAGAGATGGCGATGAACAGACAAAAGAGAGCGAACGAGGGACATTTGGCCTTTAAATACCTTTGAGTTAGCAGTTCAACGAGGAGATGGCCACTTTTGGCTTTCGTGGGCACCTGGATAGCGAGGGCCAGGTCGGATGGGTTGGCCAGAGGTGGATGATGGGTGAATGATGTGGACGAGCTGTTTCAGTCGTTGTGTTTGAACCTGAGGTACAAATAGGTGTGCGGCGATTAAGGTTAGGGTGTGGGAGTATTGAAAAGTGGGCAAGCGAGCTGCGTAAAACAGCGGCGAAAGCTGCTCTTTTCAGCAACCTCCTAGCCGTCACATCGTTAAATAGAGTATAAGTTCAGATGGTTCTTAGGTCTATTTGAGCACAATACTGACGTGCACTGACGATAAGCGCGATAAGAGCTCAATCGCGGCCACCATGGGAGCGCTGTCGCGACCTTCAGACTCAACTCACACTCTCCAGCTCCATTCATCAACGCCCATATACAGCATTATCCCCCACGTCCATCCGAGCCTTTTCTTGAATAACAATTGTTGTCTTTTCCAGTCTCGTTACGCCGCCTCTCTCCTTTGGGGCCTCCAGTCCTCCTCGCCTCAGCCATTCGAACACCACGAACCTCGTACCTCCTCGGCCCCTCCTCACACTCCGCGATCTCTCCTCCCGTCAATTCAATTCATGATCGAAACCCCAACATGTTAAGCCAGCAAACGTCTAATGGCGTCGACACCGCCAAAGGCAAACCCCGCCTCATGCTAATGGGCCAGCGCCGCTCCGGCAAATCCTCCATCGCCAACGTAGTCTTCAACAAGATGCCGCCTGCCGAGACCCTATTCCTCGAGTCCACTGCGCGGATCACAAAAGAAAGCATGCACGTGTCGTCCTTCATGGATTTCCAAGTCTGGGACTTTCCAGGCCAGCTCGACTTTCTCGACCCCAGCTTTGACAGCACGTCTATATTCGGAAACCTGGGGAGTTTGATTTGGGTCATCGATGCGCAGGATGACTATCTTGATGCCTTGACAAGGCTATGCGCACTGATTATACATGTCACTGTCGAGCACCCCACGATAAATATCGAGGTATTTATACATAAGACGGATGGGCTATCCGATGACTATAAATTCGATCTGCAGCGGGATATCATGCAGCGAGTACAAGACGAATGCTCAGACATGGGACTCGAAAACATCAACGTAGGCTGGTACAACACGTCAATCTACAACCACAGCATATTCGAGGCTTTTAGTAGGGTTATACAGAAACTCATACCCTGGCTGGGCTGGGCGGAGGGACTGCTGAATGAGGTTGCGCGCGCGTGTCGCTTTGAGAAGGTCTACCTTTTTGATGTGCTGAGCAAGATATACATCGCGACAGACTCCTCGCCGGTAGACATGGGGTGCTATGAGATCTGCTCAGACTTTATCGACGTCGTCGTTGACATCAGCTCAATATATGGCTGGGAGAGGCCGAAAGACTACATCGAATCTCTCGAAGGGCCGCCCTGGAACAGGACGCTGAATGAGCAGATGGGGTGCACGGAGGCGGAGGCGACGGTGGTGTTGAAGGATGGGAGGAGGCCGATTGTGCTCAGGGAGGTGGATAGGTATTTGGCACTGGTGGGTGTGTTGAGGGAGGGAGGCGCGGAGAGGCTGCCGATGGTGAGGGCGAATGTGGAGACGGTGGTAAGAGGGCTGGAGAAGGTGTTTGAGGTTACGAGGGGGAAGAAATAGGATCAGGGGACTGGCATTAGCAGCTGGTCTGGGTGCAAGACGATAGAGTGGAATCCGCTGTGAGCAGGCAGTTAGGCAGTGAAAAGGAGTATTTGTGGAATACAGGGCTAGTTGCCAGCAAAAGAATTCAAGTAGGATATGTCGGCGATAGGCCGAGGAGGATATGTGGTGGGCAGGCCTACTTTGCGAATGGAGAAGGACGAGGCACTGTCTCAGCGGATGGATAGAGAATTGCATCACATTCTGGATGAGTAGTGAAAACTGGTTAGCAAAAGAGGAACGGCCGATACGAGTCAATTGGCCATGAGCGATGCGCGTGTTACTTAGAAGCACTTCAGATTAAGGATACCCAGCTACACTCGAACTGTTCCACTTGAGAGGAGTTCCAGAGCCTCAGAATAGTCATCATAACCTACCATTGACACTTTAGTCGCAGTGAAAACCATCGCAACTGGTTGGATTACTCAGACAAGGGCGCTGTTGCACCACATACCAACAGCAATGCGTGATCGGGAGATGTTCCCAACCCCGGCACTCGCATAATAAGCGACTACCGAGTTCTGCAGGAGCGTTGTTGGTTTCAAAATTCTTCAATCTTTACAGAGTATGGACATTTAGCACCATGATCTACACCGCCGCCAAGACCTCCAGTAGCTTAGATGGCATATGCATATTCTTGAGGGAGGATAATATGATGGAAGCTAACACGTCCTAGCTCCCAATCCACAAAGAAGCCGGCCGTCTAAACATGACATCTATGAAAGAAGGGTTAGAAGGCTGGATGTACGTGCTCACGTATATTTCCCGACAACCGTTCCTTTGCCCTCAAACTTCACATCATACTAACACATCCAGCAAGTGCCTCTTCACCTGCCACGGCCGCCCCGAACCCCGGACTGAAGACCAGGTGAACAAATACGTGGGCAAACTGAAAGCAGAGCTGGATAAGGGCTGGCATATTTATCTGTACACCGCAAGGGTGTGGGCGCAGAAGCCGTTGGATGCTGATGAGCGGCCTGGGACGACGGGTGAGAGTAAGGCGGAGAGTAAGGGGCAAGCAAGAGGGGAGGGTAGGACGGAGAGTATGGAGAGCATGGATACTCAGACGGGCAGATACTATTCTGCCCCTGGTTAGAAAAAGGAAGAGAGAGAAGGGGATGAGGTGGGTAAGAAGCTTAGGCGGTTGAAGAGCCCAAGACAGAATGATAGATGGAATGTGGAGAAACAACAGAGAACAGAATCGTTACCCATGATATGCAGAAATATACTCCGCGTTGGAAGATAGAGCCGGAATGTAAAGGTCAGGTTGAATACTAGATGTTGCGGAACTGGTCGGCGTAAGATGATGCAGAAGGGCCCGCACTTCAAGAGGCAGGTGCGGAAACGATCTTTCCTCCCCGGCTTCAGAGCAAGCGCCATGCTATGGCATGGCGCGTCTAAGCAAAACCTTATTCTGGCCGTTGTCTTCCGCTTCTCGTCCAAGCTCAGAAGCCGATCTCAACGACGAAACTAGAAGTCTTTTGTCAAACATCAATAAGTTACCCAATGTTAACCAGTAATGCCAGCCGTTTGGCTTTCATTCCAAGTTTAACATTCATACTTCATCTTTGTCAAACTTTCGCCCTCGACTAACTGGTCAACACTTACTGGAGTTAGCAAAGTTAAAGGTCGTCAGCGCTGCAAAAGTGCGAAACGAAGGTACTTCCAAGCTATTCTTCAATCTCGAGTCTTAACTCAAGTTAGCCTTCTTTGACTGGTGGCAGAAAGGTGTGTCGACGGCAGAGGGAGGCAAGGAGCGAGGATCAAGACCGGTTAGAGGGAGCATTTCATATAGAGAGACACCGCTGAGGACGGAGCTGAGCGGAAAGATATCCCGTCGGAAGGGTAATGAAACTTGCTCGCTCTTTGGAGTGTATTGGGAAAGAAGCAGAGAGAGCGGAGGGAGACAAGGAAAGGCAGCAGAACAGGAGGACGATGGACATATCAGCTGTGACAGCGACAGCTATGCATGGTTCGGCACATAAACAGAGGAAGTTCTGGTAAAACCTCGGTAGGCTTTAAGTTTTCTCTCACGTTCATCTAGCTATGCAGACCGGTTAAAAGACTCGATCAATAGGTTTCAATCTTACACGCTTTAATCATGGTCTTCAAATATAGTACACTCTATTCCTGATATCTCCTCATCATACAGCGCTTATTACTTGTGTCCAGTAACAGGCAGTCCTCTCTCCGTCAACTCCTCCTCGATCAGCTTCCATCTGCCGACCTCCTTCTCCTTATCTATTGGCGTAACTCTACGATCGTAAACCTTGACGTTTGGCATCTCGAAGAGCTGTCCCTTTTGTGCCAAAGCCTCGATCAGCTTGCGTGCTCTCGGTGGTGTAGCGAGGTGGCCGAGGATGTCGGCGACGTTTAAAGAGTTGTTGATGTCTGCGTCGGAGAGGCGGTGGCCAGTGAGCTGGTAAATGCGCTTGACGACCTGCGATAATATTAATAGTGTTTCTGCGGAAGAGGATGCGCGAGTCATGACAGCTTGAGCTCGGAGCTGGAAGCTCAAGCTTACGAAACTCTGAGTCTTGGCAAGAACGTGTGAGATGAACTTACGGCGAACTTCAAAGCTGGATCTCTCAAGCTGATGCTCAACCAGGTTGGGTCCCAGCTCTCAACCATAGCCTTGTATGCCGCATCCTTCAATGGGTCAACAGTCGACCTGTCTGCCGCGACATTTGCCTCGGATTCGGTTGGCGCAACCTTGGCCGCGATCTCGTCCACAACCTCCTCGCGCGTAGCACGCGGTGGAACACTGCGATCAGCAGCAACCTCCGCCTCAGCTGTTGTAGGGTTGGTCTTGACCGTGGTCTCATCAACCACATCGCCGAACGTTTTCGTGATATCCTCAAGCCTGATATGCTCCGGCAACGCCAATCTTCCTCCATCCTCATTCGAAATGATCTGAACCTCCGATGTAACATCTGGGCCAATTGCCGCGACGCCCAATAACGACAACGGTTCACTCGCAGCTCTCAGCGCAAACACCTCCACCACCGCTCTGTGCAGCGCAGCCGTAACCTCGTACGGATCCTCCACGATCATAGCCGGCATATAACCGTTAAACTCCGGCTCCTCCCTGTTCATCCACCAAATACCCTTTCCTCCAACCTCCTCCAATCCCTCCCAGCTATCCGCCTCCAGGTATGTAGACATATCGATGTTGCTCGCCTTTGGCGCCCTTGGAGCCTTTGGCTTAGGCTGCTTGATCGGCTGTCCCTTGCGCTCAGCGGCGTATATCTCTGCTGCGGATGGGCCACCATATGGATCCTTAGCTCCTGGCGGCTTTTCGGTGCCCCATATCTTCTTGCGCCATTTCTCGGTGTCGAGAACTGCGCGGCGGGTGGTGGAGGTCGAAAAGCTGGTGGTTTGAACGCGGCATGCGGCGCAGGTGTAGGCGCCAAGGGCGCGGCTGGCTCTGAAGGTTGCGCTCATTTTCGTGGCTGTGAAAATGGGTATGTGGTGTTGTGGTGAGAAAGTGGCAGAGCGCTCGACTCCAGCTTTGTTGACCTAATCGTCGTCTATGAGCCGTGCAATGCTCTGAACTTTTGGGTCGTAGCTGGGGAACTAGTCCGGAAATGGACGACATGGGATAATCCGTTCCGCGTTGACATCAACACCTGGGTGGTTAGATCGCCAATGCGACAGCCACAATTTACATATCTTCATTTAAGTGCAAACAAACTTCATCATTGAAGCTACAACATTCGACCTTGAAACCTCAGGTTTTAATAACACTGCACATCGGCTCAGTGCTATACTTTAGAACGCGTCACAGCTTCAACCTGTCGCGAATAGCGCAAGATGCGCGCATCAACACTCCTCGCGCTCACCACCCTCATAATATCCACCACCGCCTCAAGTTCGTCTTCCTTTCTCCCATCCCTCTCATTCTATCTCGCACCCCTTCCCTATCTCGTCTATCATCCCGTGACGTTATCTCTCTATACGTCCCATGCTAACACTCCCGCAGGACCACCCTCCTTCTGCAAATGCACATGCCTCACCAACTCCACCATAATCGAACTCACACCTCCTCCTTCAGCCGATAAATCACAATCCTTCCTCCACCACATAAAACGATTCTTTCCTTTTCATCCACCGACTATCGATTCGCCCATCTCTCCACCTTCAGACAATACTGGTTTAACGAATGACTTGGCGGGCCGAGATGAGGATACGCTGGAGGGGAATGGAGACACAGAGGAGGAGAATAGGGAAGAGTCGGAGGATAGTGAGGGAGGGACGGAGAAAAGATTCTACCCTTTCCATCCACCCTCAATCGAATCACCCATCGGCCCGCCATCCGATAATACGGATTTGACGAACGACTTGGTCGGCAGAGACTCATCACCTTCCGACGACATCACACCGGTCCACCATCCATTACAAAAGAGAGGGCCGCCAGCCGCGTGCTCCAGATGCAACCGCGCATTCTGCCTCTCCCTCAACTTGCCGATTTGTAAGAATGCGGTGGAAGCTGACGTCACGACGAACTGTTTTCAGAGGGATAGTAGGAAGGATCAGCTTGTGGTATGGGGTTTCTTGTTAACTGTGCTGGGGCTGTTGGGATGGGCGGGGGGTAAGAGTGTGGTTGCGAGGGGAAAGGAGAGGCGGGGGGTGGCGTATCAGCAGGTTGCAAGGGGATAAGGAGGAGAAGAGAAAGGAAAGATGGAGATGTCGACGTTTTAGGTAGCTGAAGGGAAGGAGATATGAGATATCTAGCAAGACTCGAGTGAAGTTACCTTGGTATACATGCCATGCTATGCATTGCTGTCGCTGTTACCACTGATATTACATCGCCTTTCCGTTCTTTCACACTGCCTTGGCTTGTCTCCTCAAATCCACTCTCTCTCCCCTACGATTCCTTTCTCTCCCGCTTTCCCTCCTCCTTTTCCTCTTCACTGGTCCCCGCATCTTCTCTACCGTCACTTCACGACCCACCCTCAGGCGCTGTATTTCCCACCTCATGTATGTCCTCGAAGCTGATATACAGATTGAAATTCAACCTTGGGCCTGCCAAAATGATTAGTTAGACCTCGCCATGTAACCCTGTGAACTTCGAAGTTTTCATACATAAATATGCAGCCTTTTTACTTCAAGTGCTAGCTAGTTGTGAATTGAGTCAACCAGGGCGAAAAAGTTAAAGATGTCGCTACGATCCTCACTATCCTATCAAGCACACCGTTAAGACATCATCTTGTCTCAATATGCACCTGCACGATGGAGCCACCGGATCTGCTGCTGCGTGATGAACGGACGTTCTAGCGTTCAAGATATCCACGTCCGGGAACATACGCCAGCCAAATACGGTCAGCAAGGGACGTGGGACGAGATGATATCTCACGCATGGTGCACCTCTCCCAGCATTTCCCACAGTCACTTCGCCGGCCGGCCGGTGATGAAGAGACATCCACAGACTCCCAGATTCATCTCGGTGTTGCTAGTTGCCGTACGATATCACACGGCATCAGCGAGACAGTGACGCGGATTGGCAACTGGTTGGCTGTGCATCATTAGAGTTTAAAGTTAAACTTTTGTATTTTGAGATTATTATCAAGCCCTCCATCTACCCAGCTAACACCTCAAGTGCGTGACCGCTCCACGCCTAACTCAGCCCTTGAGGTTGACCTTGACCCCAAAGACTCCCTATCGTAGTAGCACGTGGTTCGTTTCTCATCACGGTGCCATGGCGATCGATTTCAATAGCTCATGTTAGTGAAAGAAATCCATATAAACACCCAACCCAGTAACAAGCACACACAGCGTCCCAAGCACTACACATTCGAAAAAGAAAACATCCTTATCCTCAGTGTCGAAATAGTCCCCATACGTCGGAGGACAATAGTACCCCGTATCATGAGCCGGAGCTATCGAGGTTGCCTGAAGCAGCGTAGTACAAGGGGACAACTCAGTCGTGGTTACGATCGTTGTCTCAGTAGTGCTAGTCGTTGTCGTGACGGAGTGGGCGGGGGGTTTCGTTGGCTTGAGTGGTTGGGATTGATATCTGGCTCCGATTTTATAAGGTTGAAATCTATTAAGGCGAGAGTTGAATGATGTTTTCAGGTGCTGTGGTAGCGGGGCAAAGGTTTGGTAGCTAGTAGGCACGGCCGACGAGAACGGCGTGGGAAAAAGTTTCAGAGGTGCTGTTTCGGAGATGGAGGCGAGAGTTGGAGTGTAAGACTTAGTACAGGATGTTGTTGGTCTCTGGGGGTTGGTTGCCATGACTGTTGTGTGCGCTGTGATGGATTGGTTAATCGGTTCGTTTACTGAGCAGTGTTCAGACGGTTCGTGATAGTAAAGAACGACAAGGTTGGGATGGTTATCAGTTTGTCGATAGAGTTGAGGGCATTGACGTTGAGGTGAGGTGTCGTCCAAGTCACGGTGTAATACAACTGACCGGTTGGGACGCTCCCCCAGGTTATCAGATCTGGCGTACTGATCCTGCCATGATTGAAGTGTCAACCGGTTGGTAAGATTTGATATGGCGAAGTGTCAAAATGTCAACTAGTTGGCACGAAGCCAGAAGAGTTGTTTTGTAAATCGATTTTTCTCCGATTCTTTTCTATATCCCGAACTATCTCCCTTTTTCTATGTTGGTCACCAAACAACCTGGTATAATGTACTGTAAACGAGGCTATCCCCTCCTTTCAGTCATTATTCGTCATAACATTTTGCGTGCGTGCGTAAAATTGAGAAGGCGGCGTTCCCCCTCCCTGTATTGTGCAACTTGCTCCAACCCTTTCCAACCATCTTGCGCACTGCATCGATGGCATCGATCCCAGCTATGGGACCGATCATCACCGAAGTGAGGCAGAAAATTTGCGTAAATGAAGGCTTACCCCTCATTTTTCTGGTTCCCAAACTCTTTTCTGTAAATCAAAAACACCTTTTGTGACTCTCGTCAAAACGCTTTTCGCTATCCATCATTCGAGGCGCTGAGCGTAATCGCAGCCAGTCCCGAACCATTAAAATACGAGGAACATTTTAGTTGGCCGCGTTAACCTTGCGGCGCTCACTCACAGCCTCAGCAAGGTCCTCAAGGGTCTCAACAGTCGATTCCCAGTTGATACAAGCATCAGTGATGGAGACACCCTTCTTAAGGCCCGACGGACCCTCAGTTGGGACTTTCTGGTTGCCCTCGTGGATGTTGGACTCGATCATGACTCCGATGATGGACTTCTCGCCCGCGCGGAGCTGCTCGCCGACGCACTTGGCGACGGCTGGCTGGTTGCGATGGTCTTTGTTGGAGTTGCCTAGACGGAATTAGTACGGTTGATATTTATGCTGGGGATTATGGTAAGGATGGAACGTACCGTGCGAGCAATCAATCATAATAGCCTGCTTCTGCTTCTTCTTCTCCAACTGCTCCTTCACAGCCTTGACATTATCAGCATCAAAGTTGGTACCACGGGTTCCACCACGGAGAATGATGAAGCCGTGCGGGTTGCCGGCAGTCTTGGTGATGGCGGCGAGGCCCTGCTTGGTGACACCCATGAAGTGGTGCTTAGCAGCTGCGGATCCAATGGCATCAACAGCAACAGTCAACGAACCATCAGTTCCGTTCTTGAAACCGATTGGGAAGGAGAGGCCAGAGGCCAACTCGCGGTGGAGCTGGGACTCGGTGGTACGGGCACCGATGGCACCGAGAGAGATCACGTCTGCGAGGAACTGTGGAGAGATGGTATCAAGCATCTCAGAAGCAATTGGCACGCCCATGGACGTCAGATCACAGAAGAGCTGGCGGGAGATGCGAAGCCCCTTGTTGATCTGGTAAGACTCGTCGATGTCTGGGTCGTTAATCAGACCTTTCCAGCCGACGGTGGTGCGCGGCTTCTCGAGGTAGGCGCGCATGATGATGCAGAGGTCGTCGGAGAGCTTGTCGGACAGGGCCTTCAGGCGCGTGCAGTACTCCAGCGCGGTGGCTGGGTCGTGGATGGAGCATGGGCCGACGATGACGAGCATACGGTCGTTGTCGTGCATGATGATGTCGACGGCATCTTTGCGGCCTTTGATCACGGTCTCGAGGGCGGATTCGGTGATTGGGATCTCGGAGAGGAGAAGTTGGGGTGGGATCAATGGATCCTGTCCGAGGACTGCGAGATCCTTTAGCACAGTCATTGGGGTTGGTATTTCTGTCTAGCTCGGAAGCCAGTGACAGTGGGTATGGCTAACCTCTGGTATCATCAGTGGAAACAACGGCAGCAGACATGATGGCGTCGTGTGTATGTGATAGTGTGTTGTGTTGTTGTAAGAAGCTACGTCTTCGGTGAAGCTCTAAAGTTTTATGGCACCGCCCCGGTTAGAGTCAGGTCGCCTCGTCTATTCTAAGAATTTGTGTGGTACCCTGGTATCAGAAAACGAAAATCACAAGCAAAGATGGGCAACACAAGTGCACGTTTGAATGGATCAGGACTCGCGGGTCAACGGGTAACGTCAATGAATAGGGAGGCACGATAATTGTGTATGGAGCGCTGGTGTTGCTCGTCAATGTTTATAACTGCATTGGTGAGTCAATCAAGTCAATTGTGGTTGAGCTCGTAAATGAATTAGACTTTGGTAGGGCGTAGACTCATCCACCACATCTTATCGGACCCGTTATCGGCGGCTGGCGGGGTCCAAAGTGCGGCAGAACTCGCCGAGCACTGACCAAAGAAACTCACCGCCCGCTATTGGACAAACCCCCTCGCTTAGGGCCGAATCACAACTGTGGCCTTAATAATGAGGCCCATAATCTGATCTTGGCAGTTAATCCGTTGACATTATGTCAGCGAGGCGGCAACCATCAAGGCACAAGGCTAATGCGAGGCTGGCGTTATGTTGCCTGGTCGCCCTGCCGGTTCTGGGATAGCAAAATACCATCCATTGACTTGAGGCCGGGCTGAGATTTAGCTGCTTTTGCTTCTACTTCAGTCTGGATTTGGTTATTCTTCGCTTTATATGCCATCGTTAAGGGATTGCTGAAATATATAAGCATCGCGACCAATTCGTACCTCCATCTTCTTACATCTGGACTTGACGATCTTGTCTTCAAACAGCCTCGTACTCGACCAGGCTCGAAGCTTCAAGCTCAACTCTCAACAACGAAAGCTTCCGACAACTGAGCAACTATCAAATCGACATCTCCATCACGGTACACAGAAGACTTCGCCTTCACTCAACCTCACCATGTTTTCGTTACAACCACCAGCAAGCCGCAAGCGCAATCGCGCCAACTCCGAGGATGATGTATCTCTCCAGACCTTTCACCAGCAGCGTCGGATAAGCAAGAACCGCACAATATTATTGTATGCCTCAGCCGCGGTCGATAGCATCTCTCCCTACAAGCGCAATGTATCGTCACCAGTCTCCGAACCACCTACTTTCGAGCGACCGAAGCCCGACGGAAGCGACGCAGCTCCAACACCAAAAGCCGATACTACCCCAAAACAAGTCCAGTCCAATACTGAGAAAACCTACACGGCGGGATACGGTTATTATGATGTTGAGTCCAGCCTACACGACGACAATGACGAGACCGCGCAAATTGACACAGACGACTCCATGACCGGCATGGGGATGGAGATGGACGTCGACGATGGCCCAATCCTCTCTCCCTGCACCTCCTTCACGTCCACATTCCCAAGCCTCTCCAAAATCAGCAAAAATAAGTCGTATATATCTTGGTGCGACTCTCCTACCCCACCACTGTCCTCCAGCCATTCCGCCAATCGCGCCCAAAGTCCTGCTTCCGATAACGATTCAGGCGTGGACTGCAAAACGCGCCACGCCAGCCCGAACACCGAGCTCAACGGCGTTAGCGGTGTTGGAGGAGCGATCGATATTCGGACTGCGGCAATTGTTGTATCGATTCCGTCAGGACCTTCTAAATACCTGGCCGCGTCAGGGACTCCCTCGTCGGCTCCAGCGTCACTTCAAGACCAGGCTGGCAAGTGGTCCATGGGCGGGACGAAGAACTGGGGACATGTTACTGGCAGCGTCGCAGGTGGTGGACATGGCAGGGTCAGATTGGGTTACCGCGCTGATTGTATGGATTGTTTGAAGAGGAAGCCGGGGCACTTTATGCATTTTACTTGAATTCTCAGAGAAACGGGGAGGAGGGAAAATATAGGGTTAGGGTGGGGGAGAGGAGGGAGGAGGGAGGAGGAAGTAATGGAGGTTGTGGTTGGAACGCCGTTTAGGATGCGGATGACAAAGAGGATAGCAAGGCAGGAAGACCAGGGCATGGGGTGTACCAACAGCTGGCGAGAGGGCGCGGATATGGGTAAGGGGAATGCCCACGGCTTCGGGCTAACTTTCAGGACAAAGGGGTATTTCGGCGTTCATGGGGGGCGCAAGGATAGAGCATATGGGCTTATTTGCTTCTACAGACACAAGGCGTAAGCGGGCAGGATTGGGCACTGAAGGAAATCAGTGCATATATACCACGGCATGAGTTGCGGGTACGGTATAGACAAATAATCATAATCAAGGGACTGAGAAAGTCGCTATCAAACGCTTGCGTTGTTCCAAAGCACATCTGCGGCAATACCTTTGGAGCGCCTGTGGAGGCGAACTTCATGCCACAGCATAGATTTTTTGCAGCAGACGAAGTTCCTTTGTCACAATACTACGAATACCTTGATGGCTAATCCGACGTCCTGATAGAGTTGTCAAGCACTTCAGTACAGCCAATAGCAACCAAGTATTGGAGGTTGAAAGCATGACATAAGCAACGGCTGGCACGTTACCCGAAACCAAATGCCGAAGCTCTTCCCCAGCTTCCCCAACGTTTGCCGTAGCCGCATACCGCCACTAAACTTCGAGACGACCACTAAAATGTTGCCAATTCAATGCCGGGGTATTTCCAGGGGCACGTAGCCTCAAATTTATAGCTAAGTGATTTCCTACTTCTATCTCTGGTCCGACTCTCTTTCCTCGTTCCCTCTGTTCTGTAAGCGTTGCTTTGCTGGCAATTGAGCGGCCGCGGCACCTTGGTAGATATCCCGTACCACGACACTCGAGCTACACTAAACTACGGATACGATCATCGCGAAATACATCTCTATACCCACGAAAGCTTCGCAACAGTATGGCTGCCATACCCGCCGCCCGTAGAGGCCTCAAGCAGATTCTTGCTAAGAACCCAGAGGATATTGTGATTTTGTCCTCCTTTCGGACCGCCATCACAAGAAGTAATAAGGGAGGCTTCAAAGACGCATATCCGGAGGAGTTATTACACCATGTGCTCAAAGCCACTTTGGCACAAAATCCGAACCTCAACCCGTCTCTAATCCAAGATGTCGCGGTAGGCACAGTCCTCTCCGAGCTCGGCGGCAGCAAAGCAGGGCGAATGGCAATGAACGCCTCCAACTTCTCCACGTCAACATCCTTCTACACCGTAAACCGCGCCTGCGCGTCCGGCCTCCAAGCCATCACCGCAGCCGCTGCATCGATAGAATCCGGCATGGTCGACATCGCGATCGGGGCCGGGATGGAGAGCATGACGCGTAACTACGGCTCTAGAGCAATCCCGCAGGATCTATGGCCGGAGTTGAAGAATACAGAGGTTCAGGATGCGAAGGGTTGTGTTATGGCCATGGGTCTCACATCTGAGAATGTGGCGGAAAGATATGGAGTTGGCAGGGCGGACCAGGATGCGTTGGCGGTGGAGAGTCACCGCCGCGCTGCCGCTGCGCAGGACGCCGGGAAATTTGATACTCAAATAGTCCCAGTAACAACTCGCTTCCAACCCGTTGACAAGGGGGGGGGGAAGACGGGGCCGGAGCAACAGATTACGGTGACGAAAGATGATGGGGTTAGGAAAGGGTTAACGATGGAGAAAGTCGCGAAGCTCAAACCGGCTTTTAAAAGTGACGGTACGAGTACGGCGGGAAATAGTAGTCAGATTAGTGACGGCGCGGCTGCTACGCTGATGATGAGACGGAGTATGGCTACGGCGCTGGGTCTGGAGAGGAGTGTAATTGGGAAGTGGGCTGGGACGACAGTCATAGGGTGCAAGCCGGATGAAATGGGTATTGGTCCTGCGCTGGCTATACCAAAGCTTTTGGAACAGTGTGGTGTCAAGACTGAAGACGTGGACGTGTGGGAGATCAATGAGGCGTTTGCTAGTCAGGCGCTTTATTGCATTAGGGAGCTTGGACTGGTGAAGGCGTTGGAGAGGGGGAAAGTCAATCCTAACGGAGGAGCTATCGCTCTTGGTCACCCACTGGGCGCGACTGGTGCGAGGATGGTGTCTGATCTGCTGCCGGAGTTGCAGAGACAAGATCAGAGGTTGGGGGTGGTGAGTATGTGTATCGGTACCGGTATGGGCAGCGCTGCTCTGTTTGTCAGAGAGTAATCACACATCGGGAAGCTGTGTACTATGCCATTAGAGCCCTCAATACCTTAGATTTGCCAATCGTTTACAAACGCCTTCAAGTAACTGCTCTAGGTCTCATTGCATTTCTACTCCATTACACGTGTGCTCAGAGGTGCGAATGAGCTTGCATGAGGTATTCCAAGGCCTAAAAAAGGGACTATGTACACTCTCCATGCCTCAATCTCATTGAGTTGGATGAATTTATACCGACGACTTCCCTCATGCTCGTAGCTAATAAAGATGGTTTTTAGATAATTTTCAATCACAGATAGCGAGTTTGAGGTTCTTTGGGAGCTTGTATTTTGGAGCTTTTGCTGCCATCAGCGCTTTTCTCGCAATCATGCGAGGCATTCATAGAATCATGTTCTCGCTGTTTAAAAACTGGTAGAAATGAAGGCATTAACCCCTTAACTACATGAATTTACGCGTAACCACATCTTTCTTCCTACTCCCCTAGTAATCGTAAAGACCTTGTTTGTGCTGCAATAAAACAATGATCCGCCTCTCAGTCTTTTTGCATCCAGGAACGATTAAATCGAACAAAAAGGCGAACCATGGTTTTGAGGTTTACTTTGGACTGGTAGGAGTAGCAAAAGAGATATTCGAGCAAATTAAGATCGAACGGCCGTTTGGAATGAAGAAATGAGAAATGATCGCATTGATGGGTCTGCTATCGATGAAGCCTTCTATTCATACCGCGAGTTCAATTACTCCAAGAACTGCATCACAATCTTTTTGTATATTTCTGGTTGTTGAAGGTTGGGGTCTCGATGTGGCGTTGCAGCGATATTGCTATTTATAGCTCTCCCAGCATTCTCCACGCTAAGTACAAGAGGAGGGGAATCTCCGTAACGAATACGATGCGGCTGTGACAACACCAAAATGCCTTCCTAACCTCTATATACTCTAGTTTCCGTCGTTCGCGTGACCTATAAACCTTGGTCAATACTGCTGTCGCTCGTTCAGCAGATTAACCAGTTTGCTGTTCTTTGAGTTTAACGGCGTCGGAACAGCAACGCAAGCAGAGGTAAACAAATCCCAATCGGCCTCTCCACAGCGGAGCTCCAGAGTCGATCTTCTGCGACCTTTGTGGGTAGGAAAACATCTGAACCTCAACATCATACGAATATTGCTCGTTTTCCTCGTTTGAGCCATCTACGCCTTTTACTCGGCATACGCCGATTTCTCTGCCAGCGCACCTCCCCCGCCAGCGCGGAAACACATAAACAAACACCAAAATGCGCACCTCACCATCCCTCATCCTCGCAACCATCTTCCTCCTCTTTACGACCTTCACTGCTGCCTGGCCATGGCCACGATTTGGCGATGAAGTGAATCTTGCGCTCGTGAGGCGTCAGGATGATGGAGATAACGGTGATGGGGATCAAGGTATGTCGAGCTCAGCTGCAGCTCATTGACAGTTCCCTGACGGCTGTCACAACTGTCACGAAGCTCTATTAGAGTGGAGGGGCATGTAGCTAACTCTGAACAGCAGATCCAACAACCGCACCAGCAAAAGTCAGCGCAACGCCTACTGCGACGTTCGACGACGATGCCGAGAGTCAAACTATGAGCATAACCTCGGCGTCAAAAGTCACCACCGACTCCGAAAGCCAGTCAGGCTCCAGCCACGACACCCGTAACATCCCCCCCCCGTCCAACACGCGCTCCTCCTCCTCAAAGTCCCGCACCCGCACCGCCACAACCCACAAAGCCTACGATCCCCGCCTCCCTGCCGGGGGCATAACCATGCTCGAGCCCACGCCCACCGGCGGCGTAACACCCCTTTACAAGATCGGAGACACGCTCACCTTCGCCTTCTCCATGACGAGCGTACAAGCCTACCCCACCGCCGTCAACATCTACGCGACTTGTTCGGTGAATAACGCGCTGTATACTATTGCGGAGAATAGCACGGTGAAGGAGGGACAGGATAAAAAGGTGTACTGGGATACGAGTAAGTATGGGAGTGAGAATCCGATGTTGACGGAGAAGTATTCACTGGTTATTTGGGATGCGGATCAGGATGGGGGTGAAACGCATGAAAGTGGGTATTTAGCGACGTTTAGGGGGTTGATTTTCGCAATGTATCTTGGGAAACCGTATAATAAAGAGCCGGGGGATCATCCGAAGTGTGCTACCTGCTCCGCAGGTAGCATTGAGAAGGCGGCTGTGGGTTTGGCGCTTGTGATGGGTGTTGCCGCTGTTCTGGGAGGAGAGTTGCTGTAAGAGAGCGCGATGGGGAGAATGTTTCTGATATGGGATGAGTTATACTGGCGCCATGGAATGGTATCTGGATGGAGCTATGGTTGCACAGAGCGTGCACTTAGGATAGTAAACATAGTAATGGCAAGACATCGAATCAAGTCGGTCTTTCTTCGTCCACCAGCACCGTGAACACCCTCTGAAGCCCACCAACCGGTTAACACCAAGGCTCCACGAAAATCACGACCTCGTGTCAATCCGGCTTGGATGTCTCCGCTGACCGATTAGCACTCGCCATTAACGATGTTGTCATCATCAGTATGATAGTAGCGAAGGAAGTCGCTTGCAGCAAAAACCCGAAGATGACGAGTAATCAATTAACAATGCAATCTCTCGTCATCAAGCTTAGAGATGAGCACACCAGAATAGACAGGAGAAAGCATATATTGCCGCTTTTGTATTGGCATCTTGTCCGCGACTTCTTCCAGTACAAGCACTCGACACAGAGCACCAGCATTATATAGCGCTACGAACTTGGTGTTGAAGCCTGGAGAGAAAGCACCAACCTAAACCTTGAAGTCCAGCACGAGGCTTGCTAAATGGTTTTTTATCACGATCACCTGTATTCTCCCAACTCTTGAACGCTAGCAGGTATAAGTCCAAAATACCATAAGAGTCCGAGTCCAGCTGGACTCATGCAAGCAAATAGCCACAACTAAGCGATGTAGCGTATGAGCATTCAATGCCGCAACGCAGAGGAAACACCCAAAAGCAACAAATCCCATGAACCGTTTCGCTGTGCAGTTATTATTGATGCCGAATTTTAACAGTACAAACCCGGACAGTATAACCCTGTACATACGAAGTCGGTTCTACGAAGTTGGTGCAGTGTTGTTCACAGGTATGTATATACCGGGGTAAATGGGGGTAGGTACAGGTAGATATACCTACCCGAGCACCTTCAACAACCTACCCGGGGTACCCGGATATATACTCGGGAAGTGCCCGGCCCTTAGCAAGCTACATTAGACAAGATAAGCGATAACAATTACGTGAGTCGTCATGGGTGTAGCAACTAAAAGGGCGTGAAAGTAACCTTTCCTTTTGTTTCTTTTTCAGGAATGTAGTATCAGCTATAAAGAAGAAAAGGCTTGTCCTGAAATCGCTTAACTGGCCTTTTCAAACATTATTTAAGCACGTGCCACCAGCGTTTCAATAATCGCGGTAGATTCGGGTACAAACCCGAGCATTTGGCATCATCTACGTACCATACCCGTCGTACCCCAATATCCAACCCCGGTAGCTAGCTACCCGAACAACACTGAGTTGGAGCCTCGTGGGCTCTGCGAGACTGCTATAATGTGATGATGGGCTTGCCGGGCCTGCGTTCGGGGACCCTGATAAGGACAGTTGAGGCATGAAGCACAAGCACAATCTGAACTTACGAAAAGTATCCCTTCATATATAATTGCTATGGTGCAGTACACCGGGTATATCCACTACTCCCACTTCCCTCCTCTCCTCTTCCCACTCTCCCCTAAAACAGCTTCAACTGGAACCCACCTCCCTTAGCCTCCTCGTCTCTGCCCGCAAATATGCTACCTGTATCGATATCCCTAAAAGCATCCGCCCCCATGCCATCCCTCCCCCTAACCGGCGCACCCGGTGTCCTCGCCCTCGGCCTCCTCTCCTTCGAAGCATTACTCGGAAACGTTGGAATCATACCCGGCCTCGCCATCCTCGGCGCCTCGCTAAAATATCCACTCCTTAGCACCTGATCCGCGCTCATTCTCGCCGCCGGATTCATTGCCAACATCCCATCCAGAATATCCCCTCCCGCACTAGTCACCATCGTGCCATACTTGGCTCTCAGCACACTCCTATACGCCCTCGGATCCTGTGGCGGCTTGAAACCTTTGGCATTCGGCAAGCGCCTCCAGCCGGGCCAGGACTCGTCGGAAGGGAAGCCGCAGAGTTGGAGGATCTTGGTGAATTGGTCGACTTCGTTTTTCCCCTCTACCATGCATGCACCGCTTATTAGTTGCGCGAATATGCAGCCTACAGACCACATGTCTACGCCCTCCCCATAGTCCGTCTCTCCTAACAGTAACTCTGGCGCGCGGTACCATAGGGTTACGACGAGGTCTGTTAGGGATGGTCCGACATGGGGGGCTGAATGGTACCTGGCCATTCCAAAATCGGCAATCTTGAGGACTCCTGAATTTGATAACAATAGGTTTCCTGGCTTTAAGTCGCGATGTAATATCCAGTGAGAGTGTAGGTAGGAAACGCCGGAGAGGAGTTGGTGGATGAGGTTCTTGGTTTCGGATGGTGAGAATGGGTGAGTCATGGTGGAGAGGAGGACTTGGAGATCGTTGTCTTCGCAGTCTAGGACTAGGAAGATGCTAGGAAGCTGTTAGTTTATGTTGACAGGTTGATAGAGTGAGGAGCTGGGAATCGACGTACTTATAAGGCATGGGCTTATCCCTCCCCAACACAACTTCCCGCATCTTGACAATATTCTCATGGCTGCACGCCCGCAGAATCTGGATCTCTCGATGGGCGGTGATGAGAATAGGCTGCACGTCTGGCTTCCCAGCATTATTGTGCGAGGTCTCTGATATTTTTAACAGCTTCAGCGCTACCAGATCCCCGGTCTTCATATCTCTTGCTCTTGACACCTGTCCGTATTGCCCCTCATCGATGTCGTTTAGGATGTTGTACCCCTCCTCTCTCGTCCTGCACTTCTTCCACGTCGGAATCTCCCATCGTAATAATCGACCACCGCTTTCTTCGCCGCGCTCGCCTCCCACTTCCGCTTGGGCTTGCGGTTGCTTATCGTCATGAGCTTGTGGGTCATTTGTCCTCCTGCTCCTCTTCGGTACTCGCTCCTCATTCTCACCAGCATCCTCCGCCTTTCTCACAAGCGCTTCCTGGCGTTGCTTCTCCGCCGCAGCTCTAACAACTTCTTCTTCCGCCCTACGCTTCTTCTCTTCTTTCAGGCGTCTCTTCTCCTCTTTCTCTCTTTTGCGCTGCTCATCTGCGACTTTGTCTTCGTTATTATCTTGCCATCTTGACATTGTTGTTAACCAAGCTCTGTCTTGTCGCTACCAACGTCGTGTACGTAATTGTGTTTATCTACACTGTTATAAAGCTCGCGCGACAGCCTGACGGGCGCAACCTCGATGGATAGATACTGATAAGAAATTCCTTATCGTGGCTTTCCTCGGACGAGGCTGGACAACACCAACCAGATGGTATTGTGGTAGTTGGAAGACTCAACTATGCCGGCTTCATTACAGTCTACGGTGAGGAGCTGCGCAAGGAGATTACTGGCGCAGAAGAGGTTGCAGACGCAGTGTTCACAGTACATTGCGGCCAGACGATGGAACTCCGGCACCAGCTCCAGCTCGAAAGAGCCAGAGAGGAAATGGAGTACGCCGCTTGCTAAGCAGTTGAGTGAAGCTATCACAGTAATGCCCCTACACAATCCATTGTCGTATGAGAGCAAGGCCTGACAAACTTCCAGGCAACAGGCCCAGTCCCCCTCGCCTCCTTCATGCGCATGTGCCTCACCTCCGACATGGGCGGCTACTACACCCAAGCCCGCACCGAAGGCGACGTCTTCGGCCAAAAGGGCGACTTCATCACATCTCCCGAGATCTCCCAAGTCTTCGGCGAACTGATAGGCATCTGGTTTGTCGCAGAATGGATGGCTCAAGGTCGCCCGAAGGCTATCGAACTCATCGAGATCGGACCCGGCCGCGGCACACTCATGGACGACATGCTCCGCGCAATACGGAACTTCAAGCCAATGGTCAACGCCATCGAGGCCGTATACATGGTTGAAGCCTCGCCCGCGCTGGTCAAGAAACAGAAAAACCTCCTCTGTGGTGAGGACGCAGAGCTCAACGAGCACGGTATCGGGCATACTTGCACATCAAAGCACGGCATCCCAATAGTCTGGACAGAGAATATCCGCTTCGTTCCCAGCACGCCCGAGAAGACGCCATTCATAGTCGCGCACGAATTCTTCGACGCCCTCCCCATCCACGCCTTCGAATCCGTGGCAGCCAGTCCAGATGAACCTGCCGCCCAACCTATCTCGATACAGACGCCTACCGGTGTGCACCAACTCGCCCCCGAAGCCGTGGCAAAGAAGTCCAGTGCCGCGAAGACGCCGCAATGGCGCGAACTCGTCGTCTCTCCCGCACCGCCTGGGGCGACGCATGAGGATATGAAGACACCCATGTCTGAGAGGGAGTTATACCCACCTCTCGAATTCGAACTCACCCGCGCCAAAGCCTCAACGCCTCACTCTCTGTACCTCCCGGAAATGAGTGAGCGGTATAAGGCCCTCAAAAACACCCCGGGGTCATTGATAGAGATAAGCCCCGAGAGCCATGTTTATATGGCGCAGATAGCTGAGAGGATCGGAGGGAGTGCTCAGCAATCGAAAGAGAAACCTAAGGGTGCGGCGCTTATTTTGGATTACGGGACGCATGAAACTATACCTATCAATTCGCTGAGAGGTATCAAGAATCACCGCCGTGTCTCACCTTTATCCGAACCGGGGCTCGTGGATTTGTCAGCGGACGTAGACTTTATTGGGCTCGCTCAAGCTGCCTTGAAGACGAGCGAAGGTGTTGAGGTGTATGGGCCTATAGAACAAGGAGGATTCCTGTTACAGATGGGCATCAAAGAGCGCGCAGAACAGCTAGCTAGAGGGAAGCCACAGGAGAAAGCTAAGTCGATAGAAGGTGCGTGGCAGAGACTGATAGACAGAGGACCAAGTGGTATGGGCAAGGTGTATAAGGCTTTGGCTGTTGTGCCGGAGAGTGGCGGGAGGAGGAGGCCTGTGGGGTTTGGTGGGGATATTCAGGGTTGAAGAAAAGATGAATATAGGATAGTGTAGGATATGAACGTGCTGTTCGACCTGCTCTGCGAGGTCCAAGCTCAAGTCTTACCTTGTCTCCTTGAGCTGCAATGTGCTTCCAAGTTCTCCGGGTGTCCAGTGTATAAAGCCATGGAATTTATGCTATCTGTCTCTGGCAAACACTATTTGGCGTTCATGTCAATCGCATGTGTCCCAGCGTCCTGGTTCATAGTTGTGGTGGCACAGCAGCCATCGCCGAGGTGTTATTGACACCTGTGCAACGGCACGGGTGGAATCACTGCTCATATATTCAGCATTCCTCTTCAACTTGGTATGCGTAGTGTAATGCTCTGTAACGGAGGCGGTATTTATAATGTGCCGATTCGATGTTGGCAAACCAGTTTGCTCCTCTTGCAAGATTCAAGATGGTTTCCAATATTACCTCGACTACGAATTCGTATGAAGATGTCAACCAGTTGTCCTACCAAGGCTTTCCACCCGAGCTATAAAGCACCGCCCCGCCAACGTGCTTCGAGAGAAAGTAAGAAACGTAAATTACAAAAAGAATCGCCACGTCAGCATGCTCTCTTCCCCACGCTCCACTTTTGAAACAAGCTCCAGAAACTTGCCAGAAAAGGAAGCATTTTCGATAGCCGGCACGACGTTTATATAGCCTCAAAGTAAGTATTGTGCGAGCATGATTTCAAAGCGATTTGGATGAGGCAGTGAATTGTCAGTAGGGTCTTGGTTAGATGCTATGTAAGGGTAGCAATAGCCATATATGTAGTAAATCGTGCAAGTAAAGATAAGCAGCCACGCAACAGCATGTCCGGGTCGTTCTCGTAGTGCTTACGACAAGGCTTCAAAAAGCGGCAATCGATCCATTCCACCAATGTCCAATACAAGTCGAAATATTAGACGTGGTTTGAGGATTGGGTTGAAGCGTAAGGATGGCGTTATATAAGTTCTGTATAAGGACTTGGCGTGAGAAGAGCTTCAAGTGCTTGTAGAGTTGACGACGAGGTAGCTACAATGCAGAGAATTCGACCCAATCGTCAAGTTCCAAGCTCGCATAGGAGAAATCTCGACTGAGCTTAGCTAGTTCTGAATGTGAGCAGTAACTTCCATTGCGTTGGCTTGGTAACCAGTGCCGAGGGTTTCCGCATTGTGGGTGAGATACTTCGTACATCGTACTTACCAGGCTCTGCATAAGACCACGTGATGCCAATTTGATTGTCATTGTCGTTCTAGACCCCTCCATTGTTTGGTACGCCGCCTACCTCCATCAATCTTCACGTCACATGATCTACCACTCATCCGTCTCCAAACTTCTGTGGCCTCTTAAGTGGTTCTTCATCATAGTAACTTCCGCACAAATCACGAGCGCGTTCCCCGAGATCCTCTTCGTGGCGCTGAATTGCAGTGCTGCTGCGCTGTACCTGCTTCAATATCACCCTTCTACGGCTCGCACGGTGCAGGCACAACCTACCGCGGATCGCGACAGAGCAACTAATTTCCCGTTTGGTTCGTTGTGGCTGGTCTGACCAATCCGGCGACACAAGGACAAGCGAAAGAGCCGCCGTGACACGTAATGTATCAGAAAGAACGTGCGGAGAGAAAGGAGCCAAGAAAAGGTTGCCAGAAGGGACACAGAGAGGTTGTGCGAGTAATGAAGATACACAATTTCATAACTTGTCTAATAAGCTGTTCACAGTAACAGGCCATTTGTTCCTGTTGAAAGAAATTGGGGATTCGGAGAGATGGACAAAGCCGGCGATTTGCTGGTACTCTGGTACTATACCAAGTGTTTGTGACGTATAAAGCAGGACCTAGGAGTTGATTGACTAAGCGAGTCAAGGTCCGTTGTTCTTTGCCACCCCAGTCTTATGGCGATTGGACGCTTTGTGCTGCTCCTCTACCAAGAATAGCAGCATACGTCGTCTGGCGGGTCCGCTAGCAACAAAACCTGCGCTAGATCCCTGTCATTATCTTCCCAAGGCACGGTCACATCGTGGTTAAGTGGCTTTGGTAGCCGGCGCCTTCCCATCTCGGGCCACCTTTGTATGGGTAAAGTCGTCGTCCTCGCCCATTCGCCCAGCCTGGGCGCCAAACATGACCGCCCGACGCAGACAAGAGGCAAGTCTCTGAATACGAAAGGCAGGTTCCAGGTAGCGTGGTTGCCGGTTCGCCCTGCACATATGAATCACGGGCTCCTCTCCTCGTCCATATCTTTTCTCCTCTCCATCTCTCGTTCACAACCTTACAATCGCTTTATCAACCACTCTCTACCCTCTTTAACTCTTCTTCTTCCTCGAATATACAACTCAAGCATACGAAGAGATTGAGAGTAGCATAGTCAGCTAGAATACACATCCACAACAACATCACCCCCATATTACATACCCAATAGCATCGCTCGCCAATATGCGTTCTACCACCACGTTTGCTGCCCTCGCCGCAGGTGCTTCGGTCGTCTCGGCCCAGGCTCTGCAGGGCTTCAACTACGGCGCTACTAACTCGGACGGATCCATCAAGGACCAGCAGCGTTACGCAGATGAGTTCAAGGTTGCCAAGCAGCTCGTCGGAACTGACGGATGGGCCTCTGCTCGTCTCTATACCTCTATCGTAAGTTGATTTCAGTCTTCTTTCACTGTTGAGATAATGTCTGACAAGTTCGCAGCAAGGTGGAACCGTTAACACCCCAATCGCTGCTATCCCAGCCGCCATTGCTGAGGACACCACTATCCTCCTCGGTATCTGGTGCTCGGGAGGCCAGGACGTTGTCAACAACGAGATTGCAGCCATCAAGGCCGCCATCGAGCAATACGGAGATGAGTTCACCAGCCGTGTCGTTGGTCTCTCGGTCGGATCTGAGGATCTCTACCGTATCTCGCCAACCGGCATTGCCGCGGAGTCTGGCTATGGAGCTGAGCCACAGGACCTTGTCAAGTACGTTGGACAGGCTCGCAATGCTTTGAAGGGCACCGGATTGGAGAACGTCAAGATCGGACACGTTGACACCTGGAACGACTGGGTCAACGGATCCAACAGCGCCGTTGTTGATGCCGTCGACTGGCTCGGATTTGATGGATATCCATACTTCCAGAGCACGGTAGAGAACCCAATTGAGAATGCCGAGGCACTTTTTGATGAGTCTTACGCTGCCACCGTCGCTGTTGCCAAGGGTAAGGACGTCTGGGTCACTGAGACCGGATGGCCAGTGTCTGGACCAGATTACGGAAAGGCTGAGGCTTCTCTCGTCAACGCTCGCAAGTACTGGGAGGCTGTTGCCTGCAAGCTCAAGGGCAAGGTTAACACCTTCTGGTACACCCTTCAGGATGCTTTCCCAACCACTCCAGCTCCATCTTTCGGTGTTGTTGGCACTGAGTTGAGCACCACCCCACTTTACGACCTCAGCTGTCCAGCTGATGGAGGAGAGTCTTCCAGCTCTTCCGCTGCTGCTTCCTCTTCCGCCTCCTCATCTGCCGCTTCCTCATCTGCCGCTGCCTCTACTAGCGCAGATGCCCAGCCAACTGAGACTGAGACCGACGAGGAGCCAACCGGAGTTTACCCAGGCGGCGGCAGCCAGCCAACAGACGGGGCCGAGGCTTCTACTGCCCAGACCATCGGCAGCACCGGCAGCGGAGTAACGTACAGCACCGGCGTCGCTAATTCTTCGATCACCGTGCCATACGGCACCACTGGCATTGATACCTTGATCTCTGTCCCATCGGTTACCAAGATCGTCGCTTCCCCAACCGGCTATGTCACCGCACCAACTGGCTCAGCCGGCACCGTCGGTCAGGACCAGCCATCCGCCGGTCCAGGAAGCGGCCCAGGCGCCAACGGAAACAACACCGTTGTCACCCCAACCGCACCATCCAACCCATCTGGCACTGGCGACGAGTCTGCCAACCCATCTTTCACCGGTGGTGCTGCCAAGGCTGCTCCATTCATGGCCGGCGCCGTAGCTGCTGTCATGGGTGTCATGGCATTCTTGTAAACGTCTTATCTTTTAAGACCTTGGGGGATGAGCGGGATTTTATGATACAATATCGTTTTCTTGCACAAAATAGAACGGCATCGACATGGAATGGTTTTTTGAGCTCAGCGACTGAGCTTATAGGCTTATGTCGCACGATGGTATACATCGGGAGCATTAATGCTGGTAAAAGTAATCGGATAAGGAACATGGATTGAGCATCGAGATACCAGGCATATTGTCAATACGGAGTGGAGTGAAGGCGCTTATAGATTGGCCACACCAGCAACCAGGAATGGATGAGCTGTTGAAACCGGGACGCCAGATTGAGATATCCCTTAAGTAATGTTGTTGATGGTAGAAATTGAACATTTTCAACGACTTTGTCTTTTTCCTGGTTTGTGCATGAATGTATGAAAGCATGTCATCTGGCGAGTGCCATCTTGGCAGTCTGTAGCTGACGCCTGCTCCACCACTTCAATCGTGGCGAGGGCGACAGGCGGTGAAGTGGATTTAATGAAACTATGCCCACCGAGGCGAGCTTACCCTTGCAGTTGTTTCCTTCCTGCTTTGAGCTTGCGCTTATGTCTGCGTTCTTTCCTTGATCTGTATTTTGTCTATTTGTTAGTAAATGATGCGCTCCGTGCTTATTCCCCTATGTTAACGAAGACAGGGTACAGGCCAAGGCTTCGGTGCACCCTCCGCACTCTCCTGTGTCCTCTTTGCACCTCCGGTGTTCTTGCCATATGTAAGTAAGGCCTTGTTGATGTCAATCGGCTCGATGCAGGAAAGAGAGCACCGTGGACATGGCGTCAAGGAAGCTGCTTCCTGTTCTTTTCTGTCTTTCGGAGGCGTGTCGGAGTGCAACTGTCCTTTGCAGCACAGATTTTTTCACCTTTGCTCGTCGCCCTGTGTCTTACCTTCTCTTCTCTTTACCACCTGTCGTGATGTAACGCCTTTCGATTGCTAAGAGGAAGGAGCAAGTGGTTGAGGGCTTGGCATGAGAACACATCTGCTTCTCGATCTCGACCTTTCACTTCTTTGACAAGCATCATCAATACCAGCCATCACTATCGCTACTCGTACCCATTCTTGGCTACCAACATTCGGAGGCATTCTTACATCTTGGGGTACGCCATCTAAGCCCTCCCCTCAATCACCCAGCCCATCAATATTTATCGTCGCGTCTACCATATCCCCCACCTCTCCGACTCAGCCATCCGTGGCATCCCGCACAACCCCAGAGTTAATCAGGGCGTCAATCGAGCCTTCGATCGCCTGTTAGCCGAGCGCTGGCTGGGGGGTCCCCTGAGAGAGAGCGAGTGGGAGTTTCCTACTTTCCCAGTACAGAAGAACCCGGAACAGTATTCTCCGTGGGACACCGATCTGCAGTTAAACAGAAGGAGGACACGGCTTTTTGGCAATTAGAGCCACAGGACAGGGGCCCTGGAGACCGAGCGAACCGCGGGTTAGATTCCGGCGTACCTGGGCCCTGAGAGGATAAATGAGGCTAAGAGGTCTAGCGGACACACTTATGAGACTTGGAGATTGCCGATCCGTCCGACGAGCCATAGTAGGAACTTTTTGAGGTTCAAAGAGAGCTCTAACGAACACAGTGGAAGTGTGCAGGATTCTAACCTTTAGACCGAGAAGGGAGATTGTTGGTTGAAGGTGGAATGCAGCGTGGAGGGCAAATTGCGACTCGTGGTATTATATCGCTGCTCTTGATCTCCGGCATATACTGTCTCACCAGTCGTCTGGTATCCGGTTGCCATCCGCTTAGGGGCATTACACGGGAGTCTCTACAACTGGAAGGCAAGAAACGACCTGGGGCCGCTGTCAGATACATCTATCATCTTGGGAAGCTCTTGTGGCACGCCGAAGGCAGCAAGGTAACCGTAACGCCAACCGCAGTTGCTGGGGCTCTGACAGAATTTGCCAGGGATACAAGTTCCGCTCACGCGAACTGTACTCGCAGGCAGATTTGTAGAGACTGGGAGCGCCTTTGGCTTCGCGGGCGAGAGCCACAGTATCCTATATACGTGCTATATCTGGACCTGCACCACGAGCAGTGCATCAATTACCATACAGACCTCTTTTTGAGAGGCTATTACAAAGAGGGATAATTTCAAGCAGTGCTCTGGGAGTTGTGGTACAAAAGAAGGAACCAGGCTTCCTGAGCCACTAACGACTTTCGAATCCTCACGCTATAACTCGTCGCACAGCGGAGCAAAAACACCACAGCCTTCTCCATGAGTACCGAAGAGCACATACAGCATCAGGAACCCCTCGAGAGCATTCCCACTACCTATAAGACATCTACCCGTTTAGCTATCCTCTTCTTTCCCGCCACCGTCGTCAACCTTGCGTTATACTTCCTCCTAATCAAAGACCACAACCGGGCACGCGACTACACTTCTCGCCGCGGATTTCTGAAGTGGTTATACAAGCTCTGGTTCTGGTTGACTACACCACAACCACACCACAGGTCACACTGGGCGGCCAAAGAGAACATTCAAAAAATCAACCCCCGACTTCCGTACGCTGCCGAGTACGATAGGGAGCTGAAGCCTTACGTTCCGAAGAAGGGGTGGATTGCCGGGAGGAAGGATTACGAGATTATTTGGAAACATCTTCCTGGCCACTGGCGTTATATTTGGTGGTTGAATACGCTTAGACGGTGGCTTGGACTCCCCGAGGAGTCCCCGCCGCCATCTGAGGCGCAGGAGGTGAGTAGGTGGCTGCTTACCCGGGAGGAGGTTCAAGAAGCGGAAGCGGCTGGGAAGAATCGGGAGGCTGGCGCTGTTGAGTCGAAGGATTTGAGTCAGGAGAGTTTGCGTGAGAAGATTGAGTATACGGCCGTGCCGCCGACGGTGGAACAGTTCGGGATTCCGTGGAGTGGGACTAACTCTGAGGAAACGCTTGTTGAGGGGAATTCCGTCGAGAGTGATCCAGCTGATCCACTTGAAGCAGAGCCAGAGCGAGGACGCACGAGACCAAGAGGCTTGACTGATCTGCCAGAGAGCGATATCGCGCACAGAACGGCCATAGAGACACAGGCTGGGGAGGTTGCAGAAGATCCGCTCGCCAACCCAGCGCCGACTACTGCGCTTGAGACGGTTGCGGAAACCTGTGCCGAGGTTGTGCCGAAGCCTGAGATGGGTACTGCTGCGAGGGCGGTTAAGATCGAAAGTGCTCTCACCCAAGCTGGTTCTGCAAGGTTTGGTGGTGCGGCCGCGATTGAACGTTTGGAGAGTATAGGTACTCCGACTGGCGACGCTGCTGGAATAGACGAAGAGCAGGATAGTAAATTGCCTCTTCCGGAGCATGGAAGAGGTACGGACACTGCTGGCGACCAACTTGCTGGAGACGATTCTGGTAGCGAAGCGGAACCGTGTTGGCCTACTCGTTACCCGAGACATCGTCCTAGAGGACTTAGTGCCCTAGGTCAAGAAGGTATCCGCCCTCCTGTAAAGCTTCTGGGGCGATCAGTACGAGACCCATATCCGTCCAACCCGCGACAGCAGAGACTGCACAGGGTAACTAGGCCAGATAACCTCGATATCCCTGCGCGGAGGAAACGAACTCGCGAAGAGATCCTCGAGAAGGAGAGGAGGGACAAAGAGGCTGCGAGAGAGAGAAGGAAAGATAAGTATAGGAGGCGACAACAGAAGCCAATTAATTCCAGGTGTACGAGGGAGAGGAGTAGGCAGAGGGTGTATACGCCGTACGGGGTGCAGCCGGGTGAGGCGAGGAGGAATCGGAACGAGGGCGTTCCGAGCGGACCGTGGGTTGAGGGGACGTGGGATCAGCCTTGGGAGGAGGGGTTTGACCGTGAGACCCGGGAAATGGGAAGAGTTGCACAGCGGCCGCCGGAGCTAGAGGAGCAAGGGTGGGGCGACTGGTTGAGGTCGTTTCTTCCCGATCATGGTGTTGACGCTGGTGGTGGACCACCAGAGACTGGACAAGCAGAGACTAGCCGACCTGAGGTTGAACGTTTAGAGAGTGGACAACCTGAGGCTGAGAAACCAGAGGTTGAAACTGCTAACCAGAAGAGGAAAAAGAACAGGAGGAAGAGGCCAACTGAAAGTTTCGAGTTCTCGGCCGCTCGGGCGTCGAATAATCGCCGTAAGCCGCGCGAATTCGAGGACGACGAAACCGCTAAGGGCCCAGGTATTGGTCGATCGCACTCGGAGGAGGAGAATTCGTACCCTCGTATGGACGAGGAAACTGTCCAATCAGACCCTGAAGACGACAAATTGACCAAGTATCGCAAGAGTACGATTCGGGATTTGCAGAAAACCAGGACCAGTAATCCGTGGGGTAGACCACTTGTCGAGTACGAAAAGCGCTCTGCAAAGCGGAGGAGGGACGCCACGAGACTGCTTGAGAAGAGGGCTAGAGGCGAGGCGAGAAGTAGGGGCGAGAACGAGGATCATCTCGTTACGGCGAGGTATCTGCGCTCTAGGAACGAAGAGACAGGAGTCCCCGACTCTGATAACGGCACCTTCCAGGCCACGCAGCATCGCCTTGGTAACGCCCGCAGCACTCCCCATGGTGTGCACCAGGCTCGGTATCTGGAGGACTTGGATGAGGGACGCAGGCACTCGACCACTAATCTTGAGGCCACGAATCCCGTTTCTGCGGGGGAGTTGCGGCGGGGATCGGTCGAGAGTGAGCAGCCGTGGGAGGACCTGAGGTGGAATCAGGAGCCGTGGGTGACGAGTAGACTTGGGAGGCGTATGGGAGTGGAGATCGACTGGGGGGCGAGGAGGCATAGCGCGCCGGATACGCATTGGCCGGCTGGAGAGGGGTATATGTCGTTGGAGCGGGAGATTGAGGAGCATTCGCAGGCAGAGGTGAGGTTGAATAGGGAGAGCGGCTCGAGGGCGACGACTAGGAGACGTTGAGCTGCTCGGATTGGATTCTGCTGAGTGTTAGCGGGAGGCTAAGCAGAGGAGGATCAAGCTGGGATATCCTGGGAGCTTGACGGCTCGTATCTGGATTGAGGTTTGGAGTGTTTGGCCGACCAGGCTGTCCTTTCTCTTCGACGTAAGAAGCTGTCGAGGTTTTGAATCCGTCTTAACCTCCAAACGGCTCGTAGCCACCTCCAGAACCACCCAGAGAGCTGTTTTGCCACTTTCGTATCTTATCCAACGACAAAATCCTCTTCACACAGCAGGGGCTTTTTCTTGTGCTGAGGAATATCTCTTGGTATTCGCACGGTATCATGAAGCTCGCTTGGCACAGCAAGCCCCGAAGCCTCGTCAGACGCAACCTCAAAACAGGCGTGCTCATCCCCAGCCTACTTGGAAACTCCGTTTTGAGTTGGACGCAAGGGGAATCCTGCACGACTTCCATCTTGACCGGCCGGACAGCTACGAGGGATTCGGATCGAGAGCCGGACGGAGAGCTTGGTGGCTGAGTGTGCTGCTGCCGCGGCGTGTGCTTTGTGTTCGTCGGTTCTCCCGCCATGGATACCATTGTTCCTCCTGATGGTTTGCCCAGCCGGGCGCAGCAGCTTCATTTGGTTGTTTTGCTTTTTGGGCTACTGTTTACGCTTCCTGCAGTGATGTGGGAATGTTTTGGATGTCCTGGTTAGAGCTAGCGCGAGTGGTGGAGGCAGAAGATGGAGAGCGGTAAGTTGTTGTGGAAGAGGAGAAGAGGTGAAGGTGGTTGATGGTGTTGATCTCGTTGAGGATGGGGATGCTGTGGAGATGGATGAGATGGGTTGATGCATTGTTGAGCGCAGTGATAAGGTGTTTGGTGGACGGAGACGCTTCCATGCTGCCGGTGTGGTCGAGGACAGTAGAGCTATAGCGGTTGCCGATATTTGTAAGTAGAAGATTTGGTCTTCATAGCGGTTTACTTCAGGTAGCGGAATAAGAAAAGCTTACGAGTGAGGCATCCGGGATTATCGACGTGCTGGTTGTTGACGGGTGATATTCTGGCTGTTCGGAGTTGGTGAGGGTGGCCATGGGATGATGTCGTTCCTAATCGGCATCCCACATTCCTACACCGGCAAGGGAGCGACAACGACCACGACGCAAATGTCAACTTGGTTACGAAATTCACAATTGAAATACTATAGAGCTGATCGGTTTGTGAATCTCATCATCGACATCGATTCCCATGGACAACACAAGCTCGACCATCTACCTCATCATCATCGATAACTGGGCATTCTACCTCGGATTTGATGGCGCAGAGAGGATACACGTTCTCTTGGCTGTGCTACTTCATCACGAGAACCGCCTCAACCTCAATAAGCACCACGAACATCACATTACAACGTCACCCAGATAACTAGAGTCGAGGCCACCAGCGACTTCAGCGCAACTTCGGAGCAATTACACTTCATCTGTTAGTTTAGGCCCGTAAGTTCACTTTGCGTTAATCGGTTGCTGGGAGCAACTTCAGCTTGTTTATCATCGACAATATATCGACGATGACCACGACGCCAATATCAACTCGGTTAAGAACTTTGTGGTTGAAATACTATAAAGCTAACCTGTTACCAAGCTCGTTATCCACAACACGCTCTTCACGATCGCGAATCTCGGAGATAGATAATAGACACTACAACTTCACAACGACATCGAAGATAGAAGAGAAAAGAGGCAAGATGGTCAGAATCAAGAATACCGGCCCAGTGGGGTCAAAGGTGTCGTTTGATTATGGGATGGGTACTCCGTCTACTGGTGCGCCTGGGAAGAAGGCGCTGAAGCCGAGCTTTACCGAGCAATACCACAAAATGAAAAGGGATGAAATGAACGCTAGCCGCACCGACCTTAGGACTATCAAGGATACTCTGAAGTGCGCCAAGGAAGCGACGATGGATAAGAATGCGAGGAAGGTGAGCGAGAGGGAGGAGACGAATGGTAGGCTCGAGGAGGCGATGGAGTTGTTCCATATGACGAAGGGGTTGGATACGGATGGGCACAAACTCCTACTTGAGGAGGCCGTCAAGGAGAGCTATATCCGCGACTGTGACGGGAGGGTGTGAAGTGCTATGCGGGCTAATGGGGAGAGGATGAGATCCCCGCTTCCGCGGTTGTGGCTAAGGGGAAGGCTAAGGGAGAGGCTAAGGGCAAGAAGGGGGAATATGTAAAGAGGGGCCTGTGTAAGAAGAGGAAGAAACGCCAATCTGCTGAGGGGGTTGAGGAGAGTGATGATGAGGAGTGAGTAGGGGGCCGTTGACTTGTGCGTAGATAGTTGGAATGGCAGGTTTTTTGACATCCAAATTGAAATTTTGGTGTAGCTACCGATTAACAGTTGCTTAGCTGCTTTGGCGAGGAAAGAGGAAGTTGTTATAGATCTTGAAATTGAAAAACTTTGGCGAAAGCTGATTAGCAAGGGCTTTGGCTTATGCGGTATAGAATGGGTTGTGAAAATGATGCCCTGTAAATATAAGGATCTCGCATACAGCCGGTTAGCAGAGAATGAGGCAGAGAATGAAGACAAGTATCTATTTAGGTTGAACACCGGAATTGGTTTTTATGGAGGCAAACTGGTAAACGGATATGGTTGCCCGGAGCACGCCGAGAAGGGGTACATTTGTGAGTTGTGACAATGACAACGGCCTCCGGGGAAGCTAATGTTTTGCTCCATATTGAGAAACCTTGGGCGAACGGTTAGCAGACGAGGATGGGGATCAATTAACGAATGATGGACTCCCAAATCTCAAAGCCCAGGGCCAAATTATTTAATAGTCTAAGGCAGCCTGCAACTCGACGGAAAGAGGCAGATGACGACTTGTGACTGTTGACAAAGAGGGGCTCGAGCAAGGAAAGTAATTACTGATCTTCAAGATTGAGGAACCTTAGGCCGACCGGTCAGCAGTCGGCTAGGGAAGTACAACAATGGCATCATCATCAACTTCGGAATCGAGGTGTCCTTTGCTAAACTGGTAGGCTCTCTCCTGATCGACCGCAACACTCGGGCGAACTTGTTGTTGACTTGTAAATTAGAGTTTGCTAACGGCCATCGATTACAGCCGGCAACATCCCGAAAAGGAGTACTTGTCGACTTTACCATCGAGAGCCTTTTGTAAGGCCGATTAGCACTCCGTGGTCGCTGAGGAGAAGATAATACTTTGGTAGTGACTTCTATTGACAATCTCCAGCAGCAACCACTAACAGTCGCATAAGCACCTAGCAAAGTGGACGAAGGACCAATTATGGCTTCTTTGGCCCAACTTCTGATGAGCGACTAGTTAGCAGAGACGATGTGAGAAAGTGGAGTAACTACGGACTTGTAAATTTAAAGCATATATTGACGATTACTAATTTATATCCGTCCACTAACGACAAAGGAAATGCTCGCTGAGCCGTTTCATCTTGTTCCGACCAAGCATCCACAAAAACGTAGGGCACTTGAACATGGGCAGCTTCAAAAGCGCCCCTTTGGACTTTAACGAAACTCTCCACTATCAAGAGCCATACCTTTTTCGATACTGTTACGGTGTGTAATGCTTTGTTGGGTATCCGCCGTAAATGCAGTCTATCAATCCATAATGCTGTCCAATTTGTCCAATTTGTCCTCCTTTATCAGTCCCTCCTGCTTTCTACCTCAAATATGCATTATCGTATATATGTTGTGCCTCTATATTCTCCCGCACCCTTCCCGATGCCATTGTCGTGAAGTCGGCTCCTCACTATCCCTACGCCTTCCCCCAGCTAAACCACTTCTTCTTCCTATTCCCTTGCTTCTCACTATTCTCCGAACTCTTATTACTCGCCTCGGAACCTCGATCATCATCAAGACTAATCCTATACCGCCTGACACTCCCCTCATCCCCCCTGCCTCTCTTACCTGCTTTCCCTCCAATACTCCCTCGTCCCCGTTTCTGTAGTTCCTCCCCACCATCACCATCCGCATCACGTTCGGACAGCGGTGTAACTCTGTAGACTTCAGGAACGAAGCAATCCGGCAACACCCTCAAACAGAACCCCTTCATGCCCTTACTCGCCGCATCAATAGCAGCATACTCCTTCCTCCTCGTCTCCGGGCTCGTCCAGTAATTGACCGTCGCCGGAGGCGTCCTAGATCCTACTTTCCCTACCCTTTCACCGACTACACAATCATCCGCGTCATCTAGCCCCGTAATGCCCAGCGGACGTATCGTCGACGACGCAGTACCCTTGCGTGATCGTCGGCCGGTGTTGGGACGGTGTGCGGTGCCTGGCGGTGAAGGATAGATGGTTGATAGGTGGTCGTCTTCTAGAGTAGGAAACTGGAAATACTGGAATGGCACCTCTCTGCTGGGTGCTCCGGCCAGGTTGTGGGAGAGGACTGGACTGGTGTTATGTCTTCTTTGGGAGCCTGGACGGGAGACGCGGCCGGCGCCGCCTGTGGATGCGCGTTCGGGCCGTGGGCGGGAAGAAGGACGAGATTGTGGGGTTGACGTGAATTGTTGGCGGGAATGGCTCTGAGTTGATGGGCGGCGGGAGTGCCGTGGAGAAGTGACACGGGACGGAGCTGTTGAGTGATCGGTTTCTGAAGATGTCCCCACAGTCGGTGATGAGGGAGTGGTGTTTATGCCTCTTGATTGACGGCGCATAGCTGGCGGGCGTTGAGATATAGATGCGCTTTCACTCTCACTTTGGTTTTGTACTGGTGAAGCTGTCACGCGACGAGATGAAGTCGATCTTTTGGATGATGAAGCTGACGGCTCGGCGGTGACGCTGCTTGGTCTCAGTGGCTTTGGGCGTGGTCGAGTGGCCATGCTTGCTGCGCCAGGAACGGTAGTGGCTTTCATCTCCGAGCTGATCGTGCCTTGCATCGATGTTGGGCTCGTTGTCCTAATAGGTGGTGTCGATGTCCTTATTGGCAGGGTAGTTGGTGCGCCAGTTCTCACTGGTGGTGTCGAGATCCTCTTTACTGGCGACCTTCTCCCATCTGCATATCCCGAGTCTTTTCTGATCATGTTCTCGGCTTGAGGTGTTGACGAACGTGATGGCGGAAGCTTGGGACTCGAACGTCCGCCAGTATAGTGCAAGGATGAGCGAGGGCGAACTGGTGAAGGCATGGATGTGTGGATGGAGTGATAAGTGGTGGTTGATTGAAGTGAGCTCTGACTGTTCTGATGGCGTAGCAATTGTGGTATTGGGCTTAAACCGCCTGATCTTGGTGGTTGGGTGCTCATTGTTTGGCGATTATAGCGAGAGGTATGTCCGAATGTAGTAACCGATTTGATGAACGAATTATCTGATCAACGAGGGTATGTAGCTTATAGGTGATCGGTATCCTTGCGTATTGACAGTATTTCTGGGTCTATTTTGTTGTGCTGATGACTCGATTTCCAGATCATGTCCACATCAATCGACTTTGGGATGTTCGGTATTCTCAAAGTGATAACTCGGCCAGCGGCTACTACTTTAATCCTCACTCAACCCAACACGACAAACGTTAACCCTCAAAGTACACCAGCCGCGAGAAAGCGGTATAATTTATGGTTCTTGCCCTTTCCCACAAACTGCCGAACGCCAATTCCACAAACCTCAGTCCGCCGTGGCGGTGAAGCGTCACACGCGCAGTGGGTGGTTCGAATGTGGATATTCCAACCCACAGGCCGGCGTCAAATATGATGTCGCGGCGGGGTGGTGGAGGCGGTTGGGGCGGGGCGGACCTCGTGGATTCAAGTGGAGCTGGCTACCTGTGGTGATGATTGGTTGACAGCTCTTTTATCTCGTCAGCGCGACACGCCGAAACAACACAAAGCTATGTTTGAAGCTATGTTTGATGTCCTGAAATAGTGTTCTGTCACAGTTTCAAAAGCAAAACTGTGATGAATTTGGACTCGGAGGTCGATAGCGAGCTTTCTAGGACCCCTCGGCACTCTATCGTGACACAGCACACGCCGATATATCTCCGAGTTCCAGAGCGTCTTCTGATGTCTTGGTACTGCACACCAACTCTCCAATGCAGCTAAGTGCAAAAGCTTGCTTGCTTTGTCGGCACAAGCGCACAGATGACCTTTATCGTGATCTTCTAGCCCTAGTCCCTCTCTGGTTTTTGCTGCTTGCTCTTGGTCTCCAGATTTGGATACACAAGACCGGAAACTAACCAGTTCGCTGAAGCAAAGGCCGAATTTGACGATCTAAGCGGCTTCGAAATGTCGTATTCTCGCGCGGAAAAGTCAGGTACGGAGCCTGCAGCAAGCTCTCGATGCAGCTTGAATCTCCAACTTGCAGCGGAAGACGTCTTAGCCCTTTCGCGATATTGCGGTGCTTTCCGGTTTTTGTTTAAAGTCATAGAAACCACGGCGGTATGCAGTTGGTTGTACAACGCAACGAGGTGGAAGACAGAGCAAGATTCGACTCATTGGATTTGGCACTAGGAGATGGCTTTACACTTAATATGTACGATGCGCTGTCGGGCTCGAACAACAGCGCCCAGACATGCTGTCTCGCTCGTGGTTCCTGGTCAGGCAGGATGTCCATATTGTCTTTGGCACATGACATTCGCTACCTCGATCAGCCACGCTGTTGTGTTTTTTTCTTCGCATCTCGGCACTGCTTGCGAGAGTAGAGCCTTGTGCTTGAACCGCTCGGCGATGGTATCACATGCGCAAATGTTGAAGCCTCGATCGATGGCTGAAGATTATTGTTCGTCTGACACCTCTGACATCCATTCCAGTGATTCGGTCACTGACAGGAGCCTAACATAGTTCTCCGAGCCGACGTCCGAGACCGCTGTGCCGGCGGCGCGAAGCGTGATGATGGCAGCGGCGCCCTATCAGCGGAGACAGATTTGGAGTCGGTGTGCTAGGTTTGGCATTGTTGTTAACTTTGTTGAGAGGACGAGGCGGTCAAGGGAGCCATATTCCGTAAGTGTGCACTTTCACATGTCCGTGCATCCTCAACACCACACACCTGGTTCCAGTGACGACTCAAACCACGGTACTCACAACGACCATGAATGTAATGGAAGAAGAGAAACAGGTAAGTAGTATCTCGAAATGCCGGCCGAAAATCATCGTCAAGACACCTTGGAAGGTCTCTCGAACACGACACCTCCATTCCAGCTCCACAACCCTTCTCCCCGGCCTCCACTCTCACACACCGCATCTTCATTTTCTCCATTCAGATCTGAGTCTCTGTCCACCGCTTCGCGCATTTTCCTTCTCTTATCCATACCATCGGGGTCCAGAAGCTCATAGCTGCGTTATCTGATCATCTCTTGCTCATCGGTGGACCGGTTTCCTCTTTCAAAGCTTCAAACCGCCGTCCTATTCGCCATATTATATCCATAGACGTCGCCAAGTTTCCCCATCCGGCATCTTCGGACCTCATCACTTCCAATCCGCCCTCAGTCCATCCCTAAAAAGGCAAGAAAACTCTTCCGCCTCCACTGTTTCTCCGGAATCCCCATCGGCTTCCCCACGTCAGCTTCTGCGGTCTGACAATGCCGGGCACGTTTCTCCGTGAAACGATGGTCTCGAACAAAAGATCGCCGTTACGTCGTGTCCCTGTTCTAGATGAGGCTAGGATGTCAATAGACCTGGAGAAGGACATTGCTAGTCTGAATTAGGGCGAGTTAGGGCATCTGCCATGGCGGGCCCTTGCATGAGCGGGAGGGCGGTATGGAGTGCTTATGCCGCGTTGGAAGCGAGTCATTTTGGACGTTGGGAGCTGTTGAGGAAGATGGGATGTTCGTTAATGGAGGTGTTGCTGCTTGTGCCGGTATTGGGGAGGCGAAGACGGCGATGGAGATGGCTTTACCGACATCGTAGTCCAAGCAATCCGGAACCACGCCAGATATCCACGATGGTCATTGTCCCGGCTCAGATATACCTCCCTCTTGAAAAGCGACAAGGTTGCATCTCACCCGTCCATAGAATTTCTCTGAACTTGGGAAGCAGACGGAAACCAGATCTAAAGCCATAGAGTTGCCTGTAAGCGGCGTGATTGATCCCGTTCGCAAGTGCTTCATCAATATGGAGACCGTGTCGAAAGGTCTGCGTGGGAGGCTACTGGAGATGAAAGGAACAGGGTGTGCTCGAGATGAAACACACGATTGTGAACACTTTGATACGCTGAATGCAAGTGCTCAGCGCCTCAACTGCGGTTATAACCCTATCCCGAATTGCCCTCCCACGTAAATCCTGCGACAGAGTCTCCGTAGCGCATGGCTGTTATATTGAGATCGACATGATGGTAGTCGCTCATCTGTCAGGCGAGGTAACTGATACATCCTCTGTGTATGGATCGTCTTCGGTGGTGGATTGTTGCCAGGGAGTCGTCTGTATGCTTGCTGAGCGATTGAAGACACGAAGACGGTCGAGTAGTTGTCCAAATTCCCTCAAGTGAAGGTATAGGTCGCCCGTGTCCTTATGTTGGCGATCATATGGTTGGTTCTGCTCGATATCCTGTGCCGGTCGTTACCGCACAACACCAGCAGCTCGTGGTCGCGGTCCAGCAAACACCAACCCCCAAAAGTTGCCTGGATAAGCCCACCAGGTTAAGACCGCCGGGGCGAGAGTATGAAGTATCTCAACTACGAGAACGAGCCAGAGACCTTTTTTGCCGAGAAGGTGGACCCACGCTCCCTCGGACAGGAAGATAAAGAGGTGCAAGATAGTATCGAGGTGGCACCAGTTGCTCCTGTGAGAGAAGACCATGGCTGGATGATGCACTGAAGTCGAGCGTCGTACTGGGCCGACATACGTCGCGATGAGGAGAAAGGGAGGAAGACGGTCCGCAAGCTCGAGCGTTGAGTCTTCCCGGGCAGTGGATGACAACAACCAAGACTCGTGCAGATAGTTGAGAGCTGTCGGCTGCAGCCTCTTATGCTTCGCTCTTTCTTTCGGATGCTGTGTTGCTTTCCTTTTCTAGGTCAACGGAAAGGGTCTCCCCCGCAGTGAAAATGACACCATACATACCTTAACCCAAGCAGTCCAACACCCTAACCCAGAAAACCTCAAACAGAACAACAAGCCAAACCAATCTCGCATCTGCTACTATCAAGGCTGTCTCCAGTACAACAATACCCACGTCAAGGGAGAGCTCTTTACGATCTTCCATTTTATACCGAGACTTTGAGTTGAAAACGAGGTCAAGATTTGGTGTAATCGGTTTGTGGCGAAAATAGGGGAAACGGAAGTGAAGATGTAAAGGCAGTCCTCTGTGTCATCAGAGAAAGGTCGTCCTTGCCGCGCTTGCGCTTTGCGCTTGTGGCGGCTATCTGGTGGTCGTTCACTCCTCCCTTACTCCGTTGTCGACTTACGCGCTTAATACCCGCGCATCAAACACGACACACCGGCGGGACAATAGCCCGTGTTGACAGCGAATGTGTAAACGCCCGACGAGATGTACAGACTGAAATGATAGTGTAGACCAGACGTCGGGAGAGCTTTCGTCGCCATTGATGATGAGGCCATTGATGAAGAACATGATGCTGTCGATATATTAGGGATTGGCGTACGATTAGTGCTCCAACATCATGCCTGCAGCTCTCCATGAGTTGCAAAGAACTTACGCATAAACATGCGACTAAGATAAGTGACGACTCCGTGCCAGACAACGCCCGCCACTTGTACGAGCAAATCCGACGGAGATGCAAAGAACCCTATGTATCAGAAGAAACTGATGCGGAAGACGCATACCCAAAAATGCATTTCGGAGAGGTGAGCTGCGTCTGCGGCTACTATATCCACATCCGTACCGTTGCCATGCCTGGCCTCGGCGGGGAATGGGACACATTTTCACCATTAGACATGTTACTGCCACACTTCCTGCGATCCTCTTTGTTGATCTTGTTTAGGTGGTAGCGGGATTGGAACAATTTTCTGACTGCTTTCTACTCCTGATTGGTCGACGTTTGCGCATTGAGGCCGAACTTCTCCAGCGGATGACGGAAATCACCACGCTATTCGACTTTGGGGGGGGACCTTAGTCTGTGGAGGAGGTATTTTAGCAGCAGGAAATGCTAGTGGTTGGCGGATGGGAGAAGGTCGACGAGGAGGGGACGATGTGTTGTCGTTGGGTTCCCTAAGACGGATGGCAATTCTGGTCACTCCAACTGGGATTCCGTTGGCCTGCGAGCTGAGACCTCGAGGGGCAGATTCGACTAGGGCCGGACAAGAGAGGGTGTGCGTCGTCTATCTCGACGAAACGATTGTCCTCCTTGGCCATGATAAAGGTTTTTTTCAACGTCAACGCTTTCGGCGCTTTTGGCGTTCCATTTCTGTGGGAGGCAGTGTAGACTGGCTGTCCGACAACGAGGTAATCCTCGGGTCTGGTGAGGTTTACTTACAATCTTTTGGAGTCGCCAGTGAAGCCAATGTTGTCGCCTGTAACCACGCTGTCATAGACCACGAAATTCTTTGACTCTCCCTCCAGAGTCACTTGTCCCCACGAATTTCTTATCCCATCCAAGTTTGGAATCCGCCACATGCTTCAGTGCTGCTTCCTTCATATACAGCTCGATTTGGGCAACGTAGGGAGCCGAAGGGCACAAGAGGCAGTTAGAATAAGGTTGGCTGCCGCCATGCAGTTGGACAGGACGATATCAGGATGGGCCAACATGATACATTAATAGCTACAACTAAGCAATGCAATAACCATTTCTTCCCAAGCGCCAATCTATGGTGCCAACAATGCGGTCAAAAACACGCTCGGTCGCTAACTTGCGCGCATTGCTCGGACATTCCTTCTTCTATTCGTGAACATGATGCGCGTCTAATAATGCCATATTATTCTTCCTCGTTCCACGTCTTCCAAAGGGCCCGGACATCTTGATACTGCCCTCGAAGCATTTTCGTTTTGTCTCCTGCTTCACTGGATAGTGCTCTTGCGAACTCAAACGTCTTTGAGCATCTATTGCAACTTCTTCCCCCCCTGGACTCTAGCAGCAATACGGAAAGCATTAGCAGTATGCTTAATCGAGCTCCAGATAAGCGCAGTTGGAATAACAGCCCAGAAGAAGTTCATCATGAAGTAGTAGAGCCAGAAGTACAGGAACTCTGGGCGGGAGTAGATAACACCCTTATAGTAGTGATCGAACATGCTGGTGGCATAGTAAAGAATAACGCCGTAGAGCTGGCCGGAGGAGACGATGATCTGTATTGGGTGGCGGAGTGGGTGCTGGGTGGTGATCATGGCGGCGATGACGAAGCAGAGGGGACCCCATGCGAACTAGTGACGTTAGTTGGATGTTAAAGTATGAAGGGGAAAATATGGGGTCTGGAGAAGTTTGGAGATTGTGAGGGGAATGAACGTACGGCGGTGATAGTCTCCATGCAAAGCACGAATGGGTCGGAGGTCAGGTAGCGGGAGTCGGAAAGTGCGTATTCCTTCCAGAGCTGGCCGAAGAGGTCTTGCTTTGGTCCCATCGCCTTGTGGTTGACGGAAAAGTAGCCCTCGAAGAAAAAGTGGATGGATCCAGCTGCATCGCAGTTAGCTAGGTGTTCCGCTTGCGCTCAATGAACCAATTGGTTGCCGTCGCAAGAAAGCAAACAGGAGGCATTGTGAGCATGTCAGGTGAGCAACTTACAGAGGACAAACCACATAATTGTGGCCTTCTCAATGGTGCGCAACTGTGGGCTGTGCTTGTTGACGATGGTCATGGCGAGCAATAAGACGGTGCCGCAGACGCCAGCAAAAGCCGCCAGAAGGACTGGGACACTCCATTCGTTGGCGAGGAGGGAGGCGATCTGGACCTCGAGAGGATAATATGGATGGTCGGTGATCATATGGGCGGTAGTGGTCAAGTTGCTAATGATTTTGGCAGCCATGATGGCGGTTATTGCTTATCAGCAATTGAGTCCCTTGAGGATTCTTCGAGCTTCGCGTTGACGCAATCGGCAACGGTGAGCATTCAAAGGTGATGATTTCCAGGTTTGAAGAGGATGAAGAAGGGAAAGCTGAGAAGAAGTCGAGTTTATCCTGCCTTGGAAAGTAATCAGCAGTTTGCACGCAGCTAGCACACCTGGGCGTCGCCAATCTCGCAACTGGTTGAGGAGCACCAGCAGGGTTTCTCAGGCAGAACCACAATTCAGGCTGCGAATGCCCTGTAAAACCGAACTTTGACGCGAATTGGGGGTCCAAGGCGCCTTGGCGTGACATTCATTTTCCGCGCCACGCTTTTCCGGTCGTATTCGCTCCGACAGCTCGTGCACAGCCACAACACGTGTGGTCCGATACTCCTTTACCGAAGGAGGAAATCTAAGCGACGCGAGAGAGCTTAGTGAGCTTCATAGCAGGACTACCTTGAATAACAAGGCCACGGAGAATGGCGCGATTTGCTATCTTTGTAAAGGAGCGAGAGCGGAATGAGCCAGATGTATATTTACCATGTCGAACACAGCACGCTATGGCAGAACATCAGTGGCGGAGCAGTGTGATGGAATGTATGGCTCTTTGGTGTCTTACATCATCCCAAGGTGCCCGAGCCGAGGGTTTCCCAAGTCCTTCCGCCGCTACTGGAGACACTGCAAAAGAGGGTCTCAGTGGCATGGGTCGTAGACGCCTAAGTCTGCTTGTTGTGAATGGAAGTTTCCCGCTACCGGCCTTAAAATCGTCGCCATTAGGCCGAGTGTCTGCTAACGAAGGAAAGAAACAACTCAAAGAAGAGAAGAGCGGCAACGGCGAGAAGGAAGCCCGTTCGAGGCGATCGGATGATTATCGGGGGAGCAAGCAGTCTTTTAGGGATAAGAAGCATAGGAAGTGAGCTTGAGTGACGAGGTAGGGTGTCAATGAGTGTAAGGAAGGATTTAATGGCAAAGGTATAAACGGAAGGATTGACATGGAAACCAAATACAATATCCTTATTTCTTTGCACAAACGTTGAGGAAGCACCCTACATATGTACTTATCTAAAAGTCAATAAATTCACAATGTCGAATTTGTAATTACGATCGTATCATTCCAAGGTTTAGCTTATATTGCTACGTCATTATGCTCAGCAAGCATGAGTGCTTGCTAATTTTGGCACGTGAGTTTCAAAGGTCACATAACCTGCTGCATACGGCAAGCATGCTCAATCTCGAAAAGTTCATAGTTCTTCCTAATTCAGATATAAGCCATTTCGAAGCACAGCACACTCCAACTTCCTGCCTGCCAGTGTATGCCATTCATCGGACCAGCACCATACCACTTATAAACCATCGTTCAACCTCATGTCTAGTCACCACCCATCATATTCCACGACCCCGGTCCTTTCGTATGCAGTCCTCTCTCGGCCCATCCTCTCCCCTCCTACCTCGTTCCTCTCGCGTTTCCCTCCCTTCACTTCCTCTTCTTACCTTTCCCGTCCTAAACGACAGCCCCCATTTTTCTCCGCCTCCGTCTCCTCAACCCAGCCTCCAAAGCCTTCCAGCTCAGCAATATCATGCATCCGCATCTCCACCTCCCAGTCTTCCTTCACCATGCTCTCCCATATCTGGGGAAGGGTTACGGTGTTGTTGTGTAGGAGAGAGTATTGTCCATCCAGGACGAATGTGCCGAGGGGCTCGATGTTGAGGAAGGAGGAGGCGATCAGTTGTGTTATGCCCTGGGGTGTGTTGGTGCTGATCGAACGAGATGAGCTGGAGAGAGAGGACGGCTTATAGTCCATGTTTTGCATTTCTCGAGTGAGAAGTTGAAACGTCGCCTCAAGACGTCTATGAAGAGGATCGTCTTGTGGAGTGCTATTGGTGCAAGGCAGCTCGACGGCTTCGAGCCCAACGGGTCCGCCATGTTGCTCGCTCATCGTGTACAAGACAAGACAAGAGGTTGGTGTTCACGAGTGGGGGGCATCAATGTTGATTTTTCTCAAGAACTGGTTGGAACAAAGAAATCAAAATAGTGAACGCTTGAGGCGCTCCGGCTGAATTAGCTCAGCAGAAACGGTCTGCCTTTCCCCATGAGCTGACATGCTGTGCTCGGAAACAACCCATCACTTCATCGGGGTTTCGAGCGGATGGTTACACAGGCAAAGTTGTATTGTAGGGATGTTCTGTAGCCAAGTTGGAGATAACTGCTGCCTGATACTGCTCGATTCCATGAGGAGGAGATTGATACCCCAGAACCATAGATTGCGCACGGCCCCACAGCCGATCCCGCTCTGTCAAACACTTGGCGCCCTTCCACCACTTCATCATCACGTTGTCAGACACAAACAGAACATCTTGAGCTTGCCGCGTTGCGATATTTCCATCCTTCTGACGTGCTCAACTCTGATGCCATAGCTGACCAATTCAAGCATTCAAAGCTTCATCAGTAATATTACCACATTTCTAAGTCTAGATCTTAACTTCTCCGTCTACATATCCTAGCCCGCACTCCTGGTTCATGCCCTGTTTCACACGGCCAATTGTCCAATCAACTGCTTTTCACGTGTTTCCACAACTCCGTCAGCAGAAGCACTATAATAGCCTCTATTCACTCTTGGATTCTTCGGTTTGCAACAACTCCCTCTTCTCTCGGCCTCCAAACATCGCAAATGCCACTAAACACGTCTCCCACAACCACAATGGCAGACATCCACCCCTTCACAATCTCCATCCCCGACTCCGAGCTCTCCCTCCTGCACTCCAAGCTCAAGCTCGCTCGCTTTCCCGACGAGCCCGAAGACGCAGGCTGGACTCAAGGCACGCCTCTCGCCCGCGTCAAAAGCCTAGCAGATAAATGGAGAGACGATTATGATTGGCGCAAGCATGAGGCGCATTTGAACGAGCAGCTACCGCAGTTTACGACGAAGATTGAAGCAGAGGAGAGGTTCGGAGAGCTTGATTTGCATTTTGTGCATAAGAGGTCAAAGGTGGAGGGTGCGGTACCGTTGCTTTTTGTTCATGGGTGTAAGTTTTCTTGCCGGAGAAGATGAGGAGGAGATGGGGGAAACTGGGCCGAGATAAGGAAATGGGAAGAATGATCAGCTGACTTCGTGATAGGGCCAGGAAGTTTCATTGAGGTGTTGAAGATTCTGCCACTTCTGAGTGAGGGTGGAGAGGGAAAGCCGGCTTTTCATGTTGTTGCGCCTTCTTTGCCTGGCTACGGCTTCTCTGAGGCCCCAAAACTGGTACGTGATTGTTGAGCTTTCTCGGCGAGCACACGAGAAAAGGCTGACACGTGCTAAAGAAGGGGTTCGGACTCAAGCAGTATGCTACCACTATGCACAAGCTTATGATCAAGCTTGGCTATAATGAATATGGTATGTTCTCTCCAAACAATTGGCGGCCGCGACGCGGCCAAAGCAGAACTTTCAGTCTCATCCACCACACCCTACTTCTATTTCCATGGCTTTAGTATTAAGCCTCCAGAGCTCAACTAACACCAAGCAGTGACCCAAGGCGGCGACTGGGGCTCCCTAATAACCCGCACTCAAGGTCACCTCTTCCCCACCTCCGTCCGCGCCTCCCACCTAAACTTCTTTCCCACCATCCCAAAACTCACCTCCTTCATCTTCCACCCAATCACGACCCTCAAAATCCTCTACTCCTTCATCACCTCCCCAAGCGAATTCAAATCCCGCTTCCTTCGCTCCGCCATTTTTGGCAAAACCGGCGCTGGCTACCAAAGCATCCAAGGCACCAAGCCGCAAACCCTGGCCTATTCTTTGGCAGATTCTCCGGTTGGGTTGTTGGGGTGGATATACGAAAAGCTCCATGACTGGACGGACAAATACCCCTGGACCGAGGACGAGATCCTGACTTGGATCAGTATCTACTGGTTCAGCCGTGCTGGCCCCGGTGCATCGATCCGTATCTACTACGAAGTGCAACCGCGGAACTGCGCAGATGGGAATATCAGCGCTTCGTTGCCTCTGCAGAAGTATGTTAAGGGTCCGAAGTTGGGGTTGAGCCACTTTCCGGGTGAGTTGGCGCCGATGCCGTGGGGGTGGGCGAGGTTGCTTGGGAAGGTGGTGGTGGAGAGGGAGCATAGTAGCGGTGGGCATTTTGCGGCGTGGGAGAGGCCAGAGGAGTTGGTGGCGGATGTGAGGGATATGTTTGCGAAGAGTGGACCTGCGCATGGGGTTGTGGCAGGAAGCAGTGGGTATTAGACGTGAGGTATAGTCGGAGCATTGCTCGGCGTTGGAGAGCGGTATTAAAGGACTGAGGTATGTAATGTTAAGCATTGGCGTTTTAGGCGCGTTCAAAGTTGATGTCCGATCTTGAGTCTCTGCTGAGGAATATTTGATATTTCCGCAGCTTAACTCTTATTACTGCCAGCCGCTTCGGCAAAGGTTCGCAGCCATCGGCCCTCCAATCGCTTTTCTGGATGATGCATCTCTCTCTCCTACGACGCAGCATCCAGCTCGACAGCCTCCGTCACTGCTTCCCCACCCCCTTTCCATGCAAGTTTCTCATGCAGCGCATTCTCCTCCGCCTCAAGCTCAGCCCTCTGTCCATAGGTACATCGTCCGCCTTCAACACCGCCACCGGCAATTCTGTTTCCTCGTATCCCTCGCCTTCCGTTTGTGCAAGATGTGTACCGGCTGGGGCAGAGGGCCGACGCTTTCTGCGGTAGAAGACAAGGGTGATAAGTGCGAGGATGACGAGCGCTGCTACTCGCAGTCCTATTCCGACTTTGGCTGCGTTTGACAGGTCTGTCGGTCCTGTGTTTGATGAGCACGCTAAGGTTAGATATGGAGGTTGTGCTGGAGGGCGAGGTATCTCGGGTAGTCGCTCTGGATCTGGTGGCGGTAGTCATCACCTCAACCGTCGTGCACGGGATAACTGTGGCCATCGTCACGATACTCTTTGATCCGCTTGAGGCATTAGATTCAATAAAGAGGCAGAGTTCGGAAAGGTTGTCCACAACATCTGCAAAGTACGAGCGTTGGCAGGTTGAAAATTAGAATTCTATGAGAACCAACCTACCACTTAGCCGCTTTAACATTCGTTGTTGATACAATCTGCTTGATCCATGGGCATCTGGAACGTTTTATCGCCACACCTGCAGGTCCAATCTGAGATCTCGCACCCGTTGGACTCAGCTGTGGCGTCTAAGCAAGTGGTGGCACATGGTGGGATATTTCGATATAGTTCTGGAGCGTAAAGTTTCGCGGTGGGATTCTCATGGTGGCGATAGTTATGTACACTGCAGAGGAGATGCTGAATCACAACGCGTTAATAGAAGTCGTGGGGACCTGTGCAGATGAGGAGTTCTTAAATAGCTATGGGCCACACTCCGAACATCTACAGAACCGATCATTTGCTCATGGGAACCTGGCGGTATATGAGGATCAGGGACTCAACTCTCGAGCTCAGCCGCATGCAATGTACGCGTCCCACAATCGCACATAGTTATGATGGAACGTCAATTCCAATCTCAAAGTACTCTCGCCACATGCCAGGCAAGCTCGCTTCGGTTTGCGCCAATTATAAACGGCGAAAACGATCAATCTGTATCGCCTAGCAGCGATCCTTGCCATCTCGAGCGGTCTCTCGAAACTGTACGGCCTTTGTTTAAGCCTCTGTATCCCACCGCCTTATGTAATTGATCCACAGCGCTTAGAATGTCTTACATTGAAGCCAGGAATTGCAAAAGTCAATTCGGAGCCATGAGGCGAAACGGTTTCTCTTTCCCAACCGTCTCAAAACAAAGCTTATTGCTCATATGTCCCAAGTAACCCGCAAACCCTTTTTTGCCCTCGCTCCAACGTCCATCACTTCGTCTTTGTTCATCCAATCATAGGTGCTTTTGAGAAAATAATCTTCAACCCCGCTTGCACTGGTCATCTTCAGAAACGTCGTGCAATCCACAAACATACCCTATGACCTTGGGAGATTTCATTGAGTCAGAAGCGGTCGCAAATTACGCCGACACCTCAACCATGGTTCGATGAGGTGACATAGTGGCACGCGGCACTCTTGTCCTTTGTCAGCGCCAATACTCGCACACCAAATTACTATCACGTAGCAAGTCCACCTCTACCTACGTGGCAAACTCTTACTTGGCAGTGGCCTACTTTCGCTTCTTAGCTTTCTCCTACACCCCGTGTGCTGGTCCCTCGATCACAGTCGCCCCTTTTTGTCTTGCTACACTGGCCATCGACTCCTTTGGGCACTGTTATTCGCCACCCTCAAGCTCAGCTAGACCCTGGTGATGTGAAGCCGCTACATCAAGCTCCGCTGGCCCCTGTGCTTCAGCATAATTTGCCTCCCAATCTGTTGCCCTCACCTTCACCGCTTGCTCCGTAGCTTCGAGCTCTGGCTTCTGTCCATATGGATACCGAACCCTGTCTGTGATAACTCCAGCAGATAGCACGGCTTTATGCCCATCATCCTGGGTGTCCTACCTGAAACTTTGGGGATACACTACCTGTTGGCGCGTTCTTCGACGGCGGAAGTGAAACAATGCCACAAGGGCAACGATCGCGAGTACCGCTACACCAACTCCGATGCCCGCTCTGGCGCCTGTAGATAATCCCGAAGGCTCATCCGGAGAACTGGTTGCGGTGACTAAAGGGCTCGTAGTGTTGGCAGTCGGTGTCAGGCTCGGGGTCGCGGAGGTTCTGGCGCTAGACGCAACGGCGAATGTCATAGTTCTACTTGAGCTCGAAGCTGCGACTTTGCCACTGATCGCATTCACATCGTCTAGAAGACACTGAGCCACTTAGCACAAAGACCACTTTATGCCTGTAACAGAGTGAGACGTACCATTACCGCTTACATCTTCAGGATTGCAAGCCCCCAATACATATGGATTAGCAGCGGTGTATATATCTCCGTATTTCGCGCCGCATTGGCATGCCAAATCGTCAGCACTACAGCCGTTTGCGACCGCAACATCGTTGGTACAACTTGCGGCGCAAGATGGAAGACTGCGAAAAAGCTCTTTGGGGCTGCTGCCGGTGGTTGCGGAGCTTGTGACTACGGACGTCAAACTCGTGGTGGTTTCAGTCGGACTATCTGATACAGTAACGAAAGCCGTAGAGAGAGTATTGTGGTTGGGCCCGGGTTCCGAGGCACATGTATTTCACAGATCGCGCTAATGGCCTTAATAGTAGCTCGAAGAAGTTAGAATCGAGGGGTCAATCTCAGATGAGGGCACCAACAATTTCCTTCCTGAGCAGTGCAAACAAACGAGGGTGCGACGCAAACTTTCACTTGACCATATGTGTATTGATAGTTTTTGACGCAGGTGCATCGCCAATCGGTCGAGCTACAGCCGCTGAAAGTTGGAACATCATAGCGACAGCTGGCGGCACATGCTGGAGTCTCAGTTATGGTCCTAGCTCTAGCAGGCCACTAGGAATTGTCTCGTTTCAGCCTCAAACGACGCCTATATTGAATATCCGCCTCGTTTACCTTTGACAAGTGCCCTGACAGCTGCCAACAAGCGAACAAGAGCTGGACAGGAACGAGTCGCCATGCAGCCAAGACTATCACTGCGACCTTACGCAACCTTCAACAGAGCCTTCCCAAACTCGATGTAGAAAGCGGTGCGATACTCGCAAAATGGTGGCGGCGCATGGCAATGCTTCAATTGGATTAAAACGCCCGGTAACCAGCAGCTTGGACTTGAAAGTGGCGCCATCTTACCATGCGATTACCATCGGACACACCTATCTACAACTTCTCCGCATCTTTGCCAACGGCCCTGGAAACACGCACCTTCGTTCCCTTAGCCAAAACCGCCCTGTACATTCTCGTTAGGTTTATGAGCCTCATTTTCTCATAGATCACAATACTCGAGATCCCAACTACCTCGCATCTTTCGGACCCGACGCTGCCTCCACAGCACCCGTTCGGCCCACCTCCTCCCCCTCACCCAGTTCGGCCCTCTCCTCGCGCCACTCAACACCATGTCCCAGCTCCGCAACACCATCCGCCGGCCCTCCCTTCTTCCACGTCGCATCCCCGCCATCCATCTCAGCAGCTTCCCTCGGACTAGCATCCATCTCCGACATCTCTCCGCGAACATAGACAATTCTGTTGGCAGCATTCTCCGATGGCAGTTCTGCTCTCCCATCGCATGTGTCATCTTCGGAAGCTGGCCCAGTTATTGATGCTTGTGCGTATCTTCTACGACGACGGCGGAGGAGGAAGAAGGCGAGTGCGGCGAGGCCCACGAGAGCTAAGACGCTTATGCCGGCACCGATGCCGGCTTTGGCGCCTGTTGATAGACCTCCCCCACTTGATGGAAGACGTCGAGGGGCTGCTTCTGCCGTCGGTGCTGACGGTTCCGCCGTTGCTGCCGGTACTTCACTCGTCGGCAAAGCTGTGTCCGTGCTTGTCGCGATGTGTATTGGTAACCTGGCATTATTCACGTCGTCGCATATTTCAACAATAGCGACTTTGATCTCTATGCAGAATCAGTACCGTCGCTGATTGGCCGCTGGGGAAGATAACGTACCATTCAATGGGGTGCCACCGGCTTCCGGGCTGCCACAGGCTTCTTCCAAACATGGCTTCGCAGAGTACCAGACGAGTTGGGGTTTACTACACTGGCACGGCCAGTCTGATGGATTACACTGGTTCTTGGCTACAGCGTCGTACCAGCAAGTGAGTGCGCAGGGTGGTATTCTGGCGTTGATGGCTGGTAATATTGAAGGTGCGTAGGTGAATTGAGATGTGGTGAGAGTTGTGCTGGGAACTATTTCGATGGAAATGCTGGTTGCCGCATCCGCTCCAATCTCAGTAGCCGAAGAAGTAGACGTTACTTCTATAGTGACTTCGATAGTTACCTCCACCTCGCCATTACAAACGCCCTGAATAGTGTTGATAACCACTTCAAAGCATGTCAGCGCCACCAAGGCATGTTTGGGGCAGGAGGGGACTTGCTGTCTGATAAGCCTCCCATCAGGCATTTCTGCTCAGCACATGACTGCGAGTCCGCGAGGATTTTCGAAAAATCATCTCCGCATATACAACCCCAATCATCGCTTGAACAGCCGACATTCGCCGCTGAACTAAATAGGCAAGTAGAAACGCATTCTGGTATATTCGGGACGAGTGTATCGATGCCCTGGCGCTTGTGAATAGTAGAGGCGACGACAGTTGTCAGAGCGAGCGACAGTGGGATAAGTTTGAATAGCATGATAAATTTTGGCTGACTTCCCTCTTCAGCGGACCTGGCGAACAGCAAGCACGCAACTCAAAGGACCCTCTCCATCCGAAACGGGAGTCGACCGATATATCGCTCCCGCCCACGGCTCCCAACATCCATCACACCTTCTGGATGGCGCAGGTACTCGTAACTACCCCAGACTCTCCCCACAAACCCTGCATCCCACCACCTGTTCTGACGCTTAAAACGTGCAGAATATACTCGGCGACCAGGATGAACCACGACGTATTTTCCATTCCTTCCGATTCTCAGGCCACCTTTTACGTTTCATGACCACCCGGCCGCAGCTTGATGCATCTCGCATAAATCCTCGATGCACTTAATGTTGGTGAATAGTGGCAGCTGCACTCCAACGGCGGGCCGCAGCGGTGCAGTGTTGCACACAGATTGCAATGTACCTGAGTACATCCGGGTAGGTAGGGGTAGATATACCTACCTAAGCTGATTCGTCTACCTAGCCGAGGTACCTGGGTACAAGCTGGGTATTTGCCACAGCCTCGGGACCCTTAACCACATGTAACCAGTTCGCCCCGAGCCGACCAATCGTATAACCCCGATCCATGCAGCCAAGACATCAGATGTGACATATGCAGCTACCGCGGCGTTATCACCAACATTGTTTGGGGTTCTGTATGGATAGTTGTGATAGCTGCTTCGGGGCAAGAACAACGAAGAAGTCGCAGGAGGTGTCGTTGGTTTGGGAAACTGGGAAGAACGTGGGGGAATTTCACGTCCTATCAGCGCTGCATTCCGAAGCCAGGTTTCTTGAACTTCGAGAAGTTAATGTTCTTAAACACACCAATCTAGCTGATAGAGCTACACAAAACACAAAACTATGAAGTGTCCGAGCTAAAGATGAGACGCTCCAAAGCACCAGCGCATTTTGAGGCCAGGCATCCTCCGGAGCCAAAACGCTCGAACATAAAATATGAATCGAAATCAAGCAATGCGATCAAATTTTTGGATTAAATGATGAGAGGTACACCTCACCCACCTTTCAACTTCCAGCTCCACGGGCTACGTTCTCCTTGGCTCTTGCCTTCCCTTTCTCTGCAGACTTAGCCAGTCTCCGCCTCAAGTTATCAAGATGCCGCGACTCTCATCTTGGCGGCGTCTGCCTCTCCTTCTTCAGAAATGCATCCTTATCAAAGCCCGCCATGTTCGTATCAGCAAACCTTCCTTAGAATTCGCCTTCAATGAGGGCATTCCAACACATTTGGGCGAGATAAAGGACGACGCACTTAAGGCTGCGAATTACTGATGATCCGCAACCCTCAATCGGTGCTCGCGCTCAATCCTCTCATCTCGAGTTCCACCATCTACTCTTCTCCTTCGCTCCACCTTTCTCTCCCGTCTTATCCTTCTGCGCATGACCCGACGCAGGAGGGTGCACCTCAGGCCTAGAAGGAGTCCTCATCCTCGGCGGCTTTAGCCTCTCCTTCTCCAGAAACGCATCCATATCAAAATCCGTCATATTGGTATCTGACACGCCTTCGCCTCTGATCCTCATCGCTTCCCTGGCTGCCAACACTCTCTCGTCCTCCACAACGCCTCTCCAACATTCTTGGTTCCTCGAACCAACACTGCTGGTGTGCGCCATCTGAGGCCTCCCATCCGGCGACCTTCTCCCCAATCCTTCGGACTCATTGCGCCTGCCGCCTTCACGTCGAGGAGCTGAAGCAGTCACCGTGTCATTACGGTTCCGGCCCTTAGGCGGAGACGTGGGAGGTGTAGTCGTACCTCCCTTCCTTGACTCGGCAACAAACCTCCCCTCACCCCCGTCTGCTCCACTCTCACTCTCATCTGGCTGCAGCTTACTATAATCAATCCTAAATCCCTTCGCCTTTGGGTCAATCCATCCCGCATGTTTCCCGCAGAGCTTCGCATACGACTCATCCCTATCCTTCGCGATCTCAACTGGAGTCTTGTGGCGCATGGAGCGCTCGATGTCGAAGCGCTCTCTCCATTCTTGTTCAGACATAGTATCACTCCTTGACCTCTGGTTCTGTTCTTCGAAAAGTCTGGGGCTGGATTCAACTTGAGCAGACAGCCCCCATGGCGCCGGCGGAGGGTCGACTGGGGTGGTGGATCGCTCAGAGTTCCCGATTTGGTGGTTTGGACGGCCGTCTTTCCAACTAAAATCTTCGAGCCTGTCAAGTGTCTCACGGCGCTGTCTAATCTCCCAGGCAGCAGTGGCAGCGATTGCGTCATCAATCTCCTTGGTATCCAGATCAGGCATCGTCGCTTGCGTGCCGGAAATTTCCTCGGCTGAAGACGTCAGCGAGTTTTGGGAATAAATGCTTAAGCTGACAGCGCTGCTCGTTTCCGGCGGAGCTGTAGCAACTCGAGTAGGAGTAGTGGGAGCGTCGAGTGAGCTTATCCTTAGTGGTCTGACTTTAAGTTGAAGTGTTGGATGCATACGTGGATTGTAAACTGTTTCAGCTAGATCACCTAGCTCATAGCTACTCCTGTTGATGTTTAGTAGATCGCGTGTGGAAGTCGAGCTATATTGGTAAACTCTTTGTTCTTTTGTTGGATGGTTTGCAGGCGCAGTTCTGGATCGTTCTGGAAAGGAGGGGTGGAAGTTTGCCTGAGGCTCCGGCGTCCAGAAGTACGGATTATCTTCTCTCGTGTCCCCTTTTTCTCTGGAGACGTTGTGTCCAAAGTGTCTTTGTGTTCTTGTTGACGCCGCCAGATGTGCGAACTCCGGCGGCCTTACTGGAGATGAAGACCAGTTGTTTGGATTTGATTTTGTAGAGACGTCGGACTGATAATCAAGCTGTGGTCTAGAACTTCGATGTGGCGAGTTGCCAGTCAGGTGAGGTCCATTCGCGCTTGAAGTTGTCTCATGGTCATGGGTTTGGTGGCCATGATGCAGATTGTTCAGCTGTTGGATGACCGTATAGTCCGAAGCTCCTGGGTCTCTCTGTCTCTCTGAGAACGGCAGGACACATGGCAGCCTTATACTACTCTCGCCCGAAGAGGTTGTGACCAAGAAATTGGCAGCTTCGGGTATGACGGCCTCATACTCATGACTGAAAGACAAATGGCCACTACTAAGTAGTGGTTCAGGATATATATCTGGCTGTTTCACAATCCTTGCTTGGCTGCCCCAAGATCGAGGTAAGAGGTACGACCAAGTGGACATCCTCGCCAGTGCGGCCGTCGATGGCGGTGATGGTCTGCTGATCTCCGCCCTCTCTGCGTCTGCACCTGATAAGTGGGCTTCTTTCCTGTTACGGATTATGTTGACGATTTTCGTCATCATCTTCCTCTTTTTTTGGCTGGCAGGTAGCAAAGGTGTATCCGTGTTGGCTGAGGTTTGAGGACCAACATGACCGCTGCCAAAGCCAGTTGGCTGTTCGGGAACTGGTAGAACCGGGTTTATTGATGGTCTCAGCTGGCTATACATACGTCCCTCACTTAACTCGCCATAAGGATCCTCCCGATGAACGATCGTTTGCGACTGGAACGGTACCTGTAGCGCGGTCGCAAAGCTTCTCCCTGATCCGAAACTATCCGCCTCCCCCATCAATGCTAAGTTCTGCGCGTTGATCCTTGCCCTCACAGAAACACTCTCCATATCTCCAACATAATCCTGTCTAATTCTATGATCTGGCCCACCACGGGCAAGGTTCTTGTAGTAGCTGGTCCTTGGCGAATTCACAGATGCCGACCTTGGGTTTGAGATGTGGCGGAGTAATGACTGCGCAGCAGCCTTCCTTGCTCGCCGACGGTAAAAAATGCAGGAGAATGCGAGCCCAAAGATTATCAAGAGGACGACGCCAGCTATCGAGGAGCCGATTATAACGCCTGTGCGACTACTCCTCGTCGTCTCGGTTGTTGAGCTTGACGTCTGGGCCGAGACTGGCATTGAAGTTTGTACTGGACTGGATGTTGAAGACGCAGTTGAGGTAGATGGTGCGGAAGTCGGTTTGGGGGTGGATGTCTCCGTGGGCTTGTCATACAGAGGAAAACATCTCGTCGTCGTGGCTGGAGCTGTGCCGGTCGTGGTAATGGTGACTCGGCTAACAAATTCTTGTGTCCAGGTTGCAATTCGTGCAGGATTATTGGCATCTGACTTTTGCAGCTGGGTCAGCTCCCTGGTGTTCGTGACTTGTGTTGTGATGGTGCTCGTGAAAGTGGTCTCCGTGGTGGCCGTGCCTATGTAGGAGTCTGTATTGCAAACCAGTTGTCTGATTGCTAAGGGCTCTCTCGACGCAAGGGTTTGGGATATGGTCGACGGCCGTGGCGTGGGATGTGATATTCGTGGGTAGCGCTGTGGCGCCATATCGTTGCTTCTTAGACATGTATTTCGTCTTCCAGGCTGTATCGAGTCCATCTCTCTATATATAACACCCACCACGTCGCTTCTGAATGGTGCCGCTGCTGACTGTTGCCAAGAAGGCTCGATTCACAGCCTATTCGCCGCGTTCGTCCTCCAGGTCCTGTATCTCTCGATCAATTAAGAAACCCATTCGAGAGCTCTGAAAGGTGCGGCTTCAGAAGGCTCCTGTATTGAACCCTTCTTCGAGTATGAAAAACGGTTGTAGGCGACGCATATCCACGGTTTAAAAGTTGCCAGAACGTAACGTCCTCGGACAAGGAACAGCAGGTCGAGGTGAGTAGGCAACCATTTTAGGCCAAGTTGGATGCTCAAGGTACTTCCTATGTATTTGATCTGAGCTTCTTGCACTCGGCGTCTTGAAAGCTTCCAGTACGTCGGCGTTCGGGAATTGGTATACTCCACCACGGGTCTCGAATGGCCATGGCTGAGACATCTTTGAATCGAAACGACATATCTCTGAATGAAGGCCGGTACGAGCTTCGCACACAGGCGACTTAATTAACGGCTTTTCATATAGGGAATTCGGCTGGTCGTCAAGCAGGAGCAGCCTATTAGAGGCAACCTTATCTACAAGACAATGCAGCAAATAACAGCGGCAAGCGGAGAGAGACAATAAACTACGCTAATAGACTCCATGAGTATTGGCTAGTCAAAGGCCCCAAGATGATAGTTGGAATGCCATCGTGACCTGCCGTCACTTGACACTGCATTTTCGCATCACTCGATTGCGGATGGCGATGGTGAAATTGATAGCATGAGAAGCTCTGAGAGAAATGGAAATGACCGATTCATTGTCTAAAGAACAATGTGCACCAGACAAGATGAAACGAACAACGTAAAACTAACGGAGACAGACAACAAGGAAGTAGAGATAGGGAGTGCACGGCTAGGCAGCTCTTGAATCGGCCGCGTTTGTACAGAACGATAGCCATTCCCGTCATTGATGGAGCCGTGCACGTTCCAGAGAGAGCGATCACTTTGATGAGTATGCTTTTTAAAAGCAGATTGATGCGCTATTTTCACGATCGAACGTTTGTTGTTACTCGTTGGTCGAAAGTTCCGAATTGTTTTTAGTGGAGCAAGATCTTCATCGGCAGTCGAAGCATCCGTGAGGTTTTCAACATGCCGAAACCCGTTGATGCAAATGCTGCCTAAATATCCGGATCGCGGCTTTCGACAATGGCGATCATGGTGTTGATGTTTCCTGTCCCCCGGATCCCGGCGATAAAATTAGCTCGGCTACCCCACGCTCGCTAAGGCGGGTACGGCGGATGCGGGGAAGTGGAAGTTTGCGGGACAGCGATCCCCAAACTTCCCGTCGTCCTTGAATATTGCATCATTTGCGCCGGCTAGCATGGCGGCGTCAGCGCTGTCACATTCTTACGTGTTTCGAGTTTAAGTATATTTATAGTCCTTAGCCACCTTCCTCTTTTCTCCATATCCAAACCATCCTTCTGCTTTAAACCCATTTGCTCGCTATTCTATATATCCTCACAACTCCCATTAAACCTTCGGTTCTTTGAATATGCTCAACTTCGTAATCACCACTTCTACGCACCAACATCGCAGAGCCTCAGACCCCACAGCATGGCGCCCTCAGAATTCCCAGCCCTCCCCATCCCAGAGTCAAACATCTACGACTTCCTTTTCAACCGGCCTCCAAAGCCATTCAACAACACACAAGTCCTCTTTCGGCACCCAACAAGCGATCGACACTACACTTTCACCAGTTTGAAGAGGACCGCAAGGTCCTTTTCCGCTGCACTCAGCACCACCTATGACTTCAGCAAGGGGGATGTGCTCGCACTCTTTACGACGAACTCTATCGATGTGCCGGCCATCGCCTTCGGTAGCCTCAGGATAGGCGGGATCGTCAGCCCAGCAAACCCAGCATACACAGTCCCAGAACTAGTCTTCCACCTCCGCGACTCCAGCGCCAAAGTCGTAATAACCACCGCCGCCCTCCTCGCCACCGCCTTAGCAGCCGCAAACGCCGTCTCCCTCCCAGCTGAAAGGATCCTCCTCATCGGTTCCGAAGAAGATGGTACTGCCTCCCTTCCGTCCGGGGTGCGAAACTGGCAAGACATCCTGCGACTTGGCCAACCTGCAGGAAAGACAAAGGAAGTGACAGTCACCAGCCAAGATCTGGCTTTCCTAGTCTACTCCTCCGGCACAACCGGTGTGCCCAAAGGCGTAGAACTCACACACCGCAACATCATCTCCAACACCCTCATGGTGTCCTGGGCCGAAGGCGAGAACCTCACGCAAGGTCGCCAAGGGTTGAAAAGCGGGAGGGATAAGATACTCAGTGTGCTGCCACAATACCACATCTACGGCCTGCAATGCCTGATCCATGCAGGCGTGTATATGGGTGTGGAAGTCATCGTTCCTCCCGCCTTCACCCTTCCGAGTTTTTTGGAGGTCGTACAGAGGTTTGGGATTAGCTATGCTTATGTCGCGCCTCCGATAGTTTTGCATCTCGCCAAGAATCCAACAGTAGCGAACTTCGATCTTTCAAGCCTAAGGTTTCTAACCAGTGGTGCGGCGCCGTTGACTAAGGAACTTATCCATCAAGTATACGACCGCCTGAAGATACCAGTCAAACAAGCCTACGGCCTCTCCGAGACCTCCCCAGTAACACACATTCAGTTGTGGGACGACTCCTGGAAATCTAAAATTGGCTCTGTGGGCCCATCGTTACCAGGTCTAGCGACAAGGTTTATTGATGCGGATGGCAAGGACGTACCCACCCGTTCAGAAGGCGAGCTATTGATCCGTGGCCCGACGGTTTTCAGAGGATACCACAAGAATGATGATGCTACCACCGCGTGTAAGACTACAGATGGGCAGGGAGAATGGTTTAAGACCGGGGATATCGGATTCGAAGACGATCAGGGTAATCTATGGATCACAGATAGGGTTAAGGAGTTGATTAAGTATAAAGGTAGTCAGGTAGCACCTGCTGAGCTTGAAGGCTTTTTGTTGGGGCATGAGGTAGTTGAGGATGTGGCGGTGTTGGGGCGGTGGGTGGAAGATATGCACTCTGAAGTCCCTTGCGCTTTTGTTGTGTTAAGGGAAGGGGTAGCGCGTAGTGAGGACGTTGGGAGGGAGATCGTGGAGTGGCTGGCGAGTACGACTGCCAAATCAAAGTGGTTGAGAGGAGGAGTAGCATTTACGGATGAGATACCTAAGAGTGGGAGTGGAAAGATTCTAAGAAGAGTGCTTAAGGAGCAGCTCATGAAGGGAAGTGTGAAGTTTTTGGCGGAGAAACTGCATGCTGGCGAACCCAAGCTTTAGTTGCCGCCGGTGTGGAATGGGAGTGAGAGTTGCAACGTGTTAGATGAGATTCATGCTATTTAGCGAGAGTTGCTTTACTTCTTAGACAATTACATGATAAAGTCACCACATTCTGGTTCGTTTTAAGATCAAGGCGCCTAACCACGGAGTCTACAATTGAGCCTTGTATAGAGCTTGGCATATTCTTGTCACTGTCTCATTGATATCAGTCTGTATAGAGCTATGGTTAAACCGGTTGTCAAATCTCAGATCTTAGTCTGCTCCATGTCATTTTTTATTTCTATACCCCTTACCAGGAAATAACTTTCAAGACAGCTCATCCATCCGTGCAGCCGTCATGCTGTGAAAACTGGTCTCATAGAACGCCAGATATCGTGAGCCAAACCCGGGTTGATGTGGCTTTCTAGTTCCTTAATAAAGATAATGCGTGTCACGGGTGGCAGAACTATAATCGATAGCTCGGACCACCAGCGAACGCTCAATGCTTTACCAACATAGGTCGGAGACGGAGGGTTGTGCTTAGACTCGTATACAAGGGCTCCTGCAAAGACTACGGGGAAATTGGGTTGGGTCGGAGAGTGTTCTTCTGACAGCACAGGTGCGCTCCGCCACGTTGGAAGCCAAGGTGTAACCTATCGACAAAGCTTCAGAGCTTGCGCAAAATCAGATGCAGATTCAAGGAGTCCTTTCGTTAAAATATAATTCCAACGCGCCGGACATCTTCGTCTTTTCCCTTCCTCATGGTGCTCTTCTTAAAATCAAAAGTATCATCCATCTCACTCCCAGCATTCTCAGTGCTCAAACTCATGATCGTAGCATCCTCCTCCTGCCCCACATCTTGGCCATCATCGACAAGATTGAGCGGATTCTCATCCGCCTGTCCATAGATATCCACCGGCCCAGCCTTCGATTCACCCCACGGCACCCCCTCCGCATCCTCGCCCAGACACGCCAATATAGCATCCTGATCGTCACTAAAAAACAGACTAGCTATCCCCTCCGCCCCATCTTCCGTATCCTCACTACTGAGCCATCTCACGATACTCTTCCCCATCACCCTCGCCTCCGGTAGCTGTCCACCAAAATCCACAATCTTGGGCACTTCGAACGAAGGATCCCATGAATACGCAACTCCCCTCGTATCCTCCCCCGCGCATCGGATAAGCAATAGTTCGTTGATTGTAGGGTGCCATGTCAGCTTAGCTACCGGCGCGTGCTGGATGAGGACGGATTTTAGGAGTTTGGAGGCTATGTCCCATATAAATACTGTTGTGGGCAGGGACTCCGTCCTGATTGCTATTAATGTGCCTGAAGCGTCGATGGTGAGTGCTGTTGTGCCTGATTTTGGCTCAGTGGAGGCGGAGGAGGAGGAGGAGGGCGCTTGCGTGGCGGTGGGTGGGCAAACGACGGCCGTGACTGAGTTGTATTGTCTCTGCTCGACTTTCGCGATGGTTGCTTGGGCGCGCGTGAGCACGGTTTCTTGCCAGACTTGGAGAGATTGTGCTGGTTTGATGGTCGTGGTGTGTTCCAGCCGCATAATTTCAACAAAGTTCGGTATAGACAGAAGCGTAATCTTGGAACTGAAGTCTGCCACCGCCAGGTATTTTTCGTCCTTTGTCCACTCTATACTCCTCACTCCCGCACCGTGTTCAAAGTCGTCTTCCTCCACACCACTCGGCCTGGGCCCTTTCCATGATCGGAAGAGGTGGCCATCGGGGGTGTAGAATAGTATCTTGTGGCCTTGCCCTGCACTCTCGACTACTGCTAGCCATTTGCCGTCTGGAGACCAGGATAGGGATTGTGCGTCGATCGTGTCTGAGTACCAGCCCCTGTCCGCCACATAACTATCCCTTTTATGTACTGACACAACATCTTTGCCGTCCCTTCGTGATAGTAGTGTGAAGTGGCCTGTTTTGGGACGATAGGCGAATCCTTTGGTAACGTTGCCCGCAGCCCAGAATTTCGGTGAGGCTATGTCTATTGAGGTTTTGAAGACCAGACTGAAGATCGTAAGTTTCAGCCCAAAACCCGCCCACACAATCACCTCATCATGTGTCCAACCAAAACATATATACGTCGGTTTGGCGGTTTCTGAGGTTGCGTCCTTTATTAGGGCTGAGAATTTTGGATTTGTTGCGGAGAAGATGCGGATGCTGCCGCTAGAGGAGGAGAGGAGGATGCGTGATGAGTCTGGTGACCAGGAAAAGGTTCGAATGGTGCTTGAGAAATTTCCATGAAGGGGTATGGTTCGGAAGGTGGTGAGAGATTGCGTTGTGCGGAGGGTGAGGGTGGTGTTTATGAGGGAGGCTATGTATTTGCCATCCGGGGATGGGAGAGAGTGTGCTGAAGCTGCAGCTGGTTAGTAGATGAGATAGGAAGGCAGAATGGCATACATTTCAATGGCCGTGAGAACTGCATCTTTGTTTATGGGTCGTGGTGTTGTCTGTGTCGCATTCGAGGCTTATCGCGATGTAAGCATTCTTATCGTTATTCCGCCGCGGCCAGGAAGTTGAGTCCGGTAAGACAGCGGTCATGAAGTGGTTGACGGCGGTTTGCGCCAACGTCAACCCATTATTATCTTTGTCGTCTATATCGTTGCAGTTTTTGGCGCATGAAATGTGAGTTATGCGCAGCACCTTAAGATGCTCTGAACACAATGAATCGAGGTTATTGTAAGTACTTTAACACCCCGGCGCCAGCCGAAGAAGTGTGCCAGTGGCGGCAGGGCGCAATCAGTGGAGATCGTCCTGTAACCCCACTGTCCTCACTTAGTCACGTCATCCTAACACCATTCAAGTTCTTCTTCTACAATCAACTCTTCGTCGCTCTCTCTTCAGTCTCTCTTCGTTATACCTGGCCCTGTAGCATTTACCACTGTCACGGTCCTTATTATTGTCACTCCGCGCCCCTCTCACCATGCTTAGAGAAGCAGGCAGCAAGCGTGCCTCGGGCGCCATCAAGCGCGTAGGTCAATTCCAGACAACCTACAGAGTCTCCATATCTACATCTTCGCCTGCTCAAAAGCCCTCAGGCGCCGCCACCGCAGCCATAATAGAACCCACCCCACCCGTCGAGTCCCCTCCTTATACCACACCTCCGTTCAAAAACCACCGCCTCAATAAGATCCACGAAACCGCGCCGTTCTCCAGCTTCCTTACCGATACATACTCTCGCCAACACGATTACCTTCGCATATCAATCACCGAGAAATGTAATCTACGATGCGTGTATTGCATGCCAGAAGAAGGCGTTCCACAATCCCGTCCATCACACCTCCTTACAACACCGGAGATACTGCTGCTAAGCGAGCTCTTCGTCTCACAAGGTGTCACAAAAATACGGCTCACAGGCGGCGAGCCAACAGTACGGAAGGATATCGTGCCTCTGATGCAACAACTTGGGAACTTACGGGGACAAGGGTTAAAAGAGCTATGCATTACCACAAATGGGATAAGTTTGTGGAGGAAATTGGATAAGATGGCCGAGGCGGGCCTAACAGGCGTGAACCTTTCACTCGACACCTTAGACCCGTGGCAATTCCAAATTATGACGCGGCGGAAGGGATTTGATGCCGTACAGCGCAGTATTGAGCGGATACTGGAGATGAATAAATTGGGCGCGGGGATTAAGCTGAAGATCAATTGTGTAGTTATGCGGGGGGTGAATGATTCCGAGATTCTGGATTTTGTGGAACTGGGACGGGAGAAGGATGTCCAGGTTAGATTTATTGAGTATATGCCTTTTGACGGAAACAAGTGGAGCAAGGGGAAGATGCTAAGCTATGAAGAGATGTTGACGAAGATAAAAGTGAAGTATCCAGGGACGGTTAAACTGAGGGATGAAAGGAATGATACGAGTAAGGCTTTTAAAGTGCCGGGATTTGCGGGCAGTTTTGGGTTCATTACGTCCATGACGGAGAATTTCTGTGGGAGCTGCAACAGGCTGCGCATTACGTCCGATGGGAACATCAAGGTGTGTCTCTTTGACAATAAGGAAATATCCTTAAGGGATATTTTGCGGGAGAGGAATGGTGGGGGTCCGATTGAAGAGGAGGCATACGCGGCTAAGAGGCAGATTGAGATGGACAGGAGGCAGGGAAGGATAGAAGGTACGTTAGGAATAGAAGAAAATGAGCGGAAGCTGTTGGAGGTCATTGGTGTGGCGGTTAAGGGGAAGCAGGAGAAGCATGCTGGAATGGGGGAGTTGGAGAATATGAAGAATCGGCCGATGATATTGATAGGTGGTTAGATGTTAACTTGTGCAAGAGACTGGATAAAGAAGTGTGCGATGGATTCTTTGAGCATTTTGGACTTGGGAGCGCTGCATGGGATACCCTGGTTGGTGCTTTGTAGATAATGACCAAACATAGAACTAGTACTTCGAGATATCTCTATAGCACGAATGTGCATCAGTCGTTCGAAATCTACCCCTTGTGCTCGGTTTCTCAAAATTCGCAACCCTCCAATTCACACGGTTGCTGACAATTTAACCCACCTAAACGTCATACGCCAGGGCACAGGGACCGACAGCCTGTCGGCCCAGCAACCACGTTCGTGCTCCATCCCCAACCTGTCGCAAGAACACCTCTACATACGTCTACCCAAAATGGTTATCCTCACACTATCTTCGACACGCACGTTGTTGCGTATCATTCCTACTCATGGCAACCAATATATCACAGCCAGGGCCTTCTCAAACACCTTAATCCATGCCCGAAATGGCTCAGAGCACCACAACGGCATACCCTTGACGAAGGAAATGTCAAAGCGGCCAGACAAGTCATCGTTGATAAAACAAGCGTTTAAGAAGAGTCGCTTGATATCGGACACGTTGCTTCCTAAAACAGTGATGGCTGGGGGAGTTGAAGAGGTGGAGGTAGAGACGAGGGAGACGTCTTCTCTAGCACCGCCTGGAGGAGTGACGAAAGTCACACCACCACCTCCAGCACCAACGTCTCCCTCCTCAAACACACCAACCCGGCCAGCACCTCCATCAAAAGCCGCTACTCACCTGACGCACCTCAATGCTGAGGGTGAGGCATGGATGGTAGACATCTCACCCAAACTCCCCACCCTCCGCACTGCAGTCGCAAAAGCAACACTCTACTTCTCAAATCCTACTGCGGCGGAGCTCATAAAAAGCAACACAAACAAAAAAGGCGACGTCCTAGGCGTCGCACGCATAGCCGGAATCATGGCCTCCAAAAGATGCTCTGAGCTCATCCCTCTCTGCCACCCCGTCATGATTTCAAAGGTAACTGTTGATGTTGAGCTTAGGGAGCGGAGGGTTAGTGAGAGCGAGGCTCAAAAAGAGGAGTTGGAGTTGAAGACCGGTTTGGGGACTTTGAATAGATTTGGGTCCGTAGAGATTACAGCGGAGGTGAGCTGTGAGGGGAAGACGGGGGTGGAGATGGAGGCGTTGACTGCGGTGACGGTGGCGGGGTTGACGGTGTATGATATGTGTAAAGCTGTGGATAGGCATATGAGGATTGATGGAGGGCGGGTTGTTGAGAAGAGGGGGGGAAAGGGTGGGGATTGGAGTAGTGAGTAGTGGAGCTTATGGATAGCTGGAAATTAAAGTCGGAGTTGGAGGGCATGTGTCGGGTTCAAGAGCCACGAGGAGCCGGGCTTCGGAGGAGATATGGTTGATTGATGGTTCCATGAAGTCACTTAAAATAGCATCCGAGCACCGATTTCAATCCACACAAGGGATTGGCTCTAAAACACGACTGGATGGGACTGTGCACGGCATAGATAGGACAGCATTGAGATGAGGACCGAAACACAATCATATATATTCAGCAGACAGCAGGCAAATTGCCCTGGTAGACTAGCTCATACATGCGGTGTATTCTACGGAAAATGGTCGATGTGCTGTATAGTACCGGATAAAAATCTTGAGTGTGGGTGATGCTATGTGCTATGTGCCGAGCCACGTCAACCTTCGGCTTCGGCTGCCCCAGATGTTGCAATCAACATATGGGTGTTAACATTCGGCGGCTCCTTGCTCCCTCTGCCAAGGTTGCTATGCTGTAAGTGCCATGTATGTCCTCTGAGCTTGAGCTTCGGTCCCAAGGCATCCACAAGTCGTAACCAACTCGTCCTCGCTCCTGCTTCCTCGAATGCTAGGGTGTTTGAACATTTCCGGATATCGCTGGCTACACGATTGTAGGCTAAAATATAACTTGAACCATCGAGGTGATGATGGAAGATAAAGACTGAAGTCCGAATCTAAAGACGACGTTACAAGTATGCTTTGCCAACAATCACGTGGCGATTGGCCCAATGCGGTGTTGTGGCTGATGCTAGCTTTGGCTTGACCGGCATGTGAAAGGCGCCATGCAGGATGGCCAACAACACCTCTTCCTTCATTGTTGGTACTATACTCCTGGCCATTCGAACGGCTTACTGACTCTAATAACAATAAGACTTGACGAGAAAAGTCACACAAGCTTAAGCTTTGCGGCACATGAGAACTTTCTAAGAATGCCGAGTCGCTAAGCACGACCTCGTATCCATCACTAATCGTAGACCTCGGTACGAGCGGGGAGGATCAACCGCACATCACGAGTTCCATAAATTATCAGCTTTAAACTTCCGTCTTGGACACTTAACCATCACAAAGCATCACTCCTTGACCTGCTAATTCAATCCACCACCATGTCTGGTAAAACCCTCTTCACCCTACCAATCGGCGACGACGGCTCGATCACCGTCACCGAGCCAGCCGTCGCCGTCTACCTTCTAACCTTCATCTCCCCACCCGACAACCGCCTCCGAACCCCGTTTCTCCAAGCCTTCATCCTCGCCCTCGACATTATCCAAACCTCCTATCCCCACGGCGTGGTCGTAACAACGTCCTCATCCCCGAAATTCTACTCCAACGGCCTGGACCTGGAGCACGCTTTCGCCACAGAGGGTTTCTACACCCAGTCCCTCTTCCCACTCTACTCGAAGTTGGCAACTTACCCAATGCCAACTGTTGCGCTGGTTAACGGACATGCGTTTGCTGGAGGTTTTATGTTGGCTATGCATCACGATTATCGCGTGTTCAACCCTAAGAGGGGTTATATGTGTATGAATGAGCTTGAGTTCGGCGCGCCGCTTATGCCAGCCATGCTTTCAGTGTTCGAGGCCAAGACCTCACCTGAGACTTATCGCAACATTATCCTTGAAGCGAGGAGGTATGGGGGACCTGATGCACTGGAGGCGAAGCTCGTTGATAAGCTTGGTGGGTGGGAGCAAGTTGTGGAGTTGATTAAAGAGAGGAAGTTGGAGGATAAGGCGAAGAGTAAGGTTTATGGCCAACTGAAGGAGCAGATGTATAGGCTTACGGTTGAGGCACTGGCGGGTTGGGAGAAGCAAAACGAGGGTAGTGGAGGGAACAGGGCTGAGGAGGGTGCGAAGAGGGAGACAAGAGTCGCGGAGTGGAAAAAGAGTGGGAAGGCTAAGTTGTAGTTTAGCCAGTGAGCATTCGAGCAAACGACGCAAACACATCAGCCTCTCGGCGATTATCTCATCGTCGCTTGTATTTCGGGGAAGCAGCAAAGTTGCCAGTTTGAAGTGCACGAATGACCCAGTCCTGATCGTAATCCGCCCTAAACCGCACGTCTTAAAATCAGGAACTAAGCCCTAGGCTGTCCCACCATAAAAGCACTTTGTGCCGTTTCTTTTCTGTGTGTTCTTCCTTTAAGTTCCCGTTTTATAACATCGCGGTATTTGCCTAGCAAACATCTATCGCGATGGACGACGACGACGGGCCAGACGGTAGCAACCAGGAGGCGCAGGAACAATGACAATGGAATGGAACTCAGCAGAAATTCAATGCTGGCACGGTTGGATTACTTCCCTCTTCGATGTAAGTTGCCAGAGATGGTCTTGCCCAGCTTCAACATGGCTATTCTCCTTCTTTCTTTGGCTGACCTGACGCTCCTTCGCCAACTCCTCTTGTTTCTTTCACTCCCGGTCAGAATAGGCCACAGTCATTGGGACAGAATGTCTGGAGTGGACAAAGGCGAGTACAATGTTATTGCTTTATTCTTCCTTACACAGCTGACTTGAGTTTAGGAGCGAGCACAGTGGACCACAGAACTTTGGCTGCCCATCATATGTCAGCCCTCAGCCACCTGCTCAGCAGTTTCAACAACCGTACGTCCAGCAACCGCAGCAGCTCCAGCAGTTCCAGCAGTTCCAGCAGCTCCTAAAGTAGCAGCTCTTGCATCGGCAGCGCCAGCAACAGCGGCGTCAGCAACATCGGCAACAGCAACAGCATGAACGAGGCAATGGCATGATTGCGGTTTTAACTCCTCAGATGGGAGTTGCGACACTTGCAAGCGGACAACCTATTACGACCCTCGGAAGGGGGTTTCCCAGGGTCGGGATCGTTGCTTATAAAAATATCCATTTCTTAAACTCTTCTACGTACTGAGTGATATATATACGTCGATTACCAAGGGTGAGCGGAAAGATTCCCGTGATGTTTGCTTAAAGCAAACTTGTCGCCTATGGCATCGTACGACCAAACTTCTACTTGTTGAGCTTCGACAGGCTCTAAGCAAACAACTCACGCGTCCTCGCTCACTTTCACCTCTTTTCACACAACCTGATCTAAATAGTAAGTTGCTTCCGCTGAAAAGCTACCCAAGTAAATAGTACATACTAACTGTAAGTCGTTTCCACATAAATCACCAGGGTGGATCTTGTCCCTGACAATAGCTGTTTGACAAAGGCAATTCTCACTATCGTCACTTCAAGCGCACTATGCTGATCATCTGCAGAGCTCTATCTAGCGCCATTCTGTGCTGATGTCTCCATCAATAAATCATCTAATGAGGGGAATACGTGAGGTATCACGGAAGATTTGCGGCAAAGGTCTGATACCCAAGTACTGCTTTGATCCGGACTCCAGGTCTTCTTTGCTGCACGAGATCTGAAATAGTGAGCACAACCATATAGTAAACGTTAGTGGTTCCGCTGTCAAAACAGAAGTACTTGCAATGGTGGCACAAAGATGCCGTGAGACCGTGCATATAAGATGGTGTACTGTAGCTCAGTTGGACGACTGAGACGGGATGGGGACCCATTCTTATAGCTCAGGTGCATATACTATACCTGAGTTATGGTGCACCGGTTTCAGGGAATACATTAGTGGCAAAAACGTAACTCTAGGCATCATTTACAGCAATGACACTACTGCAGAGTATACTATAACTCGACAATTCAGCAAGTTTTATGTCACCTTTCATTGGAAACACATTCTTATAGGCGGCTACAAACTTATATTCCAGACAATTTTATAGGCCAGGTTTCACGGTAGGTCTTTGCCGGATAACTTCGTTCGACCACCACTCGAGTTTATGCCTCGAGCTAGAAGGATCCCATTTTTAGCTATGATAAAATTACGGCATTGCTCTGACGCGTTTCCTAACCTCCACCCACTTTCGAATAGTCTATGAACCAAGCAGGAAGAATTGCGGCTGCGAAGCACAGAAGACGGATGCAGGATAGAAATACTCACATCGGTCATTAGCTGACTATCCTGCAGAGTCATCCCACTTGGTATACTCTTCCAGAATGATTTTACTGACATGGCTGCATGGCATTTCCTCACACCTGGACTTATGCCAGCTGTTGGCTCTGTGGAAGACACGAACGATGCTGGTCGTCCTTTTATCCACTTCGCAGCAGTGGGCTTCGTGTACTCTAATTGGGACTACAATACAGCTGTATTCTCCTAATATATTGGCGTAGCATTCAGAAACAGCAATGTTCAAAAGAGAAGAAGTTGACATGAGGTTGAAGTAACACGCTAAAAAGGCCCGCCAAAGTCCGCGCTAACCATGGGCCTCCCCACGATACTCCGGATTACCTAAGCACCCTCACCTCGAAGTGTGACGTCTTCTGCACGAATCATCACAGCAGGCACTCTCCCTGTGCCTTGTGCGTTCCACTCCTCAGTTACATGAGCTGATGGACTTCCAGCTTCATCTACCACGATGCTCTATACCTCTCGACGTGCCGTGAAGCACGTACTCCGTCTCGCATTCCTGCAAAAACCGTCCACCAGCTCAAGGCAGTTTCACGCCTCACTAATCGCAAGTATGAAGGAGAAGAGGATTGTCTCAAGCTTCATTTGTCGCAAACTTCATGGAAGAGAGGGGTCTGAAGGGCTCCAGATAGCCTTATTTAAGCGTAGCAACAACGTCTCAACATACAAGTACGTGCCAACCAATTATCATTCTCCTACCCAAGCCGCCCGTCATGATTACACTTGCTCTTCACATTGACTTTCTTGCGCTTTCCCACGGCATCCCTATTTGTGTGTATACCTGCGTTACACCTAGAGAGTCTGACCCTCGCCCAGACAGAAATGGGCCGTCTGCTCCGGCTCCATCGACTCCAGCGATCCAACACCTGAATACGCTGCGCGAAGGGAGATAGAAGAGGAAACCCAACTCACCTCGGACGATATCACGTTATTTCGTACCGGCCACACTTTCCGTCTCGACGATGAAGGATTGGGCATCACATGGATAATTCATGAGTTTGCTTTTCTTATGGATGACCCGGCAAAGGAACTTATTATTGAAGGCGAGCATACGGAATATAAGTTTATCGATCCACAAGACCTCACTAAGAACGATACCGTGCCAGCTCTAGACGTCAGCCTGAGGAGTCTCTTCCCAGGTCCCGAGACGGAACGGGGACTGCAGGCATTAAAGAACGACCACGACCACGGCGCCGAGGCCCTCGGCGGACTGGCTTTAGGCACATTGCGGAACGCCATCCACGGCGAAGACCTCCAAGGCTCCCAAACTCCCGAAGAATTCTGGAGAGACCTCCGTCTCGTGGCCTGGATATTAGCCAAGAATGGTCGACCAGATATGGGTCCAGCCATCGAAGGGGCCTTATTCTCCGCCATATCCGACATCGCCAACGTGATCGAGAAACAAGGAAAGTCCGTCTACGAAGCGGGCGGCTTAGAAGGCCTCCCCATTAAAGGCTTCAAAGAGATGGCGCTGGATTCCATCGACGAAACCATTGCGATGAGAAAAGCGCGCATGGGTGTCGTTTCCCTTTCCTGTCTGGACTACATCTCCGACTCCGAAGCGGGGAAGCGTGCGCTCGCCACCAAAGGCACGATCAATATCCTGACACTCTCGTACTCGTCTTCTGTAACAAGAGGCATCAAAGAGGTAATCTCCGACGCCTCCAGAGCCGGCGTCCGCATCAACCTCCGCGTCCTTGAATCCCGACCCCGCTTCGACGGCATCGCATTCGTAAAAGACATACTCAGCTCCAACTTCGCCGGAGGCGGTGGAGGCGAGAAAATCGACCTCTCTCTCCTCAACATCTCAATCATCTCCGACGCCTCCGTGGCATTCGCAGCCAGGGACGCAGATTTCGTCCTTATCGGCTCAGACAAAATATCCGCCGACGGAGACGTCTCAAACAAGATCGGCTCACTACCAGCTTGCGTTATAGCAAAGACATTACGCCCTGAATGCAAGGTTGTGGTGGTCGCGACGACGGATAAGATCACCAGTGAGGTTGTGGATGAGCGAGCGCCGGTGGACTATGCGCCGGCTGAGATTACGGCGGCGTATCCGCTGGAGTTGGCGGCTGTGGTTATGGATGGTGGGCTGCACGGCGCGAAGGTGGAGGTTAAGAATGTTTACTTTGAGTGGGTGCCTGCGAAGTGGATTGATGTTTATGTGACGGAAGCGGGACATGTGGATCGTGGTGCGTTGAGGAAGTATGCGGATGAGAAGAAGACGTTAGAGGAGAAGCTGTTTAGCGATCTCTAGTAAGCCTTATTAATGTAGCTTGATGTTTGAACGTGACCTGCCAGCCCTTATTGCTCTACGTTGCTGCTCGGACAGACACACAATCACCGCAAGACCGAAGGCACCACGGTACTACAACGATCTTTATATCTAGCCTCTTAAGCCCACCTCTTTGTGGAGGTGCGGTTATATAAGTTACCATACTATCACAACTTAGCCTTAATCCCAGGCGCAAACGTCGTCCCCATCCCCTGCCCAATCGCCTCTACAATCCTATCCACAACATCCAACATCCAAAGATTCCCCGCATCACTCGCCAGCCACCTCCCCCCCTCAACCTCCCTCTCCCCGTGTGCCTCAAAACTGCCATCGTCATACGCCTTTCGCAGTCCAAAGATATGGCTCACTACTTGTGGTCCCACGCCAGACTGCGCCCGCAGGCATCCGACGGCAACGATACTCGTAAGCACCCTCCCAACCTTCTGTCGATGAACTGCTAATGGCGGATCTGCTAAGAGTGGTCCGTAGTTGGAGTTCAGGATCACGATGGGGAGGTCGGGGTGTGACAATGCCAGTTTCTGTACCAGTTTGTCCTCGAAGGGGTGGTATATGCTGTCCCACAGCTCTCTGCCCTTCTTCTTGATTTCGGGTAAGGAGTCCAATGTAAGTTCTCGAGTTGGGGTCGTACTGAGGGATGAGGTGACGGAGGAGGGGAGGGACGAGATGAATGCGCCGAGCACGTTGATGGTGCGCGGGATGCCGTTGAAGGATATGCATTTTAGGGCGACTTCGCGCATGAGCTCTGCGGTTTGGACGGGGGTGGAGGTTGATGAGGAGGAGGCGACGGAGTGCAGGATGGTGAGGGATTCGGGGGAGTTCATTGTCATTGTTGCCGCGGTCTGAGGGGGATCAGCTTGTATTCAAAGGCAGCACCACAATAGCATCAGAGCAAAACAGAGAAGGCAGGCCAAACGTTTTAGAGACGAGAACATACAGCAATCGCAAGCCACGGCTGCAACCCAACATCCTTGCTCGCTGCATCCTTTGCGATAGCTTCATAAATCGCCCTTATATTCTTTGGCGCGGGCGCAGTATTAGGCTTCGCCCAGCTCGCATTGATTGCGGACTTTAGAGCAGGAGATAGCTTTGACATTGCGTCTATTTGGTCTCAGTATATTATTACAATAAAGCAATGCAGTATGGTATGTACAGAATCTCGCGCGCACTGGCATTGGAAAGTTCAATGCGGTGTAAACAGTAACCTTGGTGTCCTCGGCATGTGTCGGCGCTGGACCGGCATTGGGATGTGTGCCAAAAGCTGCTCACGTGGTGCGTGCAGCCAGAAGACACAGCCTCGCCCCTAAGCCTCGTGGTTGCCAGGCACCCGCGCCTCCAACCAGGCATCAGCCTCGCTCACTTCCCATTCAACTAGCGCGGAATCCCAATTTCTCACAACTATATATACGAGTTCTCTCCTTCAACCTTCTTAAAAAAATCATACTTACCTTGTGATGGCTGGGAAGCTCAAGTATTTCCTTAGCCCGAACGCGAGAGCTCCATTGCACATCGGGGACTCGAGCGCTTGGCAATATCCTTCGGGGTCTTGGATCGCGGAATTTTTGATTGCATCCTTCGGGACTTTTCATTGAGCTGGTGCTTTGAGCATTGGGTTGAAGAAGAAGAGGTTGTGTGTGTTGGCGAGGTTAACCCCTGGAACCCGGTTTGCGCCATAATTTGCACTAGTGGCATTCTATGATGAGATTCCGCTAGAGCCCAAGTGCTACAAGTATCGCTGTCCAGAATGTTCTCTCTTGACGCCAAACGACGACGGCGCCGCGACGCGTCACAGCATGACAATATGTCAACAAGCGGTTGTGCCGTCATCGCTTTCCTATTGAACCGAACAAAGTAGAGAATCGTCTCAGACCCAAATTGTTTGCGTTCGAAAGAAAGCCCACATTGAGAGCCCATGCGAAAGTGCTTGCTGGAGATAGATGCACTGTTTTCCAGCTGCGGCAGTGGAATACACGCTTTTGATGCTACTCCGGATTCCCATGTTACCCGCCCGTGTGAGAGCCATCTCACCGCATACGGAGATCATAGCCAGCCAGTCGCAGAAAGTCGCGTCAGCGATTTTGTACTCGTCGCACTGATCCATAACCCCGCTCTGATGGTGTCTGTCAGCTTGCTGAACCATATAAACACTGCATTCTCCACTCTTTCAAATTTACACATACTTATCGCCACCATAGCAGCGTTTCTGGCATTGGTGAAGTCTAACCGGTTAGTAAGTCTGTCCAACGCCATCCAGGAACCTGCGCCACAATCTGGAGCAGTGGTAGAACTGTTTGGAATGGAGACAACTATTCTCTTGCTTGCTGACCGGTTTTCACCTAGAATTTTGAATGGTATTCCAATATCAAAGTCCAAAGCCACCAAACCACAATTTCCTCGCCCCCTCCGCTCCACGCCAAGCCGGGTCAGTGGTGCAGCACCTCCTCACACCCAGTAAAGTCCCCGAGGCCGTCCCCGATTCAACGACCCATCTTGCGCGCCCACCAGCAGTGCTGTACATCCTCTTGCTGGCGTCGCAGCCGTCTTGGCCCGGTATTTGAAGGTAACAAATATCGGGGCTTATAAAGCGTCCCTCATGTGTGTGGCGGCTTGTGATGTTTCTTTATAGCGAGCCTGAGGGGAACGGGACCGAGTCCGAGGTATTGGGTTAGTCCTTGGAAGTGGGGGGGTTTTGGGATGAGTTGGGGGATGCCGATTCATGCTCCTTGATGGACCCTGGGGTTCACTGGGGAGTATAAGATGATGATCCAAGGACGGGAGCCCATTCGTAGTGGGTAGCAAATTGGCACCAGGAGAAAGGGAGAAAGGGAAGAGATCCAAAGAATGCAGCTGAGCCATCTAAGGAGTGTTGAGAGGACCCTGTTGGTGGTGCACGACGCACCATTTCGTGGGCGCCAAAGCCGCTAAATCGTTGCGTAAAAGATGGATTGAACCGTCACTCCAAGTCAAGGTCAACTTCAAGGCGAGCTTCATGCATAGGTCGCAGGATGTTCATGTATTTTGTGGTGCTGGTACGATCACTTCAAAGAGACGTGTTAGGAAAATTCAAGTACTCATACACTTCGTTCGTCTCAATAAGGATCAAAATTGGTAAAGAAATGCCACAATTTAAACCAGTCGGTGATCTTAGAAGAGGTATATGCTTAGCAAACTCAGTTCTCCTCGTGGACCGCCAACCTATTGGTCGCGCCATCATGTTTGGAGATTTCGACACCGTAGTTTTGAGATCCGTTCGCTACGCGGTTTGCTATCCTCCTCGATTATGGCATGACTTCCAAGAAAATTTTTCGATCCATGAAGTGGTGTAAACACTGATTGGCAGCCAAGATTCCCTTTAGCACCGTTTCTTGTTCAGTGTCGGCTCTGATGGACCTCTTAAGTTGTTGATCGGTTGTATATTGGCCGGCGGTTACTAATAATATTGACCTTTTCTTCTCCCAACACAAGTGCCTCAATGATAATGGCCACGTTTCTAGTGTGAGTGCTGTACCATCGGACTACTGCCTACTGCAAAGAACTTCCCAATCAAGTTTGAAGCTGACGAATACAAGCATACGCAAATTACCAGCGCTCTACCGGCTCCTTGGTGCTGCCACTCTAGCAGACTGTATATGTAAAAGAACTTCTGGATTCAAAGATTTGACATCCAACTGGTTAGCAACGGCGTTTTTTGTCGCCAGTCTTCCAACGTATTCAGGGTAATGGTATTAATCAACTTCTGAGTTGAAAACTTTGATTGACTACCAGTTGGCTTCTGCGCATTGCAGCAGAAAGTTCGCAATTTCTCAATTCCAGTCAGTGCGAACCAGAAACAAAAATTTCCAAACTCGAGTACAAGATATGAATATTCATTACTAGAAAGACGCATAGATAAGCGAACTTTCACGTGTGTTATGCAATCCACCAAGGTGTCAAGCCAACAGGTTGCGCACGAGCCACACCTCCCCAGCCACACTCCACAACGCGACGATCCACCACATCCCGCCGTCAGCCATGCACCGTGTCCTCGGCAACGACTTGTGCTGAGAACTGTACATAAACTATAAGATCACCGTCGTCACAATGGCGGAAATATTAGAAAAGACTGCAAAGAAGAGCATTGTCTTTTTCCATCCCGATCTCGGCATAGGTGGTGCTGAGCGACTTATTATCGATGCTGCTGTGGGGTTACAGAGGAGAGGCCACAACGTTACCATCTTTACCAGCCATTGCGATAAGAGGCATTGCTTTGATGAAGCTCGTGATGGTATGCTTTAAACTTCGCGTTTCTATCTTATATGTGACCGTAGAGTAACATCATCCCAGGCACACTAGACGTCCGCATCCGGGGCAACTCCCTCGTCCCCCAATCCATATTCTCTCGCTTCTCCATCCTCTGCGCCATAGCCCGACAACTCCACCTCATCCTTCAAATCCGCTTCTCCGCCGAACTCGCCGCGCTCAACCCCGACGCATTCTTCATCGACCAGCTCAGCGCCGGCATCCCACTCCTCGCCTACCTTTTCCCAAATACCCATACAATTTTCTACTGCCACTTTCCAGATCTCCTCCTCGCCAAAGGAAGACAGAATCCCCTTAAGAGGCTATACAGAGTCCCATTCGACAAGTGGGAGGAATGGAGCACTGCGTTTAGCGATGCCATTCTTGTCAACTCTGGATTCACAAAGTCGGTAGTGGAGGAACAATGGCCTGCGCTGGCGAAGAAGAAAACATTGGATATCGTGTACCCATGTGTGGACGTCTCGCCGCCGAAAAATGATAAGGAGGAGAACAACCTGCAGTGGCGGGATAGCAATATTATTCTCAGCATAAACCGCTTCGAGGAGAAGAAGAACATTGGATTGGCTATCAAGGCGTTCGCAGGTCTCCCAAAGCGAGCGAGGGAGGGTGTCAGACTCGTGGTTGCAGGTGGATATGATAAGCGCGTTATGGAGAATGTCATCTACCATCAAGATCTCTTGCTGCTGGCTGAGGGTCTGGGATTGAAGACTGCGAGCACTGGGAATATTGTGACGGCGTTGAGTATGCCCGACGATGTGGATGTGTTGTTCTTGATGAGTGTGCCGAAGGCTTTGAAGGATGCGCTGTTGAGGAGTGCGAGATTACTGGTCTATACCCCGACAAATGAGCATTTTGGCATCGTTCCACTGGAGGCTATGTTGGTGGGCACCCCAGTACTCGCAGCCGACACTGGAGGACCACTGGAGACTGTGGTCGAGGGCGAGACTGGGTGGCTGAGAGATCCGGATGATACGGAGAAGTGGACGGAGGTCATGGATATGGTATTACACAAGCTGAAGCCTGATCAGATTGAGGAGATGGGCAGGAAGGGAAAGAGCAGAGTTAAAGATGTTTTTTCCGAGGAGAAGATGGCGGAGAGACTTGATGATATTATCAGCGAAATGGTGAGCAAATCGAAGGAGGTTGATACGGTGGGGTTTACAGTGCTGGTGCTCACTTTAGGTGCGATTGCGGTGTCGATGGTAGGTATTGCGATCATTGCCCGTGTCACATAGTTCAGATATCCAGGGATTTATTGATCGTTTACAGGAGAGCCTTGAGAGCAAAGCGAGATTACATGCAGAGGTCTAAATGAGAGCACATAGTAAGCACAGATAAGTATGGCATCTTCTGGTCAACGTATTTGATTCTTGTTGAAAGAGCTATGCTAAGTAGCCACCAAACATCGCCCCAGCGCATGTTGGGTGGCATGCTCAACCTGTTAACCAGTTCATTTCCAGTCCAATACAGCACACCGCTTTTCTCTTCCTTCACCAATGAGCATGATATGCACAAATAAAGCTTTCAGCAAGTACTCTTCCCCATTCAGCGCAAAGAAACACAGCAACCCATCTCGAGTCGACCAAATCATCTTCCCCCTGCAGAATAAGCATTTCTACTTGAGCTTGAGTTATATCCTTCACCGTTTAAGCACCACCAGCTCTAGCCTTGACGATCAAGAAGGTAGTAGCCTCCGGCACACTGTAGACGTAATCAAGGTGAGCAGCAGTGATGGTAAGACTGCCGCTGCAGACCAAATCCCCAATGTTACAGATGATCTTCAGGCGATCAGTTGGGAAGTTTGGAATGCGGCCGTGGTCCTGGAGGTTCTGGGTGTCGCCGTAAGTGACAACGCCGAAGATACGGGCCTTGACTGCATCGCTGAGGTCCTCGATGGCGCGGTGGGTGAGAGCGGCACCCTGGGAGTAGCCGCCGGCGAGGAGGACTGAGGTTGGACAGCGAGTGGCGGCGTCGTTCAGGAGGTCCTTCATCTCGCGGATGCCGGCCAGGTCGGCGCCTCCGGGGAGAGGAGGTTGGTCGAGAGGGCGGCGGCGTAGTCAATGCCTGAGTTGTTAGTTCCCCTGTTTGAGAAGAAATATTTGGTGCGAGGAGCTTACCTTCAACGGCGACGTCGGTGGCGCCGAATGCGTTCTTGAGGGCCTGGCCGGTTGGTGGGCCGACACTGCTTCCCTTCATATATGTGAGCTACTGCTAATACGCATAGGAAGCAAATTTACTAACCAAGTTACTGATCTCGGTGGAGCCACGAGCAAAGATGAAGATAACCATCTTGCAGCCGTAGCGAGTAAATTCATTGGCAGTGGCACCGACGGTGGCAGCCTGGCGGCCTACCATCTCGACATCGGCAATGGGGGCGACGTCATCATAGTGCTCAACTGGCGCTGCAACTGCGACGGCAGCGAGGAGGGTGGCGATAATTGCGGAGGTCTTCATCTTGACGATTGAGATGGAGGTATTGCGACTAAGATCACAGACCTTTGTATGTGCCGAAGAAGCCGTGGAAGACAGCCGAAGTCTGACTGGAGGTGCTGGAGGATGAGGTTGTTGACGATGAAGAGAATATTCGATTGTTGTCTGGGAGGATTACTTTATACTTTTATCCTTATCTCTTTCCAGCTGCTTCTGAGCGGGACGGGGCTCCGACTGGGACCTCCCACCAGACAATCTCCAAGTCTCATTATCCATTAAAGCCTCGGAATTCTCACGAAGCTTGGTGCCAATCAAGATCTGGAACTTGGTGTCGACCGATTAAGGAAATGAGAGATCCCTCGCCGTCGCCCCAAAATCATCAGATTTGGGAGCATATCCAGCGAACGCATGAATAGGGTCGCCGGTAACATCACTAATTCTGCAACTCCTTAGCAAGCTCAGGAGCCCACCGCAAAATCATGGGGTATCGCACATATTACCATGGTGTTTCGAAGCCGCGAGAAAGCCAAGCTTTACGATTGGCCAAGACTCAAAAACGGCGGACGGAAGCGCGCAAACAATCTGGATGAAAGAGGGTGTTGGACGGCAGCGTAAGATCGACTGCCGACCAAGCTGCGCGGATCCTATGGCTGAGGAAAAAAATGACAAGCTTGTTGCCCAGAAATGCTTAGCAAGGAGATAGGAACAGGACGAACGGCAGTCCAAGCCTGGTGATGGGAAGATCGAGGTATGTTGCACGCGGCCCAGAGAGGATGGTCACATTCAATGCGATATTGTGGTCGAGATGCAATTGCGATTGGTTGAGGTGTATGATCTGGAGGGACCTCGGTCGTTCTGCACAGATGAGGCCAAGAGAAGTTAGCCTTATGGGCACTGAAGTGCCGGCGTAATGTGCAAAGCTGAGGCCAAGACGACAATTGGGAATGTCTGGTGACGATTAATTGTTCCGATGCAACTAAAAAGAACCTTGAAACCATATCGTCGAGCTTAGCCATGTAGAAGAGGCCCTAGCACCCTCCGAGCGTAGTTCGCATAATCTGGGGAAGCGGGGAAAATCCGGGACAAACATTGATTGTCACGATATATTGCCCAAACAGTACCTCGTCGCGAGGGCAACGATAGATTGAACTAGGCCAGCTTTGATGCATTGTTAGATTGGTGGTTGAATCTGAAACCGGGCGGCTTTTGGCGCCAAGACTGGGGTTATAGCTTCTTTCGGAGTGTCGCAGCACGGCGGTCACATCGCTGCAACATTGCCGAGGCGAGATTGCGGGGTGCTTACAACCCCTTGATGAGCATAATCGAACTACTCTAGATCCACATTTTACAGCTTCGCCTAGAGCTTGAAAAGCTAAGAAATGTCCGAGAGCCGATGGTTTCCTGTCACGCGGGTGAAACAAGGCCGTCGACGAGGATGTCTTGCATAATACTAGTCTCGATCTGCCCTTCCTTGCGATGCGGCCGCATAAGGAGGCCACTACCACACTACCACTTCTCATCTACGGAGTAGAACAAATTGCACGCGGAAACAAAGCTCACAGTCACGGAGGTTGACTTTAATTCTGGCGAGCATTCACTCGGTGACAATGTCCGTTAGCAGTATGAACATTCGAACTTCCGCGCTGAGCGCTGCAAAGAAGATCGACCGATCATCAGGCACAGGCAAGAATCGTAGTGGGACTTCTCTTCGTTGTTAGCTTAGCAGAGATGTAATACTTGTAGAGCCCTAAAGATCTCCATATAAATGTCCGCTGCCAGTTGCCATGGCTTTTTAGTACTTTCATAAACCTGTGTTGAAGCGATTCATGAAGATAGATGTCTCAAGCTGCAACCTCAAAACGCTCGTGGTTTTGCGGCCATCACACCGCAAGTCAGGAACCATCGGCTACTTCTCAATTTCTCAGCAACGGCTCGTCTCAGCGCAGCCAGTCACCAGAAAGAAAGGACACATCGAGTGACCTTCCCTCGTGGCAGCCGCTGTGCCAAACTCAGGAAGAAATCAACTCAATCCACGCTATCCACGGAAGCCGCTCGTGACACCGTTAAGTGTGGCTTCGGGCGTGTCTGGGCAGCCCCTTTTACGACGTCCGACGCAAGTCTAGTTGCTCTCCACAACACGATGAGGCAGGTAGTGAGAAACGATGGTTCAAGTATCACAACATAGCGTCTTGGCTTCACCTTCACAACTCCAACGCCCAAAGATCTTACGAGGTCTTTGATTGGTCGACTTTAGGAGGTTTGGGGGCTTGTATAAACCTCAGAGAAGTATATAACACTCTTCAAGATCCGTGAAATCAAATCTCTCGTTCTTCATCCTCACCAGCTTCTCTCTCACTCAGACTCTCCTCGCCTCGAGCTTCTTGAGCCAGCCTCAGATCTCCTCTCAGCCTTGATAGCTTCATTCTCTCTTGTTTTCGGCACGTAACAAATTCCGAGAACTTCCAGTCAACCGCCAATATGAAGACCGCCGCCATTCTCACCACCCTCCTCGCCACCTTCGTGGCCGCAGCTCCAATTGCTGAGCCAGAGGCCGATATTGAGGCTATCGTAGCTGCTGAGATCGTAGCTCGCCAGAGCTCAAACGTCGGCATCACCGCCAACGAGTATAATCGTTTCGGATGCAAGCCCGTCATCTTCTTCTTCGCTCGTGGAACTACCGAGATCGGTAACATGGTAAGTTTGTCCATTCACCATTTCCCGCGTCACACCACTAACACATATCCTAGGGACCCACCGTCGGCCCACCAACTGGTGAGGGCCTCAAGCGTGCCTTCGGCGCCACTAACGTCGCCGTCCAAGGCATCGACTACCCAGCCGGCCTTGCCACCAACCTCCTCCCAGGCGGCGCCGACCTCGGCGGCATCCGCAAGCTGCGCGACTACCTCAACGACGCCGCCTCCCGCTGTCCCAACTCCGTCCTCCTGGCAGGTGGCTACTCCCAGGGAGCCGCTCTCTGCCATCGCGCCATCGAGAACCTGTCTGACACCGTGAAGAACCGTATTGCTGGTGTTATTACCTACGGTGACACCAAGAACCAACAGGATAACGGACAGATTCCAAACTTCCCGCGTGAGAAGACTTTGATTATCTGCAACACTGGAGATCTCGTCTGCAAAGGCACCCTTATCATTGTGGTTCCCCATCTCGATTACGTTCGCCGCGTCCCGGAGGCTGTCTCTTTCTTAACTGCTCGCGCTCGCGCCGCTGGTGCTTAAGTTGGTGGTAATAGCCAACTTGAGTGTGGAAGGTTCATTGAAGCTCTTGGAGGAGAGGAAAGTGATGGATGCTGGGAGAGTAGAGAAGAATTGAAGGGGCGCTGGCTCGCTGCTTGATTTCGCCTAAATGTTAGGAATGAGGGTGGGGAAGGGTAGTTTAAAATGGTGCTTAGCAGGATAGATATGCACAATCAATCTTGTTTCCCACATTTGCAATCTTTCGTTTCTTAACCTTGATGAGTCGGAATTGGGAGCTCCATCGGAACATCTGCATACGTCCTGAAATCCAATCAATCTTGGGGAACTTCGCTAAGTCTGCAATGCACGCAAGTTTGCCTAACTAGCTTATGATTGCCAATTACTAAACTGCGAAGTAAAATTCGCACTGTTTTGGTTACAGAAGCTGTGCTGGGTGCGAAAACGGAGAGTTCATGAAACATGCGATTATTGTGAGCCAAAGTTTTCCCATCCCCATAGACCTCTTTTCAGTGTCAGTCTTCTCCACATGAGCTGTGCTTCAAACCTCCATACAGGGTGCTTAAAGATTTAATCAAACTCAACTGTAATCAAGTACAAAGTCATTGATTTCGATTTTGAATACGCTACCACTGATTTCAATTTTGATTTAATTGCAGAAATTCTGTGATGAATGATTTTGATTTTAATTACCATCCTTTGGAATCAGCTGATTTTGAATTGATTTAAAAAAAATTGTAATCAGTGACTTTGATTTTGATTATGCCATTTTGTAATCAATTTCGTTGATTTGAGCACCCTGCCTCTATACTATTTCACTCCTTACAACCATCACCTACTAAAAACAATTGTAAGGGCCCCCAACAGTTCGCTTTTTACCCCGCATATAAGCCTTTGCATTCTTATCATTTCACAGATCAAGTCCCTAGATCTCTGGCTGCCCTAAAACAAGCTATTTTGACCCAGCATTGAAGCATTTACCACTTACGATCTTTTGTCTGAGTTCTAGATTTCCTAATCACCTCGAAACAACCAATACTTACCGGTCATATGCCGGGGAAATTATCAATTTGCACGTGCCCGGCACCAATGACGCCAAATAAGTAGACAAATCTCACTATAACAGTTCTCCCATATCTTTTCTAAATCGCAAAAGCGCAGACCAGTTCCACACAGTTTAAGGATGATCCAGAGGCTGCCGCCCTTTCCAGGGATGCTATGAGGCTGCCACAAGGTGAGGCTAATGATTCCCTATGTTGCCAACCAGTTTCCTCACTCAATTTTCGTATTGCGATTGTTTTTGTTAAAAGATTTGTGAGAAGTTGAGATGCTACGAGGCTGCCACAAAGTGATGATACTGTAATAAACTCTTTGACTGCCCAACAATCTCCATGCCCAATTTTTGACTTGAGTCTTTTGGTTGGAAGATTTCCAAGGACGGTATCAGCCTGCCACAAATCCATGATGACGAAGCCTCTGGTTGTTAGCCAATGTCCTTGCGCGGTTTCAATTTGATGATATTTTTGACGAATAATTTGCGATGCAGTGACGAGTTGTTGCAAGAACCAATTAATGGGTCGTTGATGTCAGCTTGTCAAGCCGCTGATCTGGGAAGAACTGCAAGACATATCTCACCGTCTTTGGCAGAATTAGCTAAAAGCAAGCGGGTGACTTCACCACTGGTTGATGTCAAGTCTTTATCTCTGATCACAAGTACACCTAGAATCAAAACATTGCACAAATATCATGCGTATTTTACAGGAGTTAAAAAGGTTGTCAATTTGTGCGTAAATATACCATTTCCGTGATACCACCATCATTCATTGATTAAATCCCCATTTTCCTCGCAAGTATTAATTCCGCCCTTATAAATAACGAGCCAATGGAATAAGCAATTTGTCCCTATATTAACCTGCTAAGCTCTCCAGTAATAATATTCCTATCTAAATTTCCCGTCCCCAATATTATATGTATTAAAAATCCCCAAGCGCTAATCGTGCGCACTTCCTCAAGTATCCTCTCTCATTCAGCCCTTTACTAATTCTTGACACTTATTAGTATACGAACTTCTTAGCTTCTAAGCTACTACACTTACAGTTCTCAATCCCTTTTACAAACTTTGCAGCGCATATGCAGATAATAGTGCATTATCAACATGATTCTGAGCTGGGACTTCTGAAATGTAGCGGGTGGGGCGCGCGCAGAAGAAGGAAGGGGGTCTAAGTGCCAAAGACGGAAAACTCGACTGATGATTGTTGAATGACTGAGTAGAGAAATGAGGGTGTAGGTAGTGAACATGGTCAATAGGTATAATTGTCAAAGTCTTGGCAAGATCATAGTAGATCAAAGGTATATCCAAGCCTGGTCCAACCTCACATCTGAAATTGGCCGCTAGCGGCATCATACACACCTCAGAAAGCTGCATCTAATGAAGTATGACAAGCCCCTATTCTGATCCAACTGTTATAACTGAAACCAAACTGGAGTCGTGCCTTTATACTGACATAAAACATCTATATACTGCACAATTACACACTAAACACTCACACAAGGGTCACATTTGCAAACACACTACACCAAAGAATCAGCTACCTAATACAGCTACCTAATACAGCTACAGTAAAACTTGGCTATAACGATCTTCTTTATAAAGATAATCTCCACATAGCGATAAATTTTCGTGCACGAATTAGATTTGCATACA
>RCNJ01000077.1_pt1 | contig 85663 bp, 79 predicted proteins | sample 2041171 | NCBI WGS metagenome assembly RCNJ01 (sample SAMN09708213, study PRJNA481090) | feces metagenome | biome: feces | host: Pygoscelis adeliae | place: Antarctica: Rookery Lake | collected 2010-03-01 | reverse complement strand
CGTGTCGAGCTGTTAGAACATCAGCGAGACATGCTCTGACAACAGAACAAGACGTGTTTGAGTAAGGTAAAGACGCCTAGACTCAACAGTTTGTTTGTGTGCTTAAAGTTGGAGGACGTGTCAAGCTGTTAGGACAGCAGCGAGACGTGTTCTGACAACAGAACGAGACGTGTTTGAATAACGTAAGAATGCCTAGACTCAACACTCTCTTGTATTCACGTCACGGGCGGACAGCCGGCCGAGGTTCTGAGATATTGTCTCTTTGGATTCAAAGATGGCCGTCTCTGGGAATAAAATGTTCTTGCTCTGGACGAGTATGTGATGACGGCAACTTTGTGCAACAAAAAAGTGTTTCAAAGGTTGATGGGACAGCCGATGGCTGATTGTCAATGAGCAAGGGTCAATTGTCGACGGGTGAGGGGTCAATTGGCAGTAGTTGGAAGGTCACAGGGTATTTGTGAAGGATGGATAGACGACGAAGTGTCGATGGTGGACAATTGACGTTGGAAAGTGGAAGGTATTGAGTGGATGATAGATGCGTGTGGTCGATAGTTAAAGGTGGAGGATACTAGAGGACGCTGAATTGAGATTTATGAAAGGAACGTCGGTATGTGGTGGCAGAGAAGTGGATGGGACACAAACGATCCTCAGGCTCAAGGGTCCTCATTACATATTTTACGGATAGTCCTTGTGTTTCTAGCGTTAGTGTTTGTGCTGCACAGTGCGTGGCAACATCTACCTGCACAAGCTTTCATTTCAAACAAGGAAACAGCTGTAGGCTGAACTACGGACCTGTGTCGTTCTTTCCCATCGGGAATGCGGGATCAGCCCCTTTCTATGAAATTGGTTGTTTCCCCACCTGTCAGATGTAGCATTTTATTTAGTGGCACTAGAATAGCCATGTTAAACATCCTCGTTGGATATTAGGATATAAGTAACAACAATAGTTTACGCTGATATTTACAGGGAATCATGAGAGTAGAGTGAAAAGCAAATGCACTCAGATACAAGCCTCTATTATAATCGGACAGGTACGTGCATTATGTCGCGTTTCACCACAGTTATTTCTTTTCTTGGTTTTCAGTCATTAAGTTGTTAAGTCTGACGGCCAGCAAAACCATGTTCTTCTGAGGTGGCATCGTGCCAGGCGCGGCTGTTTAAATGCTTTTTAGGTTAGTGGTTTAAACGCCTACAAAGGTTATGTGGCGGCTGCTGCCGTCGAGCAGCCAAGTATCGGGCCGGTTGTTAGTATCGTGGGGAATCATGTACAGCAGGGTGCCAGATGTATTGGTACGGCCCACTTATTTATAGCCCATGTAATTGTGCGCTGCTTTAATAATTCAATACTTTGTATACCCGTTTGCCTTCTTGGGTGATTTGAGCGCCTTTTCGCTTTCGTAGCTGTGTACTGAACAGTTGATTTGGTTAGTCGATATTTGGTTGCAATCTTTTGAGGGGACCATCCAGAGGTATTAAGTTCAAGAATACAGCCTCGCAATTGAGGTTATAGCTCATGGCGTTTGATACGAGGAAGCATTGTTATCGTTGTTGAATATCTAGAGAATCAAATCGGGAATTATTAAACCAGCGTTCAATTACATGGGTTGTGAAGTGGGCCGTACGAATACTTCTGGCACCTTACTGTACTGTACAGTACTGTACTTCATCCGCTTCGGCGGCCCGGCCGGCCCGCTACCGTTTGTTTAGCTAGCGCGGCAGATCCCCGTGTATACCTGCAGGGTTGGGCCCATGCTACGGTTGATGAATGGGAGAAACGGCCAAGCCGATATTTAACCGGTAAGCCAAAGCGGAGGATTTACAAAGAGGGAGCGAGCTTATTATGTTGTTGTTGTTGTGGATTTTGTGGATTATGTGTGTGGCAACGAAGCGATACAACGCGATACAAATACGAAACCACGTACCGGTTCGCTCCGACATCCCACAGTAGTGACAGTGACAAGCTTGGCACTACATTTATTTACCTAAAGTCTCGCAAATAACCCTAAATAAGCCTACTCATGCATAGGCGGGTACCTTAAGGTAGGCAGGTAAAGTACCATGACCCCCTATCACGCATAAGAAGGTACCCTGACTTAAGTACACTCAGTAACGCACATGACAAAGGTAACGTAGGCAGGTACCTGCTTTCGCGACGGGTGTGCTGAGAAAAAACAATTACTATTTGTCATGTAGTGCTATAGGTCGGATTGACCGCCTACGGAGCACGATAGTGCGGAAGAATGGGTGTAGAATCAACTTTTTTCAGGCGAGACCCCTAGGGCTTACCATGGTATTGTCCCTAAGGTTTAAGCCTAAGGCGATGGCGATGGTTCAGTCATATCAACACATTCACGTCTTCCTCAGAAATATAGCAGCTCTCATAATGGGATGCCTAAACGGAATTTCTTTCTCAAAATGCGCTGCGTCAGACGCGAGGTGACATTGGAGCTTCCGCTGCCATGCACCCCACCTCGAACTCTACCAAGAGACAGCAGAACCATAAGGTAGTACCGTGAGATATTCTCAAAATCCTTCCCCCCCGTCTCTCTTGCTTTTCGAATACCGAATTCGCGGGAGTGTAAGACACTCTAGCTTATGCTTATGACTTTTACTCGACTTATAAGACCCTGTTGTCCGGGACGAAATTTCAGGATTTCGAGTTCAAGACGACGTTTCCAGGGCAGTTTATGCCTCTGATATAAGACCCCCTTCCAAACGCCGTTCTGACAGCCCTCTGACTGACACTACGGGGTCTTATGTTCCCGTACATTCGGTATTTCATACCAAGACCCTTGACGAAACTGCGAAAGGCAAGCATAGTTCCCTAATGAGGCGGACTCGCAATTTCGCTGTCTTGGTGTTGAGCTTAGTGTTGATACTTCCTATCTCCGTCCTTCCACTATTCCCGTGATAGGAGCGTGCATGGGCTCCTTGTATAAGATGGTGATAGGTGGAGTCAGATATACAAGGGTCTTTGATGAATTATTTTCCGTGATGAGACGAGAGATGAGGAGAGCATTTGTTATCAGCGAGTTTGAAATTCTCCCTCTCCCATTGTCCGGACCTCGAGAAAAATAAGCGGCGTCTGACCCGCGCACCGCTCTCACAACTCTCTCCTTGTTCATTTCTCCCCTTGCCTCAAGGCTTCCTGGCAACTCTTCTCCATGGGTTGTCCCTGTGCGGACCGAGCCATGTAGTTCTTGAAATCGCAGTTGTATATATAAGTCAAGAGGCAAACGTGGAGGAGGAAGGCATAAGCTGACTGTCTGGCAGATTTCATCTCTTCTTTCCTCTCAAGCACCCGCCCTACTTTCCTTCTCTTCGTCTTGCCGTTGGTCGCTGTTATATGCCTTTGTGTACTGATCCGTCCCACTGCTGATCGTCTAAGGGCCTAGAGGAGCGGGGCATCCAAGTCCTCGCTCATCCAAAACCCCCCTCCAATGTTCTCCTATTTGGTTTCTGCTGCTAGTGGAAGGCATACTTCGAGCTTACGCAGTATACCGGGGTCCTTTGATTGCCCTGCCTCAATCATCAACCCCCCCCATATCATCCCTGGAAGCCAAAAGCAAAGACATAACGAGTTGTCAGTGTAATCGGGTCGAGTGCTCGAAGACTCGAGGTCAACATTAATCTCCCCAATCGCCCCCATTCCCAGAGATCCCTTGACTTCTTCCCTTCCTCTTACAGCCTCGCCCTGCCCGTGTCGAGGAGCCGGAGAGGTGGCCAGTCGGGAAAAGCCTCCATACCTGGCATACGAACTTCAAATTCCGTCCCCAGCAGCAACAAAACTCATGCTTCTGCATGGCCTCTCAAGAGGTGGGTAGCAGAGGCGTCCAGCCGTGGGGAATGCCACAAGCTTGGATCCCCGGCCGAATCCGGTTTCCCCCGAATCCATTGACCCGGTCCGTGGTACGGGTCTCTTTCTCAGGCGTGAGCGCGGTAGTCACGTGCGGCATACCACCACGGCGTGGTGTGCTTCGTGAAGTGGCAGCGCTGCGAGGCGTTCCCAAAACTCACCCCCCGTCCACAGGCATGAGGCCGAAGTCGTTAATTCCCCCTAATTTCGCTCCGTTGTTCCATGCCTCGCTCGAGCTGTGCTGACTCGCCTTTCTTCCCATGTTCTGTTCCACGTGTGCTGTGTTCTGTGCTGGAAAACCATGACTACATTCCGCCGATGAAGAACTTCCTTCCATGCAACTGGTCGGTTCACGTAGGCCAAAAATTGCCGGGGCATATGGCTCGAGCGGGCGACAAACTCCCAAAGAGACCATGAGACTGTATGAAGATAATTTTTAAGGCCCAGGTAAGGAGCTTACGATGGATGGTGGATTGTCTGTAGCGGGTGCGATAAACTTTGACTGCATGGCTGGCGTGGTGGAGTCCCAAATCATAAGGTATTCCGCCTTATCCATTTATCAACCTTTTAAGAAACTTCCAATAAACTGGCTGGTCGGAGCATACGCTGGACGAGACTTACTACCAGCACAATCCCGAAAAATCAATAAAGCATGTTTGTAGGCAATGCTTGAACGCTCGGGTAAGAAGTGTGATGGAGCGATAGGTTGTTGTGGTGGTATGGTGTGTAGACTGCTGATGGATGGAGTGAGAAAGATGGGAAGCCATAACAGGTTACTGTATTGGGTTTGTTGTGGTAAGTGGTTGGTGTGTATATAAGTCGAACTTCTCTGTCGAAGGAGTCGAAGCGTTAACCGGTGTAGTGTGGCGGAAGAACATTCTATGAAGAGAAGGAAGTGGTGTTTATACCCCTCCCTCATTCCGTGTCCCAGTTCGGTTGATGCCACCCGATATTCACACACCGCGTGCGCCTCGCCAACAGGTTTGCCTCCCCTCGGAAGGGAACAGGTGGCTACGCGAGAAATTTGATGTCATTCTTTCATTAAGCAAGGAAACAACCTATAAACAATGAATCCGCAGACTCCAAGCACCGCGGGATCCCACGTGTACACCTTACTGACGAACTCAAACTCTCTTGCTCTACCTCAAATCATATGGTATCTTTTCGTCTTATCATTCTTCTCCACTCTCCTCCCACCAGTCTCTACTCTCCCCGCAGTACTCCAGTAAATCTCCATCGTCTCCTCCTTTTCCCCCGCCTTTCCTCCGCTGCACAGTGCAACATAAGTCTTTCTCCTAACAGAAGCAGCTTATCTAAACTTAGAAGTACACCTCCCCATAACCTCCCCCTGACAAACCAACTCGGCATTAAACTCACTCCCATCGAGCGTCAAATAGATATCAAAATACACTCTATAGAAAGTTCCCTGCGGCGTATCCATCCTCTCAAAATCCTTCTCCAAATTTTTGCGGCTAAGATCCGAGATGAGAGTCACTACTTCTTTTACGCCTATTCACCACACATTAGCTCCTTATCCAACCACACAAGTTGAGTTCCAGAATATGATCTCGGCACTGTCTTCTGTCCTTGGGGGTACTTACGTGGATCCTTAGTATACTCCGGACAAACATCCTCATCAGAGGCATAAAGCACATCCTCATACATCAGCGTCGCCCCCGGCGCCACCTGCCTAAAGAAAGATACCTTAACCGGCTCTCCAATCTTAATTCTCTGCCCTTTCTGCACAAAGATCTGTCTAGTAAACTTGCACCGATCCTTCCCATCCAAACTCGGCACTCTATACGCTTCCGGATGGTGGCCCTCCTTAAACGGCTGCAGGGTCGCCATGAGGTAGTGCCTTCTCGCTACACGACTGGTGACTACCCTCTCCGAAATTCCGGCTGTCACAGCCCCTTTGACTATAGCAGCAACGCTATCCATCGGCCTCACAACCTTACTCTGGAACTGCGGAGGCACATGCAACTTAATCTGCTGAAACAAATACTCACTTGCCCCAAACCCGCCCACCACAAGCACATTCTGCAGCGTCCGATTCTGCGCCTGAATAGCAATAATCTGGTTCCTCACCAGCTCCAATATCCTATTCACCACAGGCTCAAAACACTGCAGGATTTCTTCGTTGGTGAAAGTCATGTATCCCTCCTCAATCCCCGCCTCCGGGAACTCCGCCTCGATGCCCACATCCACGGCCCACTTCTGGTTGTTGTTCCGGAAGTCGGCTTTGATCCTGTTCTCGAAGTCCATAATGCATTTTGCGTAGACTCGTCCGGCAGTCCTCGACCCCTCAGGTAACTTCATCTTACGGATCTTGGTCCTCAAGATGTTGGAGAAATTGCGATTGAGGGCCGTGGACCCGCAAGAGTCGCCGGAGCCGGCTGTGCATTCAGCCACCGTGAAGGGGGATTCCTCCTCGACTTCGTACGCGATGAGATCTACGGTTCCACCACCGCAGTCGACGATTAGGATTGCGTCGTGGATCTTGAGGTTGAGCAGGCCAGTCTTTGAGCAAAACATCGCCGCTGCTTCCGGCTCGGTAATGAGCGTGAGACGGTTATCGTTCTCATCTCTCAGGAAGCCTGCCTGGATGGCTGCGGCTCTTGTGGCAGCTTTTCCAGCATCATTCCAGATAGCCGGCACAGTCAAAAAGTACCGGATGTTTCTCTCCTCCCGATTAAACACCTCCCCAAGCGTCTTCTGCAGCTGATTCCTCATCGCCTGTCTGAGCTTAAAGAGGTAATCGGCCGCAACATCAATCTCGCTCTTTCCAGGTGGCAACGGCGGGAGGTTGATGGGATCAATATACGTGTTGCCCGACAGCATGAGCTGGAGCTTGAACCATTCGACTTTCTGGACGCCGGGCTTGGGGTAACCGGTTGGAGCCAAAGCGTCGGCGATGTCGGGGCCCCAGCCGACAACCTTTTGATACTGGTCGTAGTAGAGCACGGTCGGGATCTTTTGCTTGGTGTATGAGCCGGCGCCGGGCCATTCGGTTATGATGTCTTCCTTTGCTTCGGAGTTGTTGTTGGAGACGAAGGCGAAGGCTACGCCGGAGAAAGTTGTGCCCTGAGATTGGTGTTAGCTAGATGCGACTTAGTGAAGAATGATAAGGGACCACTTACAAAGTCAATCCCGACAATCAATTGAGACTTGCTCCTTCCAGCACCCTCAACTTCAACGGCGTTATTTCTCGCCGCATATGGCTGAGGAGCACCGATGTTCTGCTGTGGTGGTCCTGGATAAGGAGCGCCCTGGTACTGAGGCGGGCCACCATGCGGCGCACCACCCATCGGTGGAGGTCCGCCCATATACTGCTGAGGCTGTCCAGGATATCCACCACCGGCAGTGTTAATCGGCGGCGGACCACCTGGATACTGCGTTGGAGGCGTTCTGGCATTGCCGGGCGGACCCATCGGTGGGCTCGTCGTCCTGCCCTGTGGTGCTCCTGACGGGTGTCCAGGGTAGCTCGGAGGACGTGGTTGGCCTGGCTGATTCATCGTCGAGATACTGCTGGTGCTGCTATTTGGTTGATGAAGAGGACTTGGCCTTCCAGTCTGACCTGAAAACGTAGGCTGCGGCGCACCAGTGAGTTGCGGCGACGACTGCATGGATGGAGCGGGCGACGTCGAGATGGTGGACTTTGGGCGCTTGCCGAAGCCGAAAGTGCTTTTGAAGCGAGATGTTGAACTCATGGAGAGTCGAGAGGATGGGTTGTCATATAAATGACAGCCGATGGATGAAGAGAAATGAGATGGATCGACCGAGGTGGTGCGGCTGAAATAGGCAAGAGTAGACTACGAGGTCAGCGAGGGCCGTAGTGGTCTATCGTCCCTGTGGTTGGCAGTTGTTGGGAACGGGAAAGCGATGGCTGGGTTAAAGCCGGGACCTCGCGAGGAAATCGTGCCGTGTCGCACGGCTGAGGAAGCAAGACAAAGAAGGACCGCGCTTAGTCTGCGTCTACGACGTTGTCATTTGCCACTTTACAGGGTATAGAAGTCCGGGTTTGGGTCCATATATGCTGCGGCTCACGGGGTGACGATGTGTCAGCGACCACGGGACCCAGCAAGGTAACCCGCTGGGAGATGTTTAGTGAAAGTGAACAGAAGATGAGGACTAAAGATGAGGAGTAAAGATGAGGAGTAAAGATGAGGAGTAAAGATGAGGATTAAAGATGAGGACTAAAGTCAAAGTGTAGTCGAATTCTTTGGGGTGTCTTGGAATCAGAGCCGCCACTATCTCAGCTCAAGTTCTCAGCTCAAAGTTCCCAGCTCAAAGTTCCCAGCTCAAAGTTCCCAGCTCAAGTCCCCAAGACTTAATCGATCGTCGAGGCTGAGAACGGAGTGAGTGTGGCGCGGTTGTGGCTGGTTTCGTAGTTCCTCGCCTATCTGTCAGACATGACGCCGTATTGGGTAATAATTGTCCAAGTCTGCATTTAGAACACATTCTCCACATATAATTTGCCAGGGAGGACAATGTCAGATGGAGGATTCTCGTGACAAGGAGGCTGAGTCGTGATTATGAAGGTATCTCGAGAATGGAAAGTTCGAGAATGGATTTGACATCAAAGAGGACCCTGCATGGTGGGTAACTGGTTGACAAGTGTCCCCTCCATCGCCATTTCTTGCCAACAAGGTCCAAGGTCCAAGGTCCAAGGCCAACGCCAACTCCAAGGCCAACGCCAACTCCAAGGCCAACGCCAACTCCAAGGACAACGCCAACGCGAAGGATAAGCTTGACAAAGCCAAGACTCAATCAAGACTCAATCAAGACTCAATCAAGACTCAATCAAAACTGAATCAAGCTTAGCATGGCGTAAGGCTGTGTCTGTGTCACATTGGCGCTCTAATTGGCTAGAAAACAACGCTTAACGAGAGATGGAAGGTGCAAAGCCACAGTATTTGTGAGGGGTAGTTTAGTGAGGGACAGCGCTGAGAGGATTCTGCTTATCAGTGAGCTTGGCCCCTAGGATTTTGTTTTATCAGTGAGCATGAGCATGGCCGTTATGTTACTATGACTCTCCTTATCAGTGAGCATGGCCCTTATCGTAAAGTGGTCTGGGGAGACAGTGTCTTCCCAGAGTTTTGGCAGAGCACTCACTCTATGGCTCTGCTCTAACCAGTCCAACACCATTCCAAGCCAGACCTCCGTTCCTCGCTCTGCTCTGCTTCGTCTCAAACATGACACTAAGCTCGCTAAGCTCTGTTTCCCCACAACAGCTATTTGAATGAAGGGGTAATCATCGTCATTGCGCCATTGAATTTCACGTGGCTATGACCACGTGAGGATATCACGATGAAGCTTCAAAGAAGATGCGAAAGAAAAACGTGATGGTCGTCGTCCAGAGAGCTGAAGCTTAGAGTTGCGGCCGCTTGGTATGGCATTGTGAATGCCAATCAATTCAATTGGCACGTGCTGACAACGCGGGGAAGCCCAGACCACACCCCTCACTGTACTTCAACCAGCGCGCTCAGAGCACAGTACAGTAGTCTGGCTTTTAAACTGCCTGTCACAACTTCAGATCTCCATTCACACCCGGAGACAGACATCAGATGGTCGCTCGTCAAAGCCTCGTCAAAGCCTCGCCTCGGCTCTCTCGCCCCCTCTCTCATCACGTCCTCTCTTGTCACTTCCTCTCTTGTCACTTCCTCTCTCGTCCCTTCTTCCGCTTTAGCCACTTCCTCTCTCGTCCCTTCCTCTTTCGAACGGCTTGCGAACTCTATCAACTCTTGGCACGCTAGCGTTTATCTCCCGCCTTTTCAGCCATTTCAGCCTCTTCCGTTTCTCAAAAAGTACTTATTCTTCAGCATCTCCCAAACCTTTCTTCTGAAACTCTATGTCTATGCCAACGTCAATGCCAATGTCAATGCCGTCGCCAATTGAATAGCTTCACTTTCTGCTCTACTCGTACTCCCCATGTTCAAACTCGCTGCCAATCCTGTCGTCATACGCAGCTCTTCCTTGTCGGCCCCATTATCAAGCTCCAACCAACCAGAAGTAATGACACCGAGATCTGACCATCCGCGTGCCCCTCTTTAAGCACAATTCCAAGACTCGACCCCGCCAACCGCGGGCGCGAGAGCAGGTCAAGCTCCAAGCAAGCCACGCTGTTGAACTTACAGAAGAGGGCAGAATCGCCCAACCTAAACATTAATAGCGGCGACCCTGACGTGACTTCTCCCAAACACTCTACACTGCTTTCCTGCAACACTTCCTCCTCTTCAAACCGTTTACCACTTGCGTCTCTCATCGCACTCGCAATCGTCTTAGTAAGGCTGTCAAACACGCACTTTATCGGATGACACATGCTAACAAGCGTCATCGTAGCTAGTTCGATTCTTCTTGATTGGCACCGAGAGCCACCCCTCTACGACGTCGCTGAACCCCTCCTCAAAGCTACAGCTTCAATCTGCGATTTCATCTTCAGACAAAACGGTCTGCCACATAGCAAATCCATTTATATATAGTCAATCGGCTTCATACCTAGTCACAATGGCTCCAGTCGCACCGTCGTTCACCGACGCGGCAAAGAGGATCGCCAAGGAGTTTGAGTACACTGACGATGATGTGCGCAGGGGCGTGAAGCACTTCCTCGCGCAGATGCGTATGTTGGATTCGTCACTTGGAGACATCTGCAACTGCTAACCGGTTAACAGACGAGGGTCTGCAAAAGGACGGCACTTCCATGTCCCAGATTCCAACCTATGTGACTGGTGTGCCAGACGGTACTGAAAAGGTATGCCCCCAGACAGCTGTGGCAGCTTGCCAACCAGTTAGACGATAAACTAACAATGTCAGGGCCTCTACCTGGCAGTCGACCTCGGAGGAACCAATTTCCGCGTCTGCTCCATCAACCTCAACGGCGACACAACCTTCACCATCGCCCAGGAGAAGGTCAAGATTCCAAACGAGCTGATGGTGGCAAAGACCGCCAAGGAGCTGTTCGCCTTTCTCGCCAAGCAAATCGAGCTCTTCCTCAAGGAGCACCACGAAGAGCACTTCGAGTCGCACGTCTGCCGCCGCCAGACCGTCTCAGATCCAGAAGGCTATAGAGACGAGCAGGTCTTCAAGCTCGGCATGACCTTTTCCTTCCCCGTCAAGCAGTTCGGTATCAACAAGGGAACCCTCATCCGATGGACCAAGGGCTTCAACATCGAGGATGCCGTCGGAAAGGACGTCTGTGAGCTCCTGCAGACTGAGATCGATGCCTTGAAGCTCCCTGTCAAGGTCGCCGCGCTTGTCAACGATACTGTCGGCACCCTCATGGCACGCTCTTATACTTCACCGGGAAAGAGCACCACCCTTCTCGGCGCCATCTTCGGTACCGGTACTAACGGCGCTTATGTTGAGAAGCTGGACCACATCAGGAAGCCGATGGACGGCGAGTTTGACAAGTCCACCGGCTTGATGGTTGTCAACACCGAGTGGGGCTCCTTCGATAACGAGCTCTCCGTCCTTCCAGTCACAAAGTACGACACCCAGCTTGACAAAGAGAGTGTCAACCCTGGCATACAGGCCTTTGAGAAGCGCGTCTCTGGCATGTTCCTTGGCGAGTTGCTGCGTCTGGTTGTGCTGGATATGAATAAGCACTTTAAGCTTTTTGTCGACACGTCGTCTAAAGATAATGATTTGGGGACGAGCACTATAATTAATCGGAGCTCACCGCTTTATACGTCCGGTGCGGTGGATAGTGCGATCTTGTCGACTGCGGAGGCGGATAATAGCGATGGGTTGAAGGCACTCAGACTGCAGATCGAGGAGCAGCTTGGCGTTGATTCGCCGTCTCTTGAAGACGCCGAGGCCTTCAAAATCGTAGCCCACGCCATCGGCAAGCGCGCAGCTCGCTTGGCAGCCGTCGCCGTTTCCGCCATCGTTTTGCAATCCGGACGCCTTGAGGAGATTGATCTTAGCAAAAACGCCAGTACGATGAACATGGATGGTGCTGCCGCGAGTAAGAATGCGTCGATCAGTGAGGAGGAGGTTGTGGATGTCGGTGTTGATGGCTCGTTGGTAGAGTTCTATCCGGGGTTTAAGACTCGCATGCGTCAGGCTATCAGAGCGGTCGAGGGGGTGGGTCAGAGAGGGGAGGAGAGGATTAGGATTGGGATTGCGAAGGATGGTTCTGGTGTTGGAGCCGCTCTCATCGCGCTGGTGGCGGATAAGATGGAGCAGGATACTAGGTAGGCTTAAGCGTGGTTTTGACAGTTGAAGATTGGAGATCTTGGATCTTTGGGGGGGGGTTACGTTATATTATGGATGCGGACGAAATAGGCCGTTGGTTGGGGAATGGCGTTCAGGTTGGAACATTAGGGTTTGCTTTGCTATCTATATAGCGCAAAATTCTTTAAATTATCCTTCTTCTTTATATACACCACGGGTACTCGTAACTTATTACCTCTTTGGTAAACCGCCTCGTCATCTAGTTTAACCCTCAACCCCATCTATGAAGCTGTTAACAGCTCTCACAAAGACTATGCCTCCTTACGCACCACCATCACTACAGCACACCACACTTAAATCAACCGCTCTGCTAACGAGTTGCGAAAACTAATACTCTGCACACCCAAACCAAGAGCGCCAGAAGGACAGCACCATAGCATGTCCTGCCGGCACCCCACCACCAACCCCCCAGCTCTCGATGCGGGTGACAATCCTTGGTAGCTAAATTCTAGAGGTAAAGAGGGATATGGTTAAAGAGTTGTCGTCCTTGACGCCGCGCCACAGCGCAGCGGGTCTACGCTACTGCTTCAGACCGGCACCCTCTGTATACCCTACACTTCTACGCCCAAGGCAGCTATATGATGACCAGTCGGAGTCGCGTAACGACCACGCCACACGCAACGCCGCCCCGTGCCTTGTACCAGATCGCGGCCAGATCGCGGCCACTTCCGCCGCGTCGACTTATTGGGAGGCGGATTCTCAAAGGCCCTTGGTCGGCTGTCTTTTCGACCACTGCGTATTCCGTTTCTTCGTTATCACATCGAACTATACCGTACCGCCGGGCATATTTTACATTTCGGCCCCGGGCTATGGCCAACTGGTGCAGTATGGAGGGAGTGGGAGGGAATGACTGCCGGTTTTGGATGCTTGGGGTGTGAGTGATAGATAGATTGGTGGGGCGTGGAAATGAAGCAGCGGAAGAAGGGAAAGAAGTGTTGGAAGGATTAGGAGTGTTAGGAGTCAAATCCCTGTATAGGGGTGAAGTGTCTTTTCGTCGAGTCTAGATTTCTATCCTTCCAGTCCCCTCACTGTCGTCCACCTCGTCCTGTTTTTCCTCCACCGTTTCAGCTTTGCGGCTGAACTCTAACTAGTTCACCTCAGCTTTCCCCTCCCTCCTCCCATTTCCTTCCTCACCCGTCCCTACCGCGTTTCAAACCCTTAGCAATTCTCCCACACCTTCCCATCCACCGTCACCTTCCCGCTCTTCCACTTCTTCACCACCCTATCCGGAAATTTCCGCTTCGCTGCCATAAACGTCTTGTTCATCGTAATTTCCCTCTCTTTCTGTCTCTCCATCTCTCTCTTCATAATCCTCTGCCTCTCCTCCTTCAGCCTTGCCTCTTTATCCCTCTCTTCCCTGCTCCTCTCATCCCTGCTGTCCTCCCGGCCCCTATGGTCTTTCCCCCTCCTCTCTTCCGCCGTACCGTCGTCCCGATTCGATATGGATGACAGCGACGAGGAAGTGGTGGGAGTCGAGGTGTCCCGCGAAAGCAAAGATTTCAAAGGAGCTTTTCGCGCGGGAGATGTGGATTCCATCGGCACCTTCCTCGCCGGGCTTCCCAAACTCGGCGCACTCTTCAACGGTCTCTTCCCCGGACCATACCTCGGCCGCCTCTCCTCCGCCGCCTCCCTCTCCACCATCTGCGGGGGCCGTTTCCCCGGACGAGTTTGAGGTTGGTTCTCTGACTGTCTCCTTTCCGGTCGTTGCCTCATGGGTTCCGTCTTATTGTCAGGCAAACTGACCCGTTTGCGTTCCCGTCCGGCTTCTGCAGCCATGGGGGAGCGGTCGCGCTTCTTCGGACTCCTCTCCGCGTTCTCAGCCTTATCCTCCTCTTTCTTTCCCTCTCCGCCGACCTTGAGCCCATTGTTTGGAGTCGATTTTCTGGACGCCTCTCTAGAGCCACCTCCTTCTGTACTAGCTATTTTGAGCGCAGCGGCACGACCACTGGCCCGTCCACCACTCCTAAGATGACCATTCAGATGTTTCGCAAAAATTCTTACGTTCACCATGCGTGGACAGCGTGGACATTCGACGTTGGGGAAGACGACTTTCTGCTCCTGAGGTTGCTGGATGGCTTCATTGTCTGTTGCCGTTGAGGAGTCGAAGGATGTGTCTTCCCCGGCCTCGGTTCTGATACTCTGATTCAACCCCATCTTCTTTTCCGTAGGCTTGTTAGAAAGTGAGGAGTTGCGCTTGGTGGTCGAGACGTCGTCTCGCGGGAATTGAAGGCCGTATATGTCGCAGCCTTCGGCATCTACCCATGGCCGACGGGCACATAACTCTTCTCCCTCGCTTTCCTCGCTTTCACAGCGCGGTGGTGGTTTGGCACCGTTTCCTGAGATAGGATAGAGCACCTTCCTCTTCCCACATTTCTCGCACCGGATCTCGTCGACAGGGACATGTTCCAGGGGATTGCCTTTTATTGTTACGATGCCGTCCTCGTAGAGTGCTGCGTCGGATTCTAGGACTTGGTGCTGGGGTACTCTTCGCCTTCGTGGTGTTGATGGTGCGGAGCCAGGTACTCCGTCTTTTGGTGAAGGAGCAGCTGAAGGCGGTGGTTGCGCAAATGTCTTCTGCGCTTCCTGTGTGATAGCTATGCCGGCGGAGTGACTGCGCAGAAGACGCTCAGAACGGTGAACATCGAGCAGGATTGAGTGCAGGATGTTGTAGAGGATGTCGTCTGCTATGGGGTAGGCCTCGGTGTGTTAGTTTTGCTCAAATCTCTCATTCTATCTATCCGACCCTGGGAGTGCTGATCGGGGTTTGGCAAATCGGGTTGCTTGTCCAGGTCAGACACAGCCAAGGATGGAGGGCAGCAAACATACATATGTATCTACGCCGTCCAGTTTTTGGCCCGGTTGAGGCACAATCAAACCGGCTTTGTCATCGTCAAAGTCCTCAATCGGCAACCCCATATCGAGGTTGGGGTCTGCGAAATGATCCATGTTCTCGGACTTTCGTAACTTTTTGCTACGAGGCTGGGTATATGCAGCTAGAAAAAGTGTATGGAGGTTTGTACTTTATTTTTGCTCTAAAATTGATATTAGCTACCTGTCTCAAGATTTGTTGGGGAACGAGTTCCAACTAACCTAAAGCTATGTTCTCTTGGCTCGCAAGAATTTACTTTAATCTTCTGTATATATAACTTTTGGAGCTGTAGGTCAACCGCTTGGTAGCCCGAACCATTACGCGGCAGAATATTGGCAGCCTTGGACGTATCCGGTCACCGCCCCAGCCTCGGCCTCAGCCTCGAGCCGCTGCGACGACATGGAAAGGAGGAACGACAGTGTCGAAACTCCCAACTCTCACTCGACATTGTTTACTTACATACCTTCTTTTGAACACCAAGCTTCACTTCCACACTTTCTTTAACTGTTACGAACCTTGGTTAAACGACATTAAATGAGAGCATTGGAACGGTATTACTTTGATTAAGACGATAAGAGGAGGTTTATCATATCGAGCTTCACGTTTACTTGGACACGAAGCAACATTGAGCGCTCTCATCAACTCCCGCAAACATTCCACTTTGAGCCGAGTCCAAGAAGACAGTTCACTTCACCGAGCCTACCGCTAAACCAAGCAATCGCTTCACACTAATACACAAACCACTCACCCAACCTCTAACACCAACATGGCGCCCAACCGGCCGGCCGCCCCTAACGGCGCAGCACCAGGTCGAGATTTCCAAAGCAGCATAACTTCCTTCTTCCGCCCCCGGGCCCCTCAATACGCACCATCGCCAGCGCCAACGTCTTCCCCTGCACCTCCCACTTCCGCACCACATTCCGTTCCGGCGACCAATGCGCCAGAAGGTGCAGCTGGCGCCGCCACTATCACAGAATTGGTATCGTCATCAACGCCCTCAGAATGGGTAGACGTCTCCCCTCCGTCCGTCACAGACCTGCATCTCTGCTCCACGAATTCCGGGAATAGTTCGAACCTAGCCCCAAGGAGCCCGCCCTATAACTTTCTGAGGCCGCAGGATCAGGACACGGGTGATGGTTCAGACGAGGATGAGAAGGCAGAGGCACAGTTGTTGCGAGAGGCTCGGACGGATATTGTTGGAGTACTTGGTGGCGCGGGAAGGTTGGATGGAGTGGTAATGGGGAATATTGCACGAAACACTCTTATGAAGACGTTGAGTGGGACACCGATTGAGAGGGAGGAGAATAGAGAAGATGCAGGTGCCACAATTGCAGCCACAACGTCCGGACCGCTGATACCAGTCCCAACGACTCTGGGTGTCAGACCGGCCAGACCGATACATCCGAAAGGGAAGATTGTACCGATTCAGCTTGATCATGTTCAGAGCATAAAACGCATCAATGCCCTTCTCTTATGCGTCACCTATCCTTCACAATTCTACCAACAATTGTCCCCGCCGACCGCCTACTCGATTTACTCCCGCGCCATCTTATGGTCCCCAAACAGCCAGCCCGACTCTGCACCAATCGTGGTCGGCAGCTTGGTGACGAGACGAGACCCCCTTTTCGAGAAGAAGGGTTCAGCTGATGAGAAGGGTGATGATTCGAGTTTGTACATTGCGGCCTTAACTCTTCTGAGTCCGTATAGAGGGCTGGGGCTGGTACAGGCGGCGCTCGAATCAGTGATTAGGCAGTGCATCGCCACACTCACCGTGGGAGAAGGTGGAAAGGAAGGAGGAATCAAGAGCCTATACGCACACGTATGGACCAACAACACCGAAGGGTTGGAATGGTATAGAAAAATGGGGTTTAGGAGGGAGAGCGTGGTGGATGGGTATTATCCCAGGATGAAGCCTTCTACGGCGTGGATTTTGAGGAGGGATATTGGAGTTGCTGATAGATTAAAGGGAAAAGAAGAGGATAGTGAGAGTCCAGAGTCGGTGACGAGCAATGGGACAACCAGTATTAAGAGCTCGGAAAGCACCAGGGCACATAATGCAAAGCCGCATGGGCTGGACGGAAGCTCTAATTTCGACAAGGCGAGAGATACTATGGCCGAAAGCACGTCCTTTCCGCCACCACCGCAAAAAGCTTCACCACCACCATCATCACGACCAGCAATGGCAATGAAAGGCGAAATGGCAGCAACCCAAGCTCGCTCATTCATGGCTAAGGGCCCGGAGATTGAATGGAACGATTTGCCTGAACATATGGTTGGGCCACGGAGTGGCCCACCATCAGCCGCTAGAACGCCGCCGAGCGCGATGACACCATTGAGTAGCGCGCCACCTAGCGGACCACCGTCTGCGGCGCCTTCAAGAACGGCGACACCGGCTTCAGGTGGTGCTAAGAAGAAGAGAGGCCGTGCTTACCCCGCTGCGGCGTTGGAGATTGGTAGTGGGAATGGGACGGAGAGTGGAAGTTCTGCTTGGTAGGTAGGTGGGGACTTTGTACAGAAAAGGGCGAGTGTAATGGTGATACGGTACAGGTTATGAGCGCATGACTTTATGGATATGGATATGAAATGGGGGAGTTTATAGGATTGCTGGCTTTGTGAGTTTTACTCCAAAATTTTGTCTCAGGAAAGAGATTATAGTCGTACTAGGCAGATAGATGTCTTACAGCGTTGCTTTTGTAGATAATAGTAATACGTGCAGCACATGCACCCCCTATCCTCTTTCATCTCGTACCAGGATCAGCTCATAGACTTGCTTCGACCGCCAACAAGTTGAACCACTTTCAAATCACCGTCCACATACCGGGTTCGCCCGCCTCTCTCGTTCACATTGTACTGGGTCTGCTGTATGCCAGCAGTCAAGCCGCATTCGCTCATGTGGGCCCTGGCTTGACCGCCCCAGCTTTGTCAAGTCATAATCGGTTAGCTGGCAACCATGTGCTGTGTTTTGCCTACATCTTCGTCTCCCAGCTTACGACAATTCTTCCGTCTCGAGCACTAATAAGACTCTTGCTTTTGCTTCTCCACAACCTCGTCTTCCTTCCGAGGCTGGATTTTACTTTGGCCTCTGGCTCATGCCCGCCCTTCGTTGTTCACGCCCACTCCTCGGGCTCCCCTCATGCCTGCGGTCCAAATGGTTAGAGAAATGGCTCTCATGCCGACCAACGGGAAGGACTGATTAGCTCTATCCCCCAGCCGAAAACTCGGCCAAGTTGGGTATGGAGCTTTGATAAGTCATGACGCTCGCACGAGCAATTGAGGATCAACACTATGCAAATTGGACACCCAGTACTCGGTTGCATATGGCAAATGCATAGCCCCACACCCGTCAAGGTGTATGGTTGTCGAAATGAATAAGTGGCGCCATTCCTGCATGGCCAGAAAAAAACCACTTCTTCCACATGAGGTATTGGAGCAATGAGTAGCAAGGTGCGAACTAGCCCACACTAGTGGTGTTCCTGAATTGAACGAATGATGGTCAATAGCCCAGCATGTCAAAGGGGAAAGGAGGGTGAGAGGACAGGAACGAAATCGGAAACAGCATAACGGACACCACACAACACAACCTCGCCACCTAACCAGTTATGTGCTGAAGACGAGAGAGGCCACAGCGCGTCAATGACATGAGCGGCTGGTGAGCGGAATGCTGACTTGAAGAGCGAGGAGGTGAAGGAAGAGGCTGATGAACCCCATACGTCAGAAATCTGGAGAAGTTTTAGACGATAAGCCTAGTGATATCTGCGGGCCATAATATCCGTTCTCGGGGTGCCGACTCGGCCTTTGGATGCAGTGCGCTGGGTTTTGTTCCGGCTTGGCTCATGAAGACGTGGCTTGCGAATTGCGTCGGTTGCTCGTGTGGTGAGGTCGTGGTGGATACTGCTGACGTGTTGAGTAGTTATGTACTCCACCATGTGAGGAAAACGCAAGAACGCGCATAGCACAGGCGATGTTCTGAGTTTGTTGCTGATGCCTATGTCGCCCGCGTCATGGAGCGGATGTGAACTGTCTTCAATCCAATCCAAAAACTCAGGTGTCGGTGTCTTGAAGTTGACATACATGAGGAAGTGTGTCGTGAGGACCAATCAGTTACCGCATATTGTGATTTTGCAGATTGGGGCTAAGCAGGTGGTGTGATGTTGTGTTGTGGATGTTGTGGATGTTGAGTACTCGATCATGAAAAAGGAAAAGAGGAAGGGCCAGAAGCATGAGTGTGCATAGTACTGTGTTTTGTCTATATATTGCCAAAGGATGGCCGAGGTAAATTTCCCCTGAGTTGTGGGGCGCTCTTCATACATCCACATACAAACCGCTTTTCTCGATTGTGGAAACAGCAGGCGACTTGAGCTCGAGTTGATTAGTGTTTGAGGCGAGGGAAACTGGCATCTCGCTTGATTGCGAAGCCGAGAAGAAGAATATGTGCTTTGGTTTAGCAACAGACAATTGATTGCAGACTGAACTAGCTGGTTGGGGAAAGCTCATTCATAAGTCGTTACTGATATCCTTCTCGTAAATCATCTGAGACCACAAGGCCCATAACTCGTACCAAGGAAAGCTCATTCATAAATCGTTACCGATGTCCACCCCAGAGCCCACGAACCGCGAACTGGTTGGTTTCTCGTAACAAGGAAACCGAAACTAAATCAACCAAATAACAAAGACAACAATCCATATTGCAGACTCGCAAATATATCCGAAAGCAAACATCTCTTCGATTCTCGTGCGCTTTCAAGTTGCGCCGCGGGAACCCTACCTGGCATATGGGCGCGGCTTCAAGAAGCACCGTTCGCATCGTGCAGCCGCGCGCATTTGTTACGGAGGGCTCACGCAGCACACCTCGGTGACGTCGGGGGGTTTCCCGTGTTCAGGTGTGAAGACGGGACGGCCGATAGCGTGAAGGTAGGAGTTGGCCAGACTCAAAGCACGTTGACCAAGTCCTCCAAGGTGAGAAGTAACTTCGAGATGAAGCTCGGCTGGGGGACTGAGGAGTGCCGACTGATTGGTTGAAGCAGTAGGTGAAGGCATCATGGAAGCTGATGCCATTCTGCGAGCTTAAGGGAGCGGCTGCGAAGAGGATGGTGTATGTGGTGAAGAGGTTCGGAAGGAGTGAGCTGGCGATGTTTGTGCCTGGTTGAGTACGACTGTAGAGGTGGGAAGGTCTGGAATGGGAGTGAGATGGCGATGTCTGTCCCTGTTGCAAGAATTGAATGTGTTCTGCCGCTCCAAATCGTTGGGGACTTCCAGCTATTTATCTTTTCCGCCTCCTCGGAGCAACGTAACCAACCTGATAGCTCAAATCTCGGACCATTAGATGGTGGTGTGAGTGTTGGCGGTGAGGCTGCGCGAAAGCGCTTACAGGTGGTTGGAAGGTCGTCCTAGTGGTCCGATTTCGAGACCTGCACGCAGAGTGCATCTCGCGAGGCTGACTACATGACATGCAACGGGTGAACGAACGAGAGTTAACCAGTGACAATTTAAACGAGTCACTGACATATCGGATACCTCTCTCTGGCATAGGCTTGAGGCAGTATTGACACTCAGATGCAGCATCGAAGACGCCGCTCATTCGCAGCTATGCACCTGGCGAAGCTGACTACTGAAGTATCCAACAAAAGAATGAATGGGCCGCAGGCTACAGCCAACCTACAGATAAAATAACTCCCCAACTTACTGGATGTCTTCGCCACATTGTACGAGTACTTGCACCCAAGGCCAACTGGTTGACTCAAATGGAGCGCTGAAGCCGTCACCGAGCTGCCTCGCTTCCTTCACGCTTCCTTCAAGCTCGAACAACCTGAGCTTCAATGAGCTTCGATAGACAGGAACAGGTTGAAACCTGCGAGAAGAAACAAGGGATGTAACAAGAAGCAAAATCGAGGTACTTGCACATAGTCCTTCTTGCGTGTCATCTAGGCGAGATTCATTATAGCGATTGCAAGACTTGGCAACAACAACTGAAAGCGCACCCTTTTGCCCCACACCCCACACAACGATCTCTCCACATCAATTTTTAGATAGCTAAGAAAATAATGGCAGAAGATATCATCAAATAACGATCAAGATAGAGCTGAAAAATCTTTAAATCTTGGGTCGTGGAAACCTAAAGTCTAGAACTCCTATCGTTGACGTCTGAAGGTGCAAAGCTACTTCCACATCTGGGGTCGCCGTGTGGCTTGGTACTCTACTCTGCCACATCGCCATGCCTCGCCAATGCCTCGACAACTCTTAAGTTCTTGCTCCGCCTTCGAGCACCACTTTTCCGATACAACCTCAACCACGAAGAAAGTTTAGCAAAAAGAAACATAAAGCTTTTTCAGACACCATTTCCAAATGTAAGAACCTCAAGCCAAGCAAAGAAACCCATAATCACAAATATGGCTCCAATACCCCTTCCGTCACTATTATCATCGTCCTCTCCAGTCTTCACACCAACACAAACTACTTCCACCATGCCAACACTCATCCCATCCTCCTCACACCATGGTCACCACAAAAGCTCAACTCTACCACACATCCCGTCGTCACCACTCTCACCCATCTCACATATCGACCTCCGCATAACGACAATAGCTATGCTCGCACTCTCCGCGTACATTCTATTTATCCTCTTTCTCGCCGCCGTAGCCAAACGCCGTCGTGCTATACGCTCATGCAGAGGACGAAGACTGAGCTTTAGCAGGTTTGAGAGTGTGGTTGTCATTGAGGTGCCGAAGGCGCAAGAGATGAGTGAGGAGAGGGATGAGAGGAGGCCGCTTCTTGGTGAGGGAGGTGGTGGGGAGAGGATGGTGTCTTTTGGAACATTACCGTCTAGAGATGAGGGAGGCAGTTCAGAGATGGAGACGGCGGTTAAGGGTCTACGAGGTTTTTGAGGGACCTGATAAGGGTCGGTCACGAGACTCAGGAATGAAAAACGAGGAACGAAGTAATGTATGATTATCAGTGCGACCAAGACGGAGAAAAAGGAGAGAGCATCGAGGAATTCAAGGAGTATGGTTATATGGAGACACTGGGATTCGGAATTGGGATTGGAAAAAGCATATGATACCCCGGCGTACGGGAATTTTGTTCGATTTTGAGTATTGGCTACGGATGCTGGGTTTAGAAGGAGATGGCTTGAAAGGACAGAGACGAGATGATTAGCCGGCATGATTATGGCGCAGTTGGGAATTCTACGTGTTATAGCAGTCGTGGGATAGAAGGAGAAATCACTTGTAACAGTAGCGGGGAGGATGGTCGAGTATTTGTATCTCGAGCATGATGTTCTAAGCATCTCGTTATTCTTTTCCTGAGCCTGGGTATCTCCTAACGCCCGAAACAAATCTTATCGACCACTTGATCTTGTCAATCACTCGATCACCACGTTCATCTCGTCCGCCGCTGCCTTCGAGCGTCGCATTTGCTTGGCTCACCAAGGGAATCCTCTTGCCTAGAGCGGGTCTTCCACCACAACTTCTAACAAGTTTGGTCCTTGGGCACCTTTCCCCAGCGTCAGTACGATGGGTCTAGTAAGTCACTCCGTCCAGATCGACTTCGGGCTACTTCATGAGAGCCTGTCTTCATGTGCCAACATCGATTCCTGCCATTTCCTTCATCTCATGTTCCTTCCCTCAATACCCCATTTGCACATCCCCCCGATGAAACTCCTCGTTATGTCTCTTCGCATCCCTTACAGCACATTCTTCCGAGCAATACCACCCTCCCCCCCTCCCTTTGCTCCTCTCCTCATTCCAGCATCTTTCACAACACAGCCCTTCCTCATTCTCTTGCAAATGCTGCCCACACCCAGTACACGTCCTCTCATTCTCCCTCCTAACTCTCTCCCTTTCCTCTTCCCTCCCCTTCCTCTCCCTATCCTTCGCCGCCTGCGCCGACTCCAAATCCGCCCTTTGGTTCTCCAGCTCCCCCACCCTCCTCTTAGCGTCCTCAATATCCCGCTCCATCGCCTTCACCATCTCTGCATACTCCATAGGTGGTCGGACCTCGAACAGCGTGCGCCATTTTTCGCGGATGCGAGTGTCGGCTGACGTGTCATCGACTTGGGGAATCAAAGCGAATTGGCTTAAGAGCTCTCTAGCCTCTGCGGGGGACTTTGCGGTGTCGAAGTTTTGCTGCATGCGAAGACGCTTGTGAGAGAGGGTGGCGAGGAGGTGTCGTTGGGTTGAGAGGAGGGAGGATTCAATCTCGTGGAGTTTCGCTTTTGGCGATGACTCTCCAGCTGAGGCCCATTTTGAAGCTGCTTCTGCGCGTGCCTCGGCGACGAGCGGGTCCTCGAAGATCGTGGTGGCGGATTGGCTGTCCATCGCATGCCGCATCAACTCCATCTCTGCACGCGCGGCGATCGACTCCAGGGTTTCGATGTCGAACATCTTCTCTATCTCCTCTTGATACTCCTTCTGCCTCCAGTTAACCCACGATATCGAACGTGAGGCGCCAGTAGAGTCTGAGCCAGGCCCAAAAGTAAAATCGCCATATTTGGGCAGATAGAACTTCTTGAATGCCATCCTCCACGGTCCACCATGCTTTATACACATGGCTACCTTCTCTCGTCCTGGACATGTTCGGTGATCTTCCGTTATCGCTTGGAGAGTTATTTCGAGGCTGTCGAGGGCATCTTGATGGGCGGTTTTGATAGCTTGAACTTCTAATGGTAACAGAGGGTAGCTCCGGGGTGGCTGAGATGGTTGGGTGGGTATGGTGACCATCGTTGCGCTATGAGTTGGCGATGTGTGTGCGGCAATTGACGAGGAGAGGACGATAACACGGTAAGCCTTGTCTTGATTGAGTGGTGTAAGTCCTGTGGCGCTTCTGTTGGAACTTTGAATTGAATGTCGATACAAACGTAGTTAAGTCTTCGGTAGCCGCAATCGCGTTTTTTGTAAGCTTGAATCTTGTAAATTGAGAGTTGTGTTCTGGTTCACATGGACCATCCGTCGCAGCCTCACAAGGCTGAGCACAACGAGCACCACGACCGCCAAGCATGTCAAAGTGCCGCTAACACATCTAATCTTATCTTATCTTTGTCATCAACAACCGTGCATCTCCATCATCTTGTCCTGGAGTCAGCCTCGCCTCTTTCTCCATCAACATTCAGCACCGAGCATTTCGATAACGTCGAGACACCGGCAAGATGGTACGTACTTCAACTTTTTACTTATTACCAATCTGTTTCAACCCGGGCTGGACTCTACAGCATCCTTGCTTCAGCAATTGCTCAGAACCAGTGTTCGCGTCAACGCTGCGAAGCGCATGTGCATCTGAGCTCAAGTTGAGACAGCCGGCCCATGCAATTACTCACGGTCCACACTCGCGGTCTATACTCGATTAGGCTCGTACCTTATAAAGGACCGTTAGTAGCGAGTAGCCATTAAGCCGAAGCCGCGCCAGCGCCCTGCTCACCTCCCACCATTCCACCCAAACATCCATTCCTCCGTTTTCCCCCTCCGTCTCCTCCTCACCTCTTCCCTCCCGTCTCCAGCATCTTGCTAAGGCCAAGCAGGCAGATAAACTCCGCGCCCAACAACAACTCGAAGCCCTCCAAGCCCGCTACGTCGGTACGGGCCATGCAGACACAACGCGCTTCGAATGGACATCCAATATCCAGCGCGACAGCTACGCATCTTACGTCGGACACCCCAGCATGCTAAGCTACATGTCCTTAGGTCTTGGAGAGCCCAGAGAGAAAGTCAGAGCTGAGTTGGTCGAGGTACGTATGGAGAAACGGGGAGGGGAAGGCGGGTGGAGGACCCGGGGGAGAATGCGCGAAGGATGAGGGACAAGGGAGGAAGACATGGCAATAGCAGGGATAAGGAGAAGGAAATAGGAGGCGATGGGTGGCGGGGAGCGTTGAAGTGGAGAGAACTGACGAGTTTGCAGAAGATGATACAGCCAGTTGGCAAGCCGCCGGAGGTCCACGATTAAGCGGAGCAGAGAGCTAGGGGAAAGGGTGAAGGAGACAACTGTTGGGTGTTGGTAGTAAGGCGTCAAGGCGTACACGGGAGCAGAGTGCCAACAGAAGACATCACAAAGCACACAAATTGAGGTTGCTTCAAACTGCTTGTCCCAGAGACACGCCAATAGTGGTTTGAGATGTTTCCTATTCATCTATTTGTGCCGTGGTGCGTATGCATAAGCACAGCGTCGAAACTCTTGAATAGCTCTGAATCGGTCCAGCTGCCCGACACTCCAGTCTCTGTCTTGGAGACGCTGACATCTGACCATTTCACATCCCGACATCTGAAGCCACTTTGAGTCCGACCTTCAGGAGATATCCCGCCCCGGGTGGTTGGCGAATTCGATCTCCGTCTGTCCTTGGAGCCGAAGCCGTCGTGGCCAAGCGGGCCTGTCCTCGGCCACATACAGATGCTGCAGCTAGTGCCTGTTCCTGCCAGTCTGTTCACGTGGGGGAGTAGCTTTGAGTCTCAAATCCCATCTCATCGCTCCGTTCTTTCTACCCCTCCTCCAGCCACTTCATATTTGGTTCCCATCCCAGCACCCTGTCACATAGCCGTCTTCTGACATTCCTTTCTTCACCTCAGGCTCCAGCAGCACCTGGCGTACCAGCCAAACCATCAGACCCCGCTGCGTAGTCCACCCCAGCACCCGTAACAGCGCTCGCACCCCTCCCCATCTCGGCCAACGCCCAAACCACTTCCGGGCTAAGCACCTCTTTCCTAAACCTTTCACTCTGTAACAGTTCTAAGTTCTTAAGCGTCGGACCGGGGTAGTTTAGGTATTTGGTGTATGGAGGCCGGGAAAAGTATTGTAGGTATGCGAGGTAGTGTATGAATGGGGGGTGTTGGAGGAGTGGTATCGAGGCTTGGGAGGTTGAGGTATTTTGTGTGGAAGACGCTGAGTCGTTGGAGATGGAAATTAGTTGGGAGGGTGGCTGTCGGGGGAGGGGTGACGAGGTTGTGGTTAAGGTGGCTAGGTGGAGGAGGTAGTGTGGGTTTGCGCTGGACTTGTCAGTATAGCTTCCAACTGGTCGGGTGGGACAGATGCAAAAAGGCATCAACGGTGGGAGGAAAATGGGAGACATACAGGCATTGTATGAACTCGAGCTCGATTTCGAATCGGGTGTAGCCTGCGTATTTTGGTTCGGAGTCTTCTTCTTGGGTAGCACCTTGCTGGGTGAGGGGAGGTTGAGGTTGAGGTTGAGGTTGAGGTGTGGTTGAGCCGCCCATGGTGATGTCCTTCGGTGGTAATTGTGCGCTCATTTTCCCGTGCTGTTTCTGTGCGCTTCTTTGAGGGGTGTGGCGAGTAGAAGAGAGAACGAAGGTGAGTGTTGTTAAGTTGTAGAGCGTTGTGAATGAGAGCAGAAGCAACGCGATCAAAGGACGAGGCTGAAGTCTATCTTCGATAAGATTGAGATCCGATTGAGATAAGATGGCACAACCCAATCTAATCAGACCATATGAGTTGCGCTTCAGTGTTCTGTTCCTGAACAGAGGTTCTTTGCCGCTATGATGGTAGATCTAGGACAGCTGTTGTCGTAAAACACGCCGTATTGCGGCATAGAGTTCAAGATTGCGTGTCCACGTTGTTGATCTCCTCTATTAAACAATGAACGCGGATCTCAATGTGCATTCGGTGTTTTCGCTTCCCTCGGCATCAGCCAAGGGCAGTTGAAGTTGGCATCTCAATCCCTCATCTCCCAACTGGATCTTCATCTTAACACTCCATCAGAGGGGTGTCGCGCTCAACCTCAAACGTAGCGGGCCCCTGGCTGTCCCTGGCTGTCTCCTAGCGGCGGGGGACAAACAGATCACTTAAATGGGAGCGGGGTTCTCAATCGTCCAATGGTAAGCTTCACAATCTTGAGTCCCGCAGTTGCGTCGTATAAACGGCAGGGTAGATTGAACAAACACGGCGGTGAGAAACGGACGTTGAAGCTCAAGATACGTCATCTGAAGATTCTCAGCAGCTTAGCTGGAATTATGCGAATTCGGCAGCGATCAGGTGATACTCGTATACTCATAACAGTTCGATGACAGTCTAACCGGACCCAGTGCGAGAGATACAGCCTTGGAAGAGGCTTGCTAAGCTTCCGGCCTCGACAGAGCCTTTGTCAGCACCGTGGTCATTGCCAAGGAGTTTTAGGTCACCGGTCACAAGCCGACGGATGGGCAGAGGGGTACTCACATGAGAAGGCCAAGCATTGAGAGAAAGGGGAACAATTAATATGAGGAGTTCACTTTACAATGGAGGTCTGGATTGGCATTGTGCGTTGGAGGCGAGAGATACAATATGTTGTTGAGACTGTTGAAAAGGAGAAGGCGACAACGGTGAAGAATGAAAGATCTGGATGGCGTCGGGATTTCCGTGTCTGCCGCCATCAGAACGTGAAGTCTGGCATCACTGTCTTGTCCGCAGTTCAGCTTGGCGACTTGTCAGTGAGTACAGACGCTGGAATCAGTCACTGCCATTGCCCCTTTTAGGCCCGTGTCATGGCTTCGCATCCCCGTCCTGATCCGTGCGTACGAGGCTTGAAGCTAGCGCTAGCCTCGTCGAGAAGTAGGGGACCAGCACGCTGGTGGAGGCGGGAGGTCTCTTCTGATCCTCCTCTCGCCTCTGTCTACTTCTCTTGCACACTCTCGATATCTAAGCATATCGACCAGAGTCTACCCTTATTCATCTTCTCTTAACTTTTTGAGACCTCTATCTCCTTAACCCTTTTACTCATCTTTCGCCCGCATCGAATATCCTGTATAGTTTCGACTACAGTTTCTACAACTCGGGATATCGCCCTTGACCTTCAGAAGACGCCCTTGTATACGCAGACCTTTAACAGCCACAAGAAGCTCCTCGTGGCCGCCCAATCCGCCCGCGAAAGTACCCTGAGTGTCGTCCACAGCTCAAGCAACCTCGAACCCACCAATCACTCCACGAGGCACCCTCAAGAGCCTTCCCGCAACGCGGATACCACGGTTCTCGGCCGTTCGTCATTCGAGTACCTCAAAGTTACACACATAGCAAAATACCAAACTATGCGATAGCGGAATCCAGCACCCCAACAACTGAGAACCATTCGATCGGTTGCCAATCCCGCTGATCGCTCGTGCCCAGCTTCCCTGTGCTTCGCCCCTCCCCAATTGGTTCCTTCGAGTTTCCTTAGAAACTTGCTGCGGACTCATTGACATTCACTTCCGACACCACTTCCTGTCGAGCTACATTCATAAAGAATCCCTTCGAGGCATCCTTTAAGTACGCTTTTGCACGCGCTATCGCTACGATTAACGCGACACGACTGTGGGTTAGCATCTTACCCCGCAGCTCAATATCAAGAAATAAACGCTGCGACACGACGTGTGCTGTGTGCCAAGTTTACAAGCAACATGTCTTTCGACCAAACAAACGGCGCCGGTATGTGATTCTGATGTTTAGTCGCGCAGAGCCGAATATTGCAACACCACAATCAAGGCACGCGCGTTTCGGAGTACCTGGCGGCTGGCGGCTGCCGTCAGCTCCTGCCTGGTGCGACGACGGTATTGTGTCGAATGTTTGCTGACTTTGATCTACTTTAGATGCGCAAAATGGGTTGACGGTGAATCTTGCATCTAACAATCCGTTTCGTAACCGCAACGTATCTCCACTTCCGAGAGGAGCACCACCAAGACCTACTTCTAGAAATCCGTTCCTTGACGAGGCCGACCTCATCTTTGATCGAAAGGAGAACGTCCGTCCTGAGCAACAGCAGACCATGTCTCCGCCACCAGCCGCTGCGCCGAGATTAATTGGCAATGCCGCTACGCTTTTTGTAAGTGATGCGAAGCCGCACGCGGTTGCAATACTGAGCACTTTACTGATGACAACCCCAGGACGAGCTCACCCTCGACGACAAGCCATCACGTCCATCGCCGCCAAACCGCTCCATAACTGACCATGTCCGCAAAGAGAACCTGGCACCGGCCCGCCAACCAATTCAACACCGTCCCTCCCGCTCCCAAGAGCAAACCGACGGTCAGCGCCAGCGCGCACCAGTCAACGGCACCAGCCGCCGCAAAACCGAAGAACTTGACATCTTCGCCGACAACGGCCCGCAGATCAAGTCTCCAGAGCGCCGTCTGCGCCGCAACTCCGATTCCTCTTTGATGGACCGCAAGTCTATTGATGAGGAGAAGAGGAGACAGGAGAGGAGGAGGAGACAGAGGAAGGAGAGGGAGGCGGCGGATGCCAAGAGTGGGAAGCCGAAAAAGTCTTCGAGGAAGCTGGATATTATTGACCAGTTGGATGCCACATCCATCTACGGAACAGGACGTAAGTAATCCCAATCCTCCAGCTATTAATTCGCGCGAGCGTCGACTGATGTACCGTAGTTTTCCACCACGACGGCCCCTTCGACGCCTGCCGCCCAGACCGCAACAAGAAATCCGCACGCGCAGCACCCATGCAAGCCTTCGCCCCAGACAGCATGAACAACTCTCTGCGCGGCGGGCCTAACAACGCGAAAGCCGACCACTCTACCTTCCTTGGCCAGGCCAATACCGAGGCATTCACCGATTACTCCCGCGGCGGCTCCAACGCCCCGGTGTACGAGGGCTACAACGGCCGTGGTCCGCACGCACCATCTAAGTCCCTGGCCAATGTTCAGAGTGCTGTGAGCAAGATTGAGCCGGTCCATGGAGATATGTCTATGGGATTGGGCACGTCTACGTTCTTGGATGGGGCGCCGGCATCCAGGGCGGCGATCCAGAAGAGTACCGAGGAACAGGCCACAACTTTGGAGTCGAAGACGCCGGGCGGTGTTGCGGCGGGTGGGTTGGGGAGGAAGAAAAGTATTGCGCAGAAGATTAGGGGGATTAGTAATAATAGGAGAGAGTTGAGGGAGAAGGAGATGAGGGATTATGGGTACGGACCTGTAGTGAGGAGTGCGGAGCCGAGATATAGCCCCGGGAGCCCGATGAATACTCCGGGTGCAGGTAGAGAGAGTGGGAGGGAGTACAACCCTTTCCTTAATGAGTTTGGGCAGGAGGTCAACAAGAACGGGGAGCCGATCAGTGTCGCGGAGACGGATAGCCATGGTGGGCGGAACAGTGCACCAAGCGAGCCGAGAGATGGCAGGGGTGGGGTTTTGGAGAGGAGGGTTACTAGTGATTCGATTGGGATGGCGGATGGTGGTTACGGTGGAGCGCAGAGGGAGAAGAGTGGTGGTGGGTTCTTGTCAAGGGTGAAGTCTCTCAAGGGGGGACCGAGGAGACCGAGGGCTGAGAAACCTACTTTTGACTAAGCGGTTGAAGTTCCGAGGTTGACTTTGGATCTCTTTGGGCTTGATGAGTCGGCTCTTTAATGCGTGGGCGCTGCTGCTACCGCCTCTTTTGCTTGCCCTGCTTCTCAGCCTTGCTGTTTTGCCATTGCGGCGATGGTTGGAAACGATGCATAGCGTGCAAGCGTTTGTGCTTACCACGAGACATCACTTCATACTTTGCTGCCCATTTTGCTCATTACTGGCGTTGGGAGATGGATATTGCACATTGAAGGATGGACCACACGGATGGGGGATTTGCATTTTACGATGGATGTCCGCATGAGGAGGTTGGAAAGATCTGCACGAAGCTCAGGGGTGCGCAGAAAGGAGGAGCTTGCTTGTACGCTGTTAATGATACTTTGATACTCTCATAGACCATGAAGATGGTAGAATGGATTTTCTTAGCTTGTGCTTTCTATCTCAAGCTACTTCTATTGCAGTGACGTTGTAACCGATCTGATGAGGTTGCCAATCAACGCCGTCGGTGGGTAGCCATATCTCCCGACATAACAATACGCTCCTCGAGGAATCGCCCCAGAATCTATATAGACCTCATGCGCCGCCCCTCAAAGTTACTTTGTGAACCTCTCACGCAGACTACAAACAGTTTGCACCGTTGTCATCGCGCCGTCATACCACTCCCAATCCCAACGTTTGTTGGTCACCCAATATTTCCAACTCTCATTTTTCGGCGGCACCCTAAAAATTCATTAGAGTATCCCACTTTTTGTCGCTGGGATCTCGTCCCCAAGTTGGCTGCGATAACCGCCGTGTCTCTGCTTTGTTCGCCAGTTTGCCTGGCTGGGGCTGGCCGGAAGGTATGGCCTGGAGGTGGAGGTTGATTTGGAGGGTAGGTGTTGGCCGTAGTTGGTGGTGGGTCGGTGTTGTCGTCTGCTGGTCGGTTTGCTTTGTCGAGGGCCGAGTGGACTATCATCGCACCCCTGCGATTAGCAACGAGTAGCACGTTGAGGCTGAGCACTCAGGCTCTACGACCTGAAGCTTTTTTCGCTCTCGCGAAGATCTTGTTTTCGGCTCTCCGAGTCGCCCAAATCAAATCGTCCTCGAACGCCGCTTTCCTTCCCCCCGGAATCCCGAATGCTTCCCGTCTCATCACATCCACTTCGTCCTGGTCGTCCTGGTAAATCTACAGCATGAGCTGTTCGATATCTTTCGACGTGAGAGGCCGCGAGCAGCCATCATATAGGCATGGTGGAAGACATTGTGTATTCATCGCTCGAGTTCGGGGTCCATCGTTGGGCGGCGGGGACTTGCGATTGGCTGTGGATGGCAATTCTGAAACATTCCGGACTCTTCACAAGGGGGAGGCGGAGGTTGAGTATAAGTATTAAAAATATTAATATCTGACTCATATTACTGCCAATATCACTTTCTCGAGAATCTTTTTCACGAGAAGTTTCGTGCTGCTCCGCGAGATTGCGCGGTGGTTTGGTTGCTGCTGACATTTTAGCATTAATCCTTACCAAGAGCGTCGGGATCGAAACAGTCGGCTAAAGGGCCACCACGTATACTTTGTGACATTTCCTGACCTTTAACATGATGCGACCAATACTCGTGACATGGTAATTAATTAAGCCTGACACTTTGATCGGAGACGCATTCTGCCATACGCACAGTCGGAGTCACCACTGGTTGGCTGAAGCGGACACTTGATTTTAAATCACAGAACATCTTCCACGCTTCAGAGATCTACCTTCTTCTGCAATTCTGAAATTATGTACAGGACTTGATGCTAATCGGCTGGCATGCGCGGCGTAAAAGTTGACGAGGTTGAGGCGATGTCGATGTATCAGAGGCGCCAAGGTGTCAAGCAACGGTGGGATGAGCGCCATTCCTGAAGCGGTTTGACAACAACAACCACAACTCCGTCGCAGCAAATCACCAAGGACTGACGACTTGGGCCGCCAACTGTTTTCATGGGACCGATGCGATTATTCTACTCTCAGGAAAATTGTCTCAAAACTGTTCTATGAATAGACGTGCGGCAAAAGTCGTGCACACGCCTTGCGCCTCGAGGCGCCTGCTGCCATCTGAACCCTGAACGGCCGTGCACAACTCACCACCCTAAGTACTAGATAGGACTTCAATTCCCTCCACGACCACATCTCCTCATCCTTGTCACAGACAATCCTCTCTCCAGCACCGACCACAATCGTCATCCACCACTTCGCCAACTATGGAACCGCCACCCTCCCAAATCTTCCTCGCCGCAGTGGAGGCCGAGGCACCAAAATCTTTCATCCCGATAACAGCAGCCAGCATCCTTAAACAACTCCAAAAAGCCACCGAAGACCATCCGCCACTCACCACCGGCCTTTCCAGCCTCGATGACAACGTCCTCCTAGGCGGCATCCCCCGCCAAAGCGTAATAGGCATCGCCTCATCCCCCGGCACTGGCCAAAGCTCTCTCAGCCGTATCCTCGCCCTTCAACTCATCACCAAGCTGTTGGCCGAGGATGGCGACGCAAAAGCCATGGTGCTTGATACCACGGGATGTTTTGGGCTACAGGCATTGTTAGATTTGGCGAAAGGAGCGGCGGTGGAGGAGTGTAGGAGGGTTTATCAGGAGACGGGAAGAGGGTTTAATGATAGATTGGTCGAGACGGGTGCTATGGATGTGCTTGAGCGGGTGGGGATTACGAAGGTTTTTGATGTTGAGGGGGTTTGGGATGTTGTGGGGGAGATGCGAGCTGGCGTCATCGGTGAGCCTGAGGACAGTATAACAGACGGGAAAACGTACCACGATGAAGATCCTGCTGCGGAAGTAGGAGAGGACTTTAGGGTGTTGAGTATAGATGATGATCAAGAAAGAAGACAGAGGGCGCCCAGAGAGGATACACTGCCGATTGCCGCCACACCGCCATCACCTGAGTTAAAGTCGTCCAGATTTGCCGAGACGCCAGCTGAGCCACAGCCGCAAACAATTCTCGAGCTGAGAGAAGCTGAGACAAAAAAAACCATGCCTCCACCCCCCCCTGTCAGATCGAAGCGTCCTCAAACGGAACAATGGATACCTCCTTCTGCACAACCGCCGTCTCCACAGCCGGGTGCGGTAGAGTCGTCACCGTTGAGCTCACTTCCACCGTCTTCGCCACTATCAGATCTGCCGAGTTGGGCGGATGATAGCCCGACATTGATGACGCAAGATGGAGAAGTGGTTGAAGAGCAGACGCCGGAAAAAGTAAGGAGTGGCTCTTCGTCGTCGTCGTTGAGATCGCTGCTCATTGTCACCCCGACAGCTAGTCAGGAGAGGAGAAGGATAAGGGAAGAGGCGGCAAGAGAAGAGGCAACTAAACAAGAGAGTGAGAAGGTGGAAGAGGAAGTTGAGCCTGAAACTCCATCAAAGCGCTATACGCAACCTCAACCAGGACCTCCTGAACGTGGGCCGTCACCGCCTTCAGCGGTGCCCATCTTACCTCTACTCCGTCGTTCGCCTTCCACATCGCTTAAGACTGGCGGCGAGGACGACACAGTTATGGAGACAACAGCGCTTCCTGTCAGCCCTTTACTGCCACCTTCCTCACCTCCAAAATCCACCGCAACTCAACCGCAGCGTATCTCACCACCATCTCCAAACACCGCACCGACATCTTTCCTCCTAATCGACACCCTCCCGCCTCTGATCACAAAACTCTTCACGGACTTAGATCGCCAGGACGCACACAAAGAATTTGCCTCGCTGTCTCGCCTCCTGACTTCGCTCAGTCGAAGCAATCCACCCATCACCGTAATTTTACTCAACAGTCTCGCCGAGCCTAAGCACGGTGAGCCGACATCAAGTGTGTTTGCAGATATCAAGGGCGTTCCGAGCCTGGGAGCCGTGTATGTGGGAATGGTAGATTTGAGTCTGATGGTTTATCAGCTGCCGCTTACCACACCTGACGCAGAACTTCTCTACGGCGGCTGCGGAGCTTCGTCGCCCCATTACAGCGCAGATATCAGAATGGCGAACGTACTTGAAGTCTTACAGGACGGTACGGCAGACCTTGATCGCTGGGAGGGAGCTGGTGATGGTGAAGGAAGAGGGAACAATGGTGATAGGCCGGGGGAGAGGACAAACAGAGAGGGTAGATGGGGAGCTTTCGAGGTGAAGGGGGGTGGGAATGGGTTCGGGAGGGTGCTTAGAGATGTTGATCGTGGGAGGAAGAAGGAATCCCCGCGGTATATGGAGGAGGGGGCGAGGTTTGGGAGGAGACCGTGAAGAGGTGGTGAAAGAAGAGGATGAATAGTTTATGTTTAACTGGCTCAGAGGAAGCCAGGTTAAGGCGAGGATGTTGCTCAAACGGAATTGCTACCCCTATAGATGGGAGGTCGATGTGGGGCATGAACGGAAGATAAAGGGTTTGGCTGCATTGGCTGCTTGTGCATGATTGCCGGGCGGGGTTTGCTCGCCTGAAAGTAAAGGAGAATTGGGATGCTTGTCAACCAGTTTGCCCATCTCCTTTTTTGTAAAACATTGACACTGTCATTGCTTGCTCTATAAGCGATCCAAACGCTTGCAGCATTTGACGTTTATTAAACAGCTCTCTTGCTCTACGTAAGGGCTCGGCTCGCCAATCAGCGATATGTGGATGTGCTCACCAAACCGCAGTCCATAGCGCAGTCTTCTTGATCCATTCTCTTTATGCCAACATTGTTGGATTGTCTGGTCGGACTTTGCGGTAACTTAGTTGGCGAAGAGTTTGTTCGTAAGGAAAACGGTGTCTGACAGGGAGCTTTTAATAGATATATACTTGAACGCACTTGGTGAAGGCCAATACTTGTAGTAGAAGAGGAGACGCAATGAGGAAAAGATCAACATGGCAAAATTGTACCAATTCGCTCAGTGCGCTATGCTAAACTGTGCGTTACGATTCTAATGAACTCGCTCACATGCACAATACTCTTCCTGTTCAATACGCTAATCCGCTCGAAAACATCAAACGCCAGCCATCCTTTATGCATGATGCTCCGCCTTTTCCTTCCTTCCTACGTATATTAACCGAGTCTTTCTGTCACACCCCCCCAAACCATCCTCACTCTAACCAGACCAACTTAGACCAGAACTCAAACTTGATGCACTTGAATTAGACTCGCTTGAGCCAGAGTCACTCGAACCAGAGTCACTGGTTGCCAGTTCTCTCCGTCTTACTCCAGCCTTCGCCGGCGCGCTCAAGCTAAACAAGAAAACAAACTGCTCCCTCTCCCTCTTCAATCTCAGCAAGCGTGCCACAGTAGCCTCCTTCTCCTTGTCCTGCCTAGCCCTTGTCTCATCCGGAGTCTCCTCCACCGAAGTCGGGCCCACATCAGAGATGTCATCGCCGTTCTCAGTGTAACGGTACATGACACCGACCTCGCCTTTGATAGCAGCCGTGAGCCACAATGAGCCCACCACTGTTGGGACGAGGTAAAGCAGTGCTGGTTGTGCGTGGTTTAACACCTTGAGGACAACCATGGTGGCTGAGATTCCGACAAGGTAGCCGAGGATACTGGCGTGGAAGTACGTCTTTTTGAAGTCGGCGTTGCTGAGCACATTGGGGCGCGTTGGCTTGGAACTCTTAGTCCACCAGAGCTCACCTCTCAAGCTGCCTGGGTAGTCTTGGTACTCCACCAAGTTCTTTTTCGGCTGCTTGGCACCTTTCTGTGGGACGGCCAGACAGAGATAATGGAGGTACAAGTCAAAACGGAGAGCCATAGCCATCATAATACCCGGCACAACAATATCTCCCAGGCCAAGCATGCCGCCGCCCGGCAGTACGACTTTGATCGGTACATCCAGACCTTTGGCAACGGTAACCATCATAGGAGTGTAAAAAACCATGCCGATATCATAGAAGAACAGCCCCGTAAGAACAAGTGTACCGGTCCAAAACGTAGTCGGTGACAGAATTTGAAAGGAGCAGTACGAGGTCGCGATGCCTAGGACGTTGGTCATGTACCATGGCTTGTCAAGCACATTGTAGAGGAAGACTGAGAGGGCGCCGAAGAATAAGCCAAGACCATCGTTAAAGCGGACACGTCCCTTCTCGGCAAAGATGGGGTGCAGATAGGCGCGGAAGATCCATGTCTCGTTCAGAAGAGCGCGGGCATCCCAGAGTGCGGTGTTGACTTTGTGACCGAAGTGGATGGATGAGAGGAAGCCTGGGAGTGGGTTGTGCTTGTTCTCGGCAATATTGGTGGGCGCAAATTGGCCCAATTGGTTCACTTGCTTAGCAGCTGCGACCGCGTCGTAGGATGTGTACTTCTGCTCGCGCTTGTTTGGGTTGACAATGTAGGCTTTCTGTCCGGAGAACCAAATGCGTGGGAAGACAAATGACTGGATGAGGTTCAATGTGTCCGTGGCAAGCTTGGCGACGCTGAAGAGACCAGCGACGCAGAAGTACCATGTCATGACCTTGCTGAGAATAGAAGGATCCTTCAGGTAGGTGATTATGAGGTAGAGTATCGTGAGAGTCGCACCGGCCATGACCGGGAACCAGATTGCGTCCTTTGGAGTGAGTCCCTCAATTTGTGGCTCGACAATGTCATCATCGTCATCGTCGTCCTTTCCACTCATGACGTCCTTAATAGTAAGCGACTTCTTCCTCACAGGCTTCGCAGCAGATGGTGGACGGCGCAAAGCTGCGTGAGCTCCTGTGTAGATCGGGAGCAGGGCTGAGAAGGTGAGATGAAGCGCCATGCTGATAAACTGCTTGTGGACCAAGATTTTGGCGCCATAGACTCCAATCGCCTGGAGCAGCTTGTTCTCGTCCTCCATTATATCCATGATGGCGAGTTTGGGGAAGCAAATTGTGTTTGCGTTGTTTATGTATGCACGCGGACAGGAACAATCATAACTGAGGACAACAAGGTTACAAGGCTGTCGTCCAGCCGCGCCCATTGGAGCTGTACCGTTTGGGAACAACAACCACAAGTCTACTCCAGAAACTTCCAAAACCACATATACACAGCGATTGATCATCCATGAAGGTTTTCATAGCTTTCTCATAGCTCTCTGTCGATCCATATCATCATATACCTCGAAACTCGCCACCATGACTGCAAACGTAGCACTCGAGACCTCAATGGTAAGAAGAGCCTTGTCATTTCGCGCCAGATTCATAGCTAACCATTCCCAGGGCACGGTAGTAGTAGAGCTCTACGGCGACCACGCTCCCAAAACCGTCACAAACTTCACCACCCTTGTCTCAAGGAACTACTACAACAACCAGCTCGTCCACCGCATAATCCCCAATTTCATGATCCAGACCGGCGACCCAACAGGCACAGGACGTGGAGGCGTATCGATCTACGGCGACAAGTTCGAGGACGAGGTCAACCCTTCGTTAAAGCACACTGGCGCCGGTATTCTAAGTATGGCGAACTCGGGACCAAATACGAATGGCAGCCAGTTCTTCATAACGCTGGCGCCGACGCCGTGGTTGGATGGGAAGCATACGATTTTTGGGAGGGTGAAGAGTGGGATGGCGGTGTTGAAGAGGATGGGTGCTGTGAGAACGGGCGCGGAAGATAGGCCTGTTGAGGAGGTTAGGATTGTTAGGGCGTATATTGTGGAGCCGGAGACTGGAGATGAGGACTGAGCAGTTGTGGCTCGGATGCAATACATTACGCACGACGCATCATGCCCAACAATATCAATTCAATAACATTCCATACAAGCATGTATTCATATATATACCCAGTTGTTACTAGAGCCGCTGCCAGCGGGTTGCATACATCAACTCGCAACCACCGTCGCCGTTCGCAGCCTCGGCGACCTGCCCTTCCGTCGTCTTCGTCCCGGCGACCGGACAATTCTCGTGGTTGATCCTTCTGATAACACCCTCCTTGCAGATGATATTGCGGCAGCCTAGTGGCTTACCTGGTACAGGTACAGAGGAGAAGATACCGGTAACATCGGAGCATCTGTCGACGACTTGGTACTGGAAGCCACAAGTGCAAGAGTAAGGGGTTATGATGCACGTGATACGATTATTGGACTTGATGTGGACTGAGTAAAGCGCTTTTGAGGTGTGAGTAGAGCTGATGGGAGACCTGGCTCGTACCTCGAAGGGTGTATACAACGCCGAACAGCTGTCCTCGACAAACAATGCCAGGACAACCGGTTAGTTTCCTGCGAGTAGATTTTTTTTTTACCTATCTTGTGTGAGAGAGCAACTGTGACCAATGCGATATCTTTTTTGCTGTTTAGACAATGACACTTTTAGTCCAACCTTGAGCATTGATGGGCAGTGTTGGAACAAGCCTGCTGCTGCGGGTGACGCTGATAACAACGTTGTCTATACCGAAGAAAGAAGAACACGATCGTAACACTAGTCACACACATCGATAGGGCGCCAATTTGTGCTCCCTAATTCACACCACCTTCGGTTGTTCATTTCAGCTAAATAGTTGTTTGAAAGTGGTCTTGCCAGAAACAGGTTAAACAAGTGTGCCGTACGAGAGCATTATTGTAGGCACAGCCAGAGGAGGTGTATTCTTAGATACCAACACCGGGAAAAACCATCTACAAAACCTTCTTCACACTCCTGCTTTCGCTAGTCCTTAGGACCGGAAAAAAATGGCGTGCAACTTATGCATGGAAACAGGAACACTTTTCCTCTTCACGCCCGCAAATCTTCTTCGGGCTTCTGCTTTTGCAAGGCCTGCGGTTAATCTAACGTTGCTGTCATTTGTGGATACCTACTAGTTAGCCAAGTCACACAAGAGCACACCAAAATAAGTTACGATGCTCATACGTTGAGGCTGAGGATAAATTTGGCTTGTTAATCTCCATCCATTCCCTCTCCATCTCACCGCTCTATACCTTTTCAAAATCAGTCTTGGGCGAGAACTTGTTAATGGCACCATCATCATTTATGCTTACGGCGGCATAAGGAAGGTGTTTCGCTCTTAGCATTGTCTGTAGGGGACCTTTGTTCTCCAAGAAGTGATGTAAGAGCGGTTTCTAACCTGCCTTTGTCCGCCCGGACGACCTGACTCAGTCTTTACGGACAAATTTCATTCTTAAGTTTCATAATAGGCTAATAAAACAAGACACACCCACAACGCACACACCATCACTATGCTCTTACTCCTTAACCAGCCTTGTAAGCAACCAATGTCCCCCCTGCACCACAAAGCTCCGACGCAGCCCCCGGACAGACAAAATTACACCTCGAATTATCCACTTTAGCGGCAGCAGCATTCAGCGTAGCACCACACCAACACTCCTGTCCATACTCCACACCCGCAACCGCATACCCTCGGCTGGAACAAGCATCCACACAAAGACTTGGCCTCATACCCGTAGAGTTCGTAAACATATACCCTTGCACCGCCCTCCCTTGTGCTAGCTCACTATAACAACCCTGTAGTGAATAATTACCCACCGCCGGCACCAGAGCTGGTGCATTGAAAGCCATATTGTTGTAGACATTCAACCTATTTGATCCGCCGCAGACTTGCAACGGATCGCCGGCACACATCATAGTGCATCCGCTTTGGCCGGGGGTTGAGGAAGAGCCGAGGGAAGAGCCGCAGTAGCATTCCCGCCCGTACTCGACGCCGGCGTAGGGGTAGGACTTGGAGGCGCAGAAGGATTGGCAGACGGCGGGTGTCATGGTGTCGGAGGCTGTGGCGGCGAGGGACAGGAGGCGGGGGGTGAGCTCGACGTAGCAGCCCAGGGGTACCCAGCCGGATGTTGATGTTGGGGTTCCGGGGGCAGATGTCGAGGTTTTGGTAGCTGATGTAGATGTGGAGGTGGAAGCGGTTGATGATGGTGGCGGAGACGGAGATGGAGATGTGGTGGAGCTCGTTGTGGTGGAAGATCGTGTTAACGACGACGTATAGGAGGATGACGATGAAGATGTAGTGGTTGTGCTGCTCCTAGAACTCGTCGAAGAAGTCGTAGAAGTGCTTAGCGTAGTCGAGATTGAGCTACTCAGTACTACGCCGCCAAGCTTATACACATTCAGCCTTGACCCAGCGCCACAGTATTCGGTGGAGTTGCCCTTGCAGAGCATATTACACTCGGTAATCACGGTCGGCAGTGCCGTAGGATCAATAGCATCCCCACAGTAACACTCCTGCCCATACTCTAACCCTGCAAAGGTATACCCCTTGCACGCCTGTATGCAGTTGTAAACCGTCGCATTGGCCGAGATGCTCTTTCCAACACTGAGTGCTCTGCCAGCCATAGCCTCCTTGTAACATCCTTGGGACACATACCCATCCACTCCCGGATTAACACTCGGTCCCACCGGCGCCGTAATAAGTCCACGACTCGTGTCAACAAAGAGAGAAAAGTAACTCCCACTCTTCCCCGGCAGTCCATTCCCGCCACAAATATCATTGATATTCCCAGAACAGTCAAAGTTACAATTTCCCTCCGCAGCCTGCAATGGCGGCATCTCATTCCCACACCAACACTCACTATGATATTCTGTGCTCGCAAACTGGTATTTTTGTGGCTGGGCATAGCACGCAGCCATACACTTCCCATTCGTGTTATCCGCCGCCGAGTAAATCCTCGTCAACAGCTTGCGTCCCGGGTCAGAACCACGGAAACAACCTTTGTAGCGGTAGATACCCGTCCCGTTCCCATTTGCAGCTAGTGGTGCGTTTTGCTCGCTTACAGCGGTACAGACGAAATTCATGTCTTTCTTGCCGAAAGCAGGATCGTTGAAGTTAAGCGTCCATTTTGAAGTCTGGGTGTACGGATCAACGTTGACCTGGGACTTAGGCACATTACAAGACAGCGTGGCTGACGCAGTCTCACCTGGAGCAAGCGATATTCCCTCGCCAAGATCGACCTGGTTGTTTGCGTTGATGATAGTCTGACCACCGAATGGCGGCTTTGAGATTGTGAGGGATAGTTTGGCGGAAAATTCGGGGCCAGCGTTCGTGATTCGCATCTTGAGGTAGCGAGTTTGGTTCTCTGTTACGTTGCCGAATGTAAAAGGCGTGCTGGGTGAGTAGGGGACCCAGCTACCGCCATCGATGGTTTGGAACTCGACGAGGGCTACTGGTGCTGCGCCGGCTGTGCCCACAGCGCTGAAGTACTTGGTGCCGCCGTTAGTGGTTACCTTGAGATAGGTTCCGAAGTTGCCAGCGACTGCGCTGTTAAAGTTGATATTGACTGTGGAGACCGAGTTTGGTGCGATTGTTGTTGGGAGGCCGTAGAAGGTGAACGGTCCGACTTTAGGCGCAGAAGACGTCCCACTTGCCGGAATGTAAGGGCCACTCTGATCTACCATGGAGTACTCGATGTTGGTGATAGTGAGGGCCGAGTTTCCCTGGTTGGCAAAGAGTGCCGACTGGTTAACACCACCAGCACCTTCACCAATAATGATACCCCGGAAAGCCAAGACCGGCGGGCTGATTGCCAGAAGTGGTACAGTGCTCTGTCCTTCACCCGTCAACGAGACAGGCGTGCTAATGCTATATCCCTCTACATTGTTCAGAGTCGAAATGACGATATCCGACGAGATGATGCCAACAGTGGAAGGCTTAAAAGCAGTCTGAACACTGAAGGTAGCACCGGCAGCCACAGTCAACGGAATTATTGGTCTCCCACTAAGACTGAAATCCGCACTATCACCAAGAGTGATGTTCGTGACTTGTAACGCAATATTGGCTTTACAAGTAATGGTTTGCGAAGCAGTCTGGACGCCGATATTTGAGACTCCAAAGGTGGCCGCCGTGCAGTTCAGCGGCAGATTGACAGGGGATCCGAAGCCGTAGAAGAAACCCTGATTGGTACCAAGGTAGACCCTTCCATCTCCGAAGACGGGTCTGGTGAACTTGGTGACGCCGGGAACATTGAACCGGGCGATCTGTTGCAGCAATCCTCCGACCGGGACAGCATTGTACACTCTCAAGTTGAAACCTTGGACATCGCTCGTCCACAACAGTCCAGTGCCAGGTTGGTTGTTGAGCGAAGTAACTGTGCCGTGGCCGACTCCAAGAATATAAGCATTCTTATCCGGACTATCCGCCACCTTCGTAAAACTCGGGACACCCTCTGTACATTGAAATTTGAACACATGGCTCGGATACTGAATAACGTTGATGTAGATGTATCCCCCCTCCAACGGATACACACCCGCACCAGCATACACCGAATTCTCATTCTGATACACCTGCAGCACCCTATCCAGCCCATCAGGTCCATTGCGATACCCGCCCATATCATCAAGATTCAGCCAGTACGTCTTCCCACTCTTCCCCGTCACGACACCAATCCTCTTCACATCGCCACATGAAAACTGGCTAGGCAGGATCTCCAACGGAGTAGTGCCAAGATCTTTGTCCGCGCCATCAAGTTGCGGTTTCTCCCAGGGCATGAAGAAATCCACTACATTGAGAGTACCGTCTTCATTGATTGTCATATGCACAGCGGCCTCCTCAAGCGCCGTAGGCGGATTGCGGCCCGCGACCGGAATCGTGCTAAGCTGCGAGGCATGGCCATTGCCAGTGGCGAAGAAGATGGAGCCACGGTCGTCGGAGGAGATGCCGCCGCCGGACATCCAGACACCGCCGCCGTCGATGTTTGCTCCAACCCCAGCTATACAGCATCAGTTTCAACATATTAAAGTGTGGTTTGGGAGCGACTTACCGCCTTCCATAGCATAGTTCTCCACCATCCTCCCCGTAGTCTTATCCCACCCCACGATCCAGCCGGTAAAATTATACTGCGCACAATGGGACGCAAAACCCGCATAGATGTACTGCCCCGTATGCAACAGTCCAGGTCTCTGATGATGAATCCCCGCCTCAAAAGGCTTATTCGGATTGTTCCTCGTCGGCTTACCTTCCTCCAACGTGGGAAAGCCTGGTCGCTCAGAGAGATCATTGACATTGATGGCATGGAAGAAGTATCTTGCATTCGGCTTCCCTCTAGCACCGGTCGCCGATTGATCAAGATAGGTTTTGGAGGTGACGTACCAGGTGTCTGTTGCTGGGTCGATTACGCCTGTTGCTGTGACGCCGACGTAGGGGTTGATATCGACACAGCCACTAAGGTCCACAATAGAGAAGGGGATATGCAAATTCCTACTCGCAAGTATAACACCCGTCTTCGCATCCAGCTTATAAATATTATTCTGCGTCGTGGCGATATACACATACTGCACTCCGTCGGTATCAGATGTATACACCAATGGCTGCGAAAACATCTGCTCCTTCGCTCCACCATAGTTGCCAGGTAGTGTCGTTTTGAAAATCTGGCCGAAGGCGGAGGAGCCGACCACGGCGGGGTCCATGTTATGGTTGCTGCCATTGGGTCAGTATGGGTTTGGAGAGTGGGAGATGGGGTCTCCTGGCGGGGGAGAGCGAGATGTTGAAAAGGGATGGGAACTGGGAGACGAACGTTTGGTAGCCGCAGCGCGAGTTGTCGCCGCCCCATGTTATTGTATCTGTGAGGCCCAACGAGCTCACAATCGGTGCCAACAGCCCAGCCGATAACAAAATAGCTTTCAGAGGCATCGCGCCTAAACAGCTTGATATCTTCATGCTGTTTGTTCCGTTCAGCTAAGGTATCGAGGAAGGATCTTGTGTTCGAGAACTTTTCGTCTTCCCAACTTCGACAACAGGGGAAACAGGACAGAAGGAAAGAAGAACCAGAAAAGAAAGAGATGAGGCCCCCAACGTACTTAGACCCTAAAATTTCGCTTCCCACACCCAATCGAGTCGTCTGATTGCAAAAACCTCTCTTGACTGAGATCTCGCCAACTAAGAAATCCTGGGCTAGACTTTTTCTCTCGTGGCGAGCGGGTGAGCGAGACTAATGCAAGGAACCGCATGCAAAATGCCTGTTGTGTTTGTATCACGGCATGGTCACAGCAGTGATGCAGGGTCACCCGCAGCGGTGGCCATCAGCCTCTACTCCTCGGGCCTCGTCAGAGTTTTGTGTAGCCTGAGCATGCGGGTGAGCACGTTGGTGTTACAGTTTCAATCCCTACGAAGGACGTCGAGGAGCGCGGATTCGGCAAGTGGTAATGAGGAGCGTCGATTGCCGTGCCGAGATTGCCTCGAAGCAGATCTTGGACGAATGCGACGCTGTGTTATTGAATACTTTCCAGATCGGATGAGAAATGTATGAAGAGGAGCTGACGCGTACTGAGGCTGATGGTATTTTCCGAAATCGAGTCGCTGTTGATAGGGCCCAAACGCGGCAACCGAGAAACAGCCATGACTCGCCGAAAGTTTAACCCTACTGGCGGTGGAATTGGTCGAGGTCGTTAGTAATGGCAACTGTTGGGAGTTAGATAGAGTGCTGGTAGCAAATCGGTTGTGTGCGACGTGAATGGATGGGTGCAGCGTGTGGTCAGCGCGTTGCGACTGAGATCCTGCGCCGACTTCCACAAACGAATCCTGTCAAAGTCAATTGTGACATTGCAAAAGTACCGCGGCCTTCGTGACACACTCATGACTCGAGAGAACCGTTGATCCGGTGTCGCAGGTAATCTGCTATTTCACATTATGGGTGTCGCTGATGGCGAACGCCTAAGTATTGATAACTTCGAATCACTGACCTCCATACGCCTCGCTTTTGTCGCTAACAACAATCCGCCCTCGAACGCCATATCAGAAAGTCCCCCATACCCCACCTTCATCTATTCTATCTTTGGTCTCCTCTTCTTTCTTCAGGCCGCCTCGTGTTTTCCACTTTCAGCTCTCTGCCATCCCTCTCCGTCACCCCCACACACTCCTCCGCCCCACTTCCCAACCTCTTCTTAAGCGTTTCCTCACAAGGCTTCTCCTCCTTACTCTTCGCCGCACCCTTCCCAACACCCTGCCCTTCCAACTCCAACGTCGGGATCTTCCACGCCCTCAGATCCTCCCTAACATCCCACTCCTGAATCTCCTCATGCTTCTTTCCCTTCAACTTAGTCCAATCCCCACTAGCCCCAAGACTACTCGCGCTGATCCCCAGCGTCGCATGGTTATCTTTCCTGTCCGAGCTTCCACCGCTACCGCGACTCCCACCCCGCCCGCCACTCCCAGGGCGGTTGTTTAGTCGGCCTACGATACCGAAACTGTGTGAGCCGAAACCACTGCCGATGGGTGACTGCGGTCGTGGGATCGGGAAGCGAAGATTTGAAGGACTGTGCTGTGCTGATGACGGAACTCTTGCCGAGCGGAGCGAAGTCATATCACCTGGTATTATCAAGTTTTTGTCCGGTAAATGCGTTCTGGCAGCCGGTGCAATGGGGTCATAAGCATTGCTGCGGTCGGAGTATGTGCTTGTTCCATCGTCTTGCCCAGTGCGCCGTGAAAATCTGGATGATACGTTGGACGCTGATGCTGCTGACGCCGAAGACGTGGTGTTGTTGGTGTTTGCGCTGGATCGAGATGACCGCGAAGGTGTTCGTGAGGCGACAGTTGGATTGCGATCTTCATCGCGAGTCGAATATCTGGCCTTTCTATCCTCACGATCCAGTCTGTCTTTCTCACTCTCGCCATCAAATCTCAAACTGCGATCTGATGCTGGGCGAGAGTGTTTGCTGATATTGTCCGTTTCGTACCGTATGCCTCGAGGCGTGTGGCCTCGCCGCCGAAGCCTTTCTCTGAATGATCGGTTGCCGGGCGTTACCGTCTCCATGCCTTCGTCTTCGCTATCGCCGTTTACCCATGTCCTTGCCGTTTCGCGCTGTGCTTCTGGGTGTAATGTCGAGTTTCGTGTTTCCACGTGCACTTTTTTGCCCCAGCCGTCGCCTCCGGCAAAGATGTCTTCCACACATCTATCAGCGCTCAACTCGTTGTCCACACTTCCACATGCCCAACTCGCTGCTAGTGCAAGACGGTACATATCTTGCAATTCGTTTACTTCGTCGAAACCTGCCATCCCATTCCCATTCTGCTTCCCGCCCGTCTTAACACCCTCCTGTTCCTGCTCACTCGCAATCACACCCGAAAATCCCTCAAAAACGGCAGCAGCGCGCAACGGCGGCGCAATAAAATCTCTCGATCCTTCCAACTGCTGCATCCCAATCCCAATCTTAACCGTACTATTAATCTTCGAATCCTGCATCAAATACCTTCGTATTATGACCCCTTCCCTCCCGGCGCCATCTCTCTCCGGATCCGCATATTCCCCCAAATTGAGCCGCAACTTCCCAATCATGAGTTTCTCGCTCAAGCTCAGTTCCTGAAAGATCTGGAAATCGATATGCTGTTCCTCCAACACATTCTCTTTCCCAATATGCAGGCGCACGGCCAGAGACTTCGAGTAGTCCCATGTCACTTTATGGTGTGTTATCGAGCCCTTATGTGTATGTCCCGAGCGCGTGCTGTCTGCTGGCGCAACATGCGTATACTGGCCCAGACCAAGGTGCGTGGGTATGTTCCATTTCACGTAGCAAACACCGGCTGTAAGCGGCAGATTATTAAGGTCGAGTATTTGGAGCTTCAGTTCGAATTTTGGCTGTCAGACAGCGTGAATTAGCCAAGAAGCGATGCAATGGAGGAGGTGGAGGGACGCGTATGTTTGTGGGGACGCGGGGATTCCAGATCAAGATCTGGATGAAAGGAGGTTATCGCATCTCGACGTACTTTGCGGGATTTGTGTACTTTGGGATCGAACCTCATTGTCAGCTTCTCCCCTTATTGACTTCCAAGAAAACACAAAAGTTTATATAAGAGGTAAACGTACACAACATCTCAACAACCACCGGAACTGGCTATGAGGCCGGCTTATCCGTAACCCTGCTATGCGAGATTGTGATATTGGCTGCTGATAGAGAGTGGTGACGGCGCCACGAGGCTGATAGAGACCCTGGCAAAGAGACCAGGCTGTCAATGCTCCTTGGGGACGGCATCTTGGCGGCTTGGCGCCAACGTCTTGAGAGACATTTCTGGGAACGACAACACCATAAACTATGGCGCTTCCGGTCACGCGAGAGCCGTTTGAAGTCACGGGAGACGCTATTGCAAAATGTGTGCAAAATCAATTTGGTAAACTGCCGAGGAAGCGGAAGCCTCTTCAGCAGGGTGGGAATAAGGAATGGGTGCCACTGGCTGGGATAGTAGCTGAGTGTTAGTGATATCTCGTGATTGAAAATACACTCCGTCCCCTTTATACTTCATTGTCGACTGACAAGAAGGTAGTAAAAGGCGAACTCCAATGCATGGCCCTAGGCACGGGCATGAAATGCCTCCCCGAATCCAAAGTCCCTCTCGCAAACGGGAACGTGCTTCACGATTGGCACGCCGAAGTAGTTGCCTTACGATCCCTGAATCGTTTTCTTCTGGAAGAATGCTTGAAACTCGCCACGGATAATTCTCAGGATGAAGATAGGGCTGAATCTAAATACATAACTTGGGTATCTGAAAACACGACGGACAGTGACTTGCCGCCTAAGCCAAATTTGCCAAATTTGCTAGGGGAGCCACCTCTAATACCACCCTGTGAGAGGTCCGAAAGTGGTAGGAGAATTCATCAACGGTTTAAGATTAGAGATGAGGTGAAGCTACACATGTACTGCTCCGAAGCACCGTGTGGCGATGCGAGTATGGAACTCACCATGGCCGCTCAAGACGACGCCACACCCTGGGCCTTGCCTCCTCCACCAGCACCTCTCGCCACTGTCGAGAGGAAAGATGATGAAGAGGGTCAGGATTCTAGGATAGAATCACCTGGACACCGCCAAAAGCGCGAACGAGACGGTTACCAGATTTCGCCATCAAAAACAGCTGCAGCACCCTCGCCCTCGCTTCCCGGTCGCGCAAACTTTTCCCTCCTCGGCATAGTGCGACGAAAGCCATCACGCCCAGATGCGCCCGCCACGTTGTCCAAGTCATGTAGTGATAAACTTGCTACCAAGCAGCTAACATCCGTGTTAAACTCCCTCACCTCCCTGCTCATCCACCCCTCAAACGCCTACCTCTCCACCTTCACAATCCCAAAATCACAATACGTACCGGAGGCATGGGAGCGATGCTTTGGACGAACTGGACGATTGCAACGATTGGGGCAGAGGCTGGATAATGTGTATGAGGGAGACTATATGAGGGCGGCTGGGTATTGGTTTAAACCTTTTGGGGTGTTGACTACGGAGAGAGAGTTTGCTTACTCCCGCCGCACAAAGTCGTCAAGCGCAGAGAAAGAGGAAATGAACCCTAAGCCAAGCAACATCGCCTGTTCATGGAGTCCTTATCATGAGGAGACTATTATAGGCGGCGTTTTACAAGGCGCGCCCAGTAAGTTCCCAGTCCCGGATAAGGCGGCGAGTGCGGTTAGTAGGAGAAGGTTGTGGAAGGTGCAGAGGGCGGTAATGGTGGCGTTGGTTGGGGAGGGGTGGAACGAGATGAGGGTTCAACCATATGGAGGTGGCGGCCCCAGAGGGTTTATCGTGGAGGGCAAGAGTGAAGAGAATTGGCTTTGTACGGTGAGGTATAAGGTGAAAAGCTTTGCGAGGCGGGTGATGATGAAGGAGGAGGAATGGGTGGAGAACAAGAGGGATTCTGAGTGGTGCTTGGAGGAGAGGGATTGAGAGGCTGGAGGAGTTGGATAAGGGAGATAGATGAGAGGCTACTGGATGAAGCAAGTTTAAAAAACCGAATTCTGAGGTATTTGTTAATTGAATTTTTAAGCACCATACAAGCTGGGCTGAGTCCTCCCAGATCATGATATGGTGAAGTCCATTTCCCCCTTCCCATACCTCGTCCTCAGCCACATACTAGTACATTTGGCCCTCCATCCCTGGGTTGTCGAAGTCATCGCATTAGTCCGAACCTTACACGATTTCGCTCTAGCCAGTCAGCTACGACGGGTACACCGGTGGCTGGTGAACAGAGCCAAGGGTGAAACGTTGTGTCCTGAGGACACTGGGCGACTAGGTTGTAAGCTGCGGCGCCCCTAACTGGTTACCATGTGAAAGAGGACTCAGGGACTGACTGGGGCTATTACTGAGGTTGACTGAGGGTCCCTGAGCGACTGACTGAGAACTCTTCACCGAGTTTAGAAACTGTTGTGACCTGCTCAGAGCCTGCGGAGGAAAAATCAGTGAGATGCAAGGGATAACTGATTGGATCCGAAGGTGACACGGCGAACGGTTACTTGCATATGAATAATGGCTGGCCCACGATGGTTGCGCTGTATATGCGCTAGTGTGTCCCAGTCAGCCACTTTTACCGAGAACTACATAACTATTGGACAATACAGGCACTGCTTTGTTCGCTATTTCGTGTTTACGCCTCACCCATCCATATGGCACATAAATAACCTATGTCCCTCCCTCTAGTCTCGTAGACCAAGGCTGAATTGCTGTCAGTCAATTCTGTGAAGATTGTTATAAAAGCGTTGGTAGTATAGCCGCAAAAATGAAGAATAATCTATCATACACGAGCTTTCCAAGCCCAAATTGTCTGACCAATTTGATTTTCTCGGTGATGGTGTCGAGACCAATTTCAATGCATTTATCAACGACGATGCCTTTCGTGCTTCCAACCTATTCCAAGAGCCCTGGAACGGCCAATAATGAGTTGATATATGCTTACGTAATATTTACATGATTGTTTACACCCACTTAGCCTGGCCAACCAGAACCCGGATTCCTCTATCCCCAAGCAGGGCCCTTTGTAGATCTCCTGGGTGACATGCCACATGACTTCTGGAGCTTCATGCCTCATCATGTAACCCAGAAGGTTGATTTTGGCGCTTCACTTCAGGTTAGTCGTGCGGCTGTCGACAACACCCGGGCCTACCACGATCCCTCCTCTCAAGGCCAACCAGTCCAACCACAAGAAGTTTTGCGATTCCTACAGGTAGGCGTGGATATTTTTGCGGTGCTTCATCTGCAAACGCTGGTTTGATATTGCCCAAGAGCTCAAGTATGCACTCTTCGACCAGTCAACCAGTTTGGTAATCTCCTTGGTTATGAGTATTATCTGACATAGCACAGCGATCATACCTGCAACACTTCCTCGCTCAACTCATCTCAATCACCACCTCCACTCGCAGAAACGGCCCTGAACCCAGGCTTCTACTGTACCGTCCCAGACTGCAAGAGAGCTAGTGACGCCGGTATACCGTTCAAGAGGAGAGACAACGCGGGGAACCATATCAAGAGCGTGCATAAACTCAAGAGAGTCGAGCCCAAAAAGCCTAAACGAAACTGGTTTTGATGGGCACGATTTAATGGAAGGCGTTTCAGACGGGAGTTTGGTCAGTGTATTGGGTTCGCACTTCTAGCAACCGGTTAACGTATCATTCTCATTTCTCGTCTATTGTGTATCGCTTTTATGTATGCCGGTCCACAACCTGGTCAACCTTTTATACACCTCTTAGTTCTTCTCATTCTCGTACTGAGAATTTGACGCTTAAGCTTCGAGGTTCAACCTCTCGAGTAAAGCGTCAAGTTTAGCTATCAAGACATGGTAGTTGATAGCGTCCGACGAGAACTCGTCGTCCGCAAGCTCTCCTCCTAGCGTTTCAATGACACCCTCATCCTTAACTCCTCCATTAAGCTCAATCTTCTTCATAACCTTCGCCAACTGCTCCTCAGCAGCCTTCTCATTATCCGTAGGATTATTATTGTACGTCGGCTTCACAACACCCGCCTCCACCGCAATCTGCCTTCCCATCTCGTTCAATCCCAAATCCTCAAACCGCAACCTAAACCTCTCACTCAGGTAGTAACGGATATCATCAATGATTTCGATGGTATCGGTCTCCTGTCTATTTTTGACTCTCCGCGCGGATTCTTTAACGACTTCCTCAAACTCCGGTTCATCGATATAACTCTCCAGTCTATACGCAAAGTACCTCCCCGCAAATTCTTCAAGTCGTTGAATACTGAGGTCCCAGCCCGCCCTCAAGACTTCGTATATGTCGATCTTCTCCTCTTCCTCCTCATCTGGGGAGTGCTTGGGATCCTGACCCTTCGAATTCGTGGTGTCGCGACGATGTGTACTGTCTATCAGGGCATTCGTGCGACCGTTTCCGAGCGTAGAGATAATGAGCGCAGCTTTGTTCTTAAGTTTTTCAATCAACAACATGTCAGCTGTATAGAGGACTTCGAGAGCGACGCCGAGGCCAAAATCAGCCTTTTCGGTGTAGAGGAACGTGAGGATGATTTCCAGGACTTCGGGCGAGCAGTCTACTGTGATAATGCGGAGGTGTTGGCTGGGTTGTGCTTCTAGGAAGGCTGAAGAGAACATGGTGCTGAAGTAGTCGGAGCGGATGAGCATGGCTCTGTGGCAGGAATAGAGTACGCTCTTTCCCGAAGACCTCAACACTGAGCCGTTGGACGCTGAAGTGTCTCGTGGGCCTACAGGATTTCCGCCATTTTGGTTAGTAGTAGTGTCGTTCTCCCGACCATTCTGCATGTGCTCCAGCATCTCCTCTTCCTCTTCCGTCTCAGCATCAGCCTTAAGTATGACATCTGCAAACATGCAATTATCATGCGTCCGCTTAACATCTTTCGCTTCCTTCGTATCAACCACAATCTTATGCCTGATCACATTATCTCTAAACCACCCTTCAAGCTGTGCCCGACCACGATTAACTTCGTCTTGGTGCCGTTGTCTCTTCGCTGTCCTGTTTTCAGCTGCGAGGATGCCGTCCCATAGGGATTCGATTTCAAGATGCTTAGCCATCTTATCAATGCCCTTGAGCACCTCTTCTCCTGACACCCGCGACAATTTCGTCAGACCTAAATCCGAGGGGACTTCGCCTAGGTATAAGTAGCGGAAGGCCATTTCGAAAGCTTCTGCGGGTATCGTGTGCGCGATCTTGTACTGCTTTGTCTCTGGCTTCTCCTCGAGTTTCATCTTAAAGTAAGGCGAACGGGCGGCGAGGATGACTTTATGAGCGTGGAAGACCTCGTTGTCGGCTACGACCTCGATATCGGAGGTCTTCGGTGTTTGGCGGATGAGGAGGGATGTGATGTGTGCGGCGAGAGGTTGCAGAGGGTCGGTAGACTTGGAGTAGTCGTATTTGAGCAATAGGGAGCGGATTTTATCGGTTAGGGCGTTGTAGAGACAACGCTCGCCGGAGAAGGTGTCTCGTTCGCATAGCGCGCCACTCTCTAGGAGGAGTGAGACTACCTCGTAATGTCCGCACAGGGAAGCCTAGTTAACCGGTTAGCTATTACTCAATCACCAACTCTCCTTCACCCCACACTTCCTTTCCACCCTCTCCCACATCTTCAATTGCATTCTCAAAGGCGACATACCAAAATCAAAGGCGTATAATCATACTCATCCCTTGCATTTATATTTACTCCCCCAGCCAGGATCCCTTCCTGCACAACCTTCAAATCTCCTCGCCGGCACGCATTACAGAAAGCTGCAAACTCAGGCGAAGTGTCTAGTGGCGCATCATCCTTTATGATTCCATTTTTAATCATGTCGTGCTCGGATTTGAGCTTGCCCTCTAGCTCGTCTTTGCGCAGGAGTGTCTCCGTCATCTTCAAATCTCAATCGTGGTGGCGAAGGGTATTTATATAGCTCTTTAACTTGTTGAATCTGGGCAGATATACGCAGTCAGTGCGGCAAGACAAAAGAAAGTAAACGACCTCAATGCAATGCCCCCTAGTCTACGTGGAAGTGAAGTGAAGAGTGGTGGCAGGCTACCCCAAAAATAACGTTGTCGGCCGGCGATAAGGTCCGGCCTTTAGTAGTGTCGTCAGTGAAGCAACCTGGTTGGTTAATCTTGGCGGCAACGACAACACCAGCGACTCCTTCGGCTCGCCGATGACTAGCAGCGGCGTTGACAAAGTAACTCGGTATACCCGCCTTACTAGTTAGGCTTAGTAAAGGCCTAGCTTCGTCGTCACAAAGAATGCAGGTGAGGAGCCAAGTTCACAGTCCTCAATTCTGTAGTCGGTCGCACCGAGGTTTCTGCTCGCGGCAACAAAGGACTGCAGCTCGCTGAGTTTGTAACCCCAAATACCATATAAGAGAACGCAATCGGCTATTCAATTCCGTACGAAACCAGGCAAGATATCTGGAAACAATCTTATGGAGAGTTTCCCCATTGAGGCATCCTAAATTTAGAAGCCTTCCCTCCAGAGACAACATCTTTGCTGCATTCACTGTACTTCTACTATCACCGACGGGCCATCACATCGTACGTAGAAATCTAGTGGCTTTCGATTGTTTGCAACCATAAATCGTTTTGTTCCTGAGTATTGCGAATGTGGATCATCAGATTCAGTTCGTTGTTCGTCCTACTTATACTCCTGATCTATTTGAGTTGGAGAATCGTGCGGAGCAACGAAGTAGGGCAGTAGCCTACTCGACTCACAAGTCTTACTTTAGAGCACTATAAGTACGTTAAAACCCCGCCACTAGAGTACGATATCTAGAGAAACAAATTAACCCCGTGAAGCAGATTATGCGATGGACTACCCCAAATTCATCAGCAAGAAGGAAAGACCAATCTCGTGGTAAGTGGGTTCTTTGTTAGTAACCTGTTATCGTGCCGTCCGCTGTCATCAAGACATGTAGTCTATCAGGCATGGGTCCCGTTGTCACTTTCGTTGGGTCTTGGCCGTGAGTGGCTAGAAGTCAGCAGCACATAGACTCGTGTGAGCTTAGGGCATTGTGCTGTTCTCACTTTCGCTCCATATGGTCCTTGACTTTTCCAATATTGTGCTGTGGATTATCGTATTCAGTCTTCCCTGCTGCGCCCATTTATACTCTTACACAATTGGTGTTGTACTCGAGACAGCAGAACAGGTCTCATCTAGCTAAAGATACAACAAGAAAATGTATGGAGAGTTGAGTCACACCCACGACCAACCACTTCGTGCAAATGAGTTGCTATGACTGCTAACTTGCGGCTATCACTACACCCCTAGTCCCGGCATAGCTTACCACCCCCTATGGTATCATCTCTCTCTTTTTTGATAACCGGTTTATAGCAGGTTTCTAACAGCAAAGCAGGCTACTGTTTCTATTAGCTCCAAGACGATGCTGCGACCCGCCAATTTGGCTCCACGATCTTTTGCTGCAACAGATTTGCGCACTTATACATCCGACCCCCCCCACCATCGAACCTACTTACACTCTCAAACTACTTGAATTTGAGGATCGTGTTTCAAGACTATAGAAGCTCAATTAGCAAATCATCAAAGTCCATACCCAGAAGTGTAACTTAGTCACTACCCTCCCATTCAACGGCACTTTCCAGCAAAGCAAAAATCGTAGCTTGATCCTCCACAACAGGGGAAAAATCAACGCCTATGATTACAGAGGAACGAGACGAAAGCAGAAGTGGGTGGGTCTTGATACCAACCTATTTTTATCCTCCAGTTCCGCGGCTAGCATCCAGCTTGTTGTCAGCCTCCTCGTCTTCTGTCTTGGCCTAAAACGAGGGTGACGAGGCATCTGCCAATTGTTGCCGACAAGAATGCTGCTACGTATCGGCAGTCCGCAGGCGTTACTGTCCGATTCTTTCTCCATGAATCGTTTTTGTTGCTCATTTTTGGTGTATGAGCAGAAGAAAGGCAGAACCGACGGCTGTGCGCGGACTACTTATCCTGCCATCGAAATTTGCCCTTCTGCCTAGGCAGCAATTTACTACCTGAGACTCCCACTCACTAACTACCACACTGAGCTGTTCAAAGAAGCAAGTATTGTCGCAGAAGCCAATCAATGGAATTAAATCGTATGTACCAACCACTTGGCCACTTCCCCCGACCCCCCTTTAGCGCTCGCAAGCTAATTTGCTGCTATCACCACCACGCCAACCCTCAGCGAGTTCTAGCTTCTGGGATACAGATCTCAAAATACCTCAACGACTGATTTTTGCTTGATGGCCATCGTCTTCTACCAACTCAGAGAGCAGGCAGACATGAACTCGATTCTATTGTTCCAATTACTCCTCGCCATAATCTCCTTGTCTTTCCTAATTTTCGATGCATGTATCGTAGACAGTCTTCTGCAGATCGAACCCATTTTTATACTCTTGCACTCGTTGTTGAACACTGTGTTGCTGGAGGTCTTGAAAGAGATTAAACTAGCTAGTTAAACTGGTTAAAGAAAAAGGGGATGGAGAATAGAGGTGCTAGTAATGGCGAAGAGCCCAGTATGCCAGGATTGATTAGGAAACGCGAATAAGAGCGTCAGCAAGAAATGGGCCGTCGGTTCACTGCCCGCTTGGAAGAAAGCCAAACTGCCATCGATGTGGACCTACCTATCTACTGTCATCATGTTCTCCATTGCTGCCAGAAACCCCGCCAGCTCTCTGGTATAGATGGGGAAACATGACAAGTAGCTGGCCTGCCTGTGAGAAACAGGAAGTAGAGAGTTTGTTGTATGGCTCTCGAGGGACTTTGATGTACGTTACGCGTCATTCATCCTGTGCCGTCTCATTATTCTCGCTATGTTTGTTGAAACCGTCTGCTGTTGGCAGGGGACCATTTCATACCTCCCTTGAACAGGTCTTGTTCCTGCACCATGAGTCTAGTATGGAGAGTAGTGATGCCCTCTCATGCCGAAAGACGACGCCCGTTTAGCTGCCTCGCCAAAAAAGACTGTGAACGAGGACACTTAAATTTTGAGAATCTCAATTCAATGCGTACTCCACATTTCTGTTTTCTTGTAGGTAGGTGGTATCCTAACACTCGCACCAACGCCATCACGTTCCCATCCCTGAATAAACGCCACCCACAAAATTTCAAGAACGACGCACTTCGACCGCCACCTCTATATCCAGTCCGTGTGCTCCTTCCTTCCGTTCCTTATCCTTTCGTCACTCATGTTCGCCTATCGCTGACTCTTCTTCACGCTCCTCTTTTTCACCTCTCCTCTGCCTCTCATCTTCCTCTTACACTCCATGCCGGTCCATTACTGCTTCTCCCTATCTACAGCCTCCTACTAGATATCGGCGCGGTACGCTTTACAAGGAATGGACTCGGCATATCATCCCTCTCCGGGTCCCAAGTCGGCGCCTTCCCTCCCGCACCACCACTACCTCTCATAGCCATCCTGGCCGCGAACGTTCCCGGCCTTGCCGAGCGCAGCGAGGCCGCTCCATTCTCATCCCCACCACTCCCAGCACTTCCATTGCTAGCACTCGAGGTCGGCCTACTGGCCGGTCTACTCCCAGTACTAACAGCAATCGGTCTTCCCCCCGCCCTAGCCTGCGCCAACTCCACCAAACTTCTCCCCCGTGGTGATGCCGGTACAGGTGCGCTCTGATTCCTCAACGCCATATTATTCTTCAAAGCCATTTTTCCGAGGTCGCCGGTCGGGGGCCCGACTTTACTCTTTATTGATGGCTGGCGTTTCGGAGAGCTGAGCTCTGCATTCAGATTGCTGCTGCTCGGGATCTTGCTCAACTTTCGATTCGGGCTCCTCTGCCTCACCCTCAGCGCCTCTCTCAGACCTTGACCTCGAAGCCCTTCGGAGGAGATGGATGGTCGTAAAGTAGGACGGCCGGCTGTTAAAGAGGGGACAGAGGGCACGGTAATATTCCTGCTGGCGGTTGTGTGTGACGACTCGGTTTTTGAACTTACAAAGCCCTCATTCTTCCTCTGTGCGACGACTGGGCGGTTTGGAACTTGGAAACCCCCATTCACTGCCCCTGTGCTGCTTCTTACGGCGGACTGTATACTCCTCGACGGTGAAGCTACCATCGGCAGACTCTCATCTTCATCCTCACTATCACTCAAGCTCAATTGCGCTTGCCATCTTTCACTGAGGACTGGACGCTCTGCTGCTTTATCAAAGATATTCTTCCTCATCTGCTTCCCCAGATCACCACTACTCCCCGCCTTCCTCGGACTCAGACTCAAACTCGCAATACTCATAGGGGAGGGGTCGCACATCTCGATATCGTTCGGCGTTGTACCCATTCCGTTGTGTGTAGTATTGGAAGAGGCGGCCCCTGCGGCGCCCACATACATGGTTTGTGCTCTTCCAAATGTTGTGCGGGGTGTGTGGCGGGTGGCTTCAGTAGATAGGTGAGAGAGGTGGAGCGGAACCTTGGCTTCTGGGCTATCTGACGCTACGCTCAGTTCGGAGAGGTCTGTAGAGGTCGGGAAGTCTGTTTCTGTTGTTGTGCTCGTACTGCTTAGCTGAAAATCGTTTTTCATCCCACTTATCCCATTCTTAGCCGTTATCGTATCCTGTTGTGGTTGGCGCATCCTAGCTGCAACCTCCAGCTCGACTCTATTCCTGACTTCGGCCTCGAATTCAGCTTGTAAACGCTCCACTTCTATTGCGACAAGGCGGTCTATCTCGAGTCGAGCTTTAACTTCCCATTCCCGACGTAGCTGATCGTCGAGCTCTGCGCGGTAGGTTGCACGTTCTGCTTCAATATCTGCGACGCGAGACTGTGCTTCTTCCATCTTTTTTATGGCTTGCTTTTCTTTACTCACCGCCACTTTGCCAAGCTCCACCACTTCCGTTTCCTTGCGCATAAGCTGTACCACAGGTAAGCTGAGAAGCGCCGCGGTGTCTGGCCGTCTGTCCGGGTTGACTCTAAGACAGTCTCTTATAGTCTGTTGCAACTCCTGTCCATAACAGGACGGAATCGGAGCCGTCTTGCCCTCCTTAATCTTTTGCACCAGTTGGAAATGGGTTTTGGCGTTGAAGGGAGGTTCGTGGGTGCATAGCTCGTAGATTATGCAGCCTAGTGACCAGATGTCGGATTTGGCGGTGTACCGCTCCGCCGCACAAATCTCGGGGGACATGTAGAAGGGCGTCCCAACGTAGGTCGACGCGAAGTCGTGGGAGGACATGAGTTTGGAGAGGCCGAAGTCGCCGAGTTTGACCGAGTTGTCGGAGCCGAGGAATACTGGGAAGTGTCAGTGGAGCTCCCAACAGCTAAGAATAGCGAAGGAGAAGATAGGAGAGAAGAGAAGGGAAGGGTGCGTACCGTTCTCAGGTTTTAGGTCGCGGTGGAGGATTACGGCGTTTCCTGAGGGAGGTTTCGGTTTGACCGCATTTCCGAATCCAAATGTTTTTCCTCGTACAGGCGGCGCATCCTGACCGTAATGACACCTATATAGCGCGAGCACCAACTGGGTGAATATACTCCACACGAATCCTTCTTCCGCATACTTCTTCGTCCTTTGCAGCGTCTTGATATATTGCCCAAGATCCCCGCCTCCGCAGTACTCCATGTACAGGTGCAAGTCCATAGAACTCTTGAGGTGCTCCCGATGGTAGTACCCCACAATGTTGGGGTGTCTTAATGTGGAGAGGATCGAGAATTCGGCTTGGAGTTGTTCGCGCTCTTTCGTCGACATGCGGTTGTAGTTTATTTCTTTGCGGCAGAGGACTTCGCTGGTTGTGAGGTGGCGCACTTTGCGGATGATTCCGAAGGAACCATGTCCTGGGGATGTGTTAGTTTTTTTGTAAACTGGAGGAGCAGTTGGTGTATGGGTTGGCGCAACGAACCTATCTTCTCCAGCACCTCGTACTTGTCCGCCTCCGACATGGTGGGCTGCATGCAGAAGCAACTGTGTTTGTGTCGTAATGTCTATCGTAATGTATATTCAAGCGGCAGTCGAGTAGCCAAGAATCAGTCGCTGTTATTGTTAGTAGCTAGCATTGGAATGTGTCGAGGCCGAGTATGGTGGTGTTGCGTTTGTATGAATGTTCAAGGCTCAGAACTCCACCAAGGCGCAACCTTGCTCGTAAACAGCCTCGTGCTGCCCGTTGCGCCGGCAACACGATTTGACCCCCTGAGGGTCGCTTATGTCAGCCTGTCATTTGGTTCAAGTTCAGGAACGGGGTTGATTCGTCGGACGTTAGTTATTCCGGTTGACCTTCATTTCCCAGCGGATGGAATATTCCTCATGGCTAGGGATCACAAGTCGTGATATTAACAAAGTTGCCAGCGAGGCACTAATCACCCTTTGTACAATAATTCCGGATCTAACTCTTAATAAAGACTCTATGCGGGCGCAATTCATTCAAACACACATTCTACCGCGGATCCACAGATCGTGACAACCCTTTTTCAACTCCTCTTTCACGAGCTACCTACATAAGCTACATCGCGACCTGCAGCGAGCGACCTTGGCAACGACATCATTCCAAACTGCGGTTTTATAACTCACCATATACCACTTCGTACTCACGACGGAGCTAAATCGCTAGGACGGCGGGATTAAAAGGCTTCCCTAAACAGTTCGCGACGTATATAATGCACGCCCTACGCCAAAAATGCCGGCCCAAGCACCAAGTCTTGGTACTGAAATGCTACCCCAAAACCACCAAAGGCGCAGTTGACGTTAAGCCGAACAGCTCAGAACTGAGTTACCTACTATACTATGCCACGACACGAAGGAGTAAGGTGCAGAAGGTCGGGACGTTTTTGGAGGCTAAGACTGCGAGTGATGTTTGGAGGGCGAGGATAGGGTGAGTATTTGCCAGGGCCTGTTTGCGCAACGCACTAAAAACGACGTCGCATGCGGTGATATTGAATGATAACTAACTGTTTGCAAAGGAATGTTCAGGTTACACTGCAAATCCTCGAGGCGCTCATCGAGAAAGCTCCCCGCGACCTTCCCCTATACGCCCGCAATGTCCTCAAGATCCTAGGAGTAATCCTCAAGTCAAACGATATCACCATGGTCGAAGCTTCCATACCGACATTCGAAGCCTTCTGTCTCCATCATGACGGCGCAAGTTTGCAAGCCGACCTGGAATACCTGAAGCAGTATGAGGAGATCGTGAGCAAGTACGCATCTTTCGCTAGCACGCGCGCGCAGGAACCACACCTTGCGGCTTCCGCACCTGTGGCTATGAAATGGCGCGTCGCAGGATTGAAAGCAGTTAAGAGCGTGGCGTCCTCTCCGGCGTTGTCGAGCGTGGCAGGGAGGCAGCTCGATGTTATCATGCCAATTCTGCTCGAGAACCTGTGGACAGATGACCAGGAGTACCTGGGGGCTATAGTCAACAGAGCACGTTTAGAGGAGAAGGTTGGAACTGAAAAGCTGATGCGTAGGCGGGGAAGCATAGCGACAGTACGGACACACGATACTTCGACAGAACAATCCAATCCCCTGGCCATCTCTGCGAGCACAGCAGAGGCAGACCAGTTGGCGGAGCAGGATATCGGTGTCCTTGCGATTCAGTGTCTGAAGCAGATCTTCTCCGAAAACAACCGCACGCAAATCCGTGGCGGCACAGTGGCAGTGGTGAACTTCATATCCGAGCGCGTCAGGACCGGAGAGCTGGTGTACAGTCCACCGAAACCAGCAGCGGAGGATAAGGGGTGGGCTACCACTATCTTTCTGAAGATCGCCAGGTGGACGCCGGTGCAGGAGAGGTTCACTGTGCTTGTCACCGCGATGGAGAGCCTGGTGAGGAGCTCGCTGAGTGAAGAGAGTATTCCGCAAGAACACATCCTCACTGTCATTCTCCGCGCATTGCTGCGTTCGGATATTAACCTCATCGGTCTAAGCGTTATGGACGTCCTCCTTGGTCTGATTCAGCACGTTCTCCGTCTCCTGCAACTCAGTGGTGCGAAGCCACACCAGCAACAGACCATCAACACCGTTGACGGCAGCCCCGTCAAGCAGATGTCACCCAGCGCAAGTAATGAGAAGGTCGGGCACGAACTGGCGCCATCGGAAGACAGAAAGAATCTCCTCCACATGCTCGAACAATGTATTGGCGACCTGGCAACACACGTCTACTACGCCGACCAAGTCTCCGACATGATTACCGCCATCCTTCTCCACCTCAAGCCTCCCACCTCCTCACCACTTAATAGCCCGACTGCGGCTATTGACAATCCGGAAGATGCATCAAATGCTATTTCAGCGAGTGGCAATTTGACGGAGAGCTCCATCAGCGACGGGTTCTTTTCGTTCGAAACTGCTAAAGTCATAGCCTTGAACTCTATAAAAAACATCTTGCTTGTCGCCACGAAAGGCAGTAGAATGGCAGGCGCGACGCTGGGGAGGAATAGAGTGGGGATCAACGCATGGGAGGCCACGCAATGGCTTCTCCGCGACCCTAACTATTCGGTCCGCCGCGCATACTGCGATGCTTTGCTCACCTGGCTCGAGCGTGAAGTTACCGCTGAAGACTCAATCGTGGTTGATGAAAAGCTCCCTGCGCTTGGCAACCACCGAACCTTCCTTCGTGGAGCTGGCGACGAGTCGACGGATTCTATGAAGGCCGCCGCATCCTCACCCACTCACCGCGAGAAGAGCGTAAAATCGCATCGCACCACCTTCCTCGAACTCCTGCACCTCGCTATCTACGAATCAGCGCTGCAATTTGCAGAGTCGGAAACGGATATCGCTATCCTCCACCTCCTCCTCGTCCGCCTCGAGGACAAACTTGGAATTAACGCCGTAAAATGCAGCCTTCCGATGATCTTCAGATTACAAGAGGATATCCAAGATGCCGAGGCGGTCGCCAAGGTCGGCTTGGGCTCTCTATGCCATGGATATTTCTGGGCACTGTCTGAGAAGTTCGACTTCGACACCTCACCTATAGGCCGTGAGATTCATGGAGAGATATCAAGGAGAGTGAATAAAGGTTTCTGGGTAGACAAAGTCAAGGTCCCACCAGTCCGCCTTAATGACCTTGAGACAGTCGGTAGCACAACCGCGCAACGCCTGCCAGAGGAGCAACTGGAGACGGAAAGTTTGACACCGTTTGATCATAGGAGTAAGATGGTCGACTTGATCATCACCTCCTACTCCGCCACAGAATCCTCTCTCTCCATCTCCCCCGCCGGCTCTCCAGGGAGGATGGGCAGCTTCATGGGCAGTTTTGGCGCGCATTCCGGTCACGGAATTCTGGACCATGCTGCCGCACCAAGAGTCGTGCCGGAGAGGGTAAGAGACATGATGCTTAGTGAGTGGAGCAAGGAATCCGTCATCCAGGCCACCGCTTTTGAGCCAAAAAGCGCCTCTCTCAATTCTCGGAGTGGAAGCAGACGCACCGCGGCTAGAAATTACCTCAGCGTAAACGGCAACGGTAACGACTCATCTAGCCCTTCTCACGCCCATGGTGGGCATGCACACCACGGTAATAGGAGTAAACCACCCTCAATCGCTTATGGGTTGGTAGGCGCCCAACATGGATCTGGAACGGGTGGGTTCTCGAAGCTCCGCCAGGCTTCGTCTCCTATCGACCGCACGCCTTCAGAGTCGTCGAAAGCGTCTGTCGTCAAAGTGGATCACCTCAAGAGAGTATTATCCGGTGCTGCCCCGCCGTCAAGAGGTACCGGGGTCTTGGGGAGCAGTAGTAGTACGGACTCGAATAGTATGGTGAGCTATGACGCTACGCAGTCGGAGGTGTCTTATGACAACCGCAACCCAAACAGCCAGGATCCACGGAGTAGGTCTAGGTCTCGCGGAGGAGTGGAAAGGCAAAGAGCACAGATACCAGGCCAAGGATCCGGAAACGAAAGAGTCCAAGGAGACGAAACATATACCAATACCCGTCCGTTGTCTTCACATCCCCCTGGCCAATCTTATCCTAACCGAGCCAAAACAGTCATGTCATCTGGAAGTCAAAATGAGTCGATACCACCTGTCCCGCCACTCCCATCATCGTTGCAAATCAACTTCCCAAGGGATTTCTCCAGCAACGTTCAATCTGGAGGACAGTATGGGTCAAATTCGGAAGATGCCTGGGCGGATTCTTTACCTCCTCCTGTGCTAGAAACCGTCGCTTCAGACGAGCAGAATGGTGGTGAAGTGCAGGACCCTTGGGCGGACCCGGGGCCGCCACTTCAGACTGAATCTGGAGATTGGGAGGGCCCGGAGTTGACGTTGAATCAGTATTTGTCTCAAGGTCAGGTTCAAGGGGTTAATGGAAGGGAGGCGAGTAGGGGGGGCCCGAGGTCTGTTAAAGGGAGTTTGAGAAATGGCCAGGGCAGGACGGGGAGAGGAGGGATTGATATTGGGGGTTTGCTTACAGCTAGAGTGGCCGACGCGAAGTTTAAGAAGAAGAAGACGGTTAATGTTGAAGAGCCTCCTTATTAAGCGGCAGGTTGGTGGGAGATAGATGGGATGAAGGAAGGCGGATGACAGGAAGGACGGGGTGAGGGAAAAGTGAGAGGCGCGAGGTGTACGACTATTGATCTTGTTGGATTTTAGTTAGCGATAGCGCATGTGGTCAGCGAACAAAGGTCCTAACGGATGAATGCTAGCAGGCGATAACAGCAAGCTGGCGTTGAAAGCAAAAGCAGAACGGTCACTTCAAAAGTACCCGATAGCAATGAAGCGGGCTTAAGCGGTACATAGCCTGCATAATACCAATCTGTAAATACCGCCTTTTCCCTTCGCTAGCTGCCTCAATCCATCTCTACCGGCACCATTCATAATATCGTCGCTTAAGGATAATTTCTTGTGGGCTCCACATTCATTGACTCGCTTGAAGTCGGCCTTCTTATACTGTTTCGGCTTGAGTGTTGTGCTCCCCTCCTTCGTCTGCTGTTCGACCGCCCTACCGAGAACAAACACCGTAATTAAAACGTGTATTTAATCAGATATCAATTAGTTAGATCTTTCTATTAGCAAGATTTAATTATATCATATAACTGCCCGCCTGCCCGTGCCGCGTAACCATCTATGTTTGGGAGAATGTCACAGACAGCACGATAATCTGGATTAGTTTTGGTGTCTCAGGGGCTCATTGGAACAGTAGATATTGGCCACGGAGTCAATTGGCTAAATTAACATAGGTCAAGTGCCATCCATAAATCCTTTGATACAGTATGACGTTAACTAGCTCCCAAGCGGCCTAATCATCCTGATTCCATTTAGGACTTGTGCTTTGAGTGGGCTTTCGGAGGAAGGTAACACCTCTAAGAGGAAGTATATAGCTGTAACTTTCACATCTAGATTCCTGTTTATGTTAACTTTAAAATTGATTCCATCGGACCGATTCATGGGAGTCCGAATTCCGAACTGGTTAGTGTATGATGGTATCACCAGAAGTGTCCCTAATGACCTAAGCTCAGTGGCATTTGTCAGTAGGTAGCTGGCGAAAATGAAGTTGTCGAATTGTGATAACTTGGAGTAGTGAGAGGCATAAGTGCCTGTTGGCCAGCCCCGCTTGACAGGCCAACATGATATAGGCGCGAGGCCGAATTGTACGCGCTGCAGGTTTGTTACGGAGCCTAGAAGCAGTCTTCGTATTGTGTTCTGGTTGTGGGCGTTGTGTCTGAGTGGTTTGATTTGGCGTCTGGCTTTCGAGGGAAGCCAAGACTTGTCTTGAGGAATTAAGTCTTATTTAGGTTTGACTGAAAGTAAATTGTGAGGAAGGGTACCGGAATTGGAAATTGAAGTAATCTTGAGGCTTCATGGCTGGCGACGTTCAAGGGCTCGTTACTACCAGCAAGGTTGGAAGGCTTGATAGGCGAGGGTTTGATAGCGCCTAGATTGCAGATGAGTGCTGAGTCTTTGATGCGTGGTGCACGATTCCAAGGTATAGGCCCTGGTGCTTTGATTGCCGTCACAAGTGACAACTGTCACCATCGTGCCTTTATCAATCTTGAGTTGCACTGGCATCCTGAAGCTTACCCTTGATATGCCATGTGTAGAAAGAGTTGTGGTACTTAAAATGGGAACTGTGTTTACTGACCGGCTCATGGTCTGCCTGTCTGGGCATGTTTCTGCATATTTCTGGTTGACAGGGAGGACAGTTGGGAAGGTTGCAGCTTTGGGGTTAAATAGATGGAAATGGATGAGTGTTGTCCCTGGCGGCCTCAAGGACATCTACGAAGTTCTTCGCCGTTGGGTTCGATCCTTTTCAAGTAGTGATGATGAGATTGCTCGCAGGATTTTTGAAGCTCTGAGACAAAGTGCTAGCTTTGAAGGTAAGCTGAATCCCTAAAGATCTTAACGTTTGGTTGCTAAAATTGAGTTCCCTTCTTTCACATGCTTCCTAATCCGTGCGTTTGATTTGAAAGGTGTTTCTGGTAATCCAGGGGTGAGGATAACAGGACCCGGAACCACCAAGGTCCCTAAGATTCCCTGGACCTCGGTCCAGTAAGCTGCCTTGGCACTAGACCACATGGAATGAATGATGAGCAGGTGGGTTATTTTGATGATCACTGAACTTTATCTCTCGTACTGATCCATAATATATCTTTGATTACTCTGCTGTGGATACTCGACAAGTATAATTGTAATCAAAGAGTGTAAGCTCAAGCTTCTAAATAGACGACGCGCCCCAGAGCTGCGACGTCAACTCGCACATCATCCCCCGATTGCGACAACACCAACCGGTTGCGATAATCACGATGAGTAACTCAAATATGTTCAAAGCTCGCGATGGCGCAGCACCACCTAAGGAGGAGAAGGAAGATACCTCCAGAGCAACACTTATCAAGCCACCGCCACCGAATCCCAGCCAGTCAGCCATAGAAGATGTCTTAGAACTGACAGAGCTCGGCGCAATCGCACCTGTGGGCTACCTTCCTTCTTCCCCTCATATACCCCTGAGGCCCTCTGGCTCGTTGTTCTCTTTACCACAAGCTAATCCCTTCCTCAGGACATTTTCACGAATACCCGTCCTTTGTGGCATCCCCCGGGAGCCAGAGGTGTTTACGGCGGCGCCGTCATCGCCCAATGCTTAGCCGCCGCTCAGCGCACCGTCCCAAGCCACTTCTCCGTCCACTCTATGCACTGTTATTTTGTCTTGGCCGGTGACGCTACGATTCCAGTCTTATACCATGTAGAGCACGTCAGAGAAGGGAAGTCCTTCGCTACCCGTACAGTTCAGGCGAGACAGAGGGGCAAGTGCATATTCACTACCACCATGTCTTTTGCTAGGGAGGGTAGTGGAGGAGCGAAGACGGTAAACCACGACGCGCCTATGCCATTAGGCGTCGAGCCACCCAGCGATGAGCCATCAGAAGGCGACGTGTCCATGGGCATGTCACCCTTCGAATCGCGTCGGATAGAAATTCTCAACAAAGACGGCCTCACCCACGACAAAAAAACCCGCCAATGGATCCGCGCACGCGGCAAAATCTCAGACCACGGGAGTCACGAAGCGCACCTGTCCGCCCTAGCCTACATGTCCGACTCCTACTTCATCGGCACCGTCGGGCGCATCCACAACCTTTGGCGCTTCCCCACTGCCTCCGCCTCCGCCAAACTCCCACCCAAAGTACAGGAAGCGCTCAACAAGCAGAAGGTTTTTGAGGGCTTTGGGGACGATTTGGAAAATAAGAGGGGGCGCCCAGGGATAGGCATGATGGTTAGTTTGGATCATACGATTTATTTCCATGATCCGAGAGGGATGAGGGCGGACGAGTGGATTTTTACGGAGATGGAGAGCCCGTGGAGTGCTGATGGAAGAGGGTTGGTGATTCAGAAGATGTGGTCTAAGGATGGGAGGTTGGTGGCTACTTGTATTCAGGAGGGGGTTGTGAGGTTGGGGCAGGATGGTACGGAGAAACAGAGCAAGATCTGAGGGGAATTTTGGGACGGAAGCAGGTACCGTGAGAGATGAAGGATGATACCATGTAGGGGTGAAGGAGGACGGGATAGATAGCGTTGCTTTGGCCAAGCTGGTCTTTCGTTTGTCATATTTGAAGTGTAGGAATACCGAAATGTAACCACATCGAGTCGAAGACATACAAACAGGGTCTACAATGAATGAATGCATTCGTAAATCGCAAAACTCCTTCCGGTCCCGAAACTCCTGTTCCAAAATTGTGAGTCTCAAACAATCTCGGGCTCGACCTTCTCGAGCTTATGCACGTGCTTGATGTGATTCCTCGCATTGTCTCTCCTCTTGAAGGGACGACCATGGCCGAGAGCTCTCTCGCAGTCGGAGGCGGTGCAGTAGAAGCCTGGCTTCTGGACAGCTTCGATGGCTGGTGGTGATAGGGATGAGTTGAGCGAGGAAGTGGTGCAAGTGTGGGCGCTACAGTTTGTTAGCTATTGTCTACCAGTCGAAAGGAGATCTGTACATGAGCTCTTGAGCGCCATCAAACAAGCGCCTGCAGGTGAAGCATGGGACAATATCGACACCCACCTGCAAGAATCGAAGCTCTTGCTGCGGGTGATAATGTATAGCTTGAAGGCTGTACTCCTGATAGGCTCGGTTGTCGTCGATAACGGCACCGAAACCTTGGGGTGCGGTCCCAAAGTCAATGGCGTCGCCCTGTAGAAGATGCGTGAAAGGTGGGAAATCAAGGGTATTGTCATCGACGAGGCTGAAAGAGCGTTCGACTTGGGGACAGGGCATTCCGTAGTTCTGATTCGATGGGCTAAAGCACTTGTACGCAATGGGGTGAGTATTACATAAGCATATATCGGGCCCCTACTGGATGTCTATGGGCTCACTGAGGGATTTCGGATTGACAAGAGGTAATGTCGTTAGCAAAGGTTTCGAGATCACCTTCATAGACATGATTGAAGTCAAGTTGAGTATTCGCCTTTTTCTATTTGAGCAGATGCGTGTGTTTGGTATATTCAACTTCACTTTTACAGCTATACTACCCTGGCTTTTTTATAAAAAAAATCACCGAATCGAGTGACGGCAGTTTCTCTTGATACCAAAGTCTTGAGATTGGACAGCTTTGAGTATGTATATAAACAGTCGAATCCTGCAGCGAACAAAAACAAATTCCAGAACCTGTCATCATTTTGGCAGCAACTGTGACCCAATAGTACTGGCAGCCAGCAACCAGTGGCGGACTGAGGGTTACTGAGGTATATGCAAGCTGAGCCCTCGAGAGCCAATCACGGTGATGCAGGTGTCTTGCAGCACCATCACATATGCCTCCAACTTTCGATCATCAGAATCCAGTCCTACTTTAGCAGGCTTTGCATCTGTGAAGCAGCCTCAGTCACTCTTCAGTTTTCGCCAGCATGCACTCACTCACTTCTGATGCGCGGCGTCAACTACGCTTAAAACCGGCTAACACTCAGTTCCAGTCTCAGTCAGTCGCCGTGCCGCACTCAGTCAATCCTCAGGACCCCGCCCAATTGATTCCGCAACCACTGACACTCAGATTTCGCACCAGTCAGTTATCAGCAAAGGCTTAGTTAGTCCCAAGGCACACCGCCAGCTTTGCCCTCTAACCGATTGACCGTCGGTCCTCACCTCAGTCAGGCCTTTCTCAGTCTCGCTCACATCTCACCCGGGAGTTCAATATTCGATTAACGACCTCAGTATGCACCCATCTAAACTCAACTAGCTATCACATCGTTAACTGCTTGATAATTACTACTCGCCTCAATCAATCCTGGGAATAATCCTGAGATCAAGCGCCTTCCGGACTACTGTCGTTGAACCACTTAGGGATAGAGTTCGCAAAGGGTCAAAGCCAAAGAAAATGTATTTCTGTACGCGCTCTTGCGCGACCATGTCTACGTATCTGAAAGTAACGCTGTGATATCATCCCCAACGCCAAACGCCTTATTTGCTGTGTAGTGCAATCAAACTTCCTCGTTTATAGTTATTTCCCTTATTCTCTACCCACCGTTTCCTTCATACCTCTTCCTCTGTCGTCGTACCACCCTCCTCCTCTGGATGCACCTCCCTATACTCCTCAGACTCCAGTTTGGATCCCTGAATCCAGTAGCTAGCCACCCAACCTACCAACGCAATGCCTCCGAAGATTCCGAAGGGTATTAACTCTCCTCTCGGCTTCACATCTGTAGCTGCAGAGAACAGTCCTCCTGCAATGATAGGACCGATGGCACGTCCCGCGGCAGAAAGAGTCTGCGCAACTCCATTAAGCGCACCTAATGCTCCATCAGACGGACTTGAGTTGGTGATGAGTAGTAGAGCTGATGTGAGGCCACCGACTGAGGCGACGGTTTTAACCAACAGCACAAAACCCAACTCAATCCACATCCACGTCGTGCCATCCCACCACTCAAACAGCGGCGCGGATTCCCTCCTCGATACAAAAGGCGTAAGGAACATGGCGAGCGCAAACATGCCCAGTCCAGTCCTGTAAGTGGATTTGTTGCCAACGCGGGTCTTCAAGGGTCCGAAAATGGAGATCTGGAAGAGGATGGTTGCCACGCCGGCAAGGGAGAGAGAGAGCCCGATATCTCTTGCTGTGATGCCGCGTCCTAGTGGGGAGGGTGCGGCTGCGAAAATGGGGTACAGGGTGTTGAAGCTGATATTTGAGAGTTGGAAGACTAGATATGTGCTGAGAAGTAGTAAAGTGTTACGGTTGAGCAGGTTCTTCTTTGTGAGCTCAGCTGTGTTGTTTGCGAACATCTCCGTTAAGCTTAATAAAGATTCACGCTCGCTGGTGATAGATGAGGTCTCGGAATCAGAGTTGAAGTACACGACCGTGCCGTCCGTGTGCTGCGTCACATGGTGATGACCGCGACGGATGTAGGTTGGGCGGACAGCACCGGCGGCAAATTGCCAGACCCAGGTGAAGAGGGAGACGACGCGCTTGTGCAGAGCCGGGAGGTGTTGGGCGCCTTCGAGCGACTCGTCGAGCCAGAATGCAGCGATGACGAAGTCGATGAGCAGTACTAAGGCGGCGAAGAGATTGGGGAGGAAGTATTTGTACTTTAGAGGCTCGCCGGTGAAGGGGTTGAGATCCATAACTAACAAACCACCGAGTGCTGGACCAGTAATGCCTCCGATTCCATAAACGACTGGGAGCCAGACAAAGGCTTTGGACTGGTTTGTGCGGTCCGTGATCTCGCCTAGGCACGTTGATACGACGCCTTGGTTGCCGTTTACCAGTCCCATGACAGCTTGCACTACAATAGCCTGCCAGAACCTCGTGCATAGGCCGAAAAGCAGGAAGCAAATAGCCGTGAGGACCGTGCCAAGCAATATAATCGGTTTCCTCCCAATCCTATCACTCAACCACCCCCAAAAGAACCCCGTCAGAAACTGCGCAAAGGCAAAACTGCTCCCTATAGCCCCGACATATAACCCCACTCTACCCTGCATCATATTCGGAAACTCACTAGCCATCTTCGGCAGGTACGGCGCAATGCTGTTCAGCGCCGTTTGCTCGGCCAGCGCGACGATCGCAAGAACAACCAGTTGCCGTGTTGGCAACGGCGACTCCTCCACATCTTGTGTATCCTCGTAATCGTCATCGTCGGCATTGCCGTTGCTGTTTGAGGGCCCGAAGGGTGGCTTGCCACGGTGGGCTGGCGGGGCGGTGGGGAAGGTTTGGTAGTGTGGCGTGGAGGATTGGCGGCGGTTGGGGCCGAGGCGGTCGCGGAGATTGCGCTGCATCGTGAGGTTCACACAGCCTCGAGGGAATTGATCGTTGTCGCTGTCGCTGTAACTTCAAGATACAGCGGTTTTTGGCGCGGAGTCTATTTGCGGCGCTGCCTGCCACTGCCTTTGTGATGGCTGCCAAGTCGCGCGCTTTTGTGGTGCGGTCGTGTCTCCCTATTCGAAGAGTCTGCTACGCAGGGTTTTAGCCCTCAAATGATGAGGCTCCTATCTCGTAAAATGAAGTATTAAGGATAGAATGACTGAAATTTGCGACTCGAAGAAGAGTTGAGTCCGGATGAGCGAACCGTAAAATGGTTTGCGCCTTGGTATGACGTTGCGCTCGTGGTTGACAGATGTCACAGAGATGTGGAGATCAGATAAGATAACGAGTGGTTAACATCGGCTCCGCATCGACCAACACCTGTTCCTGGATCGGCTTGCCTATGTGGGCTTGTCAACGACAACTTTCATTAGGATAATCACGAGCACAATTAAGGTTCAACACCACGCACGATAATGTAATGGAGGACGTTTGTTCATTATAATACTGACGCATACACCCGTGTCCTGATGCTTTTGCCTCATGTATAAGCAGCATCTTTAGTCCGTCGCCAACCTCAGACTCGGATTCATTCCCAAGCAATACCATTGTTCCCTTCATGGAGGCATCATAATCTCAAGCATCCATATGTTTGTCATCTCAACGTTACAATCTGAAAGATGTCTCTCTAACAAAGCTCCTCCTCTCCTTAACTCTCTCCGTATCCAGACCCCTGCTCTTCTTCCCATCCGCGGGGACATCTCCCCAAGCTCTCACCATATTCACAATCTCCCTCTCCTTCTTCAGCTTCTCCGAAATATTCTCATCGAGCTCCACTTCCACAAAGCCGTTAACCACGGGATGTCTACTCAGTCCCGCGCCACCGTAATCGAAGCGAGGAGATCCCCGTCCCCCCTCAGCCTCAATATCCCCCTTCCACCTGGCACTATTACTGCTAACCTTCCTGTCCTTAATCGAAGTCGACGCCGAAGCCTGAAGTCCCTCATGGTGGCAGCGACGCTCGTCCCTCACACTCTTACCACTGACCCTCCTCTCATTTCCATTCTTCTTGTGGTTGCCGCTAAAGTTGCGCTCTCTGCTTGCCTTTCTTGCAGAGAGGTTGCGGTCGTCGGTCTCAGCTGGCCATGTATACTCGCCACCGGAATGGGTGCCCATTTCGCGGTGCTTGATACACTTTCCACTTCCATTTCTGGACACTTTACCACGGTCGGCGATGTCGCTGCTGTTGCAGTCGCAGGCTTCGCCGAGGCACTTGTTTCCTCTGGCGTCAGGCGGCATCTTTACCCGGGCCTTAACGGACTTCTTCGTGTTCAAGGTTAGGGCTTTTCAGGTAGGAGGCACACTCTCATCGTCATTACTCACAACAAACACCTCACCCTCCCTCTCAAGCCTAATTTGAGGCCTGATATCCGTCCCTTCCCTCAAAACTTTTAATGCTCCATCGTACCCAGTGAGATGGCGCCACTCTTGCACCGTATTTTGCGCACTAAGCTCACGGATGCCGGCATTGGAGAAGGTGGCGAGGCAGTCAGGGCACGTGGTGTAGGACCAGCGTTGTTGAATCTCCTTCTGGCAACGAGATGGCTGAGCCGAGGCAACTATGTCGGAGCTGTGGCTGTTGAAGGAGGAGATTGCGGAACTTGGAGAGCGGCGACTCGTTGAGAGACAGCGGCCGATTGAGGAGAGGAGGGGGTGGCGCGAGGTGAAGCAGGGGTCGGTGAGCGTGGAGATGTGGTGGCAGAGGGTGTGGTTTATGAGGGTTTGGAGACACATCTTGACGAGTTGGTTTTCACGTGGTATTTGAGATTGCGGTCGTGTTATTGTCTTTGCCGACGGCTGATTTAAATCTTCGTAGTTGTGGCGTGGCAATTGACGTGGTTTCGTGATCTTTTTTGTGAACGAATGCGGTTATGCGCGACGATGGTACTCTGTGGTGCACTGGTAGAGTGGGTGCTGTCTTATCACGACACAGAAGCGCAAAGGATGAAGTTGTGTCCCTATTGTTGACCTCCTTGTGCTTTCGAAAACAACGTCGTTATGCTTCTATCACCCCAGGAGTTAAATCATAGGTTGTCAAATCCAGTGTGGCACTGGATCGTTGCTACTCGTCGAGATTAACTTTTGGACGCCAGTAGAGTGTGGACTGCTGATCAGATGTAGAACGTAAAGTGTCGTAATGTTGAAGGGCACAGAGTCTCAATCCGCATATTGGGTTGGAAACCAGCGGTTGCAGTACTCTCTCGCGTTTAAAGAGCTGGGAGGAATGGTCAATGGAGTAAACAGAAATGAACTCATAATAAGTACACTGCTCTTCTAGGAGAGAACCACAGGGGAATAAAGCACGGGTACAAACTCGCTTTCGCCCAAACCACTGCCTCCTGCTGCGCCTGTGCTTCCCAATGCGACTAGACTGCCCAAGCAGCGAGTCTTTGAATCAGGTTGTGCCTGATCCCCCAGGCGAACAGAGCGGTTGGCCAGCACAACCACCATGGGTTGCAGGAGGACTAGAGCCACGCGCCGTAAACAACAAGCACGTGCCAAGTCTCACCGTCCCCCATACCGCTACTACTTTATTTTATAACCTAACCTGGCATTACTCGTGTCGGCGCAATGCTTCCGTTGCCTAAGCTCCTAGGCCACAACCCTCCTACCAACTAATTAAACTCCGGGCTCCCTGTGTGAGCACCGCGCACTTGCGCCTCGCTATCCCCACTAGCGCGAAATTCGAATTTCCGTCCAAGTATATTATCAAGCTCCTCCCATTCTCTTCCCTTCCCTTCTTTCCTCACACCAAGGTCCTTGAGTATTGGCAAGTGTCAATGGCAAGTGCCAGCTCACTGGGTGGCAGACCACCGGCCCCGAGGCCACCTTGCCTCCTAAACGGCTTGAGGCATTCTTTCCCAGGGCATACGACATCAGTGACCTTTAACGGAGAGGTACTGACTGAATACGCCGAGTTGGGGAGGGCTTGGTGGGGGAGGAAGATGATTTTATAGCCCATGGAGCTGAGCTGGTTTGGCTGGCCACCAATCTGAGAGGCGAGGGTGCAGGGTTTCTCCTTCATTGGGGTCGGGCTTTATGTCTGGCTTTTGGAGAAGGAGCAAGATTTCTTGGTGTGGGGCTGTGGTGATGGTGCGACATCACATTGTTTACGGGGAGACGAGGGTTGCCAGAGCTTTGATTCCTTGCTGATGTCGTAGCTGCGCCTGCACCTGCATCCCCTATTTTGCAACCACGATCTCAATTGCAATCTCGAATTAAACAACACAAGCAGCTCCACCACGATTCTGGGTTGTTCGATTATGGTGACGACATGACGCCACCTTGGCCGCCTTATTGTTTACAGCTCGACGCGGGTAGCTAGAGCTTACATTGCTGTCGATGTCGTAACTGCGCATCTTGCACGAGCACGTCCCGCTATTGCAACCACGACGACGATTAGCAATGCCAACGCAGTTTAGACAGGCACCTCTTCCTTCGCCGGCCAGCACCCAAAGCCAACAGCAATGCCCACCTTCACAGCCCCCGCCAACCAAAACGCACCACTCATGCCCGGACTAGTCCTACTCATCCAGCCACCTATTATCCCACCAACCAACAACGTAACCACCGATGCGACCCTTCTGTTACGCTTAACGTTCTCCTTTGCCAATAAATGCGGATCAGAAACAAGATCACAATACAAGCTCGTCAAAACCGTCGTAGGCACCTCATTCAGTCCCAACAGCCTAGACGTCACAATCTGGCCGCCGGATTGAAATGCCAACAGCCCAATAGGCACCAACTCAATAAACCTCACAGGGGTTGGAGAGAGCTCGGTATACCCCTGAGGGGCTGGAACAACACGGCGTTCGACGAGGGCCGCGGCGATGAAGATGAGGATGGCTTGGAAGAGGAAGGAAAGGAGGAGGGTGAGACGGCGTAACGGGTGGAGGACACTGGCGTGGTTCGTTGGTTGGGCGAAGAAGAGGCAGCCGCACAAGAAGAGGAGGATGGCGGTGAGGGATTTGAGCCAGCTGTAGGGTTCTGATAGGGGTTGGTGGGATGCGCCGAGGGCGATGATTATGGTGTTTCCTGGGGGGTTTTAGAAGGAGGTCTTGTTACGGAGTACTAGTACAGCATAGGAGCAAGATTAAACGAACTACGAATGGCAATGAACAGGCTTCATTGCGATATAAAAAGCGACTCACCTGTTTGCATGCTAACAAAAGTGTTCCACGCATTGAAGGCACTGCTGTCACACAGTCCGGACGCGAAACAACATGCTATGATGGGTATATCGGTATGATCTTTCGTGATGTCCTTCTTCATGCCAGCCCAACTAAAACGACTAGGCTCAGATATTGGCTTAATATCATCAGCAGGCCGTCCATCTTCTGAGGCCTGGATGTGATAGTCGTCAGGAGCAACACTTGGGGTGGCCATGTTGCCGGATAATAGAGGTGTAGATTCAGATGGTATAGGCATGGAGTATGGAGTTGATATGAGGGAGTAGTCAGTGGATATATAGCAATTCAGTCATGCTTGGGCCTCGTATATTCGCGATAATGCACAGTCATAATAAGCCATGTTGAGACCGGATATTGACAGCCGTTATTTGTCAAGACCATCTGCAATTAACCGGTAGTTGTGGCTTGTGAGACTAAAATGTGGCTAGTGTGTGTTGTGGCTGATGAAAAGTGGCTGGGCCAGCCCTGTGGCTCAAATGGGATGGTGGGGGTGGAGCGGCCGCCCGTTTATCGGACATCAAGGTTTCAAAGCCGCCGCTAGTCACGTTTTTCACGCTTTTCCACATGAAAAACCTGCGTCGTCTAATCACATTCTTACCCTGATGCGCCAGTCTCAGCACAAGCTGATATCAAATGCCTCATAGATAAGGCTGGATCACTTCCTACTCCAGATAACGCCTAGCGCCCCACTGAAATTTGCTATCAGACCCTGATAGCGCTATTTCCTACGTCCTTATCCCACCGTCGTGTCCCCTTCTTCTCTTTCACAGACAAAAGATTTCTTTCTAGGAAGATTTCAGAGCCGCCATAGAGCCTGAGAAGTTCCTCAACTCTATACACAAGTCTTTGCCACGCGCGGCTTAGACCCTTTACAACTACACCTTCTCTCCTCCTTTACAGACAAATCTCCACTCCACCTCACGAAATCGTCTTACCTCGCGATCTCCGAACAAAATCAGCCTCGAATTTTCACAATCACATATCGAGCATATCACAAGTGTAGACGTTAACTCATCTATACGACATCACCTACACGAGCCATACAAGCTCAGTAATGCCACACACCACCGAAGAAATTCGACAGCCGGAAAATATGCTCGCGGTCTCCAACGAGCCGTCCAAGGTTGCGCCAACCCAGGAGGAGGTCTCCTCCCTTCTTGAAACTGTTTTCACTGCCGAGTCATCCGCTGCCTCCGTCGATGCATCCTACGCCCTTACTCAGCTTATGCTGAACTCTGTCGGATACCGTGGTCTCCATGGTTACGGCATCGTCGCCGCTGTTAAGAAGGCTGCCGCCGATAAAAAGAGTGGTCTCAAGCGTGAGAGCGCACAGAATCTCCTGGGTGCCCTTTTCGAGCGCTTCCCAGCTCAACAGCCAATCTCCGAGGTTACCTTCTTGATCCAGGATGGTGGTCTTGTTCCCTGCGCCCTCGATGCTCTTGCTGACAAGGGTGCCGTTGTCAAGGATGCTGCCCAGTACGCTCTTGACTCGCTCTTCAACATCTTGAGCCCAGAGGCTTTGGCCATCGGCCTTCTCCCAGTCCTCTCCCAGTATCTCGCCAAGCGCTCCGGCAAGTGGCAGGGAACTGTTGGTGCCTACAAGCTTTTCCAGCGCATTGCTGATAAGGCCAAGATGACCATCGGCATGACTGCTGAGCAGGCCAACGATCAGGAGCTTCTCCGTGACGTTCTTGGAGGCAAGCTTGCTGGTCTCATCCCAATCTGCGAAGCTGGTATGCACGACTTGAAGACCGAGGTCGAGAAGGCTTCCGTCGCTACCATGAACTCCCTCACACACATTCTTAACAACGACGATGTGATGCCAAGAGTCCCACTGCTCATCGATACCATGCAGCACCCATCCACTGAGACTCTCCAAAAGGCTATTCACGCGCTGTCTCAGACCACCTTTGTCGCCATCGTCACCTCCCCGGTTTTGGCGCTCCTTACCCCACTCCTCGAGCGTTCCCTCAACACTCCAACCACTGCACAGGAGGTCCTCCGCCAGACCGTTGTTGTCGTGGAGAACTTGACCAAGCTTGTTCACGACCCAATTGAGGCTCGTACTTTCTTGCCAAAGCTCCTTCCAGGTGTCCAGGGCGTCATTGACAGGGCTTCCCTTCCAGAGGTCCGCGACATGGCCATCCGCTGCTTGGGTGTCATGAAGAAGGCTATGGGTGATGATGCTTCCGGTGCTTCCCACACCGTCGTCCCACGTACCAGCGCTGAGGACGCCTCTGCTGTTCTCTCCACTGAGATCTCCAACAACGGTGGTCTCGCCTCTGACGCTACTGAGATCTTCAAGCTTCTCGAGCCATACATCTCTGCCATGGTTGCTGAAGATGTTAACCACCGCCAGATTGAGCGCATCTCTTCTCGCATCTCTCCATACCTCCCACAGATTTTGAACAACTCTGGGGCCGTTGCCACTATCGGCGAGAACATCCAGAAGTTCTACCTCGCTGAGGATGAGCGCAAATACGGTGTTCCAGAGAAGGAGGATGATGGAGAGGTCGAGATTGTGAACACCAAGTTTTCTCTCGCCTACGGTGGCATGCTTTTGCTCAACCACACCACTCTTCGTCTTCTCAAGGGCCACAGATATGGTCTTTGCGGTCGCAACGGTGCCGGAAAGTCCACTCTCATGCGCGCTATTGCCAACGGCAAGCTTGAGGGTTTCCCATCCCAGGATGAGCTCCGCACTTGCTTCGTCGAGCACAACCAGGGTGAGGATGCTGATATCAGCATTCTCGAGTTCGTTTGCAAGGATAAGTCCGTCGCATCCGCTGGTCGCGAGCGTATCTCTGAGGTTCTCGCCGAGGTCGGCTTCACTGCCGGTCCCGAGGGTCGCCAGTCCGAGAAGGTGGGCTCCCTCTCCGGAGGATGGAAGATGAAGCTTGCTTTGGCTCGTGCCATGTTGATGAAGGCTGATGTTCTCCTCCTTGATGAGCCTACTAACCACTTGGATGTTGCCAATGTTAGATGGCTCCAGGATTACCTCAAGACACATACCGAGATTACTTCCTTGATCGTTTCCCACGACTCCCGTTTCCTCGATGTCGTCTGTACTGACATCTACCACTACGAGCCAGGAAAGAAGCTAGCCTGCTACAAGGGTAACCTTGCTGAGTTCGTTCGCCAGAAGCCAGAGGCCAAGTCTTACTACACGTTGTCCGACTCCGTACTCCAGTTCAAGTTCCCGCCACCAGGTATCTTGACCGGAGTCAAGTCCAACACTCGTTCCATTCTGAGAATGACCAACTGCTCCTACACTTACCCGGGAGCTACCAAGCCATCTCTGTTTGATGTTTCTTGCCAGTTGTCTCTCTCCTCCCGTGTTGCCATCATCGGTGGTAACGGAGCCGGAAAATCCACACTTATCAAGCTCCTCACTGGCGAGACCATCCCAACTGCCGGTCGTGTCGAGAAACATCCTAACTTGCGTATTGGTTACATCAAGCAGCACGCTCTTGAGCACGTTGAGATGCACATGGAGAAGACTCCTAACCAATACCTTCAGTGGCGTTACGCCAACGGTGATGATCGCGAGGTCCACATGAAGCAGACACGTGTCCTCTCTGAGGAGGACAAGAAGCAGATGGAGGTCACCATCGACCTCGGTGACGGACGTGGACCACGTACGATCGAGTCCATCATGGGCCGTCAGAAGTGGAAGAAGTCCTTCCAGTACGAAATCAAGTGGCAGCACATGCTTCCAAAGGACAACACCCAGATCTCGCGCGAGACCCTTATGGAGCGCGGCTTCTCCAAGCTCGTTCAGGAGTTCGATGATCACGAGGCTTCCCGTGAGGGTCTTGGTTTCCGTGAGCTGTCCCCAAAGGTTATCTCGAAGCATTTTGAGGATCTTGGTCTCGACCCAGAGATTGCCAATCACAACGAGATCTCTGGTCTCTCGGGTGGACAGAAGGTCAAGGTCGTCCTTGCCGGTGCCATGTGGAACAACCCTCATTTGTTGGTTCTCGACGAGCCGACCAACTTCTTAGACCGTGACTCCCTTGGAGGACTCGCAGTCGCCGTCCGCGACTTCAAGGGTGGTGTCGTCATGATTTCTCATAACGAGGAGTTTGTTGGTGCGCTCTGCCCTGAACAGTGGCATGTCGAGGCCGGCCGCGTTATCCATAAGGGTACCGTGTCCGTCTCTGCTGACCGCTTTGAGGACTCCAAGCCGGGAAGTGGTGTTAACAGCGCTGTTGCTAGCATTGCTGCTTCTGCTGCCACTTCGGCTGCCACCTCGGCTGCTAACTCAGGTGCGGAGGATGCCGATAAGGATATGTCTTTCCGTGCGCGCAAGAAGAAGAAGATGACCAAGAAGGAGCTCAAGGAGAGAGAGGTTCGTCGCAAGCTGAGACACATTGAGTGGTTGAACACTCCTAAGGGGTATGTCATTTTCGTTCTACCTTATCCATCACACACAACTGACAACATAACAGAACTCCAAAGCCAGCCGACACTGACGATGAGTCCTAAATGTCTTGGATCGGATCTAACGAGTCTAACGAGCCTTAACGACGGGGTTGGATAAACTAAAACACACAAACACACTAGAACGGAGACGAGCATAGGAATGTCGGGATAAAGAACCTCGCTCGCGACCTGGCTAACGATACTGGATGATTAGGGAAGACTTTGTGCATAGACTTTGATGATATCCTTGGGACATGACTTCGGTAGGACTTTAAAAGTACAAGCGTTTTTTTTTTTGCTTTACACTGGCTTAGGACTGCTTTGAATAAAGGCATTGCATGGCGTTAATATAGAGGGGATGCGTTTTCGAGATTGAGGTAGATGATGAGATGAGAGAGATCTGGAGATGAGATGAAGAAAGAGATCAAGATAGATTAGACAATACATTTCTGTCGCTATACCTTTTGGTTGAAACTATGCCGCTGCTTTGTTACTTAATTTAGGCACTTTCAAATTTCGATGCTTTTGATACTTCTCCAATAAACTTGCCGCTTAGGGTCGGATCCGGAGGCGATGGGACGGCTCTACGCAACGTCTCAAAAGATTCTGTAATTCTCAAAGCTACCAACCAATTAACGTCGCCCACAATTCCCAGCGTAGGCTGGCGCACCTGTAGGGGCCGACCCAATGGTGAGCGCAAGATCGTCACATTTATCATTGCGCTCCGTTAATCGATTAGTCGTGGGAGACATAATTTGCGTGAGTGTCCCATCACTTCTGCACCCGTCCTTGGTACATGGTCCAGTGAGATTAAACAACACCGCCGAACTTTGATGCCTCGCGCGTCGTGATGGTAGCTGAGTGAGGCTCGGGATGAAACTAAACACGATGGCAAGAATTTAGCAAAGTCTAGCTGACAGAGTACCGACTGAGTTAGTCTTACTAAGTGAGTTGGAGCATACGAGGCTCGAGCCTCGAGGCATAGATGCGGATCGGTGCATACCCAGTATTGACTTAGGCAGCTTCACCGAGTCGAGCATTGTTGGAATCGGAGGAACCCAGACAGAAAAAGTCTGGGCGTCCACTTTTTGGTTTGACGAACATCATACAGGACTGCCGCCAATTATCGATCGAGGAGTACTGGTTGGCGTGGAGTTGTGACAAGGCTCTGTGTAAGCTGCGAAGATGCAGTGGTTAGCGGCTGAGATGCAGGGTGTATATGCCTCAGTCAGCCTCTGGCTTAATCGAAACTATTGGAGGAACTTCGAATTCGGCATTACGAGTACCGAACACGTATGACAATGCTTGCTGAGTTAGCTGAGTATGCTTTTGCGTGGCGACGGGATGCTCATTACAAATGTGTTCTGTTTCCTCCGTTATTTTCATCAGACTGAATTGCTGTCGGTTGGTTTCGAGGTCGATATAGAGCTGCTGTATTATGGTCGTAAAACTGAATCTGGATATGTCAAACAAGAGCTTTTGTCATCGTGCAAAATGTCGCAAACACAATCCCAATCCATTCTTGACAGTTTCGAGACCTTCGAGGCCAATCTCAATCTATTTCAGGACGACAATGCTCTCTTCACCCATGCCTCACCTCAGGAGCTCGTGCACAACCAATAGTAAGCGCTTATATGCTTACATAATAAAGCCCATCTCTAACACTCGTCGTAGCCTAGTCGGCGGCAATAACGTGCTTGCCCAATCCTTGCCACGGTGCTCTGACGAACACGGCGAATGCGTCAATCGACTTTACCACCCATCTTGGCCATCCATCACCGCTCGAAGCCACTAACACTGGCCACCCTACTGTTATCGTAACCAATGACAACTCTGGGCCCCCTCAAAACACACCAATCATAACACGGGTCGTCTTCCCACTTCTCCAAGTCGGGCTAGACATCTTCCTCTGCTACCCTTGTGCCCGCTTCTTCATTAATGCCCAAAATTTCATGTATGCCATCATTCTACATTCCCATTACTTCCAGGGCGAGTCCACAAAATGACATCAATGCGTTCCTCTTCAAGTCTTCGAACCTAACTCTAATTAACGTCTAACCAGTTCGCATGAGTGCCCAGCCAACTCTCCAGAACCACCAGCTGCAGAAGTTGCACAACGCGACCAGAAGAAGGGATACTACTGCAGCATCCCAACCTGTAACCGTGCCATCGCCCACGGGAAGCCTTTTGTGCGAAAGGACAATGCGAGGAACCACATCAGACATGTGCATAAGATTGAGGAAGCGAGGCTTGAGATAGCTTGAGAGCTTTTCCCGAACAGCTTTAGAATCACTTCGTTTTAGTATAGGCGTAACGGTCATGAGTGGAACGGATTTTTTACTATATTGTCCTCATCACCTCTAGCCCCTATCATCATCTAGGTATATTGCTGCCATTAAAACGCCTAATACCATCATCGTTCGTATCCAAGAATCTCAAATCTTGCAATTCTACCTGCCGTCTCTATGGCGTAAAGACGAATCTCGGGTTCTTATCCCCCATATTCTCAATTTCCTCCTCGTTCTGCCCCTCCATTATCCAGTCTTCCAATCCAGCAGCCCGCTGTTTATTCTTCTTTACATAATAGACCATGAGTCCAATATAGATGCACGCCGCCATCCCCACCATACTCAGACTCGTCGCATGCCCGGTCTTATACCCATTTTTCGCATCCGAGCTCAAGTACATGAATGGTGTTGCTATACCCGCAATATTTCCAGCCGTGAGTTGCATACCGGATGCCAATGTCCTTTTTCCGTACCTTGGCAGATTGCCGGGCAACCAAGCTAATGGCAACCCGACAGAGACATACAGCCCACAGGCTACCAGAAAACAGCCCGCGTAGCTGACCGCCGCAGAGATGTTGGACAACAGCATGCCGTACCCCGCCATGGATACGGCCGCAAACACAACAGTATAAATCCCCCTCTGCTGATACGCATCACTCAGTCTCGCAACCACAAGATACGTAATAGCGCCCAGCGCATAAACCGGCACAGTAAGGGCCTGGCTCTGCGCCACGCTCCAAGTGCCAATGGAGCGGATAATAGTAGGCAAAAAGGTGGAGAAACCGTACAGCATGACATCTTCGCCAAACTGCGCGACGGAAAACGCCCACAGTGTCCAGTCCTTCGCACCGTCTTGAACATCCGCCCAGTGGAATTTCTGGCCGTCTACCGTTTGTCCGACTTCTCGAAAACGGATTTGCAACAGCAACTTCCTCTCATCCGCGGACAGGAAATAGGCGGTCTCAATGTCGTTTGGTAAGACGAAGAAACAGAGGAGCCCGACGACGACGGAGGGAATACCTTCGAGTATGAACTGGGCTTAGTTAGAGAGTCCTTGGATGAGGTATAGAGAGGGGACTTACGATCCATCGCCAGCCCGCCAGGCCCGCCGCACCATCCATGAAGGATATTCCGTAAGCGATTAGCCCGCCGCAGGCGCCGGCTAGGGCGGCAGCGGTGAAGAGGTAGCCGATGCGGAGGGCGAGTTGGCGCCGGGAGTAGAAGAGTGTTAGGTAGGTTACTAAGCCTGGGAAAAGGCCGGCTTCGAAGATGCCAAGGAGCAGGCGACAGGCGATTAGGGAGCCGTAGTTGGGCACGAGACCAGACAAGGTGGCGATTAAGCCCCAGACTATTGTGATGAGGGCAATGTAGCGGCCGGGCTTGAATTTCTTCAGAACCAGGTTGGAGGGCACCTCGAATAACTATCAACCAGTTAGCAGCTACCCTTATTCCTCTCTCTACTACAGGATGAAGGTGGTGGCAAGGGTGGCTTACACAATAAGTAACAAACAAAATGCTAACACAGACTTGATATTGATTCCCCGTCAACCCCAAATCCTTCTCCATCCCATACAATCTCGCATTCCCAATGTTCACCCTATCCAAGAAGCTGAACAGGTACAGGAACATGATCAGTGGTATCACGCACCAATCCACCCTGCGGATCAGCGCCTTCTCGATGGCGCGCACCTCTGCTTCAGTGTCCAATGATATTGGATCAGACTGCGCCGCAGCGACGATAGAACAGGTGCGTGGCGAGGAATCGCGGTGCGGTGTCTTCTCTTCGTCTGTCATGGTGTCGACCAACTCAATCGTACTAGGGAATATGCTGTGTAGCTATGGTGGGGTGGCGCAAGTATAAGTTATGTAGATCTAATCACTCATTAGCGTCCTTCCTCTTAGACCATTAAAAATGTTAAGCTCAACCCAAGTCATACATCTTTCCTCGTCAAATTTAACGCTCTTTTTACGCCACCTTGGGAGAGTTAACCCAAAATTCGGAATAACCGGTAAAAATTAAACAGTCGTCCTTCTCAATGTTGTTTATTCGACAATATGACATGGCGGGGAGACAGTCATATAAGGGTCCTCAGCCTCGCGTGTGCCGCCTCTCGGCGACATCCCAGGAACCACATTTTTCAGCATCAAGGTATCCGGGGTGTCCGATCCACTCCGTAGCGTCGATATTCTTTCAATGCGTAAGTGTGGTTGGTTGGAATTGAGAGCTTGATGTACTTTGGTTTATGTTGCCGGATAAACGCTGGTGGTGGAGATGGATGACAAAAGCGAATTGAAAGCGCACGGCCTCGGTAAATGCCATGTCGTACCGCTCGAGCGACGATTTGCAACTGAAGGATTATGTTGTGCGAGCTAATCTAGATCGAATGTAAGATTCTAGTGTACGCTTAATTTGACGCCGGAACTAAACGAGTTTCCGTACTCGGCTAAAAGGCGCCAGTGACAGCGATTCCTAATCTTAATGGTCCGACCAAAACAGAGCACATTTGCCGGCAGAGACGGCAATACAAAACTCTTTCAGTCGTACGAGATCTTGAAGACTTATCGCCAAGTCACGCCTAGCAGCGAGCAAGCTGTCTTCAGTCATTAAGGCGGACAACTCGGCTTCGAGTTTCCGGCCTTCTTCCTGATCGGGCTCTTAAAATGCCTCAAGAGCCGGCCATCGAAAATCTCGCCATGTTTGTGCGCAAATACCAGCTCAACGAGCTCGATGCCGAGCCATTATGTGGCATGCATAGCTCTTATTAGCTTTTGCTAGCGTCATCACTTAGATTCCACTATTTGCTTCCGACAACATTAGCGCGATAACGTTATAAGCATTTGCTAACTTAATCGCTTACACGTGGCGTGCCGCCATGTCACACCAGTCTTACTCGGGCAGCATAATCAATGTAGGCCATCACTTAGTTTTCCCATGCAGTTATGTTTGCATTAGTATTATATTGGCTCAGAAGCTAGAATGGGTATTCTCCATAGACGCCAAAAAGCAGAGCCCAGCAGACTGCGAACCTTGTTTGTAGTCCTTCACCTCTCATGTCCTTTGATCTTGCCGTATCTTTCAGCGATCTGCACATACATACCGCTTCCATAATCCGGTAAGATCCACCCGGTGGTAAATAGAAAAGCTAAGCGCATCTCTCCATCAAGATGTCGGCAAAGAAACAAATAAAAAGACAAAAGGCAATAATCTCGAAACCGCGCCACCAGCGTCGCCAGCTTAAACAACAACACCCTTAACGAACAACTCCACCTGACTATCCACGTCACCTCCCTCCTGGTTCACCCCCAAAAGATTCTTCGTCGCCAGACTAAGCACATGATAAAAAGCCTGCGCAGCGACAACCTTATTCGTCGATCTCCCAGTCGGGAACATCTTCTCAAACCCGACCCAAGTCTTATCACCAGGATGGCGCATAACCTCATCAATCTCAATCTCCGTAGCCGTGTTCTTGACAAACTCCAAGAAATTGTAGGACTCAGTCTCAAGCGCCTCAGCAAGCCATTGGGTGTTCCCAGCGGTCTGGGTATCCACTGCAGCGCCAGGTCCGTACATATCGAACTCGTCGTCGCCGACTAAGGCCATGGCGTCGCCGGATGTGTATATTTCCCTGCCACGCTCAGGTGGAGATGGTGAGCCGGCGACATCCTCGAAGTCGCTAAGGAGGCGTCCTCTACCCACAAGAGGAGACTGGGCGCTAACACGGGAACCCGGGCCTGGCTTACCCATAACAGAGCTGCCACGGATCTGGGTACGGCCACGTGGGAGAGACGAAGAGCCGGCACGGAAGGAGTTCAAAGAGGTAGAGATGTTCCATGGCATGGCGGAAGACTGGTGCTCTGCGAGAGGAGACATTGCTTCGCGGCCGATTTCAGCGGTGGGATCGTCGAGTGGCATCGCATCGTCCTCGCCGAAGACTGGCATGCCCACGCCGTCGTCACCGCGTGCGAGCTGTGGATCGGAATCATCACCATGAGCGCGCTTGCGGATATCTCCCTCGGCCTCAACGGTAGAGGCAACGGAGTCTCTGCGCTTGCGCTTTGGCGAGACGATTGGCTCACCAGTCATCAGCTCCCTGAGAGCATCACCACAGAAGATGGCCAGTGGGTGGGTCGCGCCGTTCTCGACGGAGCCCAGGATGCGCCCAATACCACCGATGCCATTGCCCCAGAGGAAGGCGTCGGCATTGGCCTTGGCGTTGTTTCTGACACGAAGCGCAATCTTCTCATTCGTCTTGGCCTCCATGTTGGCGGCATAATACCCCTGCCAATCCTTGAAGTCGGCATTACGATAGTTGATAGCATCACTGTCAGTGATGGCCTTCTTGAGTGCCGCCATCTTACGTTTC
>RCNJ01000076.1_pt1 | contig 85680 bp, 82 predicted proteins | sample 2041171 | NCBI WGS metagenome assembly RCNJ01 (sample SAMN09708213, study PRJNA481090) | feces metagenome | biome: feces | host: Pygoscelis adeliae | place: Antarctica: Rookery Lake | collected 2010-03-01 | reverse complement strand
TCATTTATTTTTTCCTTTTTCATTTATTTTTTCCTATGTCATTTATTTTTTTTCCTTTCTTTTCTTCTAACATTCCTTTCCATTCCTGTTTCTTTTCTTCCTTTATTTCCCTATTCTTTGTCGCAAACATGCACTTTCCGTCATGTTACGAGTACCCCACCACATCTGTGGCGGCGGCCGCCAGGGTTGTGTCTGGTCGGTAGAGGACAGCTAGCTCAGCAATCTCTTCACCACCCTGACTCGTGTCTGGCAACTCTCGCAGCAGCTGGGTTGTCTTGCTTAGCTGGTACTGCTTAGCTGATACCGCTTAGCTGATACCGCTTAGCTGGTACCGCTTAGCTGGTACTGCTCAGCAAAGTCTGCAGCTAGCACAGCAAATTACTCTTTTCAAGCATTCCTTTTGCCGGTTGGCCGAGTCATGGCCGTTCACATCCGTCATCCACTTCTTGGTGCAGATGACCAACGATAAAGCTTTTATCGCGAGCAAGCGTTAGCGTGGAAGTCATCTGAGAACGGCCCTTTAGCCTCGAGCGTTAGGACGGATCCACTGCTTCTCCCGTGAAACTCATGACCTGCAAAAGGGGAGCAGACTGGAAGACGGGCAGACGTGCAGACGTGGGGAGGCCCTGACAGGCTGACGGGTAGACGGGCTGCCGTAACCTACCAGATCCTTCAGCTTTGATTAGCACGGAATATGAAGGGACGTCACATGGTTGGAGAGCTTGAAGAATGTTGGAGCCTTGGAAACGGGGCTGATTCACTACCAGCTCTCGATGATATCTTAAGCTTTGTCATCCCAACCTCGGGAAATTGAGTTGGCAGTTATACCCGGCAGAGACAACGCAAGAGAGGTTGATCTTTCCTTTGTCTGAGTCTAGCTCAACACTGCTTCACGCCACATCCTAGTCTAGTCTCGGTCGAGCTGCGAATGCAACGCCCGGGCTCACGGTTCGCTTGCACTTGTCCCCTATGCAGCTTGCTGTAGATGAGGGCTCGTCAATAGCTGCCGACCAGTTAGTGAAGGCAGTGTCAATTCCGCTGACAGCGCCCTCATCTGGCATTTCTTGCCGCCGCCAGGCCAATTCATGCCAATTGTGTCGTCCAGACACCACAGGCCAATGCCACGACGTCCTGATCGTCTTTTTCTTCTTGCAGCAGAATATCCGTCATTACCACCAATGCCTGTTGAGAGACGAGGGGATCGCCCATGAGTCCACAAACAGGGCTGTACTGGCGAGTCCTCTCTCCCCCGGAACACTTGTCCTTGATGTTCCTCTACTTGTCCTTGATCTTCCTCTCTCCCCTTCTCCTTCTCCTTTCCCGAACCCCGTCCTCATTGAGCTTCACCATATATATCCGCTTCTTTCCCATATATCCGCTTCTTTTCCATCATCCTTCGCACTTCGCCGCGTGCAACTTACACACCTCAGTCTGACATATCACATCCCACGCGTCCACCTTTCAGCTCAGACTTCCAACACCCAATTTCACATATACACCTCGATATATTCTTCAAATGTCACCATGTCTCTAACCTCCGTTCTCGACTACCTCATCTCCCACTTCGAAGATGTCCTTGACCGTTAGGCACGTCAAAACCGACGCCTCCTTCCTCATCTCTCACTTTGAAGATACCGTTGACCGTTGACCGTTAAGCACGTTAAGCACGTCAACACCGACGCCGACGCCGACGCCGACGCCGACGCCTCCTTCCTCATCTCCCACTTCCAAGATGCCCTTGACAGTTAAGCACCTCAACGCCGACGCCTCCTTCCTCCTCTCCTTCTCGCCATCCCCCGAGAACTGTCTCCACGATCCCTTAAACCCCACATCCACGTCGGCGCCGTCCCAACCCTTGACCGTCCTCCTCGATCCCTGGCTAGTCGGCGGCTCAAAGATCTACCATTCTAAATTCTCGTATTCGACACATCGGCAGCCGTTATGCATTGACTCGTTGGCGGAGCTTCCGGAGCCGGATTTGGTTATTATTTCGCAGAGTAAGACGGATCATTGCAATGAGGCGACGTTAAAGACTTTACCACCAACCGGCACAAAGACTCTCTTCCTTTGCGAACCTGGAGCAGCCAAAATCATAAAATCATGGCACTACTTCGACGTATGGAAAATCATATCCATGACTCCCTACGTCGCGCCAATCCGCCGATTAAGCTCTGGCGGCACGAGAGTGTATGTCAAAAATAAGAGTTTGCAGAGGATATTGATACCCGCCCTCGCGCCAGGGGGTTTGCATGGACAGATCGCAGTCGCATTCGTGCCGCAGAAAATGGACCTAACACAACTGCACAACGCAATGTGCATCACCTACCGCCCACCAACAGCATCTATCAAAAAAGCCGAAACCATAAGCCTCAGCCGTTTAGCAACTGGGTTGATGACACCTCCACAATCCCCAACAGCAAGTCACGCCGTCCCAGCTGTGCCTTCCATACCCGCCGCTTTCTCCACAGCTGTCACGCCGACGACATCCCCCATCCACACACCACCAGATATACATATTGCGTCCCTGAGTCCGCATACATCTACCGTGACACCCGCATCGAGTCCCACATCAACACAACGCTCTCAGCTCAGCGGGCGGCCATCGAACGCCTCAAGTGCCTCTTTGGCAACAACCTGTGCCGGACGGGGAGAAAACCAGCCAGAGACTTTGAGTGTGATTTTCAGCCCGCACGGTGTGTCGCCGAGGAGCTTGGAGTGCTATATTAAACACCAGCTTACGCCTTATACGGCCCGGGGGGAGCCACCGGAGAGTGTGAAGCCGCTGACGCTTTTGTTGCATTGTTTTGATGAGGTTGCGAATCCGTGGTTTATGGGTGGTGCTATATGCACAGGGTTTCCTACGGGTAAAGAGATTGTGGCGATGACGAAGGCGAGGTGTTGGGTGAGTGCGCATGATGAGGATAAGAAGACTACGGGGGTTGCTACGTTGTTGACCAAGTTTACGCATTATAAAAGGGAGGCGATAGAGAAAGAACTGCATGTTAATAAAGGGCCTAAGACCGGGGGCCCCACGCCGTCGAGCGTGAATAAAATGAGCCTGGGTAGTACTACGAGTAGTATTGTGATTAACAAGGGAGCGAGAGAGATGGAGAGAGAGAAAGAAACCGAGGTGCTCGTCCTTGCTTCTGGCGAAGAGATTACTTTGACATGACACATTTGATATTTATTGGACTGCTTAGCAAGGAGTTAAGGAGCAAGAGACAGACGGCTACTATGCCGCGGCTCAGGCCAAGAGGAGTTGGGGATACGTAATGGCCAACAGCCCACCGTTTCTTTGGACAGGATACCGGTGACAGCATGATCTCTGTAATATACCAACCACCTATTGACATCTATTGCCATCTACCATACCATCCACCACTTGTCAGTGTTCTCTTGATCAATCCGCACCCCACCTTGGCCATCGTGCCAGCGCCAGCCGGTGGCGGCACTGAACCGTCATAAGAAGGACTAACCAGCAAAACAAGACAAGCATGAAGTGTACGGATTTGCCAATTTGTTAATCTTGGCGGAATGGCAAGCGGTCAACCAGACTGGGTTTGGGTAGTTATGTAACTTTCAGCCTGGTGCCCGATAAGCAGGAGAGAGAGCAGATGGAAGAAATAGCGAGCCACTAAGAAATTGTCTTTTATTTAAATTGTTGAATTGAAGACTGCTCCCGCAGTCAAACGACAAGTATAAGGATCGGATGAGCGGCTTCGCCCTCTCGATTCTGTAGGAGAATATCGGGACTGCGAATGGTTACGTGTCCGACTTTCTTGGACGGACGGGTTGAACTTGGCACAGGACTGATATGCAACGATCCAAGGACGAGTATGGGAAGCAAGAACTACGGAAAGCAGGAAGCCATGCCCAAGTGTAATGCCCTTTTCTGCGCCTCGGTATGGACGACATGGGTGCAATACATAGGGTGTTTTATATTGATTGCCAATCAGTGTTTGCTGTTCTGATAGAATACGCGCCAACAGGCCTGAAGACGGCTCCAGCTGCGCTGTGCCACGGCTCTGAGTCTGCTTGTTCAGATTTCAAGACCGGTGGGGGAAGGGGTATGGGCGCGCCTCTGAGTGATCTATCTATCTTCTTCTCCCGAGTGTGACATCGTGTGCTCATGTATTTCATGGACGTCTTGCCTCTACCAGCTCAGGACTACCAGGATTGGTTAGACTGTCGGCGCTGATAGGGTGACCTGGATGACTTGCAGTGACAGGGGTACTGTCAATGGCCGCGATAACAACGGTGGTGGAAGCTTGTGTTAGGATTTGAGTCGTTCTGAAGTCGATCGCTATGTACCCACGTAGCTATGTACTGGAGAAACAGTCAAGCCCAGGTTAAGCGAGGGTACACTTAATCCTCATTCATCCTCATTCATCATCAATAGGCAAGTTGACTCTATCAGATTTGAAATACCCGTCTGTGACATTTTTACATTACTATCTTCCGCTCAAATCCCCACAGCTTCGGTAGGGAATGTGAAGCAGAACAACAGTGGTAAGCGTTGCCTTGAGCACCGAGCGGAGAGGTGCAGGAGAAGCACACAGAACGGCGAAGCTCATACAAGATGGAGACATTTGAATTTAATGCTGCAGAATAAGTCTACATGTGGCGGGATGGGTGGTTTTATAGAGGGGGTTGGAGTTGGACTCTTTTGTCCCAAGCTTTGAGGGTTGGTTACCTGGCCAACTGGTTGTTATGGGGGTTTGATTATCGCTGCCTCGTCCCAATTTGCTGACCGCATCGTCGTGATGGACATACTTGATAACGGCGCCTCTACACCCTCACCTCGGCCCTCACAACAGCCCTAGCGCCGACTACGGGTTGCACCAGCTCACCCCTCCCACTTATCGAACCTCCTGCAAGAATCAGAATGGCTAAGCGAAGCATAGTTCTTTTTCACCATCTCAATTCGCCTTGAATAGGATACCGCTTCTGCATGAACGGAGAGTACTTATATGGGCGACTTGACGTACTTGGCTTTTAGGGGAGCAGAATGAGCACAAATAAATGCTTCTTTATAGCATACTATGGCGTCGCCCATACCGAAACCGATTGAATTCGTGACGATGGTTGATCTAAGGCAATAGCAGAACGAAAGTCCTCTTTCGTCAGGGGGTTGGAGCCAAGCGCGAGGTCCGTCATGTAACAATGCTGAAGGGTCCAGCGAAATAGGAGTCAGAGAGGCTCGTCAGTCCGGCTCCTCACTCGTCAAATATTTCGCAGCGGCCCAGTTACCGTCTTGATTGTGAAAAGTTGGAAGTATCGCCCTCGGCTACATCACCGCCTTCTTCAAAGGCTCCCTGTACACGTTCGTTTTCCTGTGGTCTGGGGTTTCAAATTCGCTCACCGAGTCACCCTCGGCGACGGGCAGGACCTCTTGTTCAGCGTCGTCTTAACAGGCTTCCAGCACAATATGGCGCTTCGCGGACTTTCCCTAATACGACGCTGAATTAACCGCTATCGATGTATGTCACGCCTCTATCACATTTCCCCACCACCTACCCCTTCTTCCACCTCATTTCACCTCTTCCTCCCTATTCCCATCTAAGGAATAGCCAAACCCTGAGCGACAGTCTTGCCCGTGCTACCAATCGAAACACCCGTACTTCCAAAGCCACCCTCACCTCTCACAGACTCCACAAGCTCATCAATCTCCCTAACCTCAGGTGTGTAGATGCGCTCGAGAACCAATTGAGCGACGCGATCATGCATCTTGACCTCGAAATCGACGTCCGAGTGGTTGAAGAGCAAGACCTTTACTTGGCCGCGGTAGTCGGCGTCGATCACGCCGGCACCTGTGTCGATAAAGTTCTTGGCGGCGAGGCCGGAGCGTGGGGCGATTCTGCCGTCTAAGATGAAGATTAGTTCCATTTCCAATGGGTTGAGTATAGCGACGGGTGAGCTCACAAGTACCAGCCGGCACAGCCATAGCCAAATCCGTATCCACCAACGCCTTCCCCCTGGCGAGAATCACAGTCTCCTTAGACGCATACAAATCATAACCCGCAGCAAAGGCACTTCCCCTGGTAGGCAACTTCGCATTAGGACCCAGCTTCTTGATAAACAAATGAGGTCCGTCATCAACTCTGGTGACTAGCGGCGGTACATTGCCTGGCTCGGAGCTGGTGGCGACGTTGACTGGCATGTCGACGAATCCGCTGGCACAGGGGAATCGAATTGGGTTGTAGTATTCGAAGGGTGAGTAGTTGTTTACTACTGTTGTGTTTACTGCTTCGGTGGTTGGGTCGAGGACGATGTCTCGGGCGTCTCGACGTCTTGGAGTGACTGGTGGCGGTGGTGGTGGGTGAACTATCTCCTTTACTTCGGGCAATTGAGAAGCTGGTGGCGTAGGGTTGAGTTGGTGGTGGGGTTCCAATTCAACGATAAAGTCAAGTTGCGGTTTTGTTGTTGACAAGGTAAGAGCCGAGAGCTTAAGAGAGGTAAGTGGAGTGCGGGAGTCGCGTAAAGTGGTTTTATGACGCGACGCGGTTGGTGGGGTTGAGTAGGTCTTGGCGAACGTTACGGATGTTGCGCTGTGGTGATGAGAACGGTTTCGACCACCGCCGCAGTATTTGGCTCCCTTGGCCCAATCCTTTCGGAGGGACCATTGCAAAATGTAACCGTTGATTCGTAAGGCCCAGAGGTGGTGGTCGGCATTGCATTTGTATATGAAGATGGCGCGCTCCATGGCCAGTGAGTGTTTACGATGCTTGGGAGTTTGAGCCCACAGTTGAGCACGAAGAAAACGAAAGGAGGACAAGGAAAATATAGGACGGCAGGAAGACCTTCGACATCAAGCAGTAAAGCGGACGGAAGTTGCAGTTGGTTTATGGGCAAAATTGGGAGCATCGTTCTTACTTTAGTCTGCAGATAACAAGTGCAGACTGACAGAGACATGGTGAACTCGGAACAGTAGAGAAGAAAGTGTTTAGACTGAACAGTTGAGGTGTGAACTGGTCATAACTCAGTGGTCTCCGCCTACGTCTGAGCAAATTGTTGCATACACCCAAATAACACACGAACTTAAATATGGTGGTGATGATGTTTCGTCCAGCTTTGGCCGAGTTGTTTCTGAGCGGGGAATGGCTTGGACAGGGGTCTAAAATCCGGGGGCTGCGACCGCGAGCTTGACAAACCACAAGTCGCATCGCACTCAAGTTCGTTCTGGGGACGGAAATCACTGTATCGACAAGTTCAATTGTAACGGAGCATCGACTTCTCTGCCGAGGTTCGCACCGGAGGCACCACGCACCTATTATTTATTATCTTTAACCCTGCCGCGGATTGTTGCTTCCCCTACAATCTTGGTCTGATACAAGGCGCTGGCTCAACCAGGCGCGACATCCTGAGACATCTTGGTCGATCGCACTTGTGCCATTCTAAAGGCATACACCACCAGTATCTACAACTCCAATCAGACGACTGGACACCATAATACCACGCACTTAGCCTGTTCTGCGCAAAGCTGAGGCAACAACATCGGCCTGTGTCGCACACAACCCCACCACATACAACATGGAGCTTTCCACTGAGCAGCAAACCGGCTATGCTGAGCACATCGACAAGATTCTTACTGACAGCGACCTCACCACTGTTTCCGTGAAGAAAGTCCGCAACAAGCTGGGCGAGATCGTAGGCAAGGACCTGTCTGAGCAAAAGGTGAGCTTGACAACAACCTCTATGGCACTGCTGTGTTTACAAGTTCTACGACTATAAAACCTACTACTAACAGGCAAACAGGCAGCAGTAAACTCTCTGATCACCGAGCGCTTTGACAAGATCACCGCGAACGAGTCATCCACATCCCAAGACGAGCCAATCGCAACCAAGACCAATGGCCATGTCAAGAAAGAGAAAATAAAGAGGGAGGAAGTCGAATCTGACATGCCAGAAGTGGAGGGCAAACCGCCAGCAAAGAAGCGCAAGACGGCGTCAGCGGGCAGCGATGCGAAGCTCGCTAGGATGTTACAAGCAGAGGAGAACAGCAGGGCAGGAAGATCGACTCGCGGCGCCGCGAAGCCTAAGCCCAAAGCCAAGGCGAAAGCAACGAGGAAGAAGAGTAAAACTAAGGTCAGCGCGGACGATGATAGTGATGTGGAAATGGACTCGAACGGGGAGGCAAAGCCGAAGAAGGAGGTGGTGAGGAAGGGTGGCTTTCACAAGGAGTATGCATTGAGCGAGCCGCTGGCTGCGTTGACAGGAGAGACGCAGTTGGCGAGACCGCAGGTGGTGAAGAAGATCTGGGAGCATATTAAGAAGCATGATTTGCAGGATCCGTTGGATAAGAGACAGATATTCTGCGATAACAAGATGCAGGCGGTGTTCAAGCAGGATAAGGTTCATATGTTTACTATGAACAAATTGCTGGGAAAGCATCTGTATGAGCTGGAGGAGGGCCAGGGAGAGGCGGTCAAGTCGGAGAAGGTCAGGGATGAGGCACCAAGCTCAGAGGAATAGATGGAGTTGGAACCCAGAGAGGATTAAGGGAAAGGAAGAATGGCTGGGGACCCTACAGGATGAAGGGTATATTGGCAGGGCTTGCCACTGTATTTCACGGCGTTTTTTTGGCTTATACTTGCATCGAAAAGCAGGAAGCACGACATCTTGAGCGGCACGAAAGCATTATGCGGGGTTTTGGAGATCTGTTGCGCAACCGTGATTCTATAGCTAAGGCTGCGTTTGGATTGCAGTTTAATATGTGCGCAGCTTTGTGCAGAAGACGATTTCTGCGAGAAATTGGAAGATGCGCAAATCTTTTTGATCACATGCGCGGCCGTTTCGCAATGATGTCGCAGGAGTTGAAGTTCGATTTTGCGTCGAAATCTGATCTCGAACCTATGCGGATAAGTAGCGAAAGTGCGTAGAAGTTAAAGAAATGCATCAGATAGCTGCATTCAGTGTTCGGCACAAGTAATACTTTACTTCGTAATTTCTGGAGTAATACTCGAGTGTTACGCTACTCCTCTCAAATTCTCGCTACTTTACTTTACTCCGATTTTACTCAAGTAACAAAGAGTAACGCTAAGACGAGCCAAGCCACTGAACAGATCCCAAATTCGAGTAAGCTTTGTTTGTGACCTGCTTTTACCTGGGTTGCTGTGCCAACTTGATTACTTCTTGATACTCTTACGTTACTCGTGTTCTTGTAGGATTACTTGAGTAATCCTGGCAGAGTAATTACTTTACTCGCAATCCAGGTTTCGCTACTTAAGTATTACTTTGCCGAACGCTGGCTGCATTTTTATTTACTATGGTGCATAAACTTTCTCCGCACTTTCATGCAGAACTCGATGCACAAATCTGGTCTGCCAAACGCAAACTGCATTTCCTTGCATAAAGCGCTATTCTCAAAGATGCGCAGAAGTCTTCTATGGTGCAAATCTTTCCTGCGCTCGAATCGAGGTCAATCCAAACGGACCCTACGGAGAGCTCGATAGAAATTATAAAGCTACAAACACATCTGATGCACTGCGACCCTTGGTTTGACCCTGGTCTGGTGGTACTTCGCTGTGATGTCATGCTTCAGCTGAAAAGACGCGAAGCATGAACAGCTCAGCAAGCTCCAATTTTGACTTGAGGACAGCTATTCCTGCAGATAAGTGACATTGGCTGGGCGAAAAGCATCCTATAATGACTCAAGCTAATCTCCTGGGCAGCGAGCCTATTTTTAATTTGTCAGCCTTGCTCCTAGCCTCGTGTCAACAAGCCTCCCACTCTTATATTCAACCCCACACTCCACACTAATATTTCTACGGATCACGACGTCGTTATCCACAAAGTAAACAACAAGTTCGACAGCCGCGCGCTTGCACGCTGTTTACCACAATCGAAGCTCTTAACTAAGCTACCATATCATTCCATCATCTCCAACTTACATCTCGATCTTATCTTCAACCGCAATGGACAACAACGGAAGCTCCAATGCTGATTCAGCCCCACCACGCGGACCTCGAGGTGACGGCACTAGAGGTGGTCGAGGAGCTCCTCGCCACAAGAGACCAACACAACCACAGGACGGAGATAATGCATTAGTAGATGGAACTTCAGGCGAGAATCGTGCCCCAAGGAACAGACGGGGAGGCAACAAGGGCAAGGGCCGCGGAGGAAACAACAACACCACAGAGATTCTTACTCCTGAGGATCTCGCTGCCAGATTCGCCTCGAAACCACCGACAGACACCATGGCTCCAGGCCCACCAATTGAGAAGGACGAGGGAAAGGAGGGTTCCAGTGCGGAGGACGATGATGATGCTGAGGTTTGCTTCATTTGCGCCGGTCCAGTTGTCTATGAGGCTCTCACGCCTTGCAATCACAGATCTTGCCATGTCTGCGCATTACGAATGAGAGCTCTGTACAAGGACAAGAAATGTTCACATTGCAGGGTACGTTACTCCCAGATATTCTTCGAGTAGCTGCTAACAAGTAGAAAAGACCACCAACCAATATGTCATCTTCACGGACGATAAGGAAAAGCGCTTCGAGGATTTCAAGGAGAATGACTTCTTCAATACCGACAAGAACCTCGGTATTAAATATCTGACGGCACAGATGGTTGCGGACAGTGTATACTTCCTCCGTTACAACTGCCCAGAACCAACATGTGAGGTTGCATGTCGTGGCTGGCCAGACTTGCATCGCCATGTTAAATCCGTGCATCATAAGAAGATGTGCGACCTGTGTTCGAGGCACCAGAAGAAGTTCACGCACGAGCATACACTATACAACGACAAGGAGCTGCAGAAGCACATGAGTAAGGGAGATGACAACCCGGGAGCTGTGGATCAGAGTGGTTTCAAGGGACATCCGCTCTGCGGATTCTGTGGTTCGAGATTCTATGGTGATGATGAGCTGTATACCCACTGCAGAGAGAAGCATGAGAGATGCTTCCTTTGCGACAGACAGGACAGCAGGAACCCACATTACTACGTCGATTACAAGTCCTTGGAGCACCATTTTAGGAAGGACCATTTCATGTGTCTTGACAGAGAATGTCAGGAGAAGAAGTTTGTGGTGTTTGCATCGGAAATGGATCTGAAGGCTCATCAGTTGGAAGAACACGGAAACTCGATGTCGAAGGATGTTCGCAGAGATGCGAGAGTCGTGGATATCTCCTCATTCGACTATCGTGCGCCACTTGTCACCGAGAGAAGAGCTGGAGAGACACAGAGAGAACAGAGGAGAAACGCTGGAAGAGGGAGAGACCCAAATGCGGAGCCAATTCCAGCTTCGACCGCTCAACCTATGAGAAGAGATGAGCTTGCCTTCCAGAGACAGATGGCCATTCATAGTGCCCAGTCTGTGACTACCAGAACTTTCGGGGGCCAACTGACCACCCCTACTCCAGCACAAGCGGCTGCTCAAACATCAGCAAGAAACACCGGTGCAAGCAGCTCCCAGAAACAACAGCAAGCAGAGGCTCCAGCGTCTCGGATGCAGAACCTCAACCTTGCCGATCCGTCACTTACTCCACAACAGCAACCTCAGCACCAGCAACATGCAACAGTCGTCGATAAGGCAACACGCATGCTTGGCAATGACAACTTGAAGGTCGCCCAGTTCCGCAATGCTTTGACCTCGTATAGGTCAGAAGGCATCACGGCTTCTGGGCTGATTGATACATTCTTTGCACTTTTCTCTGACACCGCAAGCTCTGCACTGGGTACGCTAGTGAGGGACGTCGCAGATTTGTACGAGGACAAGAAGAAAGCTGAGGGCATCCGCACAGCCTGGAACGACTGGCGCGCCATCAACGAGGACTATCCATCGTTACCAGGACCATCCGGCATGACAGGAAACGCCAGCACCGGCTGGGCAGGAATTGCCAACTCCATGCCAGCTAATGTCACTATCGCGCCAGCAAAGACTTCAAGAGTCCTAAGACTCAAGTCTAGCACTGCACAGAGTTCAAGAGCGGCAAGCAACGGCACCAATAAGGCTGCTACAAACTCTTGGAGCAACAACACCATTTCTGCGCCATTGTTACCAGCAAGCTCAAGAAGCCAGCACATTTTCCCAGCTCTGCCACCAAGCAGATCAAGTGTCCAGGCAACACCAAAAATTACCACCCAACCATGGGTTGCACCAGCAGCTGCATCAGCACATAGCTCAGCAGGACCATCACCAAGACCAACACCACCACCTTCTCGTCCAATTTCACGGGCGACTGGTGGAGGAAGAGGAGGAGCAACTGGTGGCGAGTTTCCATCGCTGCCGCTAGCACCAAAGCCGACGACTTCTATCTTTGGCTATGGGCGCGGTATGGTGAGGAGAGATAATGGCAGTGCCAGCACGACGAATGCTTGGGCGCAGGGTGGTAGTCAGCAGGAGCAGCAGCAAGAGCAGGAGGATGCCCAAAACAGGAAGGGAAATAAGGGCAAGAAGAAGGTGCTTGTTCAGTGGGGTTAGGTGCCGATTTCGATGTGATTGCATTTGGGGCGACATAGAGCGAGGTCCTTTACAAAGCTGTCTTGATGATCTTAGTCAACGTAGCATAGCGATGAGATAGACAGAAAGCATTGCTTTCTAATGCATAATGTATGAACCAGATATGTGCCATTTCACGCACACAAATTTGAAAATTTGCTAGTGAAATAGTGTCTTACCCAACACTTGTCGAGCTTCCCAACTCGGAGCTTATGGGACCAGTTTGGTCGACGAACAATTTACCAGCACAACCTGGTGTTTTGGGCCCTGAAGCTAACCACGGCCCTTCCAAGCTATGCAAGAGCCAGCGCTTAAAGCATGTCAATGTTTTGATTATTTCTGCAATTTTACAAGAAGCACATTGATGACTCATAATTTTGTTGGGCGTTATCGTATTCCGCGAAAGGTAATTTTGTGCTTCAGAAATGCTCGCTGTTGGTGGTCTCCTAACGAGGTTCTCGAATCTCTCCGCTTTTCGTCTTTATAGCTCCCGTGCTTAGCGAGGGACACTGCGTCACATTCGAGCTTAGCAAGATGGGAAGACCCCTGTCCGGCATCTCCGCAACTTGGTGATCGCAGAAGACAAAGCTCCTTGACGGGGAACACCTGGCTCGGTATTGCTATTCATGCGCCCAGGAACCAAATCAGCCTTCTCTTTCATAACACAACAACAATACTTTTGCACTTCTTCATATACTCGTTTTCTTGTTTAAGCGTATTTGCGCCATGGCCATGATTGTGCTTACATAGATCTAAACATCATGGACGAAGCTGTCCCTGAGCAGTCGCCGCTCGAGGCCTATCTCAATGGTAATCTCAACAAAAGTGGTCCACGGCTCATGGGCAACTGGCTAATATCGCTGGCCACAGATGACACTTCTCTTAGCAACGACGACAACGATATGCACCCTTCAAGCCGAAGACTCTCGACAGATTCCTCTCCAGCTTCTCAACGATCCTCTTCCAGCCCCCTCTCGTCCTTTGCACCGAGGGGCCGTCCAACTGTCGCTTCGCGATTTCGACAAAGACTGACATCGCGGGCGGGCGTCAGTGTACCTCAAACGTCAGCTGCCGCCGTACTATATAAAACATATTCGGTACATGCTGCCTCTTGCCAATGTCTGGGAATCTGATGCTAACTGGGAGGCAGGAAGCCATCACATCTAGGATAGGACGCGCAGAGAACACCAAATTCTTAGAACAATACAGATACATCATCGTCGCTTCGCAGCTTCTAAGCAACCACCAATATCATGGACAGAATGGCTCATGGAGTGCCCTGGCACAAATGCCAGACGGAAGGGCGCCGGAACAAGTCAATTTGATCAATCCTTATGGCACTGCCGCCACAGCTTCCTTCGCACTCGGCATAACATATGTGGTAAGATGGAGCACGCATGTAGCCAGCTTTAAGGCGCTACTCTTTCGCATCACGATGGTCTCTGGCGTATTGGTCGTCATTGCGATACTCGGGCAAGCATTTCTCAGGAGACGGATGTTACAATACCTGCGCCAACAGAACATATTAGAGACGACCAAGTTTGTCGAGTTGTCGCAGAATCTTGATGCGGCCATGCGTGCAGCATTATCGCTGATTCAAGAAGTCGAGCTGGTCTCGAGAGGCTACAGGATAAGCTTGCCACTACCACCAGTAACGAGACTCGACACTCGAAGTCAGACAAGGAGGTGTCTTCAGATACGAAGGGCATTGCTGCGCACCGTCAAGAACGCATTACCGCGGACACAAGAGGCATACCGTGCCCTTCAGCCTCTGGCTGAGACACTGAACCTCGAGAAATACTACGATGTCTACGATATTAGTGATGCTGATATGCAGGAAGCATTACTCGGGTATAGCGAGAGTGAATTTGAGGACCTCGAGTCATTGAGAGTACTGAAGATTCTGGCTTCAAGATCCGTCACTTTGAGAAAGATGTTCTTGTGCTGTCTGTTGGCGCTACCGGCAGACGGAACGAAAGACGACTACACCAGATGGAGGACTGCGCTGGATGAGATCAAGGAGCTATGCGCTCTGACTGCCAATGGAGAAAACCAACTGCGTTCCGTGTTGGAGCAAGAAGATTGTAAGTGACTGTCTGACATTCTATGATAGAGGAGGCTAACCGTTCAGCTTTACCGATACCGGCAACGCCGAAAGTACCCCTTACCCCAGGCCGCGAAAGATGGAGAGGACAAGTGCGCAAATTTGCCACATTGTCCACAGGCATTCGCAGCTTACAAGCCAAGATGCACGTACTTCGCGAGGAATCGGATAAGGCACTCGACGAGTCTGAGGACATATCTGACCTTAGCCCGCATTTGATGGTTCAGTACGACTCGATAGGCATGGATTTGCAGGTATTGGTTAAGGAATGGGAAGCTGGAAAAGCAGCACTCGCCAACACGATTGATCGCAATGAGAAGCGCATCTCGTCCATGAGCGGCATGATGTCGCCAACAACAAGCCTTGGCGGTCTTACATCAGTCGAGGAAGGAGGACCAGCAGAAGCACTAAGAGCTTTGAATGGAGAAAACTCCAGATCGAGCCCTGAGCCGGATCTGTCGGAAGACGAGAAGGTCTACGAGGCAATATCCATGCCGAAGCGGCGTGAGCGCAGTACACTCACGCGTGAAGAGCGCATAGCAAAGATGAAAGAAGACAGGGTGAAGCGAGAATCAGCTCGCGAAAGAGCAGACGCCAGCACTAGCATGCTGCGCGAGCTTGAGTCCGTGATAAATCTACGGCCTCGGGGGAAGACAAACGATAAAGGGACACCCGGCCATGAAAGAGTCACGTCGATATGAATTATGAAACACAATTACAGCAGTCATCTGGATGGACATATTGGAGTGATGATACTGCCAGGTTCTTCGGCTATCAGAGATATAGAGGGGACTGGTGGATCCGATATGGACCACATTATATACGCCTAGCGCAGGCACTTTTCGTTATTGTAGATATGTGGCATAGTGGCTCGGATTAGGTCCTTTGAGCATTATACCCTGGTGGTTGCATTAGGTGCAGTGTGCAAGACTTTATATAGTTTCCTAGCTTAGCGATCTTGATGGAAATAAGAGCTTCATCCAGACTTTATTTCTAGGGCGCAGTCTCGTTCGATGCCTTTCTGGTGTCCTGCAGAGCACATAACAAGCACACTCTAATGCTTTTGTAACCTTTCGATCCACCTCAGGCACGCATGAGGGGCCATGTGCCCACTTGTCGTAATCCTGCAGGTATTGCTCGTAAGCAATTTGGTAGGCCACCCGATCACCAGAGAAGTATTCACCACCAAAGGTGGTGGTGGCGATGCAAGCGGAACGGCCGCCGTTGAAATATCCAGATGATTCCAGGACTTGGAGGTGGTCCATGCATTTGCCGCTGCCCGGCCACGCTTCGCGTATGCACCGTAATTGTACAGCGGTGAAAATGTCGACTATCCTCATCACCTCACATTTGAGCCACTGGGTAGGCCGTCGTCGTAAGTGGTAATTTGCATCGAATTCTTCCAATGCGTGTTCTTCACCATCTATAAGGTGTTTTTCGAGCATGCGCATGTTTCCGGCGATCGAGCGTTGGCGTGCAGCATCTTCTTTCACCTGAGCTATAGATCAGATAATTCGAACTTTAAATAGTTCTTGTAACTTCCTGCTGGGATGGTGGTTGTAGGTGAGTGTCTCGACAGCTAGCGCAGGAACCACTTAACGCGTCAAGGACGCGCCAAGAGAACACGTCCCGTGCCCCTCTTCAACCTTCAACAGCTTTCCACTTTAACTTCGTTCCGTCAACACCATAAACAACCATCACCTCTCCATACCACGACTCAATCACGATCTCCCCTTCTAATACCCATATACCCCTTCTAATTTCCTCATTAATTACATAAATCAATCAAGAGTACGTTTGCGATTGTCACCGCCGGAACTGTTTGCGCACAATGCTAATTCTTTGCAGTGCTTGAGGCACGTCTCGAACAGGCGCAGCTCCTGAAGAAGGTAACATACTTCTGTCGTATTGCTTATAACGTGCTTATACTCACCTCTATAGGTTGTCGATGCGATCAAGGACCTCGTCCAAGACTGCAACTTCGACTGCAACGACTCCGGCATTGCTTTGCAAGCCATGGACAACTCCCACGTCGCGCTCGTCTCCATGATGCTCAAGGCCGAGGGTTTCTCCCCATACCGTTGCGATCGCAACATTGCGCTCGGTGTCAACCTCGGTTCCCTCACCAAGGTCCTCCGTGCTGCCCAGAACGACGATATTCTTACCCTCAAGGCCGAGGACGCCCCAGATGTGTTGAACCTCCAGTTCGAGTCCAGCGAGAGCGACAGATTGTCCGAATACGATCTTAAGTTGATGGATATCGATCAGGAGCATCTTGGTATTCCAGAGACTGAGTACAGCGCAACTGTGTCTATGCCATCTGCTGAGTTCAAGAGGATTTGCTTGGATTTAATGGCTTTGTCTGAGTCTGGTACGTTTTCACCCCACCACTCGTGTGGCCTCCATCCCTGTACACAATCTAACAGTCAACAGTAAATATCGAGGTCAACAAGGACGGAGTCAAGTTCGCCGCCGACGGAGACATCGGAAAGGGCGCCGTCACCCTCCGCTCCCACTCCAACCTCGAGAAGCCAGATCTCAACGTCGACATCGACTTGACCGACCCAGTCGCCCTCACATTCTCCCTCAAGTACCTCGTCAACTTCTGCAAGGCCTCCGGTCTTTCGGGCACCGTCAAGCTCTGCTTATCCCCAGATGTGCCATTGTTGGTTGAATACACTTTGGCCGGTAGCTCATATTTGAGATTCTACCTCGCCCCAAAGATCGGTGATGAGGAGTAAATGGTCACTAGTCAGCGAGTGACGTAGAGCGCATCTGAACAAAATACTGCGGGAGTTTATGGTTGTTATACTTTAAGGAAAGATGGGTTTGCTCGTTTACGGGAATCATACGATATTGGGCGGATTGCTTGCACGATCATGATGATCTTAGATGTTAGCCGAGGTAGAGCTGAAATGACAACGGCACGAAGAATGATTTGATAAGACGAATAGACGTTTTTGGCAATGCGCCATTGGTGATCCTCCTTGACTGTTCGCATTAGCCAAGTCAGGTGCTGCTTATATGGTAGTAAATTGTAATGAAAGCATTGATAAGTAGTTGCAAGACGAACCTACATCAGACACTCGTTTCATATTGAACGATATGTGGGCGCTATGTAGACCAATACGCGGTTGTTTAGGACATGCGCCGAGAGTGAAGGTTCAGAGTGGAAAGCTTGTAGATATCTTGCAGCAAAGAGGTTATTATGATCATTGTTTCCATAGACTGGTTTCCTTACCAGAATATTAGACACCTACACGCCTCCTGAATTGGTCCGAGTCTAGCTTAGGCTTTGATAGCTATGTGTGTTTACACCGTTGAAGCCGAGCTCGGCACAGCCACAGTTTGCTTGAGCCCTTTGAAGCGCACTAACATATTAGCAGCAAAGCCTGTAAACCACTCCTAGATCGTGCCTTCAAAGTGTTGACAGAAAATCCAAGGTAAGGAGACAAGGGGGGTTCGACTGCCTAAACCGGAAGAATACTGGATCTAAGCGTAATCAGACCTAATCACAGTAATCGGTTGGCCTTCAAGTCCAGAATCCGGAGTTCAGCACATCAATTGAATTTCTTGTTAAGACAGAGTGTCAACTGGCGAAAAGCGAGGCTGCGGAAGTGGTCCAGCCTCGGTAGTCTTTTTCGTAGTTCTCGAGGAACTGGCGCCGAGCTGCGTCGCGTTGTCCCGTGTTTCACACCACCACATCAACGACCGCTCATTGAAGTCTTTACCATCACCAGAACTCCTGTTCCCATCACACAACGTGCTGCTTTCGACAATGGCGCCAATTAATATTGAAAGCGATGACGGCAACAGTGGCGATGACAGCAATGACAATGACACCGAGCCAGACTGGAAGGTTTGCGTGGTCCCAAAGCACTCCGACCTCCCACCAGGAGCATCAAGGCACATCTCTCCCTTCCCGAACAACAAGGGACAACTGGATCCACAGAACAACCCCTTAAACGTTTCCTACATTGTAGTGAGCAGCAAAGGCGTACCAAAGCGGGCTGAAATGTTCAAGCTCACCCAGCCAATTACCTGTGAGCGAGTCTCCCTTTATACCCCATTCACCGCCGATACACCACCCCAAACACCAGCTCGGACGCCGCTCCATACATGCCCGGAGGCGAATCAGTTGTAGCTAAAGACACCACTTACGCAGTCGGCGATTTCATCTTCGTAGAAGGCGAGGACACCGACGATTTCCAAGTCAAGGCAGAGGAGAATAATGTCGGAAACGGAGCCAACAACACCGACTTAAAAGATCCTGACAACTGGTGGATCCCTCAGATCCTCGAATTTCGCAGCACCAGCAGCGCCGGCACTGGCGCCTCCGAGGAAGAGAACCTACAGGCACTTGTGACATAGATGTGCTGACCAAGTCAGCTCTTCCAGGTCCACGGCCCAGGCGAAGAGCCAACAGACAGCGCAAAGGCGTACCACGGTGACATGGAGCTGATGCCGTCGAACCATTTAGATGTCATTTCTCTGTTGACGTTCGGTAGCAACTATACCGAGTGCGTTGAACAGCATATTGAGCACGACGACACGGTGCAGGGCGATAGAGCGCATCCGCATGCGTACTGGTGCCAGAATGTGGACCGTAGAACCATGTGTAAGTCGCTCATCAGTTATTGCGTCGAAGGCAAGAAGCATGTTAACCAATGGTAAACGGGCACTCCGCACCTTCTGCAAATGGATTACCTGCTACAGCCCGGACTCCCGCCTAATCCATTGCTCCAACCCTCCCCTGCGCCATCATTTGGCTCCACGGAGAATGCGTCATTGGTCACGCCCCCTTCAACGCATACAAAACCGGCTCCCTTCGCAATGGCAGAACCGTTCCAGAGCCTCGCCCGAGCCGCCGCACACAGGAAATCCACTCCGTCGATGTTTCTTCGTCGCGTGGGATCTACAGTGCTCGCTTAAGCTGTAGCATGGCGCTCGGTCCTGACACGGTGAAGGTGAGGGACCAAAAGAAGGAGACGGTTTGGCATGTTGAGGCGAGCCGTCTGGGGTGCGGGACGAGGCTTCCACGTACTTAGGTTCTTCAGGTCGTTACCGAGGACATCCACTCCATCCGCGCCCATGCTTCCCAAGATCGCTATCGTCCGCCCATGAGCGGTAGCATGGCCGTCTGCTCGGATAGTGTAATCATCAGGGATCGCAAGATGCAGAAGACCTGGAGAGTTCTGGCGCATTGCATGAAGTGCTGAACTCCGCTTCCACATGCCTAGGCCTACCATGTCATTTGCGGAAAGGTCGACCATGACCAACTGCTTGTGATGGCTGGCGGATAAGGCGGGTTGTTGTTGCGCCTTGCTCTTTGTGGCAGGGAAGAACGTGGGGCTGCTCGATCCTTTGCCCAGCATGGATACCATTACTTATGAATGGAGGGTTTCTTCGCAGCGGTTCCGTATACTATTTGGAATGCAAGGTTTTACATCATGGTATGCTCATTGCAATGGAGTTTGAACACTAGCATTGAAGACCGAAAGTTTAAATGTCAAAGGAATAATGAGAAGGTTGATGAAAGTTATTTTATACGCTATGCCTATGCTACGATGTGCTACTAAGCTAGCTTAGCAATTTATGTCCATCAGCTTCCTCAATGCAAACGCTCTTATGCATAGTCCTCACAGCTGCACTTGCAGCTGCAACAAAGAGTTTGCTAGAAGTGTATGGAAACAAGTGGGGGTCAAAACCGCTGTGGCCTTTGTGTTGGTGGTTTGTGCCAAAACTTCATTCGAAAGTTCGGGACGTCTCTCTCAAAACTCATCGCCATTTACCATCCTCCATTATCAACCAACCGTCCTCTGTCCCGAAAAGCAAATGCGCGTAGCAAAGTCGTGGTCGTAATCGTAATGAGTTGTCGCCTCGCCCCAGATCAATTGCTCCTTCCCATATCATCGAGATGTCTCAAAATCGAAAGAAAGTCGAAAAGCGATGTCGATGACCCAGACGCCATACCCATGCACCATGTTGTGTCTTCCTCGTCGCCACGTCATACGCCCGCATTGTTTCTAGCAGCCGCAGGCCAAACCTCAACAGAGTTGACTGGGCTAGACGGGATATCACTATCGTCGGCAGCCATACCATGGATAGTCTCTTGGCCCGCACCGACTTGTCTGAAGTCAAACCCATCAATCGAACCCAGAGTCCCCGGATGTCCATTGTCCAGCGCCATATGCCTTCCATTTTGCAGGAAAGCCTGCTCGGCTATAGTGAGGCCCGACGCATGAATACTCTCATCACGAGCCATTCTGTCATGTCTCGCTTCCGCAGCGAGATACTCACTGCCAGTCGACGGTAGTCTCGCGCCCGGTTGCGGATAATAGTAGGGGTTCATGTACGACTGCTGGGTCAAGTAGTGCTGAGGGGCTGTGCGGCGATGATGTAACACAGTGGCGTCAAAAGGGTTGTTCCGCGTCATACCCTGTCCTGCGTCCATGATCTGGCTCAATGGCGCCCCTCTGTTCATGTTCCATTCCGGCACTGCTGGGTTAAGTCTAGATGCAGAGGCAGAAGCAGAGGTACTTGCGGATGGAGACGCATTCATCGACAAAGATGGGGGACTCTCCAGGGCGGTCGGATGCGGGGTGATTGACCTTGGCCCATGATGCCCATCCATGTCATCAAGAGCAGAACCGCGATCGCGTTGCTGGGTTTGACTGGTAGGAGGACTTGAAGGCTGAAGTCCCTGGGAAGACCAACGGGTGCTGTGTGGTGAATAGCTGTTCGGGCTGGCGGCCGATCTGCTTGCAGCACGGTGACGAGCGCGACGACGTTGTTCGGAGCGGTCTACCGGGGCGGTGCTGCCGTTGCGAACACCAACCCCCTCAAGAGCAATCTCTTCACGACGAATGGCATCTGATACTCTATGGCAACAAGTCAGTGCGACGAAATTTGAACCCAACGAACAGGCTCATACCTTCTGTTTCCATCGGTGGCAGAGAATCTCGGTGGACCATTTCCAAAGATTGCCTCAATTTCCCGGCTTCTCTGCCTATATGAGTTCAACAACAACTCATGCTCGGCTGACGTCAAGTGACCTCCATCCACAAGATGGTCGGGTACGCCAGAGGCATATGATGCATATAGTCTCCCTTCAGGACCGAGACCACCTCCATGATCGCCACTCAAACCCAGACGCATCCTGTACTCTCTGTATCCTTCACGGCGAATCTTTCTCTGTTTTGGCTCAGATGGCAGCTTGTGACGACAAAACGGGCAGCTATCGGAATCTTTGAGCCAGTGCCTGATGCAGTTTTCACCAAAGAGATGGTTGCAGGTTGGGAGGCGGACGGGGCTTTCGATTAGGCCATCCGCACTCTCGACACCGAAGTCCGTGTAGCAGATTACACACACTAGACTGGTTAGTGTATACACAGTCATTGAGCCGGACATACTTACTAATGTCAGCTTTATCAAGTGTTGCAATATCAACCTCGATCAAAGAATCAAGGCAGGCTTGAGACGCCACAAGCTTCATATCCCGGGACTGTGCCATACGAATTTGCCGCCGTCGCTGCTCTCGCGCAATCGCTCTCAACCTTTCGGGATCATTAGGGACTGAAGAAGAGTGTTGTTAGCGAAGTACAAAAATGTGGCATTGCACAATACAACGGACACAACTTACGACTGGCTGGAATATAGTTCCTACGAGCATCACTGATGTATGCTTCCAAAGCTGCATCTTCGTCGTGCTCTTCAGCCTCGTCGGTGTCCTCCTCCGTATCGCTTGTATCGTTCATCGCAGCTCTTGAACCATGTGTATTCAGGGGCTCGTCGCGCGGAGCAGCTGGCCTATTGGTAGAAGCGACCGTACGAGGAACCGGGATCGAGCTATGAGAATCTAGGAACGTTAGCGTTCTGTCGACTTATAGTTCCTGCTTCCTAATGAGGTAAAAGCAGTAACAAGGTGGGTATTTGAACAGGTCATGAAGCATACCTCGCAAACGATGATGGCCACCAACCATGACCCGATCCGCCGCACTTCCATAATCAAGTCTTTGAGGATGCGGTAAATACCTGGCCGGGTAATTGCCGAGATCCAACGGAGGAAGCCTTGGGAGGTTGGAGGCGTTTGCAGGCATGTATTGGTTCGGGCCTAAGGCGAAGCTGTGACTACTTTCGTAAGAGCCGTGGCCATACATCATGCTGAATGTGGTTTGTGATGTATCGACCGCGGAATTATTGGCATTCGAGGCAGGACTTTCTGGGCTTGAGGCGACGGGAGGCGCGAAGAGTCCGGTAGCTGTTCCATGGCGAAGATACTGTTGCATCCAAGGGTGATTCGGGGCAAGAGCTGCGCCTCTACCAGAATCAGCGTGAATAGTTTGGTGCATTGAAGGGTCCGGGTGGTTCCAATAATTGAATCCTGCACCCATTGTTCCAAATCCTGGCGGTGGATGCTGTTGTGACATGTTGGAAGAGCCCGCAGTGTTTGGATTAAAAGGACGGTGTTGTTCGACACACCCAGGGTCCTGTGGACGAGGAAGCATCCGGCCTCCCTGGCCATCCATCTCGTAGTCCATCTGGTCTGGGTTCATGGCTGCTGATGAATGCGGAGCTTGAGAAGCACTTGAGGTTTCGGGCCGATGTGGGTAAACGGAGGCGAGCTGTCACAGTGCAATGGATATTGGTGATGACCTCAAGCGACGTATTGGTTTGGGTGTGCCTCATTTATATTGCTACGGAAGACAGAGGAGTCTAACTGGGTGAAAGGACGTGTGGGAACGATGCGATTTCGTGTGATATCGGGATAGTTTTCGCAGTGTTCGTCAACCAGTTGACGAAACCGTAATATGAGGCGTAGGGAACGACACAGTTGTCCTGCAGTCGAAATGCTCCCGAGACGCTCTGAAAGAGGTCAGTTCGTATGCAGAACAAATGGTTCGTAACGATTGCTTACGAGGTAAGGTGTGAAAGGCTTCGAGATGTTGGCAAGATGGTGAGGTGGAGGAGTTTGAGGCAAGGCCAGCGATGGCTTGGTGGGTGCGTTCCCGGTCGCACAAGTACTAGCCGATATGGCAAGTACCCAACCGATTACGACGAGCCACTAGCAAGAGTGGTAATCACGGTATGGAGCATTTTCCAGTAGAGACATTCGTTATACATTACGAGATACTCCTCAGTACCAGTACTCGGCCTTGTTTTCTCAGTTGTTTCTCATCCTAGGAGCTCAATTCAACATTGGCCCTCTCGACCTGCAGCATTTCACCCATGCACAAGCAAACAAATCAAGCACGATGAAGAACAGCAATCCGGCTGCGGCCACGTTGTTTCATCATCGTGGAACCGGCCGAGATGCTCTCCTCGAAGCATCCTTTGTGCTATATGGCACACTGAAGACTCGGGATTACGCCAGTCAGGAAAGTCTGTCGCTTCACCCCAATAACTGAGTTCCTAGAGGATAAAGCCGGGTACAGTGAGCCCATTTGAGTGAACTGACCAGGAAGTAGCTTGTCGATGGACGACTCACTCTAATGAGCCCATCTTTACTTAAGCTAAGCTAGCAGCAGGACACTTCAATGATTGAAATAGTTCCATCATCAAACCGTTCTCGTCATAGCAGCTTGGCCTTATCGCTGATAACCAGCTGACCATCGGCCGGGACTATGCCCTTTCCGGCCAATGTATCCCACAAGGTAGCAGCGTCCGAGGGACATCAAGCCTTTTACTTTTGGCCCTAAGAGCACTAACAACGGCGCTAATGTTTGGTCTGTTATACACAACGGCCTTTTTATAATGTCCTGTTCAGACAAGTCACCTCCACCGAGTCTGTTTTGGTATAAGAAACTTGTTTGTTTATCACTGTTTTACCGGCATTTCGGTGGCCAGAGAATCCTCGCCTGCCAACGCATCGCAGCGTCAGAGAGCCAGCAACGATTCGATCACATCACTTCAAGCTTCAACGTGGTTGTACTGTTTCTCCACATGGTTGTCTAGAACTATGCTTCTCGATCAGGGAGGCTGATGTTCCAGCCCATTGGCGACGCATTAGGTGGCATTCTTTCTATTTTTGTTTGTAATTTCTTGAGGTTAACCAGTTGACGGCCAAGCAGGCATTGCTCTGCCTACATCTCAATACCCTTCAGACCTATCAGACCAGTGGTCTCTTCTGTATCTGTTCCTGGTTGAGACAATCTTTCTGACAATCTACAACAATGGAGGGCCCATAAGACACAACCTTGCTGCTAAAAACTCGCTCGATTATCATATACGCATCACTGTAGTTGATATTTACCCCCTTGCCAAGGTAGCCCCCTCAAGTTCAGCTTTCCACCGAAGTTCCTTGTGATGATCACCTGAGAAGCTGGCGGTTTAAACATGGCCATGAAAACAAAGACCTGCTGATGACAGCGACCATAAATCAATTCGAGATCATTTGCCTTCAATTTATCTTGACGATACTTTACCTTTAGAGATCAATGCTAACATTCCATTCGCTTCCACTCGTCCACCAATCCTGTATTCTGGTTTGGTCCTTTTAAACATACTTTTATTTATATGAAGTCATGAGATCTAATCTTTATCCAAATTCGTTGTGATTTGATGCCGACTTCACGATCTGACCGATCAAGTATTGAGGCACAGCCACCCCAGCAATTTAACTCAAATTTGAAATTTTTCCAAATGAGTTTGCACTTCGCGCTTGCAAGGCGTCTGAGCCGACGTGAATAAAAATGAAATTTCAATCATTCCTCTTGTTCGCATCAAACAGAAAGCTACAAGACACGAGTATAAGTCGCCACACTCGTTGTCCTAAACGCCTGGCCAAGATATTGAGATGGGCCGACAGCTTTTCCGGCTCCATATATCTATCTTATCTTATCAGGTATCATTGCGGAGAGCACTCATTGCAACTGCTCCAATTATTGACTCCACGAGTTCATATCTTCATCCGCAAGAAGACTACACGCTATATCAGGTTGACTTGAATACTTTCTGAGACCTGAGCACGTGTCGTCTTTCAATTATCCATCTCATCGAGAACTCTCCCGAGCCACCTCCACTACGGATTCCGGGCGGTGCACCAAATACATAGCCCGGTTGACATTGACGTCGACCAACCTTCACTTACCGGATCGTCCAAAGTCCCACCGCACAATACCATCTCCATGGGCGATATTGGGAGCGCGGTGAAGACCACGCAGGAGCTGCAACTTTTGGAGTTCTTTAGGGATCTGGTAACTCTACCCAAAACATTAAGTGCAAGAAGGCAAGCTGACAATAATCTACAGCCTCAACAGCACAAATATCGCTACGATGATTCGGCTAGCAACTCCCTTCTCTACAGCCTGTTCTGGACGCTCGCTTGCGGTCAGCCAAAGTATATGCGGCTTCTCTTCCCAGACAACAAATTTCCAGTACAGCATAAACGAACTTCATTAAGCGATGCTCAAGGGGCTGAGGAAGGTGCAGAGTATACAGAGGCTGCGAGGGGCAAGGCATGCGGGCACATCTTCAAAGCAGGCGAAGCCACTTACAGATGCAAGACTTGTAGCGCGGATGACACCTGCGTTCTCTGCTCAAAATGCTACGCATCGTCTGATCACACGGATCACACTATCATGATATCTATATCGCCTGGCAATAGCGGGTGTTGCGACTGTGGAGATCCGGAAGCTTGGAAGATCCCAGTAAATTGTACCATACATACCGAGGACAATGACCCATCAAGGATAGCTGAGAAGGAAGTTCAGCAGGCCTTGCCAGCCGAACTTGAGTCGAGCATACGAATGACGATTTCTCATGCTCTGGATTATATCAACGACGTCTTGTCATGTTCACCTGAACATTTACGTTTAGCTAAGACCATAGAAAGTGTCACGAAGGACGAGCAAGCCTCCCGACTTAACAAGGATAAATATGGCGAAGAGCACATCCAGGAACCAATGGAGTACGCTGTATTGCTTTGGAATGACGAGAAACACACAGTGGCTGAGGTGCGTGATCAGGTGGCAAGGGCATGCAAGATGAGGAAAGCAGATGCTTTGGAGAAGGCGTATGACACCGATGCAATTGGGCGTTCCATTGTCAAATATGGCGACAATCTCGAAGAACTTTTAGGCGTGGCCGCTGTCATCGAGCAGATCAAGGTAGCTGTAAGCGTTAGATCCGCTAGCGACATATTTCGTGAGCAGATGTGCGGAACGATCATCGAGTGGCTTAGCGACATAGCTGGGTGTAGCGTTGAGAACAACCACGACATCTTACGACGCACGATTTGCGAGGAGATGCTCAAGCCGTGGGAAAGAGGCAGTGAAGCAACGAATGCCGAGATTGGAAAGAATGGGCTGTTTGATGAAGAGAGGACGGATCGCGAACATGATCCCGATTTTATGTTCGTTCGACATCAACGTATACGAATGCAGCAAGCGGCAGAGGCTCGTGCCCGGATCGCTGCGAGAGAAGCAGAGCGGAGAATTGATGCCGGTGGCGAGGATCCAGACGACGAAGATGAAGATGAAGATGATGAGGAACTTGGTCTTGTGGAGGCTTTGCAGGACATTGTGAACGTCATTATAGTCAACCGCCCTGATGGTGCTCTCGCAGAAGGAGAAACGGGCCTTATTGCGGAGGGGGCGTTTGAGACAGACGCAGAGGATGCCAACATGGATCTTGACGGTGGTGGTGAGGCCGACCCGCAAGAGGCCGAGGAGGCCACCATAGCAGGGTATCCGAGACCTCCACCACCACCGCTTCTTCCAGCTGCTCCAGGGCCACGCAATCAAGACCAAATAGAACCATCCGACTCTGATATGGCACTTGATCCTCCGTCACAAACCTTGGCAGCGAACATGGACATTCCAAAAACACCAGGAAAGAGGGCGAAGCGGGATCAGCAGTTTGAGAGAGGAGCACCTTACTACTGGCTAGAAGTGCCAAAGGGTTACAACTCAGACGAGCCCGTTCCGCTGGAAGAAAATATGTTTGAACGTGTCAGACTGGATTGGATGGTGCTCTTTGATCTCAGAATGTGGAAAAAGATCAGGATAGACCTTCGGGATCTCTACATATCCACTGTGGTTGCTATCCCAGCGTTCAAGAGAATTCTCGGACTGCGCTTCGGTGGTTTATACACTCTGCTTGCGCAGCTGTATCTCATCGCAGACCGCGAGCCCGACAATTCTATTGTTAATCTGTCCGTGCAAATGCTCACGACTCCGTCGATCACAGCCGAAGCTGTTGAGCGTGGTAATTTCTTCACGAACCTGCTCTCAGTGCTATTCACTTTCCTAACAACTCGCCAAGTGGGACCGCCCCATGGAATCAACCGCAATGCAACACTCAAGTTTGATTCTGGAGGATATACCACCAATCGTCGGATGTATCACTTCTTCATTGACCTCAAGTATCTCTTTGCATCGCCACACATGCAAGACAGACTGAGGATGGAAGAAAGGTATCTGATGCAGTTTCTTGACCTTGTGAAACTACACCAAGGCATCGTGCCAAACAATAGAATCACAGGTGATCATATCGAGTACGAGAACGACACTTGGATATCAGCGTCTCTCATCACACGAGAGCTCAATAAACTCTGCCGCCAATGTCATGATGCCTTTATGCACAATCCTGGGGAGGATCCTGCTCCGTTCATAAGAGCCATTCGTTTTGCAGCTAAGACAACGATCATCAACTCGTTAGGCCTCGAGAGAAAGCGATTTGAGGGTTCGGAGATAAAGGAAGAGGTTAAGTTCAGAAAGATTGGGGATTTTGAGTTCGATAACTCGAGTTCAGACCACAAGGTGGTCAAGTTCGATGTCTTGAGTTCGTCAATGAGTTTCTATCATGCATTGCACCACACTTTGTCATGGCTGGTAGAAGGCGGCAAAGGCCTAACACCGAAGCAACTATCAGAGGCGATGAGGTTCACCACAGATGAGCTGCTTGCCAAACCTAGGATGATGGGCCGTCGGATGAAGCTCATGCAGCAGCTAGACTCGGAAGACCTTCTGATGGCAATGTTTGACTACCCAATCCGCATGTGTGCCTGGCTCGCCCAGATGAATGCGGGCTTATGGGTCAGAAACGGGATGAGTCTCAAACACCAGGCGAACCAATACCGGAGCGTCAGCCAGAGGGATGTCACATATAACAGAGACATCCTCTTAATCCAGACGGCCATGGTTGTGTGCTCTCCTGAGAGAGTGCTCGCAACGATGGTTGAACGATTTGGCTTGACTCACTGGATGAAGGGCATCTACGAGCAAACGGCCGCCTCCCACGATAACCAGCAGCAGCTTGATATTGCCCAGGAGATGATCCATCTGCTTATCATAATGCTTACAGAGAGGTTATCGCTTTTGACAACCGAGGATGAACCGCATCAACATACAGCTGCCATGAAGCGCGATATCATCCACGCTCTTGTGTTCAAACCGCTTACTTTCACGGAAATATGCTCAAAATTGCCGGACAAGTTTTCCGAGGAGGACGAGTGCTCAGACCTCCTCGAGGAGATGACCGACTTCAGGCCTCCCATTGGCATGAACGATTCGGGAACATTCACACTCAAGGACGAGTACCTTTCAGAGGTGGATCCATATGTCGCCTACTTCAACAAGGGACAACGGGAGGAGGCCGAGGCCAAATACATCAAGTGGCTGTCTGTAAAGACAGGAACACCAGAGGCAGATATTGTCTTTGAAACAAAGCTTCAACCAATCACTACGGGTGTCTTCGCGAACTTGAGCGCGTTTACCAAGTCTGGGATGTTTGCGCAGATCATCTACTACTCACTTTTGTATACCCACAAGGCTACACAGTTTACCCCGACTGTTCCGAAGGCAAAGGTTGAGTCGTTCTTGCAGATGGTCCTGCACCTGATTCTGCTTGCCGTGGCGGTAGATGACACTCCAGATGAGGACCCAGAGACGGCGTCTTCGACGTCCTTCATTTTCAGAGCACTTACACAGAAGGCCAGAAGTAACTTCATTGCTGAGGCACCAACCGCTAACACAATTGTCGCTTTGTTGGAGCTATTGGCCGTCAAGAGCGGCCCAGGTTTCAACCTTGTGTATGAAGCTTCCTTGCCTAATATCAAACTGATCCTAAAGAGAATGAGGCAAAAGAAGAAGAGGACGTTCGACGTAGCTTTCGCTAGGCTTGGAGCCGATATTGATCGCATTTCCACACCTACTGTCCCTACCAGCAATCCCGACGAAGAACGCGAGAGAAGGCGCAAGGCTGCTCTTGCAAGGCAGGCGAAGATCAAGGCCGAATACCAGGAGAGGCAGAAGAACTTTGCTACGGCTAATGCCATCGATTGGGGAGTGGACGAAGATGAAGACGAAGACATGGACGACGCCGCGGTGAAGGTTAAGACATGGAAGTTCCCTCAAGATCAGTGCTTGTTTTGTCAAGATGAGCATGATCCCAACAAGCCTGTAGGGACGTTCGCAATGATTTCTCCGAGCCACATTTTACGCCAGACAGATTTTAATGATGCAGACTTCGTCAGAGAAGCTGCAGCTGTGCCAGAGAACTTGGATGCATCTGCTGAGGATATCCGTCCCTTTGGAGTGTCTGGTGAGAACACGAGAGTGGTTGAGAAAATTGATGTACAAGGCAAGAAAATTATCAGTGAAGAGAGTTTCATTGGCAAAGGTTTTCCAGCAGGGATGACATTGCAAGGAGCGCTCTCCACTGGCTGCTCCCATGTCATGCACTATACCTGCTTCGAGAAATATACGAAGACGCTTGAGAACACGCAGAGAACTCATGTTTCCCGCCACCCTGCGTGTAGACTAGATCTCAAGGAGTTCTCTTGCCCTCTCTGCAGATCTCTCGGAAACGCGTTCCTGCCACATATTTGGCAAGACATCGTTGAGAGCTATCCTGGAATTCTCGGGTCAGAAATCATAACGGACGAAGTCTACGACACATGGCTGAGCAAGGCGGTACCAAACATCATCCTCCATCTGGGAAGCCGACCTCAACCCGTCGAAGATCGGAGAGAGTTCTTCGACGGTTACTTGAAGGAGAGCTTCCACCCTGCGATCTACAACCAGCTTGCCAGGATAAACACTCCTGAGTGGAAGGAAGAGCTCGACAAGGCGTTGATAACTTCACCGCCGCTCGTGTTGAACGTCCTTCCCGGTGTTGGTCAAGCCCCTCTTTCAGCTGACGAAAATATTATTGTGTCTGGCGGACCTAGAGACGTCACTGAAGCTATGAATGATTCCACTCTTATTCAGCTCACCAAGATCTTCTATCGTATCGCCGATACGTTGAAGAAGAATGGCTTGCAGGATTGGTATACCGACGTAAACTCTGACGTAGCACCGGGTGGTCTTGGCGTTGACGTGATGGCCAACGCAGTGGCGACTTCTGTAGCTGCAGCTGAGATCAAGCAGCGCGGCGTGGATTCGGAAGGTGGAAGCACTTTTATCTCGAAAATCCCAGAGGTTACTCTCACTCATCTGCGCGTCTTGGCGGCGACTGCTGCTACCTACACCGCATTCCACGGCGTCCAGACTAAGGGTGGCGATATGTTCTCGGAAAGGTTCTGGATTTACTGCAAAAAGCAGGTTCATCAGATCTTTGGTGAAAATGCCGGTGCTCTCGGCCAGATTACTACGGAGGATGACTTTGAGCCTCTGCTCAGTCGCGATATCTTCAGCTGGCTGACCGAAGCGACGTCTTGCATGGTAGCCTACACCCAGATGGAGGTGTTGCATGTGGTCCGCCTCTGCTATATCGCCGAGATGGTCAAAGTGCTTCGTGCAATCGTCCTCCATACTTCCCGAGACAGGCTCATGGCATGGGCGGATCAATCCAAAAGCAATGGAGTCTTAGAAGATCTGTACTTTGTGCACGCTTTGTTATTCGTCCTAAGGTGCGATCCTAAATACGCCGAGGAAGGGGGCATGGACCAGGAGAAGTTTGACAATGTCGAGGCGGTTAGAAATCTCACGAGAAAGTACGCTTTAGTCTTCCTCCGTAAGGTGGCGCTCCTGCTTTACGTCCAGTACGGAGTCGATTTCAACAGTAACTTTTACGATGCAACTAGTGAACTCGACCGCTTATCGATCGCTCTCAGATTGCCGAGCCCCGACAAGCTCTTCTCAATCATAGGTCAGGGTCTTCCAAGGGACCCAATGGTTATTTGGGAGGACATGTCGCCGGAGATGGACGAGATCGAGAACTCCCCAGTTCAAAGAGTGGTTGAACGCTGGCTCCTCAAGCAGCGTGTGTGGGAGCTAGAAGGCCAAGGACGACGCCCGATGATGGTTTCCCATCCGGCTCTCTTTGAGCTCATTGGCTTGCCGAAAAATTACGATACGCTGGTCGAGGCGACTGTCAGGGCTAAATGTAGGACGACTGGAAAGGAGGTTACCGATCCGATGATTTGTCTTCATTGTGCTACGATTGTGTGCGGACAAGCGATGTGCTGTCTGAAGACCGAGCCAAAGGAGGGAAGGGAACCGGCTAAGCAGATTGGTGGATGTCAGCAGCATATGAGAGTGTAAGTTTTCTTCTGGCGCTCAAATGATGCGAACGATGAAAGCTAATATGACACTAGATGTAACAACCCAGTCGGCCTCTTTCTCAATGTGAGGAAGTGCCAGTCCTTCTTCCTGCACCGTGTCAGTGGCTGCTGGCAGCCAGCACCTTATACGGATAAGTATGGTGAGATGGATCCGGGATTGAGACATCATCGCCAGTTGTATCTCAATCGCAAGCGCTATGACAACTTGCTGAGAAACGCTTGGTTGTCGAACAATATTCCGTCGACTATTAGCAGAAGGCATGAGGCCGAGGTTGGTGTTGGTGGATGGGAGACGATATGAATGTAAAAGTCAGAATGAAAGAACGGATTATGGGAAACGAAGTATGATATGCATGTCGGGAAGGAGTTATTGGTGGGAGGATTAGTTGACTGCCCTGCTGCTTTAGCCGTACATGTGCACATACATATCGTTCGCTTCATTTGCTTTGTTATCAGCCGTATATAGCTTTCGGATAAATACATTTTCGTCAACTATCATTCTTTTATCTCGAGAGGGTCTTCATTTTGAACATCGACTCGGCAACTTCATCTAGATGCTTAGAGGTGCTGACTCTGAATTTTATACAATGCTTACCAGTAACGTCTTTCAACCGGTTGGTGGATCCGTCTCGAAATTTGTGAGCATACTCGGTAGCAGTGCTTACTCTGGACTGAATATCATGCCTACCGGTAACCTTTTTCAAACTGGTTGGTAAACCCGGCGTAGCAGCGTAGGCGAGCGTACTCTGGACAAAGACAAGATGCTTACCAGCAACTGCTTCAAGCTGGTTCGTGGACTCAACCCCGAACTCTCCAGTATATTTCCCAATAAACATAATGTAGCCTAAAACCCTTCTGCCTCCAACAACCGGCCAAGGATGTGGATCACGATCTTCAATCGATTTTCAATCCTTTCGCTCGGCGAGCACGGCGGCCTCCTAAGACCTGCTTGTTCGGGCGAACCATATGTTGCGTCGCGGGCGCTGTGGGTGCTTGCACCCTCCGCTCGCTCGTTCCCCACAACGACCCTAACCGCGGGGTACTTGCGGGGGATAAAGAGAGTGTTCAACTTTATTTTAACTGGTACTACTTCTTCTTGTCGTTATACCGTTTCGCAGTATCTCGTTGTTATTTGTTTGTGTATACATATTGTATTTTGAGCATATATCCTTGGAGTTGATAGATTTGGAAGAATTTTGCAGCAATATGATGGTTGAAGTCCCACAGAAGATTCCGGTTTGGCTGGATTGCGATCCCGGTAGGCGCTTCGCCCCAATATTGGAAGACACATATTGGGAGACACAGAAATACTAACGGATTTCAGGACACGATGTATGTTTATAACCTGATATCTGAAGAGAAAAGCAGGATGCCAGGTTCTCGCTCGATATCAAACAGTTGTCAAAGTTGCCAACTGTCAGTCTCTGTAACACGGCCGGTTATCGGCACGTGAAGGGAGAGTGGCCAATGTCGCATCACCACTTTCGACACAGCCAACCAGTTATACCTGATCCAACCTGACCTCTATCCAGGATGTATTCGCCATCCTCCTCGCCGCCTACCACCCAGCCGCCCACCTCCTCGGCATCTCCACAGTCCACGGCAACGCCTCAATCGACAACACTACCATCAACGCCGGCTCCGTCCTGACCGCCATCGGACGCCCAAGCATCCCCGTATACCGCGGCGCCCACAAGCCTTTGGTGCGCCCGGCCGCCCATGCGGACGCCATCCACGGAGTTGGCGGCCTCGCCGGCACCGATCTTTTGCCTGAGCCTAAGGTCTTAGAGGTCATGGGCGTAGAGGCCGTTGACGCTATGGCCAAGGCACTGCTGACTGAGGAGAAAGGAACATCTTGGTTGGTAGCAACGGGTACACTGACTAATGTTGCCGTTTTGATCGAGAAATATCCCGAGGTGGTGCCACACATCAAGGGGCTTGGGATAATGGGCGGAGCTGTCGGTGGTGGTTTCACATCCGCGCCTATGGGCAAGGTTGGCGAGGTTGAGAGATTCGGAAACTGGACGCCGTATGGCGAATTCAACGTTGTTGCTGATCCTGAGGCTGCGGCACGGGTATTCGATAATGCTGAGTTGGCCAGTAAGACGACCTTGATTCCGCTGGATGTCTCTCATCAGGTTTTTGCAACGGAGAAGGTGCAGAGGCTGTTGAGGTATGGAAAGGAGGGGAAAGCGGAGAATGAGACGACTCTCAGGACTATGTTGATAGAATTACTTGGATTTTTCGCAGAAACGTACGACACTGTATTTGGATTGAAGGAGGGCCCACCACTTCACGACCCAATCGCGCTTGCTGCCATTTTCGAAGATACCCCGTATGCTATTGGAATGTATGACTACAAGAACGGCGAGGAGGGGAGGAGGGAGAGGTTTAAGGTTAAGGTTATTATTGAGGGTACGCATGAGCAGGCTATGACTGGAGAGACGCAGACGGGCAGGACGGTAGTTGAGCTTTTACCGAAGGGAGAAGAAGGTGTTAAGATTCCAAGGTCATTAAACGTTGAGAGATTCTGGACCGTGCTTGAGGACGCGTTAGAGGCTGCAGATGCGAATAATGCTTTGGATGCTAAGACTAAGGTTCCCGGGCGCAATTCCGTCAATGATGTTAATGGTAATGGCGTTGCTCATTAGAGTAATAGATATAGACCAAGATACAAGATGTTCGGAATATACCACGGCTTAAGAAAGCACTGTTCGTACAACGATTTCATTTTGTTAACAAAGACCTCGGGGCGAGTCTCCTAGGTTGAAGTTATTAAGAAATTTACCACGTCCAGTTTTCTTGCCGCCAGCCAGTTTTCAAGAAAGTGTGCAGAAGGGGAGGACTCGAGAAGTGGCAGAGGGCGGAGGATCTTGTGGAAAGAACTTCGCATCTAACTTCTGATACTGCTAATCGCTTGTCAAACGGGGCAATCGGAGAAGAGTAATTGGGGAGACGAGAAGCGACAGGTTTGTAAAATCTTCTTGACCAATTTCAAGCCTCGCGAACCGGTTCGGAACGGCGGAACGGACGCAGGGAGCGGAAGGATCTCGACATGTTTTCTCAGCTAAACTTCTTGAGTAACCGTTTTCGATGCTAACCTGTTATTGAGATTGGGTCGCGGAAGACAGAGAAGGATCCTAAAAAGTTCTCAAAAATAAAGTTCTTGAGCTTAGTTATCACCCTCCTTCTTCCTCCTCGCCATAACACTCAACACATCGGCCGCACTATCCTTATCCCCCTTCCTCTTCCCGCCTTTCTTCCTCTCCTTCGTCGGTCCCTTACCACCCTCATCACCACTATCATCTCCCTCTCCACCATTCCAATTCGACAGCTTGACCTTCCTATCCTCAAAGTCCTCATCGTCCGCAATCCTGCTCTCGCCAAAACCCATATCGATATCCTCGGCATCTCTGTCCTGGTTCTGCAGCATGCGCTTGAGCTTCGCTTCTCTCGCCGCTTCCTCTTCGGACTTCACCTCCGTAGCATGCGCGGCGATGGCAGATGCCTTCTTCAGTGCTGCCATGAAGTTCGGATCGCGTAATGCTGCTGCCTTCTTGTCTGCGGGCTCGTCTGCCGCTGTTGTGGTGTCGCCGAAGTAGTTCCGCTTGACTGGTATTGGTGCGGCAGGGCGAGGTGGCGGTGGCATGTCGAAGGAGTCTTTCTTTTCTGCTTCTGTTTTCTCCGGTTTACGTGAATCCTCCACCTCGCCATCCTCTTTGTCTTTCTCTGATTCACTGTCTTCATCGCCGTCTTGTAAGCCAGCTAGAGGATCATAATCGTCTCCCGCATCGTCAAAGATATCGAAGTCCTCGTCTTCCTCCTCCTTCGGCTTCGGTGCTTCTGGTACGACCATGCCCAGTGGTGCTGCATCCTTGTCTGGCATTAACAGTCCCTTGCCCTTCTGCTCTGGCTCCGGCTCCTCGGCTTGCACGACCTTTCTGACTTTCCTCTTCTCGTTACCATGCTCATCCACCGTGATTAGGACCTCTCTCCCTTTCTTGTCCTTTTCTATCCTTGTTTCGTTCCTTGGGGCTCCTATCTTCCTGAACTTATCACCCAACGTCGGTCCTGCCTTCATCTTCGCCTCTTCTCTTGCCCTCTTCATATCGGCCAGTATCATATCCCTCGTCCTCTTCCCACCTGGCACCAAATTCGCCGGCGCCATCTCACCATGCTTCTTTTTCTCCTCATGTTTTATCGGCGCAATCTCTTTGTTCTCCAGCTCCTCGAACTCATCATCCACATCCTCTGCCTCTTCTTTCGGCGCCTCATCCTTATCCAATATCTTCCTCTTACTCAACACATGGTCGCCCCTCCTCACCCTCTCAAGTAGCTTAAAGTCGAGTCCTTTCATCAAGTGCACAGAGTTGATATCACCACCAATAATCTCATCCCTCAGCTTCTCAAACGTCTCTTTGTCAATCTGCTGCAACTTCATCATCTCTTCCAACGACTTTATCCGCTTGGCCTTATCATCATTCTCCTCATCCACCCTCTCCTGCGTGCGATCTGTGTATCCAAAGGCTAATTTTGAGCCCTTTGGTGCTGCCGAGGAACGGAACTTTTTGGTTGGTGGTTGGCCGCTGAGTTCTCGTTGGCGCTCGGCGAGTTGGCGGGCGAAGTCGTTTTGTGCGTGGCCTGCTGCTACTGATCGCCTGTCCTCATGTAAGTTCTGGGCAACCAGAGTTGGAGAGGAGACAAGCCTACGGTGTCATAGGAATACTTGAGCGCATTCTCGAGCCCAAGGCTGGTGTCGCATCGCCTCTTCGTGGTGTGGCTCCTCCAAGCGCAGGCGATGCGCCGTTGCTGGAAGCTTGTGCTCGCTCTTGGAGCAGCAGCTTTCGGAACTGATCGTTATTCATTATGGAGGTGACAGCTTACTGCTCGGTTGTGGTTGTAGATGAAGATTGTGTGGTTGTTGTCGCAGGATATCCGCAAGGCTACACCTTCATGTTGACGAGGCTGCGAAGCTATTTACTAGTGCCACAGCTCTGGGTGGACCCATATACTAACCTCTTAACTCCGTAAACACCACCTCCTAGGGTGTTGCGCGTCTGACATATAGATGCGGTGAGACTATTCAGCCGCACCAGACAATAAGGCGAGAATGTAGCCCTGAAGATAAGTATTTATTCACATTCAAGTCAGGCTCTATAGCCAAAGCTCTCAATTTGTTCACATTCGACTCCAACTCATTGTCATTCGTGTAACCAATCCCCATCCTCCATAATGTCACGATACTTCCCCCACACAGACTACGAGGAAGACCAACCCTACGACCACACCATCCTCGCCTTCCACGTCCTCCACCGCGGTTTCCAAGCGGGGGCCATCGCAGGTGGCATTGCCTCCGTTCCCATCCACTTCTGGAATCGCTACCGTGCCTACCCAACCGTGCCTTTCCGCAATATCCTCCTCAAATCTACTGGTGTGGGCGCCATCGGCAGCATTGCTTTCCTCGCGATAGGCCTGCAACAACGCATGAAAGGACAGGAAGAGTACGGCTGGAAGCAGAGGTCATGGAGGCTCAGGGAGAACAGGGGACAGATGGAAGTCGATGATTTTAGTATCCTGGGAATGACTACGGGTGTGGCGATGAGCTATGGGCTGAAAGGGGCGGACTGGAGAATGAAAGCTGGTGGTGCGGCGGTGGGAAACTTGGTAGGCGTCGCCGCGTATATGGCGTATCGCTATGGCTTAAGGCATGGAGAGTGGAGGAACGGCGAGAGGGGTTTCTGACCATTGGACCTTCCTGGATGTTGAGCGATGTTTGTGCGATAGATTGGCGAAGTGGTGTGTGGTTGTTCGGTTTCATGGTATAGGCTGGCATACTTGGCATCATTGTAGGGGACATGAAGAGGGAGAAGTTGTACCCAGCCGTAAGATCACAAAGCGATGATGCAGGTGATTGGGTCTTAAATTGAGCCCAACTGATCTCAAACAGTCGGATTCTGAGATGCCCTTTACACTCTCATCTCCTTTCATGCTCATGACAACTCAATTTGCATGTCAACTTTTGGTGTCGATGTGCACAGCCGAGAAGGGGCCCCTCTTCCATAGAGCCTTCATTGAGGTTCGTTTCCTTCGCCCTACCTAGTCTCAACAACTTCAGATTAGCACTGCTCATAATTACAAAACTGCTTAACTTACCATTCTTCACACAAGAGTGCATCCTCCCGCATTTCGGTCGCTGCCATCCGTGGTCCGGCGTATATTTACGTTGATATGAAGCAAGAGCCCATCCAGTCTGAAGGTGCGGTTCCACAATCCACAATTTCAATTGACATGCAAATCCACATCCCAGACGATTTACCACTGACGCGGATCCTTTACGGCCCTGCAGCATCCGTACAAGCGTCTTACCTTCCTAGCTCTAAATCCCCCAGCACTTATCAGAGGTCCTGCTCGAACAGACGCTAGTGCGGACCACAAGGCTAAGCGAACTAATCGTACCACCTAGAACCGCGAACACCCCGTTTATAATATTGTCTCAGTCTCAAACCTAACCTGTTATAACCTTGCGTCGGCCAAGCTGAGCCACTTAGCTGACTGCCGAATAGTGAGATGACCTACCACTGAATTGAACTTCCAAATGATTCGAGTGCCACCGGCCTCGAGAACTACAGATTAGAACATCTCGTGGTAGAGCGAAAAGGGTACTTTTAACATATTTCTTGGTAACCGCTTCTAATGCACTCTCACTAAAGCGCAAGGGAATTTTGTACAACGCTTCAAATTAAAGACTTATTTGCCCTTCGCAACCCATCCCTCAACCGCTTCCCTTCCAGCTCCAACCTTCTCATCAACAATGTGCTTCGCCTGCTCGCTGTGAACTCTCGCCATGTAGATGGCGCGTTCAATGCCGCTTCTTGTCCTCAAGTGAGCATCAGCGACAACTGGGAACTTTTGCTCGTGCTTCCACAACAAGTCGCTGACATTGCGCATGGTGATTGGAAGAACAACCCATCCAGCTGCAACACCAATGGCAGCTGGCACGGAGGCTCTGAGGAAGATGTTGCGGTTGCGTGTGATGATGCTACCGGTCATGGCAGAAACCAGCACATATATTGAGCCTGGCATCAGCCTCTCGCCGGACTCTTTTGGTGGTGCAAGGGATGCAATGGTGCTGGTGAAGGAGTTTTCGAGGTCGAGGGCCTTGGTCATGGTGTTGTTAATCTTGTTCTCGGCGGCTGCGACGTGTGCGTAGAGGAACATGCGGGTCTTGCCAATCTGGGCGGCGAGACGGTCGGTAGGAGTCTGTCCTGAGGAGCGAGTTGGACGCTCTGGACGGGTGATGGTGGTGGTTGGTGCAGAGGTGAAGGTTGGGGCGGCCACGATCACCTCATCGTCGTCATCGTAGATTGGCTTTCTGCGAGCCTGGTATATGTTAGATCAAGTCGCTCGGTGGTAGGGAGGTATTCGTACGGCGGCAGCGGCTGCAGACTCAATCGAGGTGATTCTCTCCTCGGCGTGGAGGGTGGTTTTAGGATAAAGCGCGATGGCAGCAGCCGTGAAAGTAGCCGCGGCAGGCGCAATTGCCCTCTGTTCCTGTTAGCTTTTTGCCGAAGTATCGCATATGACAGCTATTCTCACCGAGCGGAGAAGTGGTGCAAAGGGCATGGTTTTATGATTGAGGCTGATGTGAATGCGCAATGGCCAGCCGAGACGAAATCAATGATGTTGATTTAGAAGCTTGATCGCGGCAGCGGCAGTACGCGGAACCCATGCGACGTCGCATAATCGTTAAAGCGGCGCTTAACCTTGTTTCGACCCGAACGACAACCCGGGGAGCTTTATCAAAACAACCAGTTAACCGCTTTCGAGACGACTTCTTGTGTTCTATTAGACTTCTGAGGGAGCGGTATTCTAGAGTATGCTCAGGACAACTCGGGGCAGGCCTTGGGTTTGTGCGAAATGCATCTCTCACATCAATAAGCCGCAAGCGCATTTGCGTCGTAATGCGCGAAGCTTCACGGCAGCAGCATCATCACTAAATATAAGCCACCAGTCGCGGCATCAAGATCTCCCTTTCGATACAGCAGCTCCAGGAGCACTCCACGATGACCGGACGCTCAGAAACATATTTGACTCGCAAGATGTGTGGAGGGAATTCTCATCATCATCGAAGGTTGGGTTGAAGGGGAAGAACATTGGCTTGTTCCAGAACCAATATCTCGTCGATGCAGAAGGATTTGAGCGATTTGCGCATGCGAACTTGCGGAAGGCAAAGATGATTGTGGATAAAGTGCTTGGAGCATCATCTGTGCATGAATACAAGAGCATAGCAAGAGATCTTGACAGGCTTAGTGATATGCTCTGCCGAGTTATCGACTTATCAGATTTTGTACGAGCTACACACCCAGACGAGAGAATACAATATGCGGCATATCAGGCACATGCAATGATGTTCGAGTTCATGAATGTGCTTAACACCACCACCGGCTTGAACGAGCAGCTCGGCAGGGCCCTGGAGAATTCAGAGGTCACCAGCAGCTGGTCCGAGGAGGAGATGGTTGTCGCCAAAGCTTTGAAAAGAGACTTCACGAAATCGGCCATTTCTTTGCCAAAAGCTATGCGTGAGAAGTTTGTCAGGCTTTCGCAGGAAATCAGTGAGCTCGGGCATGCCTTCGTCGACCAAATGGAGCCAGCCAAGCGTGAAGTCACCTTCTCCAGTAGCCAACTCAAGGGCATGGATCCTCTTCTAGTAAAGAGCCTCACGAGATGGGGAACAACTGTGATACCTATGCATTCGGATGTCTCATCAGCAGTGCTTAGAAGTGTGCGGTATGAGGATGTTCGCAAGGAAGTGTATATGGCCAACAGGACAGCTTCCGCGCAGCAGATACGCAGGCTAGACGAGATGCTCATAAAGAGAGCTGAGCTTGCAAAGCTCACTGGCTACGACAGCTATGCTCATCACTCACTTGCGGATAAGATGGCCAAGTCGCCAGAGTCGGTGGATGGGTTTTTGAAAGGAGTCAATGCCGGTAACAGGCAGAAAGTGCAAGAAGAAGTGGACGCAATGCTGAAGTTCAAAGGTAGACAGATGGGTAAGGTCACTCCTAAGCTTGAGCCTTGGGACAAGGAGTTCTACATGGCACAGATACGGGCTACTATGCGCTCGAAGTTGCGTAGTCCGGACTTCCTCTCTGCGTACTTCTCTCTTGGTACCGTGATGCAAGGCCTCTCAAGACTCTTTACCAGGCTCTATGGCATTCGCTTTGCGCCAAAGGAAACCGAGTTCGGCGAAACGTGGAACAACGACGTTCGTCGCCTGGATGTTATCTCTGAGACCGATGGTCATGTTGCCGTCCTTTACTGCGACCTGTTCTCTCGTCCTGGAAAGTCTCCAAACCCAGCTCATTTCACTCTCCGTTGCTCTCGCGCTATCGCCGAGCACGAAATTAAGGAAGCCGAGCATAACCGCGATCCTATCTTCAAGTCTGCCGAGCAGGCAGCGAATGATGGCATGTCAACATCCAAGGCGACTGGCGTGCTGAAGCAGTTGCCAACCATCGCTCTGATTTGCGACTTCCGTCAGACTGGCAAGGCGGCTTTGCTCACTTTCACCGAGGTTCAAACTCTCTTCCACGAGATGGGTCACGCCATCCACTCCATCCTCGGCCGCACAAACTTGCAAGAAGTCTCTGGCACTCGCTGCGCCACCGACTTCGCCGAGCTGCCATCAGTGCTGATGGAGCATTTCGCCGCCGACCCGGAAGTCCTCGGTCTCTTCGCCAGACACTACGAGACCGATCAGCCACTGCCATATGAGCTGGTCCAACAACAGCTTGAGGTCGGCAAGCAATTCCAGGGTATTGAGACAGAGGGTCAGATAATCCTCGCGATGCTCGATCAGGCTTACCACTCGAGCTTGCCTCTCGACCAGCTTCACAGCCATGGTTTCGATTCGACGAAGGTCTTCCATAATATACAGCGCAATAATGGTGTTCTGCCGCCTGATCCGGAAGAGACGAGTTGGCAGGGATTCTTCGGTCATTTAAGTGGTTATGGTAGCACGTACTACAGTTACTTGTTCGATCAGGTGCTTGCGGACCATATCTGGCAAGTGGTCTTCAATGCTGGTAAGGAGGGTGCTAGTATCGATCGCGAGCGCGGTGAGCGGATGAAAGAGAGTGTGCTGAAGTGGGGTGGTGGTAGAGATCCTTGGCATTGCCTTGCTGATGTGCTTGGCGATCAAAGAGTCGAGAATGGTGGCAAGGAGGCCATGGCTATTGTTGGTAGCTGGAGGAAGGGCACATAAACGCATGTCATACAAACTATTGGCTTGTTACCTGTACGTATAGACGTCCTGTACTTCCATTGTAGAATTGTAATATAACCGATATTTGCATTCACTAGGAAACTGACAGATTCTTCCTTTATAAACTGTTGTAATCCCGGAGCATTGTTTGTGGCGTTTATGATCCAGGAAGGAGGCTCTACCGTAAAGAAGAAACACTCTGTTGTAGCTGTGGGTCGGCGCCCGCAACTCGTCGGCGGTGGAAAACCAACTTGAGTTGGTGAAGAGGTAAAGCAACTAACCTCACGACAACAACACATTCAGAACTTGACATAGACCCTAATGATATTTCAAAATATGTATTTAATTTTTTTTGATTCGCACGAAACCAATTAAAGCATACAACTCTCCATAGCGGCATCGTCCTAAACCACTCATCGCAACCCAATCATAAAGATTGGGTCATGGCTCAGCGGTTAACTGGGAACCACAAAACGTGTGTCGGATCCACGAACTGTGCGAGAAGCTTGCCTCACAGATAACTACGGGTTCAAGTGAGCCCCTTGGCTCAATCTTTTCCATTTTTGTCCAACGTTTGGGGTGGGACGCCGCGCACCCCCCCTCGCTTAGAGAGCACCTAGCAAGCACCCCGCTTGTCACGTTGCTATGACAACTAGGTACGACTGTAAGGTTGTTAACTTCTACTTGAGAAGAATGGAGGTACTGAGCTGACGTTTAGGTGGGTGCTGTTCTCAGTAAACTAGGCTTCGATAAGGGGTTCCGATTACCCAAAATGGCAGTTCGGTGCAAAGCAAACAATCATTCACTGTGCTTGGTTACTTTTGTGCAATGAACATTTACCTGTGTATGTAAGATAACGCCCACTTCCCGCTGCAGGTTGCTCTGCATCCGCTTGCAAGTGCCCGGGAATTGAGCTAGCTTAGCATCAGGACCTGGCCACCTTCTCAACCTCACCTCTGGGCTGTCCTCGCGTAGTGTTGACGCGCACCCAGCCCTCGATTTCACCTTTGCTCGCAACAAGTGCGTCCAACCCCGCCGCCAGGCTTAAGCGAAATCAATTCCCATGTCCACGCCTCCTCTCCTCTTGTCTCCTCCTGTTTTCTGCGACAAACCTTTACACCCCTTCAACAACGAACGTTTAAGGCGACAACGACTGCCACGGCAATCCCAAATTTACGCAACCCGCAGGACCGACACGGACAGACGAAACAGATCAAATTTAAGCATTTCCAAGATGGAGCGTCCGAAGGACTATCAGACCGACTTCATCGCCGACAAGGTCGCTACCACCCACGACGTTGACAAGAAGAAGAAAGTGCACCTCATGGAGCAAATTCTCCCAAAGCTTAAGGCGTGAGTGACGCGACCCCCCCTTCAATTCATTCCTCCATCTCCAAGCAGCAACTAACAACAATTCAGCGAGTACGAGGCCGGCAAGCCACTCGACAAGGGCATGCACTATGTGATAATTTACTCAAACTGCCCTGTAGATGGCGTGCCTTCCCGCATTCGCCTCATCAATGAATTGCATCAGAGATCCGAAACGGAGGAGGTATTTACATCCCACATCCCCATACCAGATACAACCTCACCTGGCAATGTCCCCTCTCCACAACCCATACCCCAAGTACAAAGACACACACTAACATCCCCCACAGGACGACACCACTCGCATCGAATCCTACGACATCGACGCCGACCGTGCCCGTCTCGAGGAGGAGCGCCGCGAGCTGAAGGCCAAGTTCCAAAGCCACGTTGCCGGCGAGTCCGCCAAGGTCGCTGTCCTCGAGGCTGCCTTGAGAGACAAGAATGGGCACATCCGCCACCTCCAGGCTCAGTTGAGGCGCGCTACTGAGATGGGCGGAACGGGAAACAGTTTCCGCTATGAAAACCTCTGCAGCCAGGATACCACCGCTGTTGAAGGGAAGGAGAAGGCCAAGGGATTCGGTGGCAAGTTCAAAAAGGTTTTCGGTGGTAAGTAGATGCGGAGCTGGGAATCTATTCATGGGGCGCTGAAGTTTGTGGTATTCGTGACTACATGTTGAAGGCTAGACCTTAGATGCGCAGGCACTTATCGTCGCCACACCATCTCTGGATATATGATTCGGGCCTGCTATAGTTGCTGTAGCGCTGGTGTTATGGATGATCGTGGGGGCGGGTGTTTTTCGAAAACTTGGAAAAAGGTTATATTTGCTTCAGTAAGGTTTAAAAAACGGCATGGTATGACGAGACTAGCGAGATAATCTATATCTCGTAGAAATATGAACGTCGTTCGCTCCATTAGTCTTAATCACTGGTACGCGTGATCGAGTCTCTGTACCTGATCTGTGGTGCTACAATTGCAGAGGCTAACCCCCATTCATTCCTCTATTGACGTGCGAGTCATCCCTAGCACTTACAATGCCATGGTATTATTGCTATGACAATCAACACTTTGCTTAACAAAGTTTCGTGACGGACGTCGTCGTAACCTTGATAGCTGCCAAGAACATCAGCGCACAGACCACTCAAAATTCCTGCGGCCGCCCGCCATTAAGTCTTATCGCAACCTTCAGAAAAAGTTGCGACCGCGAACCGTTCTGGGCCAACACAACGCAACAAATAACAATGGCTACGCAAATATCAAGGGCGAATGCCAAGGCCAGCAAGCCAGTGAAAGATGCGCCAGTGCCGCAACATGAGGATAGGGAGAGTGGAAGCGAGGGGGAGAGCGAGACTGAAGAGGAGATGACGGCCGAGGAGAAGGCGCTCAATGCGATGGTTATGGGTGATGATGGAGATTTCATGGCGGGATTGAGGGGAGAGGCTATGGATGAGGAGAGTGATAAGGAGGATGCGGATCTTATGAATGTTGAGGGAGAGGAGGATAATGATAATTTGGAGAATGTTGACGATGCAGAGGTATGGACTTCTAATCAGTTCCTAGCGCAATGCACAATTGCTGACATGTTATAGCTCTTCTTCATGGACGATGGAGTAGCGGATATCGATCCAGCCGCATTAATACAACCGGAGAGCTCTGATGAGGACAACAATGCGCCAGCATGGGACGATAGCGACGACGACAGATTGCAGATTTCGCTTGCAGACAACTCACGGCTGCGCAAGTTACGAGTTAGCGAAGTGGAGGATATGGTGTCAGGAAGAGAATACGCAAAGCGCCTGAGGCGACAGTTTCAGCGCATGAACCCGGTGCCTGAATGGGCACAAGCAGGAGAGCCACCAGCAAAGAGACAAAGAAGAGACACCGAATCTGGATCTTCTGGTTCGGAGGATGAGGATGATGAGGAGATTGCGTCGCAGCAGCCATTAGCCAAGCTTCTCAGAAGCTCCAGCGCGCTTCTCAACTCTTCAGTTTCCAAGAAGGGAAAGCTGCGCCCAGAGGTCATCGACATACAGCGTACTCGCGACATCCCAATGACCCAACCATCCGCCATTGCCTCCCTTCAATTCCACCCACAGCACCCAGTCCTTCTTTCCTCCGGTCCAGCTTCGACCATCTACCTCCACCACATTGCGCCAGATCGCCAGCCAGAGCCAAACCCACTCCTCACATCCGTTCACATCAAAAAGACTCCTTTACACACCACCGCCTTCCTTGGACCAAAGGGCGACAAGATATTCTTTGCCGGCAGACGCCGTTATTTCCACACCTGGGATCTAGAGACTGGAAACATCCAGAAGGTCACTCGTGTGTATGGCCAGAAGGAGGAGCAGAGGAGTATGGAGCGCTTCAAGCTGTCTCCATGTGGACGCTATATGGGCTTGGTCGGCACATCCAAGAAGGGCGGTGGAATTGTCAACATCTTGGACGCATATACCAGCCAATGGATTGCATCCGCAAGAGTCGAAGGCAGAAATGGTGTTGCTGATTTCGCATGGTGGAGAAACGGAAGTGGTATGACTATTGCGAGCAAAGGAGGCGAGATCGGCGAGTGGAGCATGGAGAGCAAGTCCTTCATTGCTTTGTGGCATGATGATGGTGCTGTTGGTACTTCGGTGCTTACTCTTGGTGGAAAGAGTGGTCAGCAGCACATTGGTGGTGATAGATGGGTTGTTATCGGTTCGTCGAGTGGTATTGTGAACATCTACGACAGGAAGCCGTGGACGGAGAAGGGTGTTATCAACATTCCAAAGCGCCCAGAGCCAACGAGAGTCTTCAAGCAGTTGACGACTCCTACCAGTGTATTGGAGATCAGCCCTGATGGACAGTTGTTGGTTATTGCGTCGAAATGGAAGAAGGATGCTTTGCGCCTGATCCACCTGCCAAGTTGCACGGTTTACAGGAACTGGCCTACGAGCCAGACGCCATTTGGAAGAGTTACTGCTGTTGCGTTTAATGCTCAGAGCGATCTTTTGGCTGTTGCCAACGAACAGGGCAAGATCAAGTTATGGGAGATTAGACCTTAAGAGTGTCAGGATAGATTGATGAAATACGAACACCCTTTGCAATACAACCATTTTGATCTGCAATCTTCCAAACGATTAAATAGCTGCTAGCGTCTTTGACAGCCTACATTTCTTACAAGGCGGACTCTCACCCCTGCCGAAAGCGGCCTGAGCTGGGGGGAGATAACGATAAAGAGACAAAATCTCCAGTTCTCCCCGCCATAACCCACAACTCACTCCACAATTCGGCAGCGTCATAGAGTGACAGACAGCTTAGAGCTTTCGAGTCACCCAAACTCCCGGACTTGTGAACAAAAGTTCTTGTCTTTCCCTCTTTTAAGAACACCAATCACGTTCCCAAAGCCCCACGAACACATCTCGAACTCACCCTACCACTTCCTCACCGCAACGATGACAGTTCCAGCAATGGAGAAAACAATCGGCCTTCTCGGCGGCGGCCAGCTAGGCCAAATGCTCTGCGAAGCCGCAAATCCGCTCGGAGTCAAAGTGATTATCCTCGACGAAGAGAACTCGCCGGCAAAGCAAGTCAATGCCAAAAACGCACACATCCGCGGCTCCTTCGTCGACAAGGAAAAGATCCGTGAATTAGCACGTCACTGCGACATTCTCACTGTCGAGATTGAGCATGTAGACACTCACATCCTAGAGGAGATTGAGGAGAAGGGTGTTGAGGTGGTGATTGATGGGAAGAAGACTACGAAGCGTGTGGAGTGCCAGCCAAATTGGAGGACAATTAGGACGATTCAGGATAAGTTCGTGCAGAAGATGCATTTGAAGAAGAATGGGATTGCCGTTGCGGAGAGCTTGGAAGTTGCGGATACGGAGAGGGCGGTTGCTGCTGTGTCGAGGGATTTCGGATTTCCGTTTATGCTTAAGGCGAGGAAGGATGCTTATGATGGAAGGGGAAACTACCCAGTTGTTGCGGCAGAGGATATTCCAAAGGCGCTGGGGGCTTTGAGGGATAGAGGTTTGTATGCCGAGAGGTGGGCGGAGTTCAAGATGGAGCTAGCGGTTATGGTTGTTAAGACTGAGGATGCAGTGGATGATCCAGAAGACACTATCGCATACCCAGCAGTTGAAACCAAACACGAGGACAGCATCTGCAAGCTAGTCTATGCACCTGCGAGAAATATCTCGAAAGAGCTCCAAACTAAGGCACAAAAGCTCGCTCGCGCAGCAGTTGCCTCATTATGGGGCAAGGGTGTCTTTGGCGTCGAGCTCTTCGTCATGCCAGATGGTGAGTCCCTTCTCCCATTTCTCGACTAATCCCATCTAACATCTGATTAGACACACTCATCGTCAACGAAATCGCTCCCCGCCCCCACAACTCCGGCCACTACACCATCGAGGCCTGCCCAACGATGTCCCAATATAAATCCCAACTCCTCTCCATCCTGGGCCTCATGCCTACCTCCCCGGACAACACCATCCCGACCATCGTGCCTGCAACAATCATGCTCAACATCCTCGGCGGCATGCACTCATCCTCCCACAAGAAGCTCCTGGAAGCCGCTACAAAGATCCCTAATGCGAACCTGCACATGTATGGCAAGGTCTCTAAGCCTGGGAGAAAGATTGGTCATATCACTGTGTGTGCTAGCTCAATGAAGCATGCTGAGCATGATATTGCGCCGTTGATTAAGTTGGTGGATGGTATTAGAGCGGAGAGGAAGGATTCGAGTTACCGGGCTCCTGAGTTCATTCCGCTTGCGCCGACGTATCTGGGTACTCCGCTAGTTGCTGTTACGATGGGCTCGGATTCTGATCTCCCTGTTATGAAGCCAGGTTTGGCACTGCTCAACGAGTTCGGCGTCCCCTTCACTGTGGATATTACGTCGGCGCACCGCACGCCAGCACGCATGACTGAGTTTGCTGAGAAGGCTGCATCGAGAGGGTACAAGGTCATCATTGCTGCTGCTGGTGGAGCTGCTCATCTTCCTGGAATGGTTGCTGCTTCTACCGCGCTGCCGGTTATTGGTGTGCCAGTTAAGGGTTCGACGTTGGATGGAATGGACAGTCTACTCAGCATCGTCCAAATGCCAAGAGGAGTACCAGTTGCCACTGTTGCCATTAACAACAGCATAAATGCCGCACTACTGGCGTTGAGAATTCTCGGTACCGATGATCTTAAGCTTCAGATGGCGATGGAGGCGTACCAGAAAGAGATGGCTGATGGTGTTCTTGAGAAGGTTGAGAATTTGAATGCTTTGGGGTGGGAGGCTTATGGAGAGAAGAAGTAAAAGGTTCATTGGGAAGGTAAGGTAAGTTCAAGGATTGAGATTATTCCTAAAAAATTAGCGAGATCTCAGGCAGAAATACAAACCTCAACAAGCTCTGCTCTTCTCGGAGCCTCTCCAACGTGCCAACCGATTATGGAGCTGCACGGGAGAACTACCAATCAATATTAACGTCCTTGTCTTTTGCTGTTCGTGGTCTTCAGTTGCAGCGCATGAGTAAGCCCATTGAGCTTGTGGCTCTGGGCAGCGTAGGATAAGAGGGCCCTCCTGCACACCGAGAATCTTTTTTGCACACCATCAAATGCTTCTTTCCCCAAGTTCATGTCAACTTGTTTCTTCTGGAGACTCTTGCGAGAAGACGAAGGAACCGACATTAGTACTTGCTTTGTCTTTGTCCTGCTACTAGCTTTAGCGTTCAACCATTTGAGGTGCTAACCTGTTACAAGCGATTGTCTTTGCTTGCACCCTCCCACCGCATTTACTACCGCAGGGTGAACAGTGTATACAACAGACCCGCAAGGTTTCCATGGACCAGTAAACTGCTGTATTCTGCCAGCCTGGAATTCATATCTTAATCCAAAAATTGTCTCTATCCTACTTCCAGCTTGTCTTGCGTTTGGTACTTTGAAGTGCATAACTTCCTTGAGTGTGCCGCCAGAGATAAGTCCCTAGATCAGTACGTATTTATCTACCCACCAACACCAAGACCTCGTCAATCAGCAACAAAATCCTCCAATATCTACCACATGATTGGTGTTTTGGTGTTTTTCTGCGCACGTGCACTCCTGATACAGCAGCCCTGAGCTATCACTCCAGTTACTGTCATCACTATCAATACTGCTACCGCTCAATCTGCGTACTTTGTGTTTGCGTTGTGAACTAAGTCACCGCTCGTACAGTCACACCTAACATCAAATCCTAGAAAAAGTTAGCACGTGGCAAGACTGCATGATGTGATGATATGGCGAGGAAGAAAATCCTTTGCAAATTGTATTTGGATCTGCAGGGCTGATAGGAGCAATTGCATTCCGCATTTAATGTTGTGCTCCTGAGCAGTCGCTTTGGTAAGAAGATATGGTCGGATATCAGCGATTCCCACCGACGTCTGAGAAGACCTATTTTTCGTCGTATTAGTTTTGCTTGCGAGCCTACTGATTCTTGATCGTTCTGCGGTGCGAGAGAAGATGTCGGTGCGGTGTATGTCAGTTGCGTGCTGTCAACTTGGTTGTTTTGAGATGTTGCCAAAGCTCTGCATAATTATCACCGACGAAACGGTCAATGATGATGGATAGAAATGGTCCCACTGAGTGTTGGGCTGCTACCGATTGTCATCCTCTCCCAGATTGTGAATTCATCGGGCAGGAAGACAACGATCCCTTGCTATTTATTCAACGCTTTGCCCAAGCTACCAGCCAGGCGTTTACATGTAGCAATCGGTCTATCAACTTTTACTCTTCCTGCCTCGTCCTGACTCTCACCTCGTTTCCAACCCATTCAAGCTACACCTCGAGCTTCCTAGCCAAACTCTCCATCTCCCCTTTGGTCTCAGGCTCCAGCCTGTTGTGTTCAGTGCGCCATTCTCTAACCTTCATCTTCACCCATTTATCATCAGTGCCAGAGAGTTCAATAGCCGGTACACCCATAACATCACTACTCTGCATCCCAGTCTTCACTGCCCCGGCTGTCTTCGTGGTATGAAACGAAAGTTCCCTCGCCAAACCCACAATCATCCTCCAGAATCTGGAATCAAACACCTCTTCCGCATTCGGATACCAGACCTTTATCGTTGTGCCATCGGTAAGGGGCAAGTCGATTAGCTCTCTCTTCCCCTTCAACCAGACCGTTTTAATCTCCATATTATTCCTCGTTCCTTGTCCCGGCATAGTGATACTCCCAGCCCCCCAACTCTCCGCTCCCAGCCTCTCAGACCCGTACCAAACCCTCAAACTCCGCCACTGCGTTCTTTTACCGCCACTCTTCCGAGCTTGCGTGCACCCCGCGTAAGTACCGACGAGCATACCAGCCCACTGATCCGGCTCTCCCTCACAGTTATCATCCTCCCACAGCGCGGCCTGCGTACGTGGGACCGTGGAGAGGTGGCGGAGGAGCATGATACTTTCCGCTCCTTCCCTTCCCAGTCTTATACAAGCGGAGGTCTTTCCCACCGCCCTATTGATGGGAGAGGAAGACTGGGCACCCAGTATACCCGTCCTCAGAATAGCGGTCTCCACGCTTTTACATACACCATCGGAGTCGTCCCAGCTAACTTGTCCGAGGGTGCCACCAGCACCCTCCGCAAATCCGCCACCACCTCCAGACACGGCACCAAGGTACTTTTCACCACCTGTACAAGACCGTGCGGAACGAGTGTAAGGCATGCCCTGGATTCGCAAGATCGTATCAGCGGGTGCGCACCCGCCACCGAAAAGGTTATTAAACCCAGCCATGAAGTTCATGCCGCCGCTGAAAGGGTTGCGGCTGCGCCATCCTTTGTGGGATGAGAAGAGGGCCATGCTATGATATAGATCCGCATCCCTATCAGGAGATGCGAGGGAGATGGTGAGGATGTTGTCTGGTTTTGGAACTGTGGGCTTTTTGAGATGGGTTGGGTGTTTGGAAAACTGTTTGGTGGGTGGGGTCGGAGGTGAGGTGTCGCTTGGGTTGGCGGAATAGAAGGGTTGGCGAAAGGATAGGTCGTTGTTGAGTGAGTTTAATTGAATGGTGGAGAAGGGAAGGCTGAGAGCGAGTGGCAGGTGGAGGAAGATGATGAAGAAGGTGACGCAGACGAGGTAGGATATTAGCATTGTTGCTGATTGAGGTAGCGTCTAGTCGTACGTGACGAGTGGCCTAGTGATGGATAGTGATGGGGCTAAGGATAGGCGCGTGCATGGGAGATAGTGCTTGAAGAGGAGATTCGTGTATGCTTGGTGGTAAACGGGGAGAAGATATGAAGTGCTGATGGGACTCGTACGGCCCCAGCATTCTCAAGCTCGTACCTTCCCAGTTCTCCAAACGTATTATGCACGATCGCATTCTTCTACTCCGGCGCTCAGAAAGGAGGCAAGAGCGGATCATCGCCACCAAAGTCACTACAACACATCAGAATTCATCATCATGATTCATATCTACAACGCTTGGATGGGTATCTACATTTTAGACGGCGTATCCGGTCTCGAGCCCGGTGGCGGGCTACCTCCTCTTGCGGCTGCAACTGCCACTTTCTTCATTTGGTCACCTGAGAGAGTTTGGATTGAATTCTTCTTTTCGCCCATGCGGCCCATTTTGAAGAGGACCTCCATCATTTTTTCATCGCCGAGGTGTTCGTTGTGCTGTTAACCGGTTAGCTCTGCCATTCCAAAAACTCAACGGCGGTATCTGAGGAATGATGCAAAAAGGAACACAAACCTCAAACTCCGGACTCTCCCCATAAGCCACCCTCGCAGCATCCAGCAAAATCCTTGCCGTCATCCCCCAAACCTTATACCTCGCCACCTCCACCGTCTCCCCCTCATCATCAATACTACTCTGCCCTCCCTCCCTAACCTTCGGCTTCGTTACCATCTGATGATTAACCGGCACATGAAACTCATGCATGCGCCAGCGTCCCTGATGCCAATCCGTCCACGCGCCCGTATACCAATCGTTTTTATCCCCCACCACCTCCTCATTATTCAGCAGTTCGTCATCGGCGCGTAGGAAGTTGTGGAACGGCGCCGAGAAGACGGCCGCGACTTCTTTGGCGTCCAGGCGGGGTATCATGGTGTCTTCTACCGAACTGCCGTCAGAGTGGAGGAAGGCGACGCAGGGTGCAACTGCGAGTTCGGTTTTTGCGAGATTAAAGGGGAGTTGACAGAGGTGCTCTATGCGGAATGGTTTCGGGAACTTGGAGTCGTCCATTGGGAGGCCGATTTCTTCGTATGCTTCTCGTCTGGCCATCGAAAATGGTGTTTCGGTCAAGTCATCTGCCTTTCCACCAGGTAGGGCGGCGTGGCCTGAGTAGTTACGGAGCGAGGCAGCGCGCATTGTGATCACCACGCGAAGTGCGCCATGGCGGTCACTGAAGAGAAGGATGAGGACTGCTGCACGGCGAGAGACTGGGAGTCGATTCCATATCGGAAACAGGGGGGGTTCATAGGCTCTTAGACGCGCAAGCGCCGCCTTCGAAATCGTCAGCATGGCTTTATTGCTATGAAAGGAAAGCAGGGTCGCCTTCGTCGCGCACATATATACTGATAAGATAATGTGAGACGACGTCAGATACAGTACGTACCGCGGAGGCGGGGCTGAGAGGAGCCATGGCGGTTGAGTCAAAAACGTTGTTTCCGTAGTAGAGAGAACGGTCGATTGCACTTGCGTCTTTGATGCGATCTATGAGTGAAGTTATCTCTGTCTCAGCTGAAGCTTCTATCGTCGTCGCCGGCTGAATTTCAGTCTCGGCGACAGCAGTATCAACAGCCTCGGCTCTCATGGTGGGATGTAATTGTGTTTATCTAGGAGCGGTTGCAGCGTCATGTCTGTGGCCACAACAGTACTCACTACTCAGTCTATATCGGGAGTGCCGAGTGCAGCTCGCAGTTCTATTCGAGGGATGTGGGGTAGCGGCGTCGGCACGGCTATTGATTTATTGAGAGAGAGAACTGTCAGCACCATTGGACAGTGAAAGGGACAGAAGTCGTGCTTTCAATGCGCATCAGTCTTCACTTCATTCCGACAGAAGATGTGTCCTGGCCACACGGGTCTCGAGGACACGGCGAACAACAATCACATACCTCGAGCCAGAGGGAACACAAGAACACGAGCTCGTCATGTGAGCGATACTCCTAATATAAACCCGTCTAAACGAGCCGTTTGAGAAAGCCGTGTCAAGTGGGTTGGACCGTTCTGAAACAGACCGTTGTGGTTGGGGGCGGCAACCATTCACGCCGTTCCGCGCCGCCTTTCACCGGCCGGCCAACACTTGTCAGCGCCGACAACACCATTCATTATCCCGAGTATCTTCCTTTCATCGTCAAGGCAGACCTCCTTCATCCGGTACATAACATTGACTTGCAACCACTCGATCACCACGCGATAACAACGTTCTTTGAGACGCCAACCAGTCGGCGACGCATTTGTCAAACCCCCAGAACACAGATGGGGCCACAAACCTGGCACCTAGCTTTTTCCGGTCACCACACACAGCAGCCTGCCGCACCCGTCGTGGTACAGTAAGTGATCCTCACTGTGTCATTTCGCATCCGCATTGGCAAGTCTTTGCTTTCTTTATGTCTGTTTCCTCTGCTGTTCGTGCATCCTGTTCTTCCGTCGTCCTGCACCTCATTCGAGGGTTCCTAGCACTCGTCTTCCCAAGAAAGGCCTTTCATAATCGACGTTTCTTCCGTCGAAATGCAGCGTAGGAACCCAAGTACTTTGCATCCGCGGCTGCCTCCTCCATGGATACATAGCTCAGCCTCCCGCTCGACTCTTCGCGGATTAGAAATTGGTCTGCCGCCAAGTCCTGGGCCATCATCGAGTCAGTCAAAAGAAGTGTTGTGGAAATCACCGAGTATGGCCTCTATCGACAAAAGACTGCCTGCACTGCCAGTGGCAGAGGCGCCTTCACCGAGAATGCAGCCAACTACGAGCACTTCGAATCTCTCTGAAAGAGAAAGCATCGCACAGCCGCCGCCGATCCCATTGCGGAATCCCCGTCGCTACTCATTCATGGAATCCGATTCATCGTTTGCCCTGCCCTCCGCGCTCAGACCTCTCCGGCGTACCTCCTCTGCGGCTGCCATACCTTCTCCCATGACCGATTCATTTGAAGACTCCATTCATAACTGGCGCCACGACTCTTCTACACCCAAACCTCTCCAGCCGAAGACACATCAATCTGCTTCCTCCGCCGTCAAGATAGCAAGGCTAACAGGCCACGATCTCTTCGTTGACCCTTCCCCGAGTATGAAACTCAAGCACCCATCGCCAATAAGTGTCAACATCAGCAAAGTCCAGCAACTAATGGGCTACGATCTGTCCTCCGACATCTCACCCGCCAATCTTCCCAACGGGCCCTACTCCAATACCCCCTACTCCTCATCCGAGATCTTCTATGGCAGCAGTTGCGGCACCGACGAAGTGTCACCCAGTTCAGACTACGACAGAAAAGAGTCCATCGACAGCACGAACAACATCGTAGACAGCTACGCAGCCGGCTACTCTGGCTGGGGTTCTTGGTCGCCATCAGACGCAAGTCACCCACCCCCTCCTCACCACCTTAATTTGCCGACTATGGGAGGTATCAAAGACTCCGAAGTCTTGTCTCCGTCATCAATCTCTCGTTTCCCCAACCACGCACCACCACGACCCACCACATCAGAAGAAGGCTCCAGCTCCCTGAACTCCCCCACCATCTCTTCCGCTCGCGTCTTGTTTTACCTAGAAGTACCCATCCCGGCCGGATCACAAACAAAAGTCCTCTCAAGACCAGAAACCATCGAGCCCATACCCTGGCGCACCTCATACCTCAAACAGCCTTCTCGTGGCCCCACTATTGAACATCTCATAGCACAGGAGCGATCAAATTTCGAAAGCACAGCCCTCAAATCCCCCGGCCTGCCACGCCTGGATCCAGATGTAGCTCCTTCCTCACCACTTACACGTGTCTCCGTCCTCACGCCCGGGCAGCTGAAACAGCTACGGGACTCTGGGTTTGCGACTCACACCGAGACTGGCAGAGAGGCAGGCGAGGAAAGGTTAGGAAGGCCGCTACGTCGACATGTTCGCCAGCAGCCGAGCTTGCCGGTGTTACCAGGGGAGTGGGCGCAGGTTAAGAGGTCGGAGAGCAGGTTTAGCGATAATAGTTCTGGTGATGGACGGTCTGTGCGTTCTGTGGCGAGCGCACGTATTGTGAGCGGGGCAATGAATATCAGGGAGAGCTTTATGGGTGCTGTAAGGGGTATTGGGTCGAGGCCGGGGAGTGCGAGGTCAAAGGATGAGCATCTTACTGTCCCTGCCAAATGCCGACTTTCAAAGCTCTCGGACAATAATTTTGTGGCTGAGAGTAATGGGAGTAATGGGAGGTCGAGTACGATTGCTGCACCGGCGGCTTACTCTCCGCCGTACTGCCCGGATTCCCTTATCAGGCCAGGACATAATCGCACGGCGTCGAGTGCTACGACGCAGAGTATCGCGGCGAGTATGCAGTGCCCTACCCTCTCGCCTCGCTCCTCATTGAAGAAGCCACCACAGATCGGTGACCAAAAGCTGAAGTCCATGTCCTCGATACTAGGCATGACGAGGATCTTTTCGAGGCAGAAGCAGGAACGCCAGGCGTCCGAATTAGTCAGGCGTCGGAGCAAGAGACACCACCGCTCTTTCTCTGGCCCTGCTTCCTCCTCGGCTTTCGGGACCGTAACATCAACATCGATCGCCAAGCCGGCACTGGGCCGTATTGTCGGATTGGGACACAGAAAGGGGCCCGCGTCTCTTGGTGCCTTTCCAAGTAAGTTACCAGAGGAACGAGTCGCTGAGTTTGGGGAGAGTAGGGTGGATTTGCATGCGTCGCCGCATGAATCGAGGGGAAGAGGGGCTGCGAGGGAGCAGGAGGTTGAGCATCATCCTGGGAATTTGGCGAGGTTTAGTAGGATGGCTGGGCATCACCAAGAGGAGGGGGTGAGGGAGGAAGAGAGACCGATGAGGGCGTTTACGGATTTCAGTCAATTGCAGACCATCACCCCACCGACCGAGAGGAAGGTGAAAGGGATTAAGGCCGTAAAGAGCGCACCGGCACAGACAGTGGCATTTAGGAGTCGGTTGGAAAGTACATTTACGTTACCGGGAAGTGCGAAAAGTGCATCTGTTCAATCCTTACCGCCGCCACTTCCTCCTTCGCCGGCGCTGGGGAGTCCGAGGGATAGTGGGGACAAGGAGGGAGCCGAGAGGAGAGGTTTGGGTATGTTTTCCAACAGCCTTCGGGAGATGAACCTCGAACGGTGGAAGAGGAGGGTTGGTGTTAAGAGTAAAGAGGAGAAGAGGAGGGAGCAGTTGAAGGGACTGATCAAGGTTGTGGATGAGAAGGCGATGGTCAATGGAAGACCTCACGGCCTTCCTCAGGTTGCCCCACCCAGTCAAATGGAGGATAAAAACGTGGGAGGGGCTGGAAGAGCCACCGCTGTGGCCCCGAGAACGAAACCGGCCATCAAAGTGAAATTTCAGGGTGTTTTGGGGGTTGGGGAAATTGGAGAAGGACAAAATGGATTGGAAGGGTTAAAAGGACTGGGGATGAGGCCGGAGAGGACTGATAGCACGGCGGGTGTTATTGATGAGGTTACGAGGGGGAGGACGCGGGAGGCGGCATGGGTATAGATTATGTGTAGACTATGCCATTCCGCATCCTTATAGATGATGTGTGTTCAAAATTGCCCAGTTGCTACCCGTCGTCTAGTTGTAGATTGACATGCTTGCTGCAACTTGGATAGCTAATCGGTTGGTATCCGTAGAAGTAACATCCACCAACTCTATACACATTTCAAGCTAGCTGAGCCTTTGCCGCTTTGCCAACGGTATGTCGTCGCTTATGGATTCGAAGTTTGGAGTCTGAGTGCTTGTTGATACCATAACCGCCACTTGCGGCAAGGCGCCATGGTATCCATTATCGCCATTAGCACCCCATGAACTCATCGCTATGTATTGATGAAGAATTTTCATCACCACCGACTGCCTCTAAGGGTCCTCATTCATATCATGCAAAGCCTCATGATCAGCCTTCGCACCGACGCCATGTACCGGATACCCCATCTCCTCAAACCACTTAGCAAAGCCATCCTTCTCCTCGCCATAATCCTCACCCAAATTCCCATACAACTCGATATTAAATGTCGCCTTGCACTGCGTTTTCATGGTCTTTGCCCTTGTACTCTGCAAGAACTTAGATCTCCTAAGCCATTCCGATCCAGGTTCTGCCAAAAAATATTCGGATCCATCGCAAGGAGGGCTATAATGAAGGGATCAGATGGCGGGGAATTTCACAGAATGCTCCTAGAAGTCGGCATACAAGATTGTAACTTTCGTTGAAAGACCAACTAGGGATTAATACTTGGGCAAGCTAAGACCTTCGACTTTCAGTTCTGCTGCGCCGGAACAAAGGTACATCGGTACCTCCTTCTGTATCATCACCTACCTCTCTCAGCCCCACCAATGCTATAATGTGATTCGTTATCACATCACCTTCAACAGATTCAAGGAGTTCTTACACTCACAAACCACAAGCAAATATCTCAACTTTTTGATTCAGTATTCAATCTGATTCCCATTCCCGCTCAGGTATACCTAACAAACTAGTTATGCACCGGCATTGAAACATCCGCCTTGGTAGCAATAGCATCTTCACTCCTCCACAAACTCGTCACAGTCTTAAGCTGGGTATAAAACTGCATTCCCGGCTTTCCGTAGAAGTAGCTGGCACCGCCACCAGCAATGGACTTCTTGTTTCCGGTGAAGGAAAACATTGGAAGAGGCACTATTTCTCATTAGCTTCTGCTCAACCTCGTACTTAGAAGGATGGAAGGAAGGTAGATTGAGGTCCTTACCTGGAATTGGGACGTTGATTCCGACTTGGCCGGCCTCAATGTTCTTCTGGAACGCCTGTGCGGTGGCTCCAGACTTAGTGAAGATGGCGACACCATTACCGTATTCATTCGCATTAATCAATCCAATAGCACCATCCAAAGTCTCCTCCTCAAGCGCAATCAGAACTGGACCAAAGATCTCCTCGGTATAGCACTTCATGTGTGGCTTGACACCAGTAATTATCGTTGGGCCAATCCAGTTACCATTAGCGTATTTCGGGTCCTTTGGTTTATATCCTCTTCCGTCGAGCAGAATAGTAGCGCCCTCCTCCTCAGCAGACGCAATCAAAGACTCAATGCGCTGCTTAGACTGTGGGGAGATAACTGGACCCAAATCGGAATCCTTCTCGAATCCTCCACTGACGACAAGGGACTTGGTGAGCTCCGAGAGCTCAGGAAGCCACTCCTTGGATTCACCGACCATAACAAGAGTCGAGAGAGCCATGCAGCGCTGGCCAGCGGCACCAAAGGCAGCTCCGACGATGGAGTTAAGGGCGTGGTTCTTGTTGCAGTCTGGGAGGACAGCGGCGTGGTTCTTAGCTCCAAGGTTGGCTTGGACACGCTTTCCGTTTGCGGATCCGCGGTTGAAGATGTATTCTCCAGCCTTGTTACCTCCAACGAAAGAAATAGCCTTGATCTCTGGGGCATCGAGGATGAAGTTCACAGTCTTGTGTGCACCGTGGACAATGTTGAGGACACCATCTGGAAGGCCGGCCTCACGGGCAAGCTCAGCGAGGATCATGGCAGCGCCTGGATCGCGCTCAGACGGCTTGAGGACCAAGCAGTTACCGGTGACGGTCGCGATTGGGATGGACCACAATGGGATCATGGCCGGGAAGTTGAAAGGGCAGATAGCGGCCACGACGCCGAGTGGCTCGCGATAAGAACGGGTCTCCATATCCTTAGCCACCTCGAGGACTTCACCGGTCATCTGGGTGGTGATTGCGCATGCAGTCTCAGCAACCTGGAGTCCACGGAGAACGTCGCCGCGGGCATCAGAAACGACCTTGCCTTGCTCAAGGGTGATAGAGGCGGCGAGCCTGTCCCAGTTCTCTCTAATCAGTCCAACGAACTTAAACATGATTTGCTGGCGGGCGATGACCGAAGTAGCCCTCCATGCTGGGAAAGCCTTCTGTGCCGACTCAACCGCGGCGCGGAGCTCAGCATCAGTGGATTGTGGAACGCGGGTGACGAGGTTGTTGGTTGCTGGGTCGTGGAGGTCGATCCACTCGCTCGCCTCGGACTTGACGAACTTGTTGTCGATGAAGTATGGGGTGTCTTCTGGGGAAGCGACCTTCTCGTGGGTGGTTGGGTAGGACGAGGCGGTCGTCTCGAGCTTGACGGTTGCTGGGGAGAGGTGACGTGTGGTCATATGGAGTCTACGTGCGCCCGACATTTTAGGTGTTGATGATGCGGAAAGTGTTGGGAGACGAGTGCGGAGGATGGCTGGTCTTGCGCCAGTTGCAATGACTGGGACACCGCGGGTGATTGCGCGACGCATGGTAGGGTAGGAGCTATGACGGAGGATGAGGTGGAACGAAAATGCAAAGGCGCAGAGGAGAGAAGAGGAAGAAACAAAAAGAGAAGCGGATGGAGTAGTGAGGCACTTCGGCAGCGTTTTATCGCTACTCGGTGATCAATGGGCGGTGGTGGGCGAGGGCGCGGAATCGGACAAGGATATGCTTCGCCGTGATAACGAATATGGGGAAGTAATTTAACATAATGTGGTATAAATGAAAGCCGTTCAGCTCAACTTCTGACAAAATCTTGCTTAAAAAGGAAAATTAGTCGTGCCACCTAACTGCAATTGGCATAGGGATATTTGATCATTAACTCACTTCTGCCGCCCAATCGTTGGGGAAGCCAGCTCTCTTTGCGGGGTAACGGGGTAGCGCCGCCTTAAAAAGCACGCTGTTATGTAACAATTGCTACCGACGGATATCCGCGGACCTATCAATTGTGGAGAAATTTGCTGTCCTCAACCACTGATAGGCCGCCTCCCTCTGCCCGAATTGGAGATTTGGAGTCTTCGCCACATTTAATTCATGGCAGGTCGTCAAAAGCGCTTGATATCTTTGTGGGGAAGATAAATACCATAAATACCATAAATTCGAGAAGTCGATAATGTTGTCGACAATGGCGATGTCGTGTGACGGTGATGATAGAGTATAGATGCGATCTCGGACAACTGAGATCTGGATAATGGACGTGCAAGTGATCATTATTTCAATGCTAAACTCCGTAATCCCATTATCACGCACGAACTCCATCCAATGCCCACCATGTACGCCGCCTTCGCTTCTTATGTTATCAAATGGGTATGATCCAGCCCTGTATATCACCAGCTTCGGCTCCTCCAACTTCAACTGCTTAATATATTCCTCCTTTATGCTGTCGCCGTTGACGCACTCTCTGTAGCTGCTCGTGTATCCACCACTGGCATTGCGTTCTGCAAAATCGTTTTGTCAACATCCATCACCTCAACTAAAAGATCCTCTGGGTCCTCTGCCTTCATTTGCTTGATATACTCGGCCTTCACGGCTTCTGCGGCTTCCTCTGAACTTGCTGCTGGCTTCGAGTTCTGGACACCCCGGGTAGAGAGCGGCTTACGATCCTTCTTCTTTTGTTGCTTCTTTGATAATCCTCCTGCAGCAATGGCTGAACCGTTCTCCTGCTTCTTTGCCTTTCCGTGCTTCTTCGTCTGCTTCATCGCAACATATGCATCCATTCCAGTTGCGTGGTCGCACTCCTTCGCTCTCTCCAAGAGGTCTGGAAACTCAAACAATTCAGCCGCCTGTGTATAGCACTGAATAGACATTAGGCTGCGGTATAATGGGTCCTTTCCAGGAACCAAATGTCCGAGCAAGTACTTTGTGTTACCCCATCTGTTCTCCATCTCCATGCACATCTTTAAGTAGAGTTTGACCACCTCGCGCCATGGCGCAAGCCCGCCCTCTGCCACTGTCCTGAAACAACTCGAGTTGGACTCTGCTGCTGTCGCAATCATGCCACCATCAACACCGTACTCGACGGCGAGTTTGATAGCATCGTCCCCGTTGTAAACGTCTCCGTTCATGAGACATGCTACGCCAGCCTCTCTGCAGATATCTCCAATCATTCTCAGCTGCTCGCGAATAGCTCTTTGGCGTGGACGCATTGGTGTGGTACGGCAGTGGATAGTCAAGCCAGTAATACCGGTCGCAACCAGTTTGCGAACAAGGACTTCGGTAAGCTCTGGTGTCTCGAGCAGTCGTATCTTGACACTGATGCCGATCTCAAATTCTGGTACGATCTCCTTCACTAATGCTTCCAGGATGGAGCACAGCTTGTCTGGTGTCTGCAACAAAGTCGCTCCCATTCCTCCGCTTGTGCTGAATGGTTTGGGACAGCCAGCGTTGACATCGATTCCCGCCACATCTCCTGCGACTATTCTGGCAGCTTGAACTGCGCGCTCTGGCTCTGCGGTGCCGAGTTGGAAGATGAGCTTCCTGCCCTCGCGCTCTGGGTGAAGACGGAAGATGATGCTCTCCTTCTGCTTATCGGTTGGTCCTGCTCCGCCGTTATTCGAGAATCTCGTGAAGTCGACAGTCGACAAAGCGGTATTAAACTTTCTCGTTGTTCCGATCATAGATCTGTCGACAGTTTCTGGGCCCCAGACCAGGTCGGCGCCGTAATGAAGCGCAAGAAGTCGCGAAGGCAGTTCTCCAGAGCGAACCATGGGCGCAAGGACGACTTTGCCTCTATAGTCGACTCCATTGCGAGGGATCGGAACCCTCTTTGGGATGGTAGACATGGCAGCGGATACTAGACGGTTCATAACATGAAGGAGGAAATGAAGACGTAAGGCTGAGTTCACGTATCCTCGCGGCGAATTAAAGCGACAGCCCCGGATCCAGAGCCAGAAATTGTTTCGTTATCGTGAAAATCACGTGTCTTATCGGAGGGAAGCACATCATACCGCTCTGGCATTGGCCTCCGCCCCTTCAAGCAATGCCGCTCCGTGATATCATCGTATCAGGCCCACTCCGCCGTAAATGGCCGAGGAACAATAATTGGTAGCTGTTGCGAACGGTGAGCTCAACAGACAGAGTCAGAATTGGCAGCTGTGTTCACTGGTTGCGCCTCTTCTGTATCAACAATCGCAGACTTAAGCGAGCAATTGCTACTTAAACAATCGCTAGCGCTTAAAATTAAGCCTAGCAAGCTCGGCACTTGACAGCCTTAAAGCTCTCCCACTCCCGCTCAAGTACCAGCTCTCCACTGCTGTGCTTGCGCTCAGTCACAATTTAAGACCCGAACGAATCTAGAAGAGAGCGCGTCGTAACCGGACATATACCCGAGTATATATATAAGTCTAGCCGCATGTCATCATTCGGATCAGCTGCCCGTGCATCGCTACTTTCTAGCACAAGCACAAGCACGTCTTCATCGTTGTTAAAGTCGCGAGTTCTCTCCTCCAGTAACGCTTCCCAATTTTCCGTGTTTGCCCTGCAGCTCCCACGTCGGACTGCAGCAGCAACAAGACAATTTACGCTGGCGCAACCAAGCCCCACCACCCCCATCCGCCCCTCAACTTTCTCCGCCACAACACATCTCTCGTCTTCCAACAACACGATAATTTCGTCTCAGTTGAGAACAGCGCAAATCACTAGACATATTTCTGGTAGTTCTTCCTTAGAAAATAATTCGACCGGAACAGACAACGCCAACATGGCTCCTCAGTACTCTGTCCGTAAGATCGGTGCCCCAAACACCTTGGAGCACCGCATCTACATCGAGAAGGATGGCCAGCCAGTCTCGCCATTCCACGACATCCCGCTCTATGCCAACGAGCAGCAGACCATCTTGAACATGGTCGTTGAGATCCCAAGATGGACCAATGGCAAGCTTGAGGTGCGTCCTAACACTTTGTTTACTTTTGACAATTTGACCCCGCATTGCGTGCGTCACAACCAAGAACACCATAGCTAACTGGTTAACTACAGATCTCTAAGGAGGAGACCCTCAACCCAATCAAGCAGGACATCAAGAAGGGAAAGCTTCGCTTTGTCCGCAACTGCTTCCCACACAAGGGATACCTCTGGAACTATGGTGCCTTCCCACAGGTATATTTAACCTTTCATCTGTCCGATATCGCAACATAGCTAACCCCTTTCACAGACCTGGGAGGACCCAAATGTCGTCCACCCAGAAACCAAGGCCAAGGGCGACAACGACCCACTCGACGTCTGCGAGATTGGTGAGCTTGTCGGCTACCCAGGACAGGTCAAGCAGGTCAAGGTCCTCGGTGTCATGGCTCTTCTCGACGAGGAGGAGACTGACTGGAAGGTCATTGTCATTGATGTCAATGATCCATTGGCACCAAAACTCAACGATGTCGAGGATGTCGAGCGCCACCTTCCAGGTCTCTTGAGAGCGACCAACGAGTGGTTCCGCATCTACAAGATCCCAGACGGAAAGCCAGAGAACCAGTTCGCTTTCACCGGCGAGTGCAAGAACAAGAAGTAAGCTTGTCCCTTAGCAATCTCCTGGAATAGTCACTAACAAAGCTTGAAGGTACGCCACTGATGTTATCCGTGAGTGCGCTGAGGCCTGGGAAAAGCTCATCACCGGCCGCACCACCCCAGGAGATGTCTCCCTCGTCAACACCGAGGTCAAGAACTCTCCATCTCGCGTCGGCCCATCCCAGCTCGCACATATCCCAGCCAACCAGGAGCTCGCCCCAGCACCAATCGATCCATCCATCGACAAGTGGTTCTTCATCTCCGGCGCTGCTAACTAAATGTTGTCTCCCCAAGAAGGAAAGCTTGGGGACAGGTTTAGCAAGAAATAGATATGGGCGTGTTAGCATGCTTAACTTGAATTCATTGTTATCATCCTGGTTATCTTTTCAATTCTGTGACTGTATTCTCCATGCTGCATTCTGAACGGGGTCTTAGAAGTGTGGCTTGCATGTTCTTTTCGACGCCTCTATGCCTGCTATTCGGCCTTGCACTCTAAAGTAGGTCCATCTCGCATTGCCGATGCTCTGACTATAAGTACTTTGAGGAGCATTAATCACTTACATAATCCGCGCCTTCTCCTTCGTGAAGCTAGACGACGTCCCGGAAGGACGAGGACCTTGCAGGCGGCATAGTTCTGGGCAGCATTCTAGAAGACCCCCACAATTGATGGATTGCTAAGATCATTGGACCTCCCTACAGCGCCGCGCTTACACACTGTAAGTACGAACGACAAACCTTTGTGTTCTCAGCTACGGTACAGACGACGGAATCAATAACTCTAAGATCGCAACCATGCCGGCATATCAAACTCGACAAGCGTCGCGCCACTCAAACCTCCCATCCATCTCAGGTCTCCAAGTCGAAACCCCCGTACAAAAACGACCTCTCAACTCTTAACAAGGAGCACCTCGACGCGCATGCAACCTCTACCTCCTGGCCTCCCGCCGCTCGCAACTAGCCAGCGCCCAACTCGCCAGCTCTGAACGCAATCGTCAACGACCTCTCGGCACTTTCCGCCGCTCACCTCAACAAGCTCAACAAGGCTAACCGCACCTCACCTTCATTCGATATCCTCGCCCTCGATCCACCGGTCTATCCAAGTCTCCCAGCCCAGAACGAGGCCAGCCACTCATGGATCGTTATTCAGAATCGCCGCGCCGTCAGCTGGGATCTCGGCGTTCTTGTGAATAAAGCAGGTGGTCCATGTCGATTGGGCTTCACCGGCGTCAGTGTTCTCTGACTTGATGCTTAAAATCAAGCTTAAGGTTGAGCTTAGTTCTTTGTTGGGGGCATTGAAGCCAGAAGACTTCTTTGTGCTATCTTGGGACGGCTGGGAGCCGGCCTTCGCTTCTGCGCCTCGGCTGATGCTGTTGTCTTAGGAAGACGAAAAAACATTTGGTGTTTTTGAGGATCACCTTGCACTTGTCTTGAGGCATGCCAACGAAGGGGTGAGCGCGAGTGGGTGAGATGGCCGGCTAAGGGCACGATTATGGAGATACGTGAGTTAAGGCGCCAGCTGTGATATCTGCGTTTGAAAGAACAGGGTGGATGCTCTATGTGATGATGATTGCCGCCGATTGCAGAGCTGACAATGATTGCTAGGGCTCACCTACATAGTGGCAGGAGCTTCAGCAATGGTAAATGCGATGCCTGCGACAGCGACGTTATATGCGTAGGGTCTTGGTTGACCCTGAAGCACCCCTCGAGGCGCGGCACCTGGTTACAATGGAGAAGTCAAGTGATGGCCATGGCACCGGTTGAAAGAAACAGCGAGACGAATAAAGACTTGTCGTGTTCTGGTATAAGTCTCGGACCTTTCGTTGCGGACCTGGACACGCCGCAGAGCAGAAAATGGCTGACACTGCCCGTTTTATGACTTGGGAGGCGTGGCTGCCATATTGCAACATGCTCAAGAGCTTTTTAAAGCTTTCATTCTCGAGTAGCTACGACGACCAGCTCGCCTGTTTTGAGATGGTTGTCAAGATCCATCACTCCTCTTTAGTTCTGGGTGTACGCCATCACGTCCTGCCTTTAAAATCCTCAACGCCCTTGTCATGCCCATCACATCTCTAACGCCGTTAACATCACTCCGCTGAAAGCAATCATCACACTCTTTCAAGCCTTGGTGGTCAAAACCTTGGCTACCCTCAAACACAAATCCTCCACATTCAATCCCTCATCCGCACCATCAACCAAGCGCTTGTCAATTTCGGAAAAAATTCCCAGGATCATCATCTTATGCTTATCCTCCATCTTATCATCCTCAATCAGCTCCTGGTACAGCTGAGTCACCAGCTGACCCGCCGACCATCCATCAGCCACCAAGTCGCCGACACACTTGTGTACACGTTCAAACGTAATCCCTGGTGAGGCTGGCTGGATGGATTTGAGAATGGTTTGAATGGTGGACTTTGGAATGACACCAGCAATATCCTCCACGATGCGGACTGTTACTGGGAGAGCGACAGCTGGTTTCGAGTCGATGTCCATGGCGTCCTCGCTGTCCTCTGTAGGTGGTGCTTTGACGGCGCCGACTAGGCGAGCAGCGGACTGCAGATATGTGATAGCCTTTCTCAGATCGCCTTCTGAGCAACGGATGAGTGCCTCCACAGCGCCATCCGCCAGCGGCACACCCTCCTTATCAGCAATCTTCTTGACTCTGTCACCCGCCAGCTCCTTCTCCATTGATTTGAATCTGAACTTTGCGCATCTCGATGCCACAGGGTCGATGATTCTAGTAACGTAGTTGCACACTAAACAGAAACGTGTAATCTTCGTACTCGTCTCCATCGTCCTCCTCAACGCACTCTGCGCATCCTGCGTCATACTATCCGCCTCATCAAGAATAATAATCTTATACGGCGGGCACGGATAGCGCTCCGTATACTTCACTATCCTGCCTCCCTCATTCTCTCCCCCGGCCAACACCATTGTGGTCGGTGCGCGCGTGAGCTGCATGCGTGCGAAGTCTTTGATCTTTGTGCGGACGATAGAGATTCCACGCTCGTCAGAGGCGTTGAGCTCGAGGACTCTGGAGTGGAAGAGGGAGGGTCCGAAGAGGGACTTTGCGAGTGCGAGGATGGTGGAGGTTTTGCCGGTGCCTGGTGGACCGTAGAAGAGCATGTTGGGCAGGTTGTCGGCTTGCATGTAGCGTTGGAGAGTGGAGGTTGTGTGGTCCTGAGCTGTTACGTCGGAGAGGGATTTTGGGCGGCTGAGCAATCCTTAGCATTTATACAAAGTGAAACTAAGCGCAACAGTAGAGCAACTGGTGGCTGAAGGAATTGAAGGCTAAACGTACTATTTCTCAATCCATGGCTGGAGAGCTTTGTTTGCGTTCTGCTCAGCGACAGCCTTCGGATCCGGCGGTGGCGCAGCAGCTGCCCTGCGAGCTTTGAGGTCGAAGAAGGACATTTTGACACAGCTTCAGAATGTGGGTAGTTTGTGTGGATTGGAAACTGTGGTTGTGGTTATGGATTGTTGTTACCTCAGTGTGCTTACAGTGGTGGATAAAGTGCAGCAAGGCTGGGAGACGCGACCGCGTCAAACCAATTTAGGAGCGGCCGCACGCAGCCACTTACAGATCCGGGGACCTGATTATCTGGGGTAGCTATCGACAGGCACACCACAAAGCTTCCGCCCATCTACTCAACTTTTACAGTTCCGCCATTCGAATTATGTGAAGCGCTTGGGACAATCAATTTCACTTATGAACGGGCGTTGCTCAATGACTTCAACGAGATATGCCAGATGACGATCCTCACGAAGGCCCAGGCCCACGCGCCGCGACCCCAGTAGAGCATCCAGATGGGACAATTTCTACCATAGATCCAGTCACTCGTACCGTTACTATTCAAAATCCAGATGCTGGTACCGTTACCACTATAGAGCCAATTACGCACACCACCGGAGCTGAGAGAGATGCCTATCTCAGTACTGAACGGAAGAGGCAGGTCGACTTCGTTGGGATACAGACCAAGAAACGCGCTTCATTCTTGAACAAGCTGTTGGAGGATTTCGATCAGCTCATCTATGCGCAGTTTATTCTGATGTATTACCTTGAGTAAACATTTGGCTCTGTTGCACCTTAATGAGCTCGAAAGCTAACGCTTAGAACAGCACGTCTTTCATCCGGCTCGCCATTCGCACAATCGTCCAATTCACTCTCCTCTCTCCGACCACCGCGCCTCGGCTCGAAGGCGGCGGCTCCAAACCTTTCGTCCATGGCATATTCATGAGCAACCTGATCCCGATCCTCTGCCACCTGTCCTTCAGTCTCCCGACCACTTCGACCGGATCGAGAGGCTACCTACACGGCGGCATATTTGTAGACTTCATAGGCCAGAGAGCGCCCACGACGAAAGTTTGCCTGGTGCTCTTGGATCTGCTGATCGCACTATTCCAGTGTGTGATGCTGGCCGTACATGTCGAGGAGGATAGGTGTCACAAGGCTATATTGAATAAGGCAACTATGGCTGCGTATATGAGAGGAGAGAGAGATCCTGGAGCCGCGACGAGGCCAACAGCGCAGAGCGGGACGAGGCAAAGTCAGGAGCTGGATGCCGCGGAGCGAGGCGAAGTGGGGCAACCACCTGCTGATGTGCCAAGACAGGGAGCAGGCGAAGGAGACGAAGCAGACGAAGCGGACGAAGCAGACGACACTACAGAAAGGGACCCCCTTACATCGCACCACACCGATGAAGCAGGACCCTCGAGCGCTCATCAGAATATTATGGCAAGCACAGCTCAGAGTATTAAGGATGGGGAAGGACCTCTAGACGTCTACTACTCAGGCAATGTCTCCCTCGGCGAGTTTCATATGGTAAACACGATCAAGGAGTTGTGGAGCAAGTATATTGCCGGGCAAGACAATAGTTTAACTGCAACGAGCTATAGATTGAGCTATCAAGCTACGATGGCGGGCAGAGCGATTGGTAGAGGTGCTGCGACTGCATGAGCAATATACGAATATGATACCCATTTCCTTCAATACTGAACCTTGTGATGTGCATCCTGCCTCTCCCAATCTTCGGCGTGACTTTCTTTTTTGTTTTTGCTTTAATATCTCGTGCTCTAAACCCATTAACGGCGAACTAGCAATGTTACAACTTACATACCTAGCCCTCAACCTCCTCAACTCCCTCCTCCCCCCTCTCTGCCTTACCACCCTGAACTATACTTTCCCCCTCCTCCTGTCTACCCACAAACTTAAACCTAACCTCCACATGGCCCCTCAGCAGACTAACCAACAACAACACAACCACAAAGGCCACATTCTTCACCATCTCCCTCTTTAAGACCTCGTTTGTCTCCCTCAAAGCCCAATTTTTATCTCTCTGAAATCTGATAAACTGAGTAACAGCCTGAGATTTTGTCTCGGTGGTATAGCGATGGCGCTCAAACTGCTCCCAGATAAAGTTGTGGGTGACGGTGTTGTGCCAGGTTTTAAAGACGACCCCGTCGGTTAGGAGAGAGATCCAGAGGAAGAGGATGGTGATGAGAATTTTTGTGGCGGTGTCCATTCTGTTCTGCTTTGATAGGAGTTAGCATAGAAATAGAAAGCATCTGCACAAATACACATACTTCAGGCTTCATATTTGGTAGCGGTCGAATACCTTCATCGAGTATAAGCTTCAGTTATGAAGGTAAGGAAAGGTTGAAATATCGCAAACTATGATTTTGTACATTTTAAGCTCCAAGCTCTCGGCGTGAGCTTCAGGGCTAAACCAGCTAATAGGTGGTCAAATTTATCACGAGCACAGATGCATTGCATAGTAGGAAAGCAAACAGTGAAAGATAAATGTAATCTGACTGAGAAGTGTGCTTTATTGAGGACCTAACGCAACCTCCGAACCTTGTTTCAGTCCCATAAAATGCAAAGCTAGCACAGAAAATCATTGCTGTCCTAATCCTTCCCCCCCTTTAGATTTGGCGCTCACCCCTGACCAACTCTCTCAATCTCTTCTCGATCACCTCCCTTCCCTCAAGCGTCTCCCAAACCTGATGCGGCGCCTTATCAACAATATCCCAGCCCACCAACTTTCTGGTAAGATGGGTCAAATCCCTCTGCTTAGCCTCCCACTGGCTATCCTTCCTCAACTCTACACCGGAAGACACAACCGCGAGTGGCGTGTCTGGAGACTGAATCGCGCGTGCCGAGACACATTCATTCTTGGTCAAGCTATCCGCAACAAGGGACTCCTGAAGCTTAGCCTTAACGTACTTTCCACCCTGGTAAGTCGAGCGGCCGTAAACACGGTCCTCACGGCTGCGGCCACGGAAGAGAGCGCCGGCAATACTGTCAAATCCGAGAGGAGAGATGACACCGCGGAGCCAGAGCATGAAGCCTCTGTGTGAGCGACCAAGGCGGTAAAGAAGATCTTCGTGCAGTGGGTCAATCATCAACAGACCTTGGACATCAGAACCATGTCTGCTGGAGAAAATGCGGGAATAGACGGAGCCAACACCGGCAGAGACCAAAACCCATGGGCCGCTCTCACCAGCGCGAGCCAAAGCCTCGGAGAGAACATCAGCGTTCATGCCTGCAGAGAATGGAGATGGTGCGTTGTCGGACCATCCAAAGCCTGGACGGTCGTAATAGCAGTAACGACCAATCGATCCATTGGTGACAGCATTCTCAGCGATCTGGATGAAGCTCTGTTCGAATGGCTGTTCGCCGGCTTCGAAGAGGACGGTTGGAACCGCCTTTCCGTCTGGGTTTGGTGCTGGGGCCGAACAGAAAAGGTGCACTTGGTACTTGTCGCCGTCGACGTAGTAGCGCTCTCCAAGTGCGTGGAGAGAAGAGTCTCGGGTTCTGATGATCAATGTGCAGGAGAGAAGAACGATGGCGGCTGTGACGGCAATGAGAATGATCTCAGATGTGCCGACAGCCAGCCACTCAGCGAGTGTACGGCGGGTCTCAGAGCGGCCGGTGAGACGCTCCTCCTCCTCTTGCTTGCCATGCGCCACGAGTCTGTCCGTAATAACGACCCAGATTGCCATCGAAAGTGCCCAGACAACAGAAGCAATGCCCGCCCAGCCTTCCTCAATGCGGAGGCGTGGGACTGCAATGATCATGACCATGTCGAAGAGCAACAGGACGGCGGTGACGAGGCATGTAATCTGTGCTGCCTTTGAAGGCGTGCTGAAGAACAACAGGATGACAATCAGGTTGGCGACGGTAAGAGTGGTATATGCAAATTCGAAGAAGCCGGAGCCGCGAGAGTGCATGCCTGGCGGGCTGACGAAGATCGAGACGAGGAGCAGAACCCACCACAGGAAAGTGATGGCCTAGAAAACTGGTTAGCCGTTATGTATGCTGATGCTGAAATGCAGGCTTACCAAGAAAGCAACGGTAAAGTATCTCATGAAGCGGACGCTCCAGAGATTGTATGGCGAGACAGCTGGATCGTCTGGACTGAGATAGCCAGCACGATTGCTTGGTGTAGACTCAGCTGGCAAGAGGCGAGTACGCTCATCTGGCTGGACGACGACACGGTCGGTGGAGGCCTCGCCGGCATCGGCATTATGAGGAGACTCATCGCCAGGCTTGCCCTTTGGTGCTGTTCCTGGAGCCCACGATGGTGTCATGTTTGTTGATGCCTAGTTCAAGTCTTCGGTTTAAGTAGTGCTAAGTTTGAGTCCGAAGCTATATGAGCGTCGAATGGTTATTGGGGTCGATTTGAGACGGTGAAAAGAGTTCGATGAAGGTGGAGGGAGCTCTTAGTTCATGGTGCGATTGCACTGACTGAACGGAGTGTCTTAGGTTCAGGAACGACGGCGGTGCAGCACTCGTAAGTGGTTCTTGGAACAACGTATCACAATGAAACCGGTGGTATGTTATCACCGAGCTTTTCGGACAATCAGGCTCTTGATACGCAAATTATGGTGTTTAGATCTGGATCTGTAGATATGTAGAATGCAGGTTTGTGCTGGGATTGAAGTCAAAGGATGAGGGCGGTTGGTGGTTGCTTGTTGGGGGTTGGCGCCTACGTCATTTGGGGATATCCGATTGACAGACTGGGGTTTGATATGCGAATTAGGCCACCATCGAAAACTGACAATCCCATCCAACACTCTTAGCCTAGAATTCACGACTCCACGGGCTGAGGATAGTCTCCTTGTTCGTGAACTCAAGCACTTTGTTTTTTCAAAGGCATAGTAGTAGTTGGCGGCTAAGAAAGACAATTGCAGCTGTTATGTTATGTTTTGAAACCATTAAGGAGGGAGAGCGACTGCTGCTCGTCTGCAGCAAACTATTTAATATTGCTTAGAAGCTTTGGAGAACTCAGAAGGTCCTCTCTCCTGACAACTTAGAAAGCATTCATCTTCAAGTGTTAGAAATGATGTTGAGCTCGCTTAACAAGCTGATAAGATTTGTTAGAAGACTGATGTGGCGGTGAAAATAGTGCCTTTCACGATAAGCCTTGATAGTCTCGTCCCCTCTAGTAACAACATCATAAACAAAGTTACCTTGCAGACTCGAGCAATTAGCAACCTAAACGTCGCACTATTACGACTTCCGATAAACTGCGAAAGCATTTCCCGGCAGGAGATATACTGCTACAAACCGCCCGCTCCATCCTTGCCCTACTTGCTGACCAACGGCTTTGCACAGCAACCTCAACATGAGTGGCCTCCAACGAGCTTTTGCCAAGGCAAAGCTCTCAGGGCTGCCACCAAATATTCCTCAACCTCTTAACGACTTACCTGAAACTAACGAGGAAGAGGAGGAGACTGATGGATTTGGTTCATTGCCGTCAGAAAAGTCAGATGACGACTCGTCCATCTCATCCGCATCTTCAACAGGGACCATAAGACCCACTAGTCGTGGCAGTAATGGAAAGTTCTTTGCGCGTCCAAATGCGTTTGTCCACTCCTTCCATGCTGCAAACGATTTGCTAATATGCAAGCAGTCCATCGGCCAGATTCTCGGGCCACGCCCCTGTATCTTGGACCTCCTATTTCGAGCGTGATCTTACCATACCTCACAAGACCTCAGACTCAGAAATCCACCACCACGCCTACCTCACCTCACCTATCCCTTCATCGTCTGGTAAACTTGGACCACTCTTTATCGCGCACCACGGCGCCGGTTCTTCCGGCCTCACTTTTGCATTACTCGCAAAGTCTATTAAAGACGAAGTACCAAATGCTGGCATCCTAAGCATTGATGCTCGTGGGCATGGATCCACCAGCATTGAGAAGTCCACAGATGAGCGTTTGGACATGAGTCTCGAAACACTCACCGATGATCTGATACACGTCATCCAGTCGACGAAAGATCAGATGCACTGGCCGACTATGCCACCACTGATCCTCATCGGGCACTCCCTAGGCGGCAGCGTAGTCGCCAACGCAGCATCTCGAGGCACACTCGGCAACTCTCTGCTCGCCTACGCAGTTGTCGACATTGTCGAGCGAACAGCCATCGAAGCACTCAGCAGCATGGACGGCTACCTCAAAACCCGTCCGTCAACCTTCCCATCACTGGAAGCCGGCATCGACTGGCACTTGCGGACCCACCTCATCAGAAACCCTGAGTCCGCACGTGTCTCAGTCCCGTCTCTTCTACAAACTACTACATCTGAGGATCAACACCCTAAGCTTGGTTGGAGGACCGATCTCGCAGCAACCAAACCCTTCTGGGACGGCTGGTTCACTCACCTCTCCTCCCGCTTCCTCGGCTCTCGTGGTGGAAAGTTATTACTTCTAGCAGGCACAGAGAGGCTGGACACCGAGATGATGATCGGGCAGATGCAGGGCAGGTATGCGCTGCAGATTTTTCCGGAAGCAGGGCACTTTTTGCATGAGGATGAGCCGGAGAAGACGGCGAGGGCAGTGGTGGACCTGTGGAGGAGGAATGATAGGGAGGGCTTAGTACTGCCGATGAAGGTTGATGAGATGTTAAGGTTGGGGAAGAAAATTTAGCAGCTGTCGCGAGAGGAGTGTATGAGTCGGTAGAATGTAACAATGGAATAGAATAAACTTCATCCACTCACTAGCCTGCTTGCTAGGAAGCAAGTCTTCCCACTACTGCTGCCGACATTGGCTTTTGCTGCTGACAGAATGTTGCGGTCATCAGTCTTAAAATGATCACCGGCACGAAACGTCATATTTGTTAGCTTTAAATCGACAACGGCAGAGCTTTGGCCAATCAGGTAGCTGCAAATTCGATTTCGGGTTCAAGTAAGCATAACTATAACTACAACTCGCCTAAGCAGAAGTAGAAAGCTATCCTGCGGAAATACTGATTGAACTTGACCAGACATGTCACGCCTGCAACCTGTCCCATTATGGCGTGCTAATCTGCTACCAGCGGGAGCCAGCGGGTGCCATAACTGAAGCTATCGAGAGCCAGTCAGATGAAAAGCAATCCGTCAACCAGTCCGGTGCATTAGAAGGAATATAAAAATTATTGTATAAGTTAACAGAGAAGTCGACTTGACTTGTAAATATAAGTAAACCGCCCTCAAACTGCTTAGCAACCCGTAGCAGACAATTTACGATGATGCGGAACCCTTATGGCTTTTGAGCCGTATGTGGCTCAAATTCAGATTCGTCGAGGACGAAGACGACTCAGAGGTATTTGTTGGGAACCGCAAAGAGGGAATCACCTAAATCGAACTCGACTGCTATCAGAAGTACTCCACCACTTGCCCATTTAACGTGACTGCCCCTGCGGCTTGCCCCTTTAATCCTGCAAGGCTCTCATGCTTTCCTATTGCCTAAAGCGAAACCCAACCAGAGGTTTTGCCATCAATTGGTTAATCTTTCCCATTGGCGATAATAGCAAGAACATGCCTTTGATAGTATTTTCCAAGACTTGAGAAGCAACGGCTATAAGTGTTGGGACTGATATGATCGTAACTCAGTTCTGTACCTCTTAACTATGGAAGAGGGAAAGCCTCCTCCTTATGGAGACCGCATACACAATGGAAACGTCTACCTAGCCTAGACCTTTTGCCAGGCAACCAACCGCAGCCTTTTGTTCTTCTGTTTCTAGAAGGGCTTGGGACGTCCATCATCCTCAACAATAAAAAGGTGTGTGCTGTTACGTTTGATTGCTTAGCCCTGTTTGAAGCCCAATTACTATAATCTACTCGGCACATGAAATCCGAGTACAGCCTCTCTTTCTGACTTACTTCTGAGACTCAATCGAATCATGGCTGTCTCGTTGACCCTTTGAATCACGATCCTTGTGCCACGTCTCGAATCTGATCCCATCGCTGTCAGCACCGATGAGTTCATATTTCCATTACCTCAGCCTATACCATCCACGTCTGCAGCGGCGCTATCCCATGAGCTAGACCAACAAATCGAAGCTAACTCTCAACCGACTATATCTAGACTCGACTTCTGAGTGAACCCATCATCACTAAAGTCAAATTATCGATGGCAACGGTGACCTTGTTTTTTCTCAGGGGTGTCTATTCCGCTTATTACTTATAATTCCTCGCTTATTCTTATTTTCAGGAATGTAGATTGCCTTATTCATATTCAAAGGAATATAAGAGAGCTTATTCTGTTCCATTCTGAATAATGAAATACATGCTGACTAAGACATTTGTGCTCTGTGCTCCGTGATTTGTTGACGGGGTAGTATAAGTTTAAATAAATGTCCGAACTTGCATAATTCTATCTACTTTGGGGAAGAGCTCTGTAGGGAAGAGCTCTGTATAAATCAAGCTTAATCTTGGCGTAAATATTATTCCTATTATTCGGAATATTGCTGATATATCCCAAATAAGCGAGCTCTTATTCGTGTTCTTGGGAATACCCAAGTATGTATTCTATTCTATTTTCGAGAATATTCTGAATACTTGTATTGCGTTATACACCCTGCTTCTACTCTATGGCAACTGGTCAATCTTTGTGCCTCCACAAGAACCCGGTTAAGGAATTGGATTATCCCTTGAACCACCTTTGCCGAGTTTTCCGAAAAGCACAACTCAACCAGTTGTCACGTATAGGTAGAGGCTGCATGTACTGTTTACAAGATATGTACACCGAGAAAATAAGGGAACTTGAACAGCCTATGCGCTCTGTCCAGTTCGCCTTCAGGGTTGCCTCGTCAAAAAGCCGAAAGCGCAAGTAATTAGTCACAGGTGGCGCCGACTCTTAACAGCGGAATGTACCATATCGGCCTTGTTGTCATCAGATGCGTTTACGCCATGTGGACTTACCATCGTTGAAAAACTAGCAATCAATCATCATGGCGAAGACACAAATATGATGCCTATAACTTATACCAGGCCTCATTCATGTTTGTAATCTAACCATATTTCAACGCCAGCCAAACGCAAAGCTATCAAGCAAATGAAGCAACGCAAATCGCCAAGTCCCCTAACTCGCACTCTAATCTAGCAAAGACACAAGAGATCTAAGCAGATCACAGCGGCTTCCCACCAATAAAATCGCTCCACCTCCTAACCTCACCCGGAATACCTTCTTTCCTCGGCAACTTCTCGCTCATACACCTAGCAAACAGCTCCGCAGTCTTTGGCTCCATGAACAGCGGCACCCCAAAATCAACCGCATTTCTCCTCATAACATAATCAACATCCTGCGTCGTCTTACCCCTTGCAAGCGCAAGGTTAAAAACTCCGCGAATGTCATACTTCTCAAATACCTTCCTCAGCTCCCTCTTGTCTTCCCTCGGAAACTCAATGACCTCCACGCTCACGCCACCCTTGGCATTCTCCTCAATATGCTTCTTGACCTCCTTCTCCGCAACATATAACTTATAGCCCAACGGAGAGAGATAGTCAACGATTGCCACCAGCGCACTCTTATTCTTCGTAATATCACCACCGAAGAGGAGACCCTCTCCTGGCTCAGGCATACGGAAATTCATAGTCGACTGCAACGAAGCCCAGTACGCTTCAACAAGGTCTTTACCAAAACAAGCAATTTCACCCGTGGAGGACATCTCGACGCCGAGGAAGGGATCAGCACCAGCCAACCTCGTCCAACTAAACTGCGGGACCTTGGTAGCGAGATAATCACGCTTAACAGCCATCACATCCGTTGGCTCTGGCACATCTCTGCCTACCAAAGCCTTGGTAGCGACATCGATAAAGTTGACTCCCAAGACCTTAGAGACGAATGGGAAAGAGCGCGAGGCGCGGAGGTTGCACTCAATGACCTTTAGCTGTGGCTCCCCGCCCTCTGGGTCCTGAGCTTTGATAATCTGCATGTTGAATGGACCGGTGATGGACCATGCCTTGGCGACCTTGACTGCGATCTCCTTGACGCGCGCCATTATCGTCTCGTCGATGTTGACTGGTGGGAGTACGAGGGTTGCGTCGCCGGAGTGGACGCCTGCTTGCTCGATGTGCTCTGAGACGGCGTGGAGGATGAGTTTGCCGTTGGAAGCAACGGCGTCAACGTCGATCTCCTCGGCGCCCTCAATGAACTTCGTGATGACAACTGGATGATCTGGCGAGACATTCGATGCAGCCTCAAGCTTATCCTTCAGCTCGTCCTTGCTGCGGATAACCGTCATCGCAGCACCAGAGAGGACATAAGATGGGCGAACAAGCACCGGATAAGAGACCTCATCGGCGAACGCCTCGGCATCCGCAACAGACGTCAACTCCTTCCATGCTGGCTGGTCAATACCAATGCTGTCCAGGATCCCACTGAACTTCTGGCGATCCTCAGCCCTATCGATATCCTTTGGATCGGTACCAAGGATTCTGGCATGGCCTTGTTCTTGGAGACGAAGGGCGATGTTCTGCGGGAGCTGGCCGCCAACGGAGACAACGACGCCGGATGCTGCTTCGAGCTCGTAGATATCCATCACGCGCTCGTAGGACAGCTCTTCGAAGTAGAGCTTGTCGGCTGTATCGAAATCAGTGGAATAAGTCTCCGGGTTGTAGTTGATCATCACGGTCTTCTTGCCCATATTTCTCAGAGCAAGAGTGGCGCTTGTAGAACACCAATCGAACTCAACGGACGAACCGATCCTATAAACTCCAGATCCAAGAATGATAATACCATGATCATCAAACTCAACGTCATGTGTCGTAGCATTGTAAGTCGTGTAGAGGTAGTTAGTATCAGCCGGGAACTCCGCAGCCAGAGTATCGATCTTCTTCACAAACGGCTTAATACCAAAGTTCTTACGTCGGGCACGAACCTCATCCTCAGTTGCACCAACAGCATTAGCAATCTGGCGATCAGAGAATCCCATCTTCTTCGCCTTCATCATGAGCTCGTTCTTGATGCCGTACAAAGAGCCGATATCCTCGAGCTCATGGGTGCAGTCCACGATGTTCTGGAGCTTATACAAGAACCACTTATCGATCTTGCTAAGGTCGTGAATACGGTCAACAGTGTAGCCTTCGTGGAGCATGGCTTGGCCTACCGCCAACCAACGACGATCAGTTGGGTTGGCGAGCTCGTAGTCGAGGTCGTCGAATTTGTCGCCCTGGAAACCGACGAAGCGTGGGTCGACCTGACGAATGGCTTTTTGGATGGACTCCTCGAACGTCCTTCCAATCGCCATTACCTCTCCAACACTCTTCATGGCAGAGCCGATGTCACGCTTAACATGTTGGAACTTGGCCAAATCCCAACGAGGGATTTTAGTCACGACGTAATCGAGAGATGGCTCAAAGTTGGCGGTGGTAGTCTTGGTAACAGCATTTGGCAACTCTGGGAGGGTGTGTCCAAGACCAATCTTTGCAGCAGTGTATGCCAGCGGGTAACCGGTCGCCTTTGAAGCCAAAGCCGAGGAACGAGAAAGACGAGCGTTGACCTCGATAACACGATAGTCAAGTCCATCTGGTTGAAGTGCGTACTGAACATTACACTCCCCAACAACACCAAGATGACGGACAATCTTAATAGCTGCAGAACGAAGCATGTGATACTCTTCATCACTCAGCGTCTGAGATGGCGCCACGACGATAGAATCACCAGTGTGTGTCCCAAGCGGGTCGAAGTTCTCCATGTTACAGACAGTGATACAGTTGTTACTCGCATCACGAACAACCTCGTACTCAATTTCCTTCCACCCCTTGAGCGATTTCTCGACTAAGATCTGTGGGGAGAGAGTAAGAGACCTCGCAGCCATGTTACGAAGTTCCTCGTCGTTATTGGCAAATCCAGAGCCGAGACCGCCAAGGGCGTACGCAGCACGAATAATGATCGGATATCCAATCTCCTTCGCAGCCGCAAGAGCATCCTCGATAGTGCCAACAGCAGTCGACTGAGCAACTGGAATATTGATCTCCCCTAGCGCCTGAGTGAACAAATCGCGATCCTCAGATGTCTCCAAAGTCTTGATTGGTGTTCCGAGGACTTTGACGCCGTATTTCTCGAAGAGTCCCATGCGCTCCATTTGCACTCCAAGATTCAAGGCGGTCTGGCCGCCGAAGGTAAGGAAGATCCCGTCGGGCCTCTCGCGCTGGATGACATATTCGACGTATTCTGGGGTGACTGGGAGGTAGTAGACTTCGTCGGTGAGAACGTGGGCGGTTTGAACGGTTGCGATGTTGGGGTTAATGAGAACGGAAGCAACGCCGGCTTCTTTGAGGGCTTTGAGAGCTTGGGAACCTATCGTTCAAAGGAAACCGGTTAGCAAAAGTGCACAAGATTATAGTTCATGATTCAAGAATTAAAAGCCCATTATCTCCGATCTCTTCAAGAGCTCGGATGTTGCCATTGATAGGTCAAATGCTAACCGATTAGCCCAACCTTCACAACACAACTTACCAGAATAATCAAACTCCCCAGCCTGACCAATACTCAGTCCGCCAGACCCAATAACAAGCACTTTCTTAACATCGACCCTATTTCCCGCCTGCTTCACAACTCCACTCTCAATATAAGCACTCGCATTCGGTGCCCCAATTTCCTGCTCGTTCTTGACCGTGGCATTGGTGAAGAAGCGCAGCTGATACGGCTGATTGCTCGGCGCAGGTCCCGGCTTGCTCTTAGCAAGCAGCGTCCTGGTAGTCGCAGCCGTATTTAAGCTCCTCGGTGTCACAGCCCTCGGTGTAAGAGCGCGTGGTGTCGAAGCAAATTGGCGGAGGAAGGCGGAAGTGCGACCGGATAGACGTCCAGAGATCATTGTGACTGGTTTAAAGGGTGATTTGGTGGTTTGATAGTTTAAATAAGTGAATTGTGGTTCATTGGCAAGCCTGGGGCTTTTGATTCCGCACTTCACGATAGTTCTCGAGAAATTCGTCAGGATTGTGCCAATTGATGTTGATTGTGAAAGAGAAGCGGAGCGGTGACTATTTGGTGGTTTTGAGTAGCAGGCGGCCGGGTACAGGAGATAAGGCCGACAATCTAAAGCTTGGCCGATGGAGGTACGAGCTATTCAGTTATGAGTAGTAGTGCAGTCTTTCTTTGTAGATCGTCGGATTTTTATGACTCAATAAGCTTCGTCATTTATTTCCTAAGAATGAAGGGAAAGAGTCTTTGATCAATGGCTGTTTATATGTCAAGTGTCAATCACTTGTTAAGTCGATTTCATGAGTGTCATTTGGTTCTCACATTTCTTGTGCGATGCCGGGGAGCAGCATATTACCAATAGTTTGTTAAGAGTTTGTTGAGTTTCATCCTCGCCTCGTCTTCAGCTCACAAATTAGGAGATACTTCCGCTTCGAACTTTTGACCGCAAAGGTCGAGCTCCGATGTTCCTGCATTGAGTGTCGTGGTTCCTGGTGCTTTCAATCATTCACTCTTCCCCAGGTTTGCCCCATATGCTGAGGGGCCGGATGACTGCAGTGAGGGAATCCGCAGCGGCTTGTTCGTTGACGCGTTGGGATAGTGGACGCGCTAACAATGACACTTACGCCAAACTCCAGTTTCAAGACATCGAGATTTGAAGTAAGCGGAAAGCCAAGATTCCCATCTGACCGTGGTCAAATGGTTGAGTTGAAAAACATGGTGAGAATCGGGTGAAGTTTCGCCACGACACTGACAACGATTGCTTCTGCTACATGACGTCGTCTGCTCTACAGAATATCGACCAGTTACTACAGCACCTTTTTTACCTCTAGAAATGGGTTCTTTTACAAAATTGAATTGATCCAAGCATTGCCTTCTTCTATACCTCGGTATGATAATCGCTTGCCCATTTCGCCAACCCAAATAACATCATTAAACATCACTTTCTATTATTTATTCTTTCTTCTCTAATGGTCGTTATGATCAAGTCTGACAGCCTCGCTTCTCTCAATGAAACCAAGATCGACCTTGTGTCCGAGCAGCTCACGGATGTTCGAGCACTTAGTACGGATCATGGTTGGTCTCTCCAACGACAATCCCCATCCGTAAACTCTCATATCCTTTGGCAAGCCCATCGCCTCCAACATTTCCGGTCTGAACATACCCGAGTTACCAATCTCAACGAGCTTGTTCAATCCCTCGTGGAAGGAGAAGATCTCGAGCGATGGCTCGGTGTATGGGTTGTATGCTGGCTTGAAGCGAAGATCGTAGATGCCCATCTTGTTGAAGAAGACAGTCATGAATTCCATCAAGCCACCGAGAGTCAAATCGTAATCAGCGATAACACCCTCGACCTGGTGGAACTCTGCCAAATGTGTAGCATCGACGGTCTCGTTTCTGAAGACACGGTCGATAGAGAAGTAGCGTGCTGGTGGTGGACGTCCGTCTGGCCCCTTCATTTGTGCGAGCTTGTACAGCATGTGTGTGGAAATAGCGGTGGTGTGTGTGCGAAGAACCAGTCTCAAAGACTCGTCGGCGGCCCATGGGTATCTGTAACCAATCGATCCGTACTTACCCTCCTGGTGCACCTCCTTGACGTTGTTCCAGTATGCCTCGTAGTCCGACTTGTCGTCCTCCGAATCCGCGCGTGGCTTATCTGCAACCTTGGGGTCTGAAATGTAGAAAGTATCCTGCAGATCTCTGGCTGGATGTTGTTGTGGCACGAAGAGCGCATCAAAGTTCCAGAATCCGGTCTCCACGAAGCGGTTGGTTGGCATCTCCTCGAAGCCCATCTCAAAGAAGATCTGCCTGAACTCGTGGCGGACCTTGTTCAGTGGGTGTAATGCGCCGGCGTGTTGATCAGCTCCGAGCGCCTTAAAGTTATATGGCTTGAAAGTTGCGGTCTTCCATGCTCCGGATGCGAGCATGTCGGCGGTCAAATCAGTCTCTTCCTTAATCATCTCCAGGCCGAACTTTGGCCCCTTAGCAATCTTGAAGCTGATAACCTTCTGCATCTTGACGAGCTTGCGCTTCTTCAAGTCCGCAAGTACCTTTGCGTCTGGATATGTCTTGGTGTCCTTAATGACCTGTAATTGCTCCTTGGTATCGTCCTTGACTGACTCAGCCTAGCCACTGTTAGTAAACAGCTACCCCGCCATGCGATACTCCTGAGCACTTCAACGTACGGTTGCGACGAAGCGTCCTGCCTCTCCCTTTGCGATCCATTTCGACTTGAAAGCTCTCATCTGTCCGATCTTGACGGTGTTCTTATCTCCAACAGCCTTCTCAAGCTCTTGCATGCTCAAACCCTCCACAGCCTTGCTGAGCGCATCGAAAATACGCGCCTCATGGGAGCCCTTCGCGATAATATCCTGTCCCTCAGCCTCCAAAACGGCCTCCTCCTTGTCAATCGTCTCGTAGGTGACCATATATCTTGAGGCCAATCTGTCGACGGCACTCTTCACGTCGGCGGACTTCTGGTTTGGGAAGGCATTGCTGGACAATATTGGGTCGTGCTTGTCGAGGGCATGCAGAACCTGGGTCGTGAGCTCGCCCGCAGCGTTTCCTTGTGGTGCCGCCATTTCGAATATGCTCGGTATATCGTTCGAGCGGACGTTGTGGGTATAGGCGCGTATGGAGGGGCAGCAGGTGAGTCAAGAAGCACTTTCGCACTTCACAAATTATGTCGGGCACGGCAGGATGACGCGAGGCAGAGTTGGCAGGTTTAGCCTTGCCCTCACGTGCCAAGCCTGGGCCCCTTTCCTGAGAGTAGCGACAACTTGGAATGGATTGAAAACTAGGGGTCCCTTTTAAAGAAAAACTCCAATGTTACGTCGTATGAATGTTTATATAACTTATGACATATGAATTCTGGTGAGGTGACCTCTTGGCTGCCCTCTGCCATACTATTTCTCCAAGCCTACTAGTGTCTTGACAACTTTGCTCGATTTACTCACAAACTGGGCAAGAATTCGCTGCTACTAAAGCCTTGGATGGATCCGAAAGGACATGTGTATGTTGGCATAGGTATATTTCCAATTTGTCGCTATAGCTGTATGCTCTGCAATTTACAACTCGTCTCTCCTTTTCCGCTCTTCCTCTTCCTTGTTCTTCATGGCCGCATCATGCTTCGGCCCTTCGACAGCTTCATCCCACTGCCTCTTGAGAGGATTCCTCTGTACTTGCTCCTCACGATGTTGCTCAGACTCCTGTTGTTGCTGGCCCTCCTCTTGCTGATCAGCTGGCTGTTCCTGTGCTTGGCCTTCATTCCCTCTTTGCGCTTGCTCCCTCGTCTCCTCAACCATCTCGCCAACTTCTTCGTACAGAGGTCTCTCTCGTCTTCTGTCCGTGTCACTTCTCTTGTGTGCACCCTCATCCATGGGCGGGATCGCATTGCCTCTTCCGCGTCCTCCGACGGTGGCCTCTGGGGCGTCGCTTCCGCTGGTCGTAGCCTGCACTGCCGATGTGCCTGGAATGATAGTCGTCCCAGCATTTTGATTGGGTAGCCCCGTTGTCACCACCGCTGTGCTACTGACAATACCAACAAGAGCGAGGACGCCCCTGAAACTCTTCCAGAAAAGGCTGAGCGGTAAGTAAATGAACCACCACGCTGGTCCATAGATGAACCGTCTGAAGATCAGCCATCCTACTGTCGCAACCAGAATATAGAACGCCGTCTCCAGATACCACGTATCACTCTTCTGACTCTTCATTAGCGTGCTTAGTACACTTCTAGTACTCGCCAACATGCTATCCAGGGACATATAGTTATCCCCCAACTGATTTAACGCCGCACTACTCTCCTTCAAAGTATCATGTGCAAACTGACTCTTGCTCAACTCAGTCGCCAACAGCGCGTGCGTGCGTCTCAGCGCACTCGTCACATCTCCAGCAGCCGCAACCTCCTTCTCATCCTGCGTCATCTCTGGCCCTGGTGTCCTCTTCCTCGATATCGGCTGGCTTGTATTCCCATCATCGCTTTTGGGTGGATTGACCAAGTTCTGGATATGCAACTCCCTCGAAGCTCTCTCGATGAACTTCAGGTTCCTCAAAACATTCCTTTGTGCCTTGCTAAACTCCGCTCTTGCTTCCTTCAATTCCCTCTTCGCCCTTTGACTCTTCTCCAGCATTCGTTGCTTGACGGCCTGCGTCTCGCCACCTGCACGTCCATCTGGCAGGTCTTGAATCTCCTGGTCAAACAGTTCCCATACCTCGTTTTGCTCTCGCAATGCAAATGCGATCTCGTCGTTGAGTTCTGTGACTTCGACTTCGGCTTCTGCTTTCGTGGTTCCAGGCTCAAAGCGGAGGGTTGAGAGCCTGGTTATGTCGGTTTGAATTTGTGAGGTTATTTCTTGTAGGGCAGAGAGGCTCTTTTGTAATGATTCAAAAGACATAATGAGTGGTCTTCCTGAAAATAAGTTCGTAGATGCGGCAATTGGACAGTGTTTAGGAAGACGAAGGGTTGTGGTTGTCAACGGAAGAAGTTGTGGTTATAAGTGTAAGTGAAAGCTGGCCCAAGACAAGGTCAGACGTCACCTTAGTGGTTTGCCCGGCGATCACGGAACAATGTTTTCGCGAACATTGAAAGTTGAGATCTGGAGCCAACCGCCGACGAGCTGTGGAAGTAAGCCCAGGAACCTCTGCACCTCGTTCTTTCTCAATTTGCGATTGTGGTAAGCCAGTTATGAATGGATACACTATTTATGGGAGCTAACTGCGTGTTTAAGCCGCAAATACCGCCAAGATGATTACCAGATACTTCACCTCGATCTCGACCGCATTCAATCCATTCTCCCCACGCGCGAAGACTGCTCGCCTGTTCCTCTCTTTCTTGCCAGGAAATGCCAGAGCTAGCATGAAGGTTGACGCCAAGATTCTCCCGAGACTCTCGAGGGAGAAGAGCTTCATCAACGTCAAGTTCAGTACGTTTACCCATGTTCGGCGCAAAAACGCCGGACAATACCTATGGGCCGGGATGCTGGGTGAAGGATAAGGCTTAGAGAAGTGGTGCTAATCAGTTTTCGCAGAGGATGGAAAGGAGATGAAGCTTGACTCGGAGAAGCTCGGTATCAAGGGTGTTGTTGAGGAGGTCGACAGACACTCCAGAATTCTCGCCAGAAACGACGAGTTGAACGGAAACTAAGCCGTGTAAATACGAAAGAAGCGGTTGGGTCTGCATGGCGTGCGAGCATTGGGAGGCGTTATATTGGAATACCTTTGTACAACAGCAGTCGCAACAGACATGCCAACAGTAAGAATACTATGTCAGGAAGATGAATACCATATTAGTCAAAAGCTAAGACCGAACTTCAAAATCAACCAATTTTTGAAAGCAGCGTAACGTGGTTTATCACCGAGCCGCGCATATCACCGAGCCGCGCACTCGCCCCATGTTTTCCACACCCTAGCTACAAGACGCGTTTTTTC